>JACCDX010121108.1_pt1 | contig 73975 bp, 129 predicted proteins | sample 7449681 | NCBI WGS metagenome assembly JACCDX01 (sample SAMN15323450, study PRJNA562643) | freshwater metagenome | isolation source: river surface water | place: USA:Blue River Watershed | collected 2017-08-18 | reverse complement strand
CTTACCAGAGCATAAGGAAACACTTAAGACTGTTGAAAAAGAAATTAAGGCTCAAGCCACCGCAGTTGCTAAGGTGGAAGAGGTTGAGCAGACAATGCGTGAGTTTGATAAGATATCCCAAGCACTTCCGCCAGTAGATGGCCTTAGTCACACCGCTGATAAGGAATTAGATGACCTTGCTCTCAAGGCAGAAAAGGCATACGATGACCTAATGGATCTTGGTATGAATGTGGAAACTCGCTACTCGGCCAGAATTTTTGAAGTGGCTGGTGGTATGCTTCGTAATGCACTTGATGCCAAGATCGCAAAATTGGATAAAAAGTTGAAAATTGTGGATTTACAGTTAAAAAAGCAAAAACTTGATCAAGACGCAAAAGGAGTTGACGGTACTGGAGAAGCGATTGACGTCACAGGTTACGTAGTCACTGACCGAAACAGTCTTATTGAGAAACTTAAAAAAATGGATAAATAATTCATAGGAATAAACCATGAAAAATTTCAGAGAATACCTCGCAGAAAGCAAAAAAAATTGGAATTTTAGAGTAAAGGTTGCAGGAGAGCTTCCAGAGAAGTTTGAGGCAACATTGAAAAATATTCTAGAAAAGTGGGACGTTACAATAAATTCACTAGGTGCAACACCGGTACAAAAGTTGCCACTAGATTTTCCACAACTAGAGAATAAAGAAGTCCATATTTTTGAGGTAACAGCAAATTATCCGGTTACTGCACCTGAAATCACAAATATGATTAGAGAGCGAGCACATCTTTCAACAGCATGTTTTGTTGTGAAAGGTTGCTGTGATCCAACTGAAGAATACCAGGAAGAGAAGCCAGAAGGCTACATTGTAAAATTAGAATCAGAGCTTGAAAATCCCCATGGTGATGAGGCTCAAAAAATGGTTGGAGACTCAAGAATTTTAGGTATGTTCAAAGAACTTACAAATTATAAAAATGAAAAATTAAATGTCAATGTTGAGGAATTGTCAAAGTCTGATAATGTTAAATCCCCCATTGGACATAAAGTTATGCCAGATGCTAAAGGAATTAGAAAATGACTGATATGAAGAAACTTTTAACAATCGTTAGTGAATCTGGCGAAAAGGCACGCATTGACGAAGGCGTCAATGTAAGCATCAATGTTAGTGGTGATTCCCCCTGTGACGTAGGTGAGGTACTGGCGAAGGTAACCAACCTCTCAAGCCCACGTCCAGTTACCCCTGACATGATGCCAGCTCCATCTGCTCCACCTCCGATGCCAATGATGAAAGCCATTGACATTGTTGGTAAAGCAGATGAGCCAACTGGTCCTGGCGTTCCCCCAGCACCTCCAGGTGACATGGAACCACACGTTGCTCCAGAAGCAATTGGTCAGAGCGTAATGCAGCCTGATCCAAGCGAAGAGCCAACAGAAGGTCCTTCAACAAGTTCACAAGTTGCTCCTCCAGCAGGCGGCGTAGCAATGGGAGGCGATGAAGCTGAGTTAGAAGCACTAATTTCTCAAGCAGAAGAAGAATTAGGTGTTTCTGATATGGCCGACGAAGAGGAAGAGTCAATGCTTGATCCTGCAATGGGGTCAGCACACGGTGAAGGCGATAAAGCAAAGGCTCTTACAATGAATAGCTCTTACAAGGATATTCATGATCGCCTAAGAGAAATTGATCAAGCTCTTAAGAAGAAGAACGAAGAGTTTAAGAATCAGCCAAATCCTAAGATGAGTGATACAAATTACATGACCAAGGATCTTGCTGGTGGCCTAAACAAGCCAAAGACAATGCACAAGCATAGTTACAAGCAGGGAGACAATCCAATGGCTATAGAAACTATTGTTCGTGAAGAATGGCAAAAGTTCAAGAGCGAGTAATAACTCCATAAATAATTCATGAGTAAGTCATTAGATGGAGTCTTGATCAAAAAGGCGAACAAGACCGAAAGGTTTTCGCCTGATCAAATTGAACATATATTAAAATGTAGTGATCCCGAAATTGGACCCTATCATTTTATTCGTAACTTCTTTCATATACAGCATCCTGTCAAAGGTAAACTTTTATGTGAGCCGTTTGATTACCAACTAAGACTTGTTGAAAGTTATCACAATCACAGATTTAACATTAACTTACTACCACGTCAGAGCGGTAAGACAACTACCGCCGCAGGTTATTTGCTGTGGTATGCTATGTTTAATCCTGACGTAACTGTCCTTATCGCAGCGCACAAGTACACAGGCGCTCAAGAAATCATGCAGCGTATTCGTTACGCCTACGAACTATGCCCTGACTATATTAGAGCAGGTGTTGTATCGTATAACAAGGGCAGCATAGAATTTGATAACGGTAGTAGAATAGTTTCAGCAACTACTACATCAACTACTGGTAGAGGTATGTCTATCTCGCTACTATACTGCGACGAGTTTGCCTTCGTTGCTCCCACGATTGCTGAAGAGTTTTGGACTTCAATATCACCTACACTGTCAACTGGTGGTCGTGCTATTATTACTTCAACACCAAACAGTGACGAAGATCAATTTGCTCTAATCTGGACTGAAGCTAACAATAGATTTGACGAATTTGGTAATGAACAAGAAATAGGTATAAACGGATTCTTTCCATTTAAGGCACATTGGTCAGAGCATCCAGACCGTGACGAAGAATGGATGCAAGAAGAGCTTGGGCGTATTGGTGAAGAAAGATTTAGGCGCGAGTTTGAGTGCGAATTCTTAGTCTTTGACGAAACACTTATAAGTTCTGTTTGCCTAGCAGAAATGAAGGGTATAGATCCTAAAGAGAAATTAGGACAGGTTCGCTGGTATAGTAAAATTAGACCAAATGGCACGTATCTTGTAGCACTTGATCCTGCTACAGGAACAGGTGGTGATTATTCTGCTATTGAGATATTTGAATTACCTAGTTTTGAACAAGTAGGTGAATGGCATCACAATACTACTCAAGTTAAAGAACAGATTAGGTTACTTAAAGATATTACAACTTATATACAGGCACAAGGTGAGCCTCAAATTTACTACAGTGTTGAAAATAACACAATAGGTGAAGCCTGTTTAATATCGATTAAAGATATAGGCGAGGACAATATACCAGGATTATTTCTGAGTGAGCCTATTAGAAAAGGGCATGTCCGTAAATTCCGCAAAGGCTTCAATACCACACATAAAACTAAAATGACTGCGGCTGTAAAGCTAAAGAGCTTAATTGAGAGTCGCAAAATGAAGATCTACAGTAAGCCTCTAATATCAGAACTAAAGACCTTTGTTGCTACAGGTATAGGATTTAAGGCTAAAGTAGGTGAGCACGATGACCTAGTTTCAGCTTGTTTGCTTATATGCCGTATGGCCGCAGTATTAGCTGATTGGGATCCTGAAATTTACGATAGTGTATCGGATAGGATCGACGATGAGAGTCTTCCAATGCCTATACTTATCAGTAGCTTTATGTGATAAATAATACATGCCGACTAAATCAACAACGGGAACGGAATTATTAGGTTTTTTAAAAACTCGCTTTCCTAGTGTAAAGCTAGGAAATGCTAAAGGTATGACTACAGTCAATCCTAGTGAATCTGTGTATTTCGACTTTGATTTTAAAGTAAATGGCGAAAAGATTGCTACAGTTAGTGTTTCTATTGCTGACGAAAAAGCATTAAAATTATTTTATAGCAAAGATATATTAAACAATCAAGACGAAATAGTTAAAACTAAATGGTTTGATTTTTTAAGAGACTTAAGACTATTTGCTAAGAAAAAATTAATGAGTTTTGAACCTAGTGATATAACCAAAAAGAATTTAGATAAAAAAGATTACGAGCAAATGGCTACAGCCAGCAAACCTGAGGAATTAAAAATGACTGAATCAGCCCTTTATGGTTCTACAAAGTCAAGTTATCAGAGACTTGAAAATGCTAGACTTATAATTAGACATTCACAAAAAGTAGATGAGGGTAGTGCTAATAGCCGTACTAGAAACATCGATAGCATTTATGTAGAAAATGCACAGGGCGAAAGATTCCGTTATCCATTTAATCACCTAAGCGGTGCTAGAGCAATGATGAGACATCTTGCTAATGGTGGTAATCCATATGATAATTTTGGTCAGTATATTGTAGGACTTAGTGAGAATGTTTACAATCTTCGTAAGTTTAATAACCTAATGCATCGTAATGCCTTTCTCGAAAATGCCGAACTTACAGATATTGCAAGCGCAGCTCGTGAAAAGACAGTAGGTCTAAAGAAAGTCCTTGAGCGTCTTCAGAAGCAAAGCGGATATGAAGCAATCAAAGAAAACTTTACAGAATACAAGAGAACAGAACTCGACGATGCTACATTAGAAGCATTAAAGAACAGATTTACAATACAACAATTCAACGAAGAACTCGTTGACCTATTCCCATACATTAGTGATCTACTTGGCGAAGACAATCTTTCAGAAGGCGGTATTGCTGAAATTGGCAAGATGCTTGGTGGTAAGATAGGTGAAGCTCCGAAGACAAAGGTTACACCAAAAGCTGCTCCTGCTAATGTTAAGAGTACAGACGAACCAACAGCCGCAGATGCCGCAGCAGAACCAATTGGCAAGGTTCCGTTCCTCGGCCGTGCAGGCGACGACGTTGGTGATCTACAAGCAGCCGTTAAGAGTATGGGCGAAATTAGAGTTGAGCCATTTGATAAGAATTCTATCATGAAGGCTATGGATAAGACTCAAGCACAGATTAAAGAATTAGAGGGTAATGTAGCTGACAATCCAAAAGATAAGAAGATGCAGTATGCTCTAGAAAAGGCACAGGCAAGATTAGGCTTACTTCAGGCACGATTGGGGACTGCCGATACACAAACAGGAAATCCTGTTACTAAGATTGGTCTATTCATAGACCATTTATCAAAGCATGTTAAAGACGATAAATTGTCATTGATACTTTCACGTGTAGCAGACGGTTACGGTGAATTATCAAAACAAGAACGTCAAGAAGTAAACGCACTAGTCAGTGCAATGTTAAAAAAGGCAAAATATGTTCCAATGTTCTCAGCAGAAAGTACTTCATTCGAAGAACTTGAAGGAATGTTAGGACAACAAACACAACAAACACAAATACAGGGTGAAAAGATAGATCCTGTAAGCGAATATGAGCAACTCTTAAGTAAAACAATCGACGAACAGAGTGATATTTTAAGCACAGACTTGGATGTCAGAAATAGGGCAATCGGAGAATTAAATCAACTAATAAGTGACGAATTCCCTGTCGGGACAAACGGAGTGAATGCTATAGAGAGTTTGCGTGGCATCATAGATGACCGCAACTTGTTTAATCAGTTTATGGAAATGAGTCAGGAGGATGCTGCTGGCGATGCGAGACAGGCTATCGTTGCGTGGGTACAGGAAAATGCTCCTGACATTATGAGTGAATTACAGGTAAAAGGCATAGAGATGCCAAAGATAAACAAGGAACCAGAAGAAAAGACAGAACTAGAACCAGAGGCAGAAGAAGTAGATAAACCAATAAACGAAGTAGAAGACTTTGTTAAGAGCCTCTATGATCGCCACACTGGGAATTTCCCAAGAGGTGAAACTGGTGTCCTTACAAGCGTCGCTAAGAAGTTTGGCGACAATGCTGTACCGGTTGCTGAAAGAGTAATCGAAGGTTTGAAACAGAGTTTTGATGAGAATATCATGCGTATGCGTAAGCTCGCAGGCGTAAGTTAAAAAAATAATAAAAATCAATTGACATGCTAAATAAAACTGCACTATATTAGTTTATAGTGCAGTTTTTTATTAGGCACATTAAGGCATACAAAGGAGAATATTATGGCCTCATTAGCAGAAATTAGAGCAAAACTTCGTGAACAGGAAAGCAAATCATCAGGCAACACAGGCGGCGGAGATAATGGCATTTATCCGTTCTGGAACCTCAAGGAAGGTGAAGAAGCCGCAATTAGATTCCTCCCTGATGGAGATCCCGACAATACATTTTTCTGGGTAGAAAGAGCAATGATTAAACTACCTTTCCAAGGAGTGAAGGGTGGTGAAGCAAAGCCTGTACAGGTTCAGGTTCCATGTGTTGAAATGTGGAATGAGACTTGTCCGATTCTCAGTGAGGTCCGTGGTTGGTTCAAGGACAAGAGCCTTGAGGACATGGGTCGTAAGTATTGGAAGAAGCGTTCTTATGTTTTCCAGGGTTTGATTGTTGATGATCCTCTTAAGGAGGAAACTATACCTGAGAATCCAATTCGTCGTTTTATTATTGGTCCTCAGATTTTCCAGATTGTTCGTTCAGCACTACTTGATCCAGAGATGGAAGATCTGCCAACGGATTATCTCCGTGGTGTTGACTTCCGTATTCACAAGGGATCAAAAGGCGGATATGCTGACTATGGTGCTTCCAAGTGGTCACGTCGTGAACGTGCTCTCACAGAAGAAGAGCAGGCAGCGGTTAAGACACATGGTCTTTTCAAGTTAAAGGATTATTTGCCGAAGAAACCAACTGATGTTGAATTAAAGGTAATTAAGGAAATGTTTGAGGCAAGTGTTGATGGCGACGCCTTTGACATGGAGAAGTGGGGACAGTATTATCGTCCGAGCGGCATGAGCGCTGCTACTGGCGATCCCGTTAATCGTGCTTCGGCACCTGCCGCTAAGGCAGCACCAGTGGATGACGACGAAGTCCCTTTTGAAGATGAGCCCAAGACAGCTCCAAAGGCTGCTCCAAAGGCTCCTGAAGCAAAAGCAGGCGGTGATAGTAAGGCACAAGACATCCTTTCTATGATTCGCGCACGTCAAAATAAGAACTAATGTAACGGGGGAGTTAATCTCCCCCTATTTTCTTAAGGAGATTCTCTATGGCTAAAACATTTGATATTACAAAATTTCGTAAGACACTAACAAAAAGCATCGACGGACTAGGTGTTGGATTTAATGATCCTACTGATTGGGTTTCAACAGGTAACTACGCACTCAACTATTTGATTAGCGGCGACTTTTATAAAGGTATCCCTCTCGGTAAGGTTACAGTATTTGCTGGTGAGTCTGGTGCAGGAAAGAGCTATATTTGTTCCGGTAACATTATTAAGAACGCACAAGAGCAAGGTATCTTTGTTGTTCTAATTGACAGTGAAAACGCACTTGACGAAGCATGGTTGCAGGCATTAGGCGTTAGCACAGCAGAAGATAAACTTTTAAAGCTCAACATGGCAATGATTGATGATGTTGCTAAAACAATTCATGAGTTTATGAAAGAATACAAGGAGATGGCATTAGAAGATCGTCCTAAGGTTCTTTTTGTTGTTGACTCGCTCGGTATGTTACTAACACCTACAGACATTAATCAGTTTGAAGCAGGCGACTTAAAAGGTGACATGGGTAGAAAGCCTAAAGCTCTTACTGCTCTTGTTCGTAATTGTGTCAACATGTTCGGCAATTACAATGTTGGACTTGTGGCAACTAATCACACTTATGCTTCACAGGATATGTTTGATCCAGACGATAAGATTAGTGGCGGACAGGGCTTTATCTATGCAAGTTCTATTGTTGTCGCAATGCGTAAGTTGAAGCTAAAGGAAGATGAGGACGGCAACAAGGTTAGTGACGTTAATGGTATTCGTGCCGCATGTAAGATTATGAAGACACGTTATGCTAAACCTTTTGAAGGTGTTCAGATTAAGATTCCTTATGAAACAGGCATGGATCCTTATTCCGGAATACTCGACCTCTTTGAGAAGAAGGGTATAATTACTCAGCAAGGCAACAGATTAAAGTATGTTGACTCTAAAGGCAAGGAACATCTCGAATACCGCAAGCAGTGGAAAAGTGAGCTGTTAAATCTTGTTATGGAAGACTATATACATTTACAGCCAAAGGCCGTCGAAGAATCGGTCGATGAAGAAATGGTTGTCTTAGAACAAACTGAGGAAGCAATAGAATGAACGCAAGTTTAATTGTCGAGATGTGGGATTTATTTAAAGACTATACTGACAAGAAACATCAACCTGTAATAGCAGAGAAGTATGTTCAGTTAGTAACAGATCATGGAGCAAGTGATCGTGATTTACAAAATGTTTTAGGTCACGATGATGACCTCGATGATGCTATAAAAGAAATGTTAGATCTCGACGATGATGAAGATAACGACTGGATCGATTACGACGAAGGTTAATATATGAATTGGTATTCCAAGTGTAGTAGAGATATAAACAACCTTCCTGATGCCATGGCTTACTTTGAGAACGAGCTAATTGATGCTCGTAAAGAAGTTAAGATACATGGTAACATTGAGAAGGCTTCTGCTGCAATGCCAGGCATCGTAGAATTACGATATGCACAGTTACAAGAAATCGAAGCTATCTTGGAATACCTTAATATCGAGTTAAGAAAACTAAGAAGTTCTTTTTTTAGAAAATATCTTGAAAATTATCAGCGATCATTAAGCAGTCGTGACGTAGAAAAATACGTAGACGGCGAAGAAGATGTCTGTGAATATGAAAAGATTATAAATGAATTTGCTTTATTAAGAAATAAATGGTTAGGTGTTATTAAAGGCTTGGATATTAAGCAATGGCAACTTAGTAATGTAATTAAATTACGAGTTGCAGGAATGGAGGATGCATCTTTATGAATTTTTTAGAAAGAACTGAGAGACACTTAAAATTAAGTCAAGTTGGTTACGTTGACCATTTAAAATGGGCATTAAAGTCTGGATTTATTTTAATTGTAATAGGTATTGCAAGTATTATACATGGAATTGCACCTTTTCTTTTTGAAGGTACAACTGCTAAGAAAGTAATTGAAATCTTTTATCAGCATCTATATAACCATCCTAATCCAGATTATCAAATTGCTATACGTAAAGAATTTTTAAAGACTGTAAATGATTCCCGTATGGACTGAAAGAAATAATTGGATATCTAAATATATTCCTTCTCAATCTTCAGTAATAGATTGGGGATGTGGAACAAAGGATACTTTAAGATATCTAAATGTTAAAGATTATCTAGGTATCGATATTACTAACGAAGCAGACATTTATGCAAATTTTAACAAAGAGATTCCTATTATAAAAAATCATTATGATGTAGGATTAGTCTTAGGTGTTTTAGAATATTTAGATAATCCTAAGCATTTTTTAGAGAATATAAAATACAGTGCAGATACTTTTTATATTTTAATTTTTTCAGACATGCGTAAAAAACATAATTGGACTAATAATTTAACTTCTGAGGACTTCTATAATCTAATAATACCTTTATGGAAAAACGTTTCATTTGAAAAAAATGGAAAGTACTTATTAGCAATTTGTTCTGACTAAATATACGCACATTTTGCGAGATTTTTAATGAAGAATAAAGTTTTTATTGGCTGGGATCCCAGGGAGGATATTGCCTTTCAAGTTAGCGAACACAGTATTTTAAAAAGATCCCCCAATGCTGATGTATGTCCACTTGTACAGGCAGATCTTAGAACTGTAGGGCTTTATACTAGGCCAGCTGATCCTCTATCAAGCACAGAATTTACCTTTACAAGATTTCTAATTCCAGCTATTATGAATTATAAAGGCTGGGCAATGTTTACTGATTGTGACATAATCTTCCTAGAAGATGTGCAGAACCTTTTTGATTTAGCAGATGATCAATACGCTATCATGTGCGCCAAACACGAGTATGAAGTAAAAGAATCAGTAAAGATGGACGGCAAGGTACAGACTGTATATCCAAGAAAAAACTGGAGCTCAGTTATGCTTATTAACTGTGGACACCCGAGCAATAAGAAATTAACAACTGAACTTGTTAATACAGAATCTGGCAAATACTTACATCGCTTTGGGTGGTTAGAAGATCACGAGATTGGTGCATTTAGTCACGAATGGAACTGGCTTGCAGGTACAGATGTATATAAGGAGCCAGAGGATGGTAAACCAAAAGCAATACATCATACCTTAGGTGGACCGTGGTTTAAGAATTATAGAGATTGTGAATATAAGAAAGAATGGGTTAACGAACTCATAGATATGCTAAATGGTTAGTTTTTATGCATTAGGAGATACCGACGGTTTCTTAGGATCGTTTATGAAAGGGTCAGGAGGAAAGCCCGCACCCGATGTTTTAGATTCAACAACTCCTATAGCATTTAGAGGAATTACAAAAAGAAGTTTAATCAAAGAATGTTGGAAAATAGGTAGACCATTTTACTTTATGGATACTGGTTATTTTGCAAATTATTCTACAATACATAATCCTAAGGGTGTTAAAAGATGGCATCGTATTGTTAAGAATAATGTACAACATATAGGCGAAGTCCAAAAAAGACCTGAAGATAGGTGGAAACATCTTCAGAAAGAATTTCCTAAATTAAATTGGCCAGGATGGAAGAAGGATGGTTCTAGTATTTTATTAGTAGCACCTTCCGAGAAACCATGTAAATTTTATGGAATCAACTTAGAGACATGGCTTAGTGAAACTATCAATACAATCAAAAAATATACTAATCGCCCTATCGTTATTAGAAAGAAACCAGAACTTAGAATACAAAGAACTATGGAATATACTATCTATAATCAATTAGATGAAGATATATTTGCATTAGTTACTTACAATTCTATTGCAGCATCTGAAGCTATTGCCTATGGCATACCTGCTTTTACGCTTGCACCAAATGCTGCAAGTCCTATGTGTTTAACAGATTTATCAAAAATAGAAACTCCATATTATCCCGATGCGGCTGAAGTGCATAAATGGTGTTGCTATCTCGCTTATGGCCAATTTAATAATGAAGAATTAGCTAATGGTGATGCGTGGAGAATATTAAATGAATATAGTTGAATTTTTTAGAATGGATGAAAATAATCCCGGAGATTGGTATTCGAATCCTTGTAGATATTTCTTTCCAGATCAACTAACTCAAAAATTAGACATTGATAAAATTAGAAAAACAAATTGGAATCAAACCGATGCTATAATTGCCGGCGGCGGCGGACTAATAGGTAACGAAAATTTTGAAACATTTATGTTTAGAATATCTACACATCCAGACGAAATAATTTTAAGAGATATATTAGAAACAAAGATAAAAGACGTTTCTATTGAGAATAGAGATCAACTATCAGAATGGAAACAAAAAATTCGTCGAATAACTGTTGATGTTCTAAACAAAATTGATAGAAGCGTCGGACCAAGAATACTTTGGGGAGCAGGTCATAATTCAAGAGATATCACGGCAGACTCTTATTCTATAGATTATCCTCCTTACTTGGACAAATTTCATCTTATAGGTATAAGAGATTGGGGTACAGAATTTAGATGGGTCCCTTGTGCTAGTTGTATGCATCCTGCATTTGATAAAGAATATGAAATTAAAAATGAGTTTGTTTGGTTTGAGCATAAAAAAAGATTGATAGATACAAAGTCTTTAGATGTTATTCCCTCTCCAAGAATGCTTAATACTGGACAAAACATAGATCAAATAATTGAGTTTTTAGGTTCCGCAAACACTGTAATAACAAATAGCTATCATGGAGTTTACTGGGCAACTTTATTAGGAAGAAGAGTTGTTTGCATTCCTTGGAGTAGTAAATTTAATATGTTTAAACATCCACCAACAATGGCAGCAGACAAAAATTGGCACGAAAAGATCGGAGAAGCTAAATCATACCCTAATGCTTTGGAAGAATGTAGAAATGCTAATATAGAATTTCATAAAGATGTTCTAGACTTATTAAAAGAAAAAGAGATCGAAGAAGATTCTGAATAATGTATACAGTTGTTTCATATCTTAGAGGTATCCCTCCTAAAAATCGTAATTTAGAAAAACCTCGTGTATTAACTGATTTTATCTCAGGAGTTAACTCTGTGGGAGATAAAGGAATAGTTTCGAATGATTTTAATCTAATACATTCTAATGTTGCTGTTATACAAGGATTTGTTCACGAAGATGGAAAGAATGCGCCACATCTATCTTTTAGACAAAGCATATTAGACTTTCAAAAGAAAAACAACGGAAGAACTATAATAGTTGATAGCAACTTGTTTTTATACAAAGATCCTGAGAATAAGAATAGATACTTACGATTAAGTTACGATGGAATTTTTCCTAATACAGGTGAATATTGTTATGATAATCCAGATCCTAAAAGATGGGAACAGATTAAGAAAAATATAGGCTTTGATTTAAGGCCTTGGAGAAAAGACGGAACTCATATTCTAATCTGTTTGCAGCGTAACGGAGGTTGGAGTATGAAAGGTCTAAATGTTGTAGACTTTTTTAAAAATACCGTAAATGAAATTAGAAAATATTCTGATCGACCTATTATAGTAAGAACACACCCCGGAGATAAAAAAGCTCTTTTATATTCTAAAGATATAGTAGGAAAGAATATTAGTCTTAGTAATAATAAATCCTTAGAACAAGATTTGAAAAATGCATGGACATCTGTTGTTTATAATAGTAGTCCAAGCGTGGCAAGTATAATAGAAGGTATACCTTGTTTTGTATTAGATCCTGAGTATAGTCAATCAGCAGATGTAGCAAATTTAGAATTAAAAAATATAGAAAATCCTAATATGCCAGAACGCTTACCTTGGGTTCAAAAATTAGCACAGTGTCATTGGAATAATACAGAATTAGCAAATGGTACTGCGTGGACTCATATGCGTCGCTGGGCTGTTCGCCAGTAAGGCTCGGTTCTTGTGATTTTTAGATCAGGTGTTTTACTTTTACCTAATTTTTTCCTATCCTCACCTTTAAGGTGATCTAAGTAAGCACCCCATTCGCAATTAATTAATGGATGCCCTTCCCCAGTAATAATTCCATCGCTCCAATTATAAGATTTGAGGTTAGGAAAACGAGAACGGACTTCATCAAATACAAAACTATCATGCCACTCACGCATAGTAAAGATACCATTCTCAGCATCGTCATATACACGTTGAAACTCCTTTAAAAACCTTTGTGTTTCTTCACTCTTAAGATTTAAACTATATAATCCACATTCAGTATATTTGTCTTTGCGTCCTAGATAACCAAGGTCAATATTGCTCGGAGACATCTTTCTAATAAAGTCAAGGGAGATAGGGCTGTGGCAGACCATATCTGCGTCCATCCAAAATAAAATGTCAGTATCGGCATTACGAACACAATCAAAAATAGCATACACTTTATGACTAAATCTAATTGCATCCCACCTAAAGCCTTGCTTTTTTCTTTTGTCGTCGTGTCGTTTTGTGCTGTCATTAGTCCATCCTGAGGCTTTAGGATCATTCTTCCATTTATTTTTAAAGTTTGTTAAATCTGCAACTTGAGTTAGGTCTCTTAATATAAGATTATCTGCTTTCTCAGAAGGAACTACGTCTTGATGATAAACATACAAGGTTACGTCTTTAGGCCAGTTTTGAATGAATGTTTGTATCATTCTTTTACCATAAAGGTCATACCCAGGTTTGTGAAAAGTTGTGACAACAGAATACTTCATGCATATATATAGCTATGCGATTTGGATTATTTGATAGATTCGGTGCGTTAAACAGCAAGCCAGTATTTGCTGCTTTCGCAGATTCACTTAAGAGAGCAGGACATCAGGTTGAATACCACGACCTCCAAGCTGATGTCGCAGTTATATGGTCAGTTCTATGGCAGGGGCGTATGGCGTCGAATCATAGAATCTGGGAGCATTTCCACAAAAAAGGCAAGCCGATAGTTATACTTGAAGTAGGAGCTCTCGACAGAGGTAACCTATGGAAGGTATGCTTGAATCATATTAACGGTGCTGGTTATTTCGGTCCAACTGGTAATGGACCAGAAAGAAGAAACAAACTTAAATTGAATCTTAAACCTTGGAAACAAGGTGAAGCTATCTATATTTGTACTCAACATCCGGCTAGTCAACAGTGGCGAGGTATGCCACCTGTTAATGTCTGGCTTGATGAACAAATAAATGAAATAAGAAAGCATACAATGAGAGAGATTAGAATTAGACCTCACCCCCGAGCTCCGATAACTTCTAACTCTTATCATCTAGATGTTTCTATCGAATATCCTTCGCATGTTGCCGGAACATATGATTCATTTAATTTTGAAAAGGTCTTAGAGAACGCTTGGGCAGTTGTAAACTATAGCAGCAATGTGGGACCTATTGCTGTTTTAAATGGTGTTCCTGCCTTTGTTGGGTTTGATAGTTATGCTGCTCCAGTTGCCAATTTTGATGTTGCTCGAATTGAACATCCATTCTTGCCAGATAGAGAACAGTGGGCAAACGACCTTGCTTATACAGAATGGACTGTGGAAGAAATTGCCAATGGTGAACCTTTAGCTAGACTTTCTTCAAAATTAGTAGTATAGTTATAATATGCTTACAACAATCGAAGATCTTATCCTCCATATCTATGACCGTATGAATGGCTATGACCGCAAGGCCCTACCTGCCCGCGATCGCAGTATCTTGTTTAGCATGGGCTCACAGTTAAAGAAGCCACTTGCCCTAACCGAACGTCAGGCAAGTCTTGCCGTTAAGATTCTTACAGAGAACAAGCATCTATACGACAAGATCGATAATCTCGATCAGCTGTTAGAGTCTCCGCTTTACAAATATCCATTTCGTGCTATTGATACCTCACGAAGAATCTTTGTATTGGAAAAAGTAAAAATCCAAAACACTATACTAGGTTATCCCGCTATCGCTATTAGGTTTCCATTTGACCACAACCTAAACAAACTTCTAGACAAAATTCCAGGACGTAAGAATTATTGTATTGAACATCGAGCTCATTGCTATAAATTGAGCGAAGAGAACATTCGCAACATAATGACTCTTTTCAAAGATAAAGACTTTATTATTGAGCCGCAAATTCAAGAATGGTATGATGAAATTAACAACATTATTCAGCACTCTGTTGAATATGTTCCAAGTACTATTATTGAAAATGATAAAGTTAAACTTCTAAATTGTAATAGACAAACAGAGGAATACTTCGAGTCCCACAAGACTGGAAGACTCATTGAAGATCTGTTTTTAGCTAAAACAATGAACCTATTTTTACCGTCTACAGTAGTTGAAAGTCTTGCGGACGTAGCAGCTCTTGATTTATCTAAGCAAATGATATCTCAGATGAGTCATAATTTATCTATTACTGATCATTCTAAAGATAATATTACTACTATGATTGCCGACCTTAATGCATTTCCTGTTCTCATGCTTATCGATGAAAAAGAAATGGAACTTAAGAATTGGGTTAATGCTTTTAATGCTGCTGGTGTTGAAAACTCTAATATGAGTGTTCTATTCCGTGCTGATAAGAGTGTAACATTCAATGAATATATTAAGGATGCCAAGTTAAATAATCTTATTGACGACGAAACCAAGGTTGTTTTTGTAAAGCAGAAGATGCCTAAGATCCTTTATAAGATAGGTTTTAAGCCCAAGGTTGTTATTAGCGGTAGCACATTTTATGCTCACTACACAGGTCAGAAATTGGTTGATTCTCATCCTCTAGTGTTATACTATACTGAGAAGCAGTCCATAGGAAAGAAAATTGCCAAGTTGTAAACTGATTATCAAAGATGAAGTTAACATTAAGTTCGAAGGACTAAGTTTAGAAGCACGACGCAAGTTAGCAAATAAGTTTAAGTTTGAAGTCCCATGGGCTCGCTATCAACCTTCTTATAGGTTGGGACGCTGGGACGGTACCGTGGCGTTCTTTGGGGTCGGTGGTACCGGATACATCAATCAATTAGACGAGATCCTCCCACTCTTAGAGGCGATGGATTATACTATTGATGTTGAAGACCACCGAATCCATTCTGCCATTGAGTTTGAACAAATAGACGATCAATTCTGGTCGCATATTAATTGGCCTAAAGGTCATGTTATGGAAGGCAAACCTATTGTTCTTCGTGATTATCAAGTAGAGGCTGTAAACAATTTTCTTAAACAGCCAACTGCTCTACAAGAACTTGCCACTGGTGCAGGTAAGACAATCATTACTGCTACACTTTGTAAAATATGCGAAAAATATGGCAGAACTCTAACTATTGTTCCAAACAAAGGACTGGTAGAACAGACGGAAGAAGATTTTCGCAACTGCCAAATAGATGTCGGGGTTTATTACGGAGACCGTAAAGAATTAAACAAGACACATACTATCTGTACTTGGCAAAGTCTAAACATTTTAGACAAGAAAGGTCACTACGACGATACATTAACACTTGCTGAGTTTCTTGATGGTGTTAGCACTGTAATTGTAGACGAAGTACATCAAGCAAAGGCAGAAGTTCTTAAGAAACTATTAACAGTTAATCTTGCTAACGCTCCTATCCGTTGGGGTTTAACGGGCACAGTTCCAAAAGAAAGATTTGAGTTTGAATCTATTAGATGTAGCCTTGGAGAGGTCATTAATAGAATTCAAGCACACGAGTTACAGGCACAAGGCGTCCTAAGTAATTGTCATGTTAATGTATTACAGACGACTGACATCAAAGAATTCCGTTCTTACGCAGATGAAGTTAAGTATCTGGTAACTAACCCAGAACGTATGAAATGGTTGTCAAAAACTATTAAAGATATCTCTAAGACTGGAAATACCCTTGTGCTTGTAAACCGAATTGAAACAGGAAAGATATTAATTGATGAGTTACCAGAAGCGGTCTTCGTCAGCGGCGAAGTTAAGAATAAGAATCGCAAAGAGGAGTACGATGAAGTTAAAACAGCCACAGATAAAATCATCGTGGCCACATATGGCGTTGCGGCTGTCGGAATCAATATCCCTCGCATTTTTAATCTTGTTCTTCTTGAACCTGGCAAGTCATTTGTAAGAGTTATTCAATCAATAGGTAGAGGCATTCGTAAGGCAGAAGATAAAGACTTTGTGCAGATATGGGATATAACATCAACTTGTAAGTATGCTAAAAGACATTTAACAGAGCGTAAAAGGTTTTATAAAGAAGCCAAATATCCATTTACATTAACCAAGGTAGACATAGAATGAAAATATTGACATTGGATAACAATGCATTTGATTTAAATAATTTGCCAGACGAAGTAGACGACAGTATGAGATTTGCTGTCTTAGACAATTCTAATCCTAATGAACCTGATTTCTTTTTCCAACCACTTATATTTCTAGAAAGTTTTAATGCTCCAGCAGTCGTACTAAAGATCGGTAATCACGAAATTGAAATGCCATTAGACTGGAGTATAGTAGTGGGATGTAGAGAAAGTGGTAATGATTTAGAAGTTATACCTCTTACATCATTAACTGATAGAGGATTTGATTGTTTTATTTTTAATCCACTTAGCGGTTTTAAATTTAGTTTTGATGATGTTGAAATTACTAATATCTATATGGATTTAAAGTGGTATTTTCCAAAAATGCGTAATGGACAGATTCTTGCTGTACCGTTAACTATTGGAAAAGATCCTCCTTGTGCATACTTTGTTAAAGAGATAAGTAGACAGAGCGAAATTATTCAATACGCTAAACTCTTATAATGATCACAAAAGTAGTAACAACATTCAGCATAGATGGATACGAATTATATGGAAAACGGATGGTCAGGTCTTGGTTACAATACTGGCCTTCTAACTATCAGTTAACCGTATATACAGAAGGATTTAAATTAGAAGAGAAAGATCCTAGATTAACCGAAATAGATATAAATGAAGCTTGCCCAGAGTTACAAGTTTTTAAAGATAAAAGCCTTCAATTAATAGATCCTAATAATAAGAAAACAAAAAGTAGAATTGCTAAGGCAATTCGTTGGAGTCACAAAATCTATGCAATGTCACATGCACTTAATCAAGATTGTGATTATCTAATATTTTTAGACGGCGACACTTATACTAAGAATGATGTGCCTGACGGTTTTGCTCGAAAAATAGTAAAAGATCATTTGTTTGCAGTTCACTTTGAATTTATTCAAAGAATGACACATTTTGAAACAGGTCTAATTGTTTTCAATAAAAAACACCACCAAATGGCATTGTTTAAGGAAAAATTACAAGAAGGATATGATACATTAGAAATTCATAAACTACCTAAACCTTGGGACGGTTTTTGGTTTGCACACTTATACGCTAAGTTACAATTAGATGTTTTAGATCTATCAAAGAATAATAAAGGAGTTTTTGGACATCCTACTGTTAGAAATGTACTAGTACACGAAGCAGGTAAAGACAAATTCCATAATACTAGCATAGAATATGATAAGTATAGTGGAAGGAAGAAACAATGAAATCAGGTAAGGTTTGGGGCGTGACCGAATTGATTCACGCAAACGGAATATTAGAATTTCATCGTATTGACACTAAAAAAGGCGGCGTTTGTAGTAAGCACTTACACAAACATAAATGGAATGGATTCTTTGTAGAGTCAGGCAAACTCTTAATCCGTACTTGGAAAAACGATTACGATCTAATTGATGAAACTGTATTAGAAGCAGGCGATTGGCATGTAGCAAAGCCGGGAGAATATCATCAATTCGAAGCCTTAGAAGATACAATAGCATTTGAGCTATACTGGCCTATGTTACTTATTGACGAACATCCGGATGATATTGTTCGCGAAACACACGGTTTTGCTAAAGAGAAAAAGCGATGATACATTGCGTAACTACTATGAATAAAGAGTACTATGACACTATAGGAATTGTTATGGTAAACTCTTGGACACAATGTTTTCCAGATAATTATATCTTACATCTTTATCTAGAAGATTTTGAAATTAAAAAGATTAAACATCCTAGAATTGTGTATGAAGATTGGAATGATGTAGCAGCCTTATATAAAGTTTGGGAAACAAATAAAGGAAGCTCAAATCTTAGACATCAAAAATTTACCTTAAAGGCTTGTTCTCAAATAGCTGCTTGGAGAAAGATTCAAACAGGTAAAATGTTCTGGTTAGATGCAGATCTACTATTTTTAAAACCTATACCAAAAGATATGTTTGATGATGTTCTAGAAAACTATTCTATAGCAGCATGGGGTGATCAATGCTTTGAATCAGGAACTGTTTGGTTTAATTTAGATCACGAAGATTTTGCTAAAGTTAAAGATATTTACGAAAGTATCTATATAGGTGATAGAAATCTACCAGAAAATCAAAGATGGTACGATGGCGAGTTGTTGGGGTGGTCTGTTAATGAGGCAGGTATTAAAATTAAAAAATTACAAGATTTTTATAATATAAAAAAATCTAGTACACCACTAAACAAATCACCATTAGGTGAGTATATGCAACACTTTAAAGCAAAAAGAAAAGTTCACTTAAAAGAATCATTAATAGCATACGGTAGAACCGATTTAGCAGCATTATTATGAACGTATATCAAGACGATAGCAGTCTACTTGAAACATCTATGAGATTAGTAGACCACGAAGGTGTAAAAGAACTATTATGGATTACACAAGATAGTAAAGCCTTTTCTGGTCCTCTAAATGATTGGGTAATAGATAGAGATAATTTTTTAAAATATGTTAAAGAAAAAGATACAATAGTACAAGCTGGCGGAAATTGCGGCATGTATGCTAGATTTTATGGTAACTATTTTAAGACTGTTTATTCGTTTGAGCCTGACCCATCTAATTATCATTGCTTACAACATAATTGCCAAGGTAACAAGTATCATCTTTATAATGTAGCATTAGGAAAAGAAAAAGGTAAAGCTACATTAATATTTCCAAAACGAAAATTTAGAAATGCAGGTATATGGCAAGTTGTTGAGGACGAAGAAGGTAATGTTGATATTATAACTATAGACAGTTTAAATTTAGCAAGGTGCGACTTATTACATTTAGACGTTGAAGGTTTTGAATCAAATGTACTTTTAGGTGCAAAGAACACTATAGAAAAATTTCATCCTATTATAATTCTAGAAGCAGGACATGGATCTGAAATAGCAGAACAATACGGATACAAAGTAGTTGAACAGTTAACAACAGATTGGATATTATTGCATGAATCAAGTATCAATGGTAGTAACGTCATGTGGACGAACTGATCTACTCGAACAGACATTAGAATCATTTTTTAAATTCAATACCTATCCTATTGAAAAAGTTATCATTGTTGAAGATAGCGGTATAACACAAGACTTTGAGAAAGTTAGACAATTAGTTCCCTGTGAATTAGAAATTATTGTTAATAAAGAAAATATTGGACAAGTAAAAAGCATAGACAAAGCATATGCTAAAGTAAAAACAGATCACATATTTCATTGTGAGGAAGATTGGGAATTTTTCAACCCAGGCTTTATTGAAAAATCATTTGAAATACTAGAAACTAATCCTAAACTCATTACTGTCTGGCTTCGCGGATACAACGACACAAAGAATCATGCTATTATGATAAACGAATGTTTTAACTTGCCTAGTGGCGATCATTATTACTTAATGGATGGCGCAAGAAAGAAACACTGGTGCGGATTTACATGGAACCCCGGACTAAGAAGAACAAGTGATTGTATGTTATTCCACCCATATCAAGATCTTAAAGTTAGAAAAATTAAAAACGGATTAGAGATACTAGGAGAAATAGATTTATCTATATACTATCAAGAAGCCGGATATAGAGCGGCGATAACTAGTAATATTGAAGGATACGTTAGACATATAGGAGGAAAAAGACACGTTCCTCTACCTTGGCAATTATGAAAGCATATGTAATAAGATTAAAAGATATAGAATCAAGTGAACTATTAGCACAAGAGTGTATCGATTCTGCTTCTAAATTTAATCTTACAGTAAAGCCATTTAACGGAATATATGGCGAAGAACAAATCAATAAACAACATGAGCTTTTTAAAATTCGTCCGTGGAAAGCAAAGATGAAGAAACATCGATTAGGTGTTAGAGGATGTTTTTTATCTCATTTTACATTATGGAAATGCTGTGTTCAAGAACAAGTTCCTTACATTATTTTTGAACACGATGCTGTTATGTTGCGTCCTTTACCACAAAGAGTTGAAGATAAGTTTTTCGAATTCTTAATGCTAGATCCATATAATAAAATGAAGAAAGAATACGAACAGCAACATCAAGATATAACACAAACAGGTATTAAAGAATATTTTAACAATGATGTTCATCCTAAATACGGCGTTACTGATCAATATGCAATGGGGTTGCAAGCCTACATAATCAAACCAAAAGCAGCTAAAAGATTAATTAGTTATGTAGAAAAAAACGGATACTTGCCAGCAGACATTCAATGTAATAAAGGCCTTTTAAGTATAGAAACTATATATCCTAGTATTGCGTCTATAAACCCAAAATTCTACGATAAAAAATTAATGAAAGAAGAAAGTACAACACATAAATTATGGTAAAACATATAGACGAAAATTACATATATGAAAGTCCTGACGGTGGCAAAACTGTTTATCGTCGTGAACTTGGCGGCATAACTAGAGAAATGTTATCTTCTCCTAGTAAACCAGATGACTTATTTCGATACGCAGAGTTCGTTCAAATTATTGATATGTCATATAAAAATCCTGCGGTGAAGAAGGCTCTTGATAATTTACTGCTAATATACTATACTGTAAAAGATGGGACAGAATAAACATATAGACCTTTTTAAGGAAATGATTCCAAGTGTGGACATGGGCATCAAAGACCTGTGGGATGCTGCTACGGACGAAGGACGCAAAGAAATTAAGGGAGACCTTTGGAATCTGAACAGATATATCAGTTCAGTTAAGACAAACAACAAAGAACAGCAAGAACATTTTGTTCTTATGGTGAACGAGTTATACAATAAACATTGGTTTACTCTTCAGAAACATCCTAAACTACTTTGGCAACTATTGTGTCTATGTAGTTGGGATAAAGAGAAAACATTCTTCCACGAGTGGATACCCGTAGGTAGGAAAAAATCCGATAAACGTGTTAAAATACTAGAACAAGCATATCCCGATCTTAGAGACGACGAACTAGAACTTATGGCAGAGATAAATGGAACCGCTGACATTAAAGACCTTGCGAGACAGATGGGATATTCCGAAAAGGAGATCAAAGATCTCAAACTATAAATGCGAGCATTGTGGTAAAGAGTTTGTTAAAGAAAAGACTCTCATGGTTCATATGTGTGAGCCAAAGCGTCGCTATCTCCAACGTGACGAAAGAAGAGTACAAAACGGATTCTATGTCTACAATCGCTTTTATAAGATTACACAGAACGCAAAGAAAGAAAAGACATACGAGGAGTTTGTGAAGAGTCCATACTACAATGCATTTGTAAAGTTCGGATCCTTTATGAGTAATGTTAATCCACTATATCCAGACAAGTATATAGATTGGATTATCAGAAGTGAAGTGAAGTTAGATAAATGGTGTGTAGAAGCTCTTTATGACAAGTATGTTGTAGATTTGATTAAGACTGAACAAGTAGAAGCCGCAGTTGAAAGATCAATTAATACAATGGTTGCTTGGGGAGAGAAACATAGTGCTGGTTGGAATCACTACTTCAGCTACGCAAATGTAAATAAAATTGTGTACGATATAAGGGACGGTAAGGTTAGTCCATGGGTTATGCTTAATAGCGAAAATGGAATTAGAGCTTTACAAAATATGAATGACGAACAGTTACAAATTATTGCCCCTATGGTAGACATTGAGTTTTGGGCCGAACATTTTAGAAAAAATAAATCGGATACAGAATTTGCCAAGAAACTGATAAAGGAGGCAAAACTATGACTGAAGAATTTGAGGATATTCCGGAAGGCGAAGAGACTGGCGATTATAAAGCTGTAGATCTTAAGTATCAAATATACTCAGATGAGAAAGATAATACAGTTTACTTAAAGTTTACTGGATTTGAAAGTGCAAAACAAATGGATAACTTTGTTGACTATATTGACTTCTCGTTACCCTTATTGTTATATCAATCGGATACAAAACACTAATGCCTGATATTGACATTGATTTCTTTGATCGTAATCTTATTCTAGATAAGATACCACATCATGTAGCTATGCGAGTACAGAAGGATGAAGAAGTAAAACATAATACAGGTGTTTACTTTACAGATATTCCCCATAACCCGTTTACAAATCTTTCTGCAATCGAATATAAAGAAGCTGAAGAACGAGGTTACTTCAAATTAGATTTTCTTAATGTTAGTATGTACGAAGGTATAGAAAACGAAGAACATCTTGTAAGATTATTAATTACAGAACCTAACTGGTCACTTTTAGAATACGAAGAAATCGTAAATCAGTTATTCCATATCAATGGACATTTTGATATTGTTAAAAAATTGAAGCCAACAAGTATTGAACAACTTGCCGCGGTACTTGCTATTATACGTCCAGGTAAGAAGCACCTTGCGGATAGTGACTGGGCTACAATCTTTAGTGAGGTTTGGACAAAAACTGACGAAGGATATTTCTTTAAGAAATCACATGCTATTGCATATGCTCATGCTATTGTGGTACAACTTAACGCTTTGTGCGAACGAGCTGAACAGACCGACGTTTAACTCTTTTTAACATAATATTGTGTAAATTTACTACAGGACCCATTATAATCTGAACATCTTTAGTTGTGAAGTTTTTCATAGCATATCTAAAAACTTCCATTTCTCTACGTAAGAAGATGTTTATAGGGATCATCCTATTAGATTCCCACCACCATACATCTCCTAATTCTAAAAACAACTTTTTGTGATCGTCACCCTTTAATATATTGTAATCATATAGGCTTGTTATGTTATTATCTTGGTTAATTATTATTCCAACATACTCATTATTGCCGTACGTGATTACAGTGATGAATGGAAAGTCGTCTTGTATCTGTTCTTTTAATAGCATAAATATCTACAAGGATCCTTTATCATGCATAAGCAATCATCGTATTTATATAAAAATATTCAAGAGGTTTATATTGATCTGGATCCGCAATGGATGGGGTATCGCAAAGTGTACGCAAGATCTATGAAGCTCTATAAGGGCATTGACAACTCATTTATGATGAAACTAATGAACGGTGATCAAAAGCTCATCGATGCTGTTGGCCAAACTCTTTGGTGGCAACTCCTAGATCGCGACACAGCAGAACTTAAATTTAAAACTTCTGTAGAAGTTACTGGACCCATGAACTCACATGTTACTATCCCTGTAACCGAAGGTGATTTGGAACCACTTCTTAGTGGACATTATATGTATAGTGCTTATCTAGAAGATGATAATGGAACAAGAACTATACTTTACGCAGACTCACAGTTTGGAGCATCAGTTCCGGTTGAGATAGTGGAGAATGCTTTTCCACAGGCTATACCATCTCAACAAGTGCTCAGTTCTGAATTCATAACTGCGGAGAATGTTGACTATGTCGAACCAGACGACTCCCTCTACACTTCAGCGTTGGACGGCCATCCTGATCTTAATGGTAATACGGCTTTGCATACTGTGGCATTTTATAACTCAGGCTTTTATGGATCTATTGAAATCCAAGTCACGTTAGAAAATGGAGTCACCGATATTGTACAGTGGTCAACACTAGAGACTATACCAATTACATCATTAGATAATATTCTTTACCATAACTTCAATGGTATCTTCAGTTGGGTTAGATTCCGTATGATCCCTGATGAATACAACACAGGAACAGTTGACAAAATCCTATATCGAAGCTAATATGCTTGTATGAGTCTCTATGACGACCTACTAGCATTAGTTCCTAACAAGAAACAAACTCCAAACGGTTGGGTTAGTTTCAATGCTCCCTGTTGTCATCATCAAGGCGAGAATCGAGATACAAAGAAACGTGGCGGTATTAAGAAAACCGAGGACGGCGGCGCCACTTATCATTGCTTCAATTGTGGATACAAGGCAAGTTGGAGACCTGGTCGTGGCTTAGGCAAGCGCATGAGAGAATTGCTTGGTTGGTTAGGTGCGAGTGACGATCAGATCAATAAAATTGCTTTTGAATGTCTAAAGACTGAAGGCGGACATAAGGCTGATCGTGTAATTGCTGTTCCGGATTTTGTTCCACGCAAGATGCCAGACAATACTCAAAAGATCACTGAAGAATTGATTATGAAGGATGAGAGAGTTCATCCTGTTGTTCAGTATATTGATAGTCGTGGATTAGATATCTACGCTAATGATTTCTATTGGAGCGAAGAGGGCGGCTTTATTGATAGAATGATTATTCCTCTTACTGTAAACAGACAGATTATGGGCTATATTGCTCGTAAGATCACAGATGGCAAACCAAAGTATATTACTGAGCATCCTGCTCACATTGTCTTCAACTTAGACAAACAACCATGGCAGAGAAAGTTTGTCTTAGTTTTTGAAGGTAGCATTGATGCAATGTTACTAGAAGGCGTTGCTGTTCTTACGAATGAAGTTAGTCCAGAACAAGCTCTACAAATTAATAATTTAGGTAAACAGGTTATTGTGGTTCCTGATCGAGATAAAGCAGGTGAAACCTTAATCAAACATGCTATCAACAACGGCTGGAGCGTGTCGTTTCCTAACTGGGCAGAAGACGTTAAAGATGCTGCTGATGCCGTAAAGAAATACGGACGTTTAGCAACTCTTATAAGTATTGTGAAGAATATAGAGGACACTCCTCTAAAAATTCAACTAAGGATGAAATTATGAAGAAACTATGGGAATTAGTTACATACCCTTTTCGTGCTCTCTACAACGAGTATAAGTTTAGAAAGCGACTAAAGGAATTAAGAAAAAAAGACCCATTTAATTACAAATGATTACTTGGGGCATATCAGCAGGTAGTCACGATGCAGCATTAGCGGTATTTGATAATAATCAATTACTGTTTGCAAGCCATAGCGAACGATTTAGTAAGCTAAAGAACGATCCTCATCTTAATCATAAAATGATTAAATATGCAGTAGACCTAGCAGGTGAGCCTGATCTAGTATGCTGGTATGAGACCCCCTACTTAAAATTTACTAGACAGTTGTATGCCAGCCAAAATGTATTTGAGTGTTTTAATGATATTAATATTAAAAATTATTTGGCTAGTTACGGTATACATGCTCCTATCAAATATGCCCACCATCACGAGAGTCATGCCGCTGGAGCATTTTTTACTAGTCCTTTTAATTCTTGTGCTGTTCTCTGCATTGATTCTATAGGTGAGTGGAATACAACTACAATCTGGAAAGCAGGACCTAACGGACTTAAAAAGGTTTGGGCACAAAACTATCCAAATAGTATAGGTCTTTGGTATTCAGCTATGACACAACGTATCGGCCTTAAGCCTAATGAGGAAGAATATATCCTTATGGGAATGGCTGCCTACGGCGATAAACATAGACTAGCAGAACGAATAGAATCTGAATTCTTTAACGATACAAAGACAAAGTTTAACCTACATCGAGGTTGTAAATGGTGGGCACCTGAACTACAGACAGAACAGGACATGTTTGACATTGCGGCGGCGACACAATATATATACGAGCGTAAGTTCAAAGAACTTCTATACAAAGCAAAGGAAATGACCAATGAAACACGGATTGCTCTCGCTGGAGGTTGTGCTCTTAATTGTGTTGCTAATGACTGGGCTTGGGTTATGTTTACTGACGTTTGGATATTTCCTAATCCTGGGGATGCAGGTTCTTCTGTCGGGGCTGTCTTAGCACATAGACAAAATAAAATTGTTTGGGAAGATTGTTACTTAGGATATGATATTCCTGGGGAATATCCTATTAAAAATACTCTGGAAGTTTTACTAAAAGGTGGAATTGTTGGTGTTGCTAATGGACAAGCAGAATTTGGTCCTAGAGCTTTAGGTAATCGAAGTCTTTTGTCAGATCCTAGATCTAATGATATGAAAGACAGAGTAAATGAAATTAAGAGACGTCAAAAATTTCGTCCGTTTGCTCCTGCTGTCTTAGAAGAATTTGCTAATGATTATTTTGAATTAATTGGACACAATTCGAGATTTATGCAGTACGCACCATTATGTAGAAAACCTCATGCCCTTCCAGCAGTTATACACTATGATGGTACAAGCCGTGTACAAACTGTTCCTAAGGGTAATACAGGCTTTCGTAAACTTCTTGAAGCATGGTACGAAAAAACAGGATGTCCGGTATTGCTGAATACTAGTTTAAATATAAAAGGTAAACCTATGGTTAACGATTCTTTAGATGCTAATGATTTCGAACAACTGTACGGTGTACCTGTGTTTACACATAACTTGAAAAAAGTTTAACAAGATTATATAATACAATATGGCAGAGTATTCTTACGACATTCAAAAACTTTACTTAGAAATGTTTTTAGCAGATGCGGAATCATTTGTTCGTGTCCAGAACATATTTGATCCGTTGTCGTTTGATCGTAAGCTACAGCCTGTTGCTGAAAAACTAAAAGCATATGTTGACAAATACAAGATTATGCCTGAATTGAAAATCATTAAGGCAGAAGCTGGTATTGACTTAGCAGATGCTACAGACGTTCCTAAAGAAAATTATGAATGGCTACTTGACGAGTTTGAAAAGTTCGCCAGACATAAGGCTCTGGAACGTGCGATCCTTGAATCTGCGGACCTGCTTGAAAAAGGCGACTATGGTCCTGTGGAAGCAAAGATCAAGGCTGCCGTGCAAATCAGCCTAGCAAAAGATATGGGCACTGACTACTTCTTAGACCCTAGAAGCAGGCTGCTTAAACTCAAAGACAACAATGGACAGGTGTCTACGGGTTGGCAAGGCATAGATCAAAAACTCTATGGGGGATTCAACCGAGGTGAGTTAAATATCTTCGCAGGTGGGTCGGGTGCAGGCAAGAGCTTGTTCCTTCAGAATCTTGCGGTGAATTTCGCCTCGGTTGGCCTTAATGTTCTTTACGTAACATTAGAACTTAGTGAAGAACTTACATCAATGCGTATTGATAGTATGCTTACTGGAATTACTACACGCGAAGTCTTTAAACAGATTGACGAGGTAGAATTAAAGGTAAAGGTAGCAAGCAAGAAGTATGGCAACATACAAGTAAAATATATGCCAAGTGGTAAGAACGTAAATGACATGCGAGCTTACATCAAAGAGTATTCTATTAGAAAAGGCTATGTGCCAGATGTTATTCTTATTGATTACTTAGACTTGCTTATGCCTGTAACTGTTAAAGTTAGTGCTGAGAATTTGTTTATTAAGGACAAGTATGTATCAGAAGAACTGAGAAACTTTGGCATGGAGATTAAGGCTGTACTTGTTACTGCATCTCAGTTAAACAGAGCCGCAGTTGAAGAAGTTGAGTTTGATCACAGTCATATCTCAGGCGGCTTGAGTAAGATTCAGACAGCAGATAATGTTATTGGTATCTTTACATCACGTGCTATGCGTGAACGTGGGCGTTATCAAATACAGTTTATGAAGACTAGATCATCGAGCGGAGTTGGACAGAAAGTTGATTTGGCTTTTGATCCAGACACATTAAGAATTAGCGACTGCGATGATGAGGATGGTGATTCTAATCCAATGGCAGGCCGCAGCAAGATTGCTGACAGCATTAAGAGTAGAACAACTGTAACAGCAAAGACTCCAGAAGCAGATCCTATCAAGGAAATGGCCAAGGTTAGAGCAACTACAGGTAGTGCTAAACTTAGAGAACTTCTCGGTAATCTTAGCGGAGGAGACGATGAATGACTATTTGGACATTCGGTGATAGCTTTTCAAAACATTTTGAACACTTGCCCGAAAGTTGGGTAGAGCGAACAGCAAGAACATTAGGTACAAGTGTAATATCATATTCCAAACCATTGTCAACACTTGAATATACATTTTATAAATTTGATCAAGAAAGAAATAATATTAAAGAAAACGATATAGTAATAATAGGTATTACTACTTTAGATCGAAGATGGTTTTTTAAAGATATACCTTTTAGACTTGTTGACCTTACCCCAGAACAATCTGTTGCTATAGATTATTACAATACATATTTGAATCACTACGACGAAATACATAAAACTTATGTAGAAAACTTTTTGTTCAATGTAAATTATTTTACAAAGAAATTAAATGTACATACAATTGTATTTCCTAACTTTTTTGATTTTGATCCCGTAATTCAAAAAATACATCACGATCTTTCTCACTTACATATTGTTAGAGGTAGAATAGGTATTGTTAGCGATAATGAATTTAAACCAGAGATTGTTAGCATGGCAGGACCTGAATGGTTTATGAAATCTGATATAAGATTAAATCATCTAATTAAATCTAATCACAAAATTTTATCAGACAAGGTTCTCGATAATATTAAAAATAAAACTATGATCGATATAACTAAAGATATGGTTACTGGATTGTTAGATGATAACATGTTAACTAATCCAGAGTTCTTTAAAGACGAATTGTTTGATGGACTTAGTAAGGTATACAATAAAGGATAATAGGAGAATAGAATGATTTGGGTTTTCGGCGATAGCTTTGCACACGATTATGGAAAAACCGATCAATGGATGCATCAAGTGTCTAGAGCATTGAATACTACTTTTCAATCACTAGGTGTTGCCGGATCAAGTTTAGAATTTACATATCAAAGATTTAATCTTGCTAGAAAGAAGATTAAAGAAAATGATATTGTGATTATTGCCCTTACTGCTACAAATCGTCGTTGGTTCTTTAAAAATTATCCTGGTATTGCTGCTACTGATACATCACCTACAGGTAACAAAAAAGAGATTAAGGCGATCGAACTTTATCGCGAACATTTAGATAATAATAGAGAAATACAAGAAGTTTATCTTACTGACTTTCTCTACAATGTAAGTGCATTAACCGAAGAACTAAATCTAAAAGTTATATTGCTTCCAGTACTATACGATACTGAAGATTTTCTAAAAGCAAAAGGTAATCAGTTTCCTTTATTAGAAGTTGCCAAAGGTAAATTTGTTGATGTCATTGTTGACGAAGTACATCCAAACGTACTAAGACAAAACGAAGAATGGATTAAAGAATGTGATCCGCGACTTAATCATCTCAGTAAGAGCAATCACAATATATTAGCTAATAAAATTGTAGACTCCATTAAAAATAATGTTCCGGTAGACCTTACTACAGGATTTATAAAACACATTGTTACATTAGAAAAATTAGAAGATCCTGTCTTTGTTAAAGATGAACTATTTGATGGACATAATATGAAATGACAGTTTGGGTATTTGGTGCCAGCTACGCAGAATATTACGAAGGACTACACGATCAATGGATGCAGCGAGTAGCTGCTGGGCTTGGTACAGATTTACAAGTCTATTCAGTTGCCGGTGCTAGTTCGGAATATACATATTATAACTTTAATAGTGTTAGACAAAATATTAAAGAAAAAGACGTTGTAATCATTCCCTTAACGACAACAACTAGAAGATGGTTCTTTAAAGACTATCCACATCATAGCGCACAACCTGTACCTGGTACAGACTTTAAAGATCCTAAAGTTATATATGACCCAACTGGTTATCCCGAGATAGACGAAGCTCTACAAATGTACGAAGAACATCTTAATCATCTAGATGTATTCAATACATACTTGCTTGACTTCTTATACAACGTAAACTACCTTACAAAACAAAAGAATTTACATACAATCATATTAGAAAGTTACTGGGATACAGAATACTTCTTAAAAGATAAGAAGACAGAATTTCCATATCTACACTTTTCAATAGAGAAACTTCTTAGTGTTAGTCTTGATGAATATTCAAAAGAATACTTGATTCAAGATAACTTCTCTACAAATGATAAAAAAGTTAATCACTTACTAAGAACTAATCATATAATACTTGCTGACAAGATATTAGATAATATCAAATACAATAAGCCCATCGACTTGTCACGAGGCTTTGCAAAACATCTTGTTAAGATTGGTTCGTTTACTGATCCAGAGTTTGTTGAAAAGGAAATGTTTAACCGCGCTTAGTTGGTTTAAACTTTGCAACTGGACTTTGTACGTTAGTATCTTCCATCTCACGGCTCTTCATGTCACCGTTATTAAGATCCTTGTACTTTGCTCCAACTGCCTTATAGGCCAGCTTTAGCATCTGTTGCTCTTCTGGTGTATATGGATTAGTAGTCTTTCTCTTACCAATCCAACTCGACGCTGTAGTGAGAGGCTCAATTTGTCCGTCTGTACCTGCTACAGCTAGACCTAATCTGTATTGCATGTAGTCGCTGGTCCAGTCTGCTCCACCGTCATAAAGGTTTAAACCCGCAGTCGGCTCTAAATCATGATCAGGTGGCTTCTTTTGTATCTTTGCTTCGGGTAAAAACTCTCGTGCTCTCATGACTATATTTATTCTATTTCTTCAGAGCCATATAACTCTGGGTGGTCTTCACAGAATATCTTTACTAACATACCTGCGGCTGTAGTGGCTTCTATTTCTAACTCAGTGCGCGACTTTGTTGAGCCTACTTCGTTCTGTCTATGGTGAGTTAATTCGTGGGCTATAGTTCTTAATACATCAACTATATTGCGACCATAAGTTTCTACAGTAGTAGCATTAGCATCGGGAAAATATATTCCAAATGTCTTATTCTTAGTAGCAAACTCGGGATCTTTTGATACCTTTACTTTAGGTACTTCATCCATGTGTAGCTTCTCTGCTACAAACTTTACAAACTCTTTAATAACTGCATCCATAGTGTATTTATTTAAATATACCATGACTGTATGGGTGTTTGGTGATAGTTTTGCTTATTTGCATCCTCACGGAGATACGTGGCCTAGACAAGTAGCAAATAAACTCAATCAAGAATTAAAATGCTACGCAGAAGGCGGCACTAGCCTAGAATATACATACGAACAATTTAACACTGTTAGACACAACATAAACGCTCACGACACTGTGATATTGGCACTGACAGAACTGAACAGAAGATGGTTTCTCCGTGATCGCGTTACTGAGAATATATGGATGATCATGCGAAATCGAGAAGATCCTAAATTAAGCAAGGCTCTTGAATATTATCTACACTACTTAGATAATTCCACAGTACACGAAACATATCTCACAAACTTTCTCTATAATGTAGAATATGTCACTACACAAAGAAGTCTTAATACAGTGATACTACCTTGCTTTGAAACCACTAGTGCATACATGAGTAAGCTAAACTTAAACTTAACTGTAGCAAAAGGACAATTAGTCACAGTGTCAATGGCAGAGTTTGATTCCAAGTTTGATCATACATCATATACAGCCATAAGCGACGTTAGACCTAATCACTTAACTAGAAGCAATCATAATGTATTAGCCAACAAGATTGTGGACAGCATTAAAACAAAAGCCCCCATTATGTTAAATGAGGGCTTTGTAAAGTACAATATGAATATTGGTAATATGCAGAACGATCAGTTTAAGCTATACGAGCTTTATGGCTCATAGAGCTCATACTCATCTAGAATACCAAACTTCTCCAGCTTGCTCTTTGTAAATAGGCGAGGAGCAAAATCACAAGTGATAGTCTCGCCCTTCTTCTTGTATAGAGGTAGATGCTTGTCGATATCACGCAAGGGTAGTATAGTGGTACGACGCACATCAAACATTAAAAAGTAATCTTCTCTGATCCACTCATCCATAACGTCTCTCTCCTGTGTCGTGTACTTCTCTTACTAACTCACGCCTTACAATTTTTTCTACTTCTTGTCCTGTACTAGGATCTTTAAACTCTATTTGATAGCACTCCATGAACTCATGTAATAGATTACACCTTATCCACTCACCTGACCCAGCATGATCGTCGTATATGTGCATCATCGTCTGTCTCCCCGCGGCACCCGAGCCCAACAGCCGCGAAGCGGTTGCGGTTAAACAAAAATTGTAAACTCAGTTATCTGCGTATTTATTTAATACCAAACTTTTTCAACTCACTCTTATAACTAGGTGTAAACAATAACCACAGGCTAACAACAAGATCCAACGCTAGTAGGCAGTAGGTAACAGTGCTATCGGGCTCGCCCCAGCTATGCACAAAGGTAACCAACCATAGGCCAAATATCCACCACATGTGAACTTGATCATAGCCCATATCATGTAAACGCTTTGAAACTAGGACTAGACTAACATAGATGTTATGTAAGGTTGCTGCCAACAACAGCCCTATAGCAACAGTGACCCAGAAAGACCCTTCTAAGTCTAGAACAGGGCTGACTAAGGCTAAAATTGCCATTGTGATAAGCATACCAATAATGCTGTAACTAAAATACTCTACTCGATTTAACTGTGACTGATCCCATATGTATAATGCGCTCTTGACCCGCTCTAAATATTCCATGTTGACTTCTCCAACCTATAGAGTATATTAACATATATGCACTAATAGCGCAAGAGTAAATATACTATGAGAGCTCATTTCAAATCATACTCACAATTTAAGTTCGCTATAGAAATGAGCCCTGACATTGTCATCCCTAAAGAAATACGTACTTGGCTATTGATCAAAGACAGCCCTTTTGACGCAAGTCACATACTGTACATTAACAAGGCTATAAAAAAGCATGTAGTGGCTTTTGAATACTACAATGATGCACTCTACTTTATTGCTTGGATGGAACAGCTAGAAGTTGACACACTAGAATAAGTGCTGAGCAAGCACCATACAAGATATCCATGTCCATAGTGTATTAAAACCAACCAGTGTGGGTAACAGCTTTTTGTTTGACGCCCATATAAGGCTTAGTGACGTAAACAGCGTTAAGAAGTATAGTTGCCATATTTGAATACCAAATATAAGCCCGGGTACGATAATAACGGCTTTGGCAAACCACGATACAAACTCCACAGTGTTATAGTCTGTCCAGTATTCCCGTCGAAGCCACATACTGTAACAATCACGTATTTTAGCATAGCCACTGTGACTGTATACTATGGCTATGAGCGCTATCCATACTGAACTTGCTATTAAGATTTGTTGTGTTGTCATAGTTATATGTATGTGACTACAAATACAACACGACGACTTCCGAGCGTGGGAAATCTATGTGCATGATATTGTTGCTTGAAGCTAACAGCATTATAAGCTATGCATGGAAACAAGTGCGTAACAGTGAAGTCATCGGGCCATATCAGCGTTTCAGCTTGCGGACATGTAGTTAAGTACATGATAAAGTTGTGATGATACCAATCATGATCTAGATGTGGCTTTGTGTGATATGGACCATTATACCAGTTTAGATTTAAGTTAGCTCTATAGATCTTACTATAGCTTATGTTGTTGGCTACGCAGTAATTATGGAATATATCATAAAAGAAGTCAAACCATGAGCTATAATCATTGGCAGCACGATCATAGTGACTTTGATTGAGATTGCTTGCTCTTGTTAATAGCTGATGTGACAGATGCGGAGCATTGGTAGTTTCTACAGCGGGACGAATAGAATACTGTGGACTATCACTGCATATATCTATAGTCTGATGCTCAACATAGTACCAAGGGAAGTAAGAGCCCAGTACTTCAGTTTCTATAATGTTCTTTTGCTGTGGTGTTAGAGCTACTGTGTTGTATAGCATTACCAGTCTAGCTTATTGCCAAGCCAATCTACAAATGAGCCAGTATCTTCTTGTGTGAGCGATTCTATTGTAGCTAGTACGCTTTTAGCTGAGTATTCTACTTCCATACTAGCAAACTGACCACCCATATCCGTTTTAGGCCAACCAGGATCAATAGCATATACACCAATGCCACGTGACTTTAAGTCTAAAGCTAGGCACTGTGCTAATTTGTTAACAGCGGCTTTGCTCATACGATAGCCAATTGAGTATGTGGGATCAATGTGGTGATCACCGTAGCGACCATGTAGCGTAATTGCTCCTGTTAGAGCAGAGGATCCCATTTGCGAGGTCATAATGGCAATTTTTGAGCCAGGCTCTAAACAATGAAGAACGCTCTGTACAGTACGCAAAGCACCAACAGCATTTACGTTAAGCACGTCTAGTACCGTAGTGGGATCGCTTTGTAGAGCGGTTTTTTCGTCCTTGATAGCAGCGTTAACAATAACACGGTCGAAACGTGTATCTTCAGTGAATAACTTTATATAACGTACATCCCACTGTTCTCTAGTATAGGCGAATACTTCGTTATTGGGAGAGAGGATTTTAGTGAATTCCTTGCCGAGACCTCTGCCGGCACCTGTAATAAGATAGCGCATAAGAGTAGTATATAGCAGGCCGGTCTATAGAGCAAGGTAAAAAATTTAGTCGCGCAATTTTTTATATATACGGAAAGTTTATCGGCCGGGTGGTGATTTCTAACCAGTACCAGTCGAAAAAGAAGCACTAGGCCAAAATTTTAGCGGTTGCTAGAAATAAAAAGACAAGCCGGCCGCCACTTGATTCGACGACCGGCCACCACTCACTTCATGTATTCAACCTGACCATCCACTAGGGGCTTGTAGGGACCTTCGCTGCGAATGAAGTATCCATTCTGGCAGGTAAAGGTGATCACCTTATTGCCCTTCTGGACTGAGTCGTACCAGCCGCCTTTGATCTTGCCGCCGGGTATCATCTTCCAGCCATGCTTCTCGCTGTAGATGTTCTCAATCTCATCGCCCTCTACTTCGTTGCAAGTATCAGCATCCATCTTCTGCATGATGCCGATGCCCTGCTTGACTTCCAAGTAGGGTTCAGCATGAGCCTTGCCTGCCGCTGCCAGCACAACAATGAGTAGGATGGCACCCATGATGAAGCCCAGTATCTGAGGAAGGAACAAACACAGCACAGCTACAGCAATGAGAGCAATGATGCCCGCCACGAGCAAGACAGTAGCCTCAGGACTCACTGCCATTGTGAGCAGCAGCAAGACAAGAGCTGCCGTGACTGGTACGATGTAGTCAGTCTCCTTGAGCACCCAAGCCGCTGCTCCGGTGCCTAGGAGTATGAGTAGAAGATGCATCAGGCTGCCTCGCTGACTTGCGGATGATACTCACGCATGGAGAGTATCTCTCTCGGGTCCAGTCCCATTGAGTCGAACACCGCGCATGCCTTGGCGAAGGAAGTAGCCAACACCGTGTAGCGCTCACCGTCGTCCATCAAGAACTCGTATGCCTTCATGTCTCTCAATCCCGTGTAGGTTTCCATCTCAGCCTCTCAGTAGTCGGCAACTAGCTCACCGCCCTTGTCGATAAACACAAACACCTTGCCATAGCCAACACCACCGTCCATGGTGTCCTCAAAGGCAATGTCGAACATCGCCTGGTGCCTGTCGTTGACACCTGCGAACTTGGCACTCAGGATATCCTCACCGCCGTAGCCACTACGCTCCAGAGTGCGAATGAGGTCTTCTTTGGTCCACTTCGAAAGATTCATAATACGCTCCATCTCAATTCCCCTTGTGATGATATCATTATATATCATCTTAGGCTCTAGTCAAGTCTAGAGCCCGCATAGGCAGTGAAGCCATAACGCTTGAACACATCAGCGGCAGCACGGGCACCCGCTTCCAGAGTGTCCACGTTCTGGCAGGGGAACTTGGAGGGGTTCCAAATCTGCCACGCCTTGCCAGTCCAGTCCTTGCGGAAGCCCGCAGCCTTCATGGCCTTGCCCAGCTTGGTGTTGCCCTTGATGTTGTAGATGTCCACCCACGCAAAGCCACAAGCATAGCGATCCTGACCTCCCAGCTTCTCCTGGAAGAACTTGTGAGCAGCGTCGTGGGCCTCAGCTTGGGCTTCAGCGAGGATGTTCTGGAGTTCAACGACCGTGTAGTTCATCTTGTGCTCCTGCGTTGTTTATGAGTATATAATAGCACCTTGGGCGGGCGTGTCAACCTCAGTAATGCATAGGCGAGCCCACGTAGTTAAAGTCGTCCATCGGGTCGTCTTCTTCCTCTTCTTCCTCATCGAAAGCTTCAGCGTAACCGTAGCTGACCCAAAAGTCCCGCACATCGTCTTCGCTCAGCCATGCTGCGAGCTGCTGGGCAAGCTCCTTGGGATCGATCATGCCCTCGTCCATAGCTTCCAGAAGCTTGTTGGTGTATTCGCGGGTCATATGCTGCTCCTTTGTTTATGAGTGTATAATAGCACCTTAAGCGGCTTCGTCAACCTCAGACGAGCTTGCTGACTTCTTCCCATTCCGCATCAGACATTGTGTCATTGTCAACTAGCTCGGGCTCTTCAAAGTTCACGTCGCCCATATACTCCCACTTGGAGCAGCGATCCTGGATCTTCTCTGCGAAGAACATCTCTTCGGCTTTGGCCTTAGCAGCATCGAAACTCTCAGCTTCGACTTCGATCCAGTAGCGGATGATCTCTTCTACGTCTACGGTGAACTTAGCCATCTGCTTGCTCCGTTGTCTATGAGTGTATAATAGCACCTCAGCCCACAGTGTCAACCGGCCACAGCTCAACCCACCAGTGAGAGCTCTTAGCCAGGGCGGAGCCACCCTTGAATGCCGTCCACTTCTCACCATAATCCTTCACGGAGCAAGGCACTCCAGCTTCCTTCAGCACCTCTCCTACCTTGAGGAAGAAGTCCTGGGCATCCTTGCCCTGACGGTAGTAGAAGCCCTTGCGGATGACGATAGTGCCATCCTTGCGCTTGCTGACTTGATCCGCATGATAACTGAGAGCGTTGCGAACCTGGGCAATGTAAGTCTGCTTAGCCATGTGCTGCTCCTTGCTTGTGAGTATATAATAGCACCTACGCCCGATTAGTCAACCAAGTCCTCGTCGCTCCAACGCTCAACAACCTCCATCAGCTGAGCTTCGCCGCCCAGCTTGTGAACAGTCACTTCGTAGTAGTCAAAGCCGCCCATGCTCTCGCGGCTCACTTCATCCGCCTGATACTTGGCTTCCTCGATGCTGTTATAAACGCCCAGGACTTCGCGATCCTCGTAAGCGATACAGCCAGTAAGAACGAAAAGCTTCATTGGACTGCTCCTTTGTTTATGAGTATATAATAGCACCTCTGCCCGAACTGTCAACCCCTAGTAGCTGCCAATCCCTCTGCGGACTTTGCGCTTGGGCTTAGCCGTACGAGCTCTGGGCTTAGGACCCAAGTCCAGATTCATGAAGTCCTCAAAGACCTTGTCCATAACCATTACGAAGTTGACCTTATCAGTAGACTTCATAGCTTCGAAGACCTTCGGGCCCGCATCGTCCAGGAAGTTGATAAGGGTGTCTACGTCCTTGCTCATTGACTGCTCCCTACTCTCTATGATATGAGTATAGCACCTCAGTCCGCTTTGTCAAGCCACCCCTTAAGGTATTCCACAATGTCCTCATCAACCATCTCAGCGAGGATCTCGTGAGCTTCTGCGATCAGTTCCTTCGTCCACATATTAACTCCTCCTTAATGGTTCTCTACGATCTTGCCAGCCGACACATCAACGATGTGCCACCAGTCACAGACACGAGCACGAGCAGCCGTTTGGGCCAGCTCTAGCGAGCCATAAGCTCCCCGGAAGTCATCCCAACCACCACAGGGGTAATAGTAGTCTCCAGCGAACAGCAGAAACATTTGACAGCTCCTAGTTCAGAAAGTAGCACATAAGCACGCCTACCGCAAGCGCGAGCATAACAGTAGCAAACGCAACCGCTTGGACTTCTTCGTTGTGATCAATACGCATAGCTCACTCCTTACTCTCTATGCTATATAATAGCACCTATAGGAGAGCTGTCAACCATGCGTCTAATCTTTTTTGGAGACTCGTTTACATTCGGGCAAGGCTTCCCTGATTGTAAACCCAAATCCTGGGAGGACGTTAAGGAACCCAGTCAGCTAGGGTGGGTCCCGCAGGTGGCTAGAGCTCTAAACTGTATGTATGTAAACATGGGCTATCCGGGAGCATCTAATCAGGAGATATTCTACAAGATCAGAACCTTTAATCTTCAGCCCGATGACATGATCATTGTGCAATGGTCGTACCCAGACCGTGATGCGATCATAGACGGTGACGAGATCACCCGCATAGGATATTGGAAGAAAGATCAGATCAGCTACAGATATTATCGTACCCACAGTGACTATGATGTGGTCCGTCGCAGCTCTATGATCATAGAACATGCTGCCCTATGGCTACAGTATCATGATATACCTCACATCATGTTTGCCAATAATCCCTACGACAACGAAGTGCAGGCACTCTTTACAGATTGTGAGATGAGTCATTGTGTTGATAGTCTACCCTGTGGGCATCCCGGATATGAGACTAATCGCGCATGGGCAGAGAAGGTTGTAGAATACATAAAAGGCCACCCTAGAGGCACTCGTCGGAGCATCCCCAGGGTGGCAAGGTAGACGTGCTATATTAGGAGCGTCACTTCATGCACGTCACTACCGCATAATCCTGCCAGCGATCTTTAAACGACTTCTTAAGATCAGCCAGCTTGAGCACAGTACGCAAGCTCAACTCTCTGAGCTGCTTCTTGTTGCTCTCAACAAACTCCATCACTTCATCAACTTCCTCGGGCTCGAAGTTATAGTCCGCAAGCATACCGTCTTCAACGATCTGCTTGATACGCAGCACCTTATCACGCTCACTGTCAATAGTGAGATCAACATAGTGGCAGCGAGACTCTAGAGCATCCAAGTGGTCCTTGAGCTTCTTGCTCTTGACATGGTCGAACTTGATGTTAGTGATAAAGATGGCACTCGCTTTGAACTCGAAGCGATTCGGAATACCCTCGTTGTTCAGCAAGCGGCTGTCTGTGTTCCAGCTGATATAACGCTTCTTGCTAGAGTCCAGAGCAGCCTTAAGAATGTTCAGTGACAAGTCATCAAGTAGGACGCTATCGCAGTCATCGAACACAATGACGTTACCAGCTTCACTGTACTCGTAGAGCTTGGCATACAAGCCCAAGGCACTCATCGCGCCCTTGACAATCTCATACTTCGGCTTCTTATTAGCGATCGTGTTAAACAAGTCCGACTTAGCAAGCTGAGCTTCAACGCCAAAGGACTTGCCGACTCCCGGAGGGCCGGAGACGATGACTGCTCGAACATTACCTTCCTTTGCCGCTTGCGTGATATCGCTGAGGATCTTAAAACGCTTGCGGAGCCGCTCTTTGACTTCTGCATCAGTCTCCTCCTGATGATGCTTCTCGATATGATCGCTCAATACACCATTAGTGATGCTGTATGAGCCAGTGGCTGCGGAGACGCGGATCCGGATGTTGCGATCAGGAAACCCGCGAACAGTACGAGCATCAACCGTGACATAATAGCCGTTGTCATCTTCCTTAGTCTCCTCTACGAGGGGGAACACCATACCCGCTACGCTCTGCGGCACTCCACGAATGTTATAGGTGCCTTCAACGAACTTAATGAGAACGGACATTGATGCGCTCCTTCTTACGATTGTAAACTTTCTTGCTCTTCACAACACGCTTGCGGAAGAGTGCGTTGCTTAATGCAGCAGCGTAGGGATTGTGTTTTGACATTGTGTCGCTCCTTTATGCTGCTATATTAGCATCTTAGCAGTAGCCGTCAACCTCTGCGTCGCGAGCCCGCTTGTTCTGTTCGTCCTCCGCAGACCATTCTTCGAGCATCTTTGTAGCCACTACGAGCTTGGCACGAGCTTCGGGGGACTCCTTAGCAATCAGTTCCAAGAGGCTCTGCATAAAGCCCGCCTTGTAGTCCCGGCACCCTTCGAACTTCGTGATCTCATCATTGCGACGATCGAGTGCATCGAGAAAGCGCTCAAACACGGTAACTTCTGACATTGTGTGCTCCTTTGTTTATACCTTATTATAGCAGGGGCTAACGAGCTGTCAACCCCTGCTTTTGTGCTTATATTTTAAGCAAACGACGAGCTTGCTTGAGCTGTGCTGTAGCTGTATACATATCGAAGTTTTTGTGCTTATAGTGATACGCTAGTTTACTTTCAACGATTGTCAACGCTTTTAGTATTATGCATTTGTCTGTAAACGAAGCAGTTTTTAGTGCATGTTTTAGATCTATTTGATCAAGTGAGTATTCTACCCATTTTTTTGTAGCATCTATTTTATCATACGCAATACGCACATTTTTGTTTTTAACAGAGCTTGCTGTATACATACGAGCGAGTGCAATAGACATGAGCTGCTCCCTTGTTATGTGCTTACTATAGCACAGGAGCAGCTCTTGTCAAATGGTATCCGCGGCCGGACTCGAACCGGCATGGCCTAACGCCGAGGGATTTTAAGTCCCTTGTGTCTACCAATTCCACCACGCGGACATGGTGCTCCCACCTGGACTTGAACCAGGAACCTGCGGTTTATGAGACCGACGCTCTTACCAATTGAGCTATGGGAACATGTCTTATTCGTCTATAGCATACTTGTCTATGATACTGATTGCGGCAGCTAAGTGGTCCATGGCCTTCTGGAGAGCATCCTCATTACCGTCTAAGCCCTCGATAAGATCCATAGCGTTATTCAGCATGTCTAGGCACTCTTGCTTCTCCATAGCTACCTCCCTACTCTATTAATATATAGTGTCTAGAGGCACTCGTCAAGAAAAAGAAAGGGGGATTTCTCCCCCAGTCCCTTAGTGGTCGAGCGTAGCGTAATCGATCTCAGTCGTCTTAGCAGCAGCACGAGCAGCCCGCTTACGAGCAGCGTCACGCTCACGCTTAGCCTTCTGAGCATCCGTCTCGAGCTCAACTTCAACTTCGAGCTCCTTGGACGCCTTCGCGGCACCCTTGCCCTTCACGTTCTTGGACTGGTAGTCCGCAAACACCGACTGGGCTTCGATATAACCGAACGTGTCGGTCAGCGTGGTGAGATACGCAACAGCAGCGTCCTTCGTCATAGCCTGCGGAAGCTCTACAAGGTTGATATCCTTGTGCCCATTGCGCTGGAGCACCTTGACTCGCGTAACGAAGTCATTGGCAAAGCGAAGCTTGAGCGTACCATTCTGACGGGAAAGACCAGCAACTGTAAACATGTTATACTCCTCTGTGTGTGTTAGGGCGTTTTGCCCATGCTCATATAATAGCACCTCTATGGATGCTGTCAACCGGCTGTTAGCATGTTAGCCGGAACTCTGTAAACACCGCGTCCCGTATTAACCAGGACGTTCTTCTGCATCACCTTAGTCACGGTGCCCGTAAGGGTCAAGCCGTGGCGTCCAGTGAACGAAACAGTGTCACCGATAACAGTAGCACGGATATTCTGCTTCGTCAACCACTGCCGGCGCTGCTTCACAGCCTGCCATATCAATCTAAGATCATCATCTGTGGCCTGGCCAAGGATGAAGGTCATAGCACTCTCACAGTCTGTAGCCATTGTCTGCTCCTCATCTTATACCGTATAATAGCACCATCTAGGCACTTGTCAACCGGCCCTTAGTACACCAATTTGATAGTGTATCCGTTGCTCAGCTTATAGGTAGTCTTAGCAGTCATGCTCTCGTTGCTGAGCATCTTGAACCACTCACGGAACGTGCCGTGCCATTCTTCTTTAAAGTTCCAAAAGCCGCCCGAGCCGATCTGGGCAATACGCTTGCCGCCCTCGATGCTCATAGCGAATGTCTTGCCATCCATCTTAAACACCATAACTTCGTCGCCACCGGTACCATGAGTACCCATCGCGATAATGTGGCACTTCTCTATACCGCTCTGTCCCTTGTAAGACCACTCGCAGATAGCATCTCGAGCATTCTGCTCAACCATAGAACCCTGCGGCTCAGCTTCTGCTTCGTAGGTCTGGGCACCCGCAGCGTTTACAACAACGGAGTTAAACAACATGACTAAGGTTGCTGCGAGTGCCCTGTTCATAATCTGCTCCTCATCTTATACCGTATAATAGCATCTCTATCCAGCTTGTCAACCGGGGCACCCGCAGGGTTTACAAACAGAAGGGGTGATTAAAATAGCTGCGGATGCCCCATAAACTCACGGTACCTCTACGTATGCCATGCCCTGATTGCTATAGATACGAGCGGGCTTAGCCTGGAGCCAGGACTCCTTCTCTGCGAAGGCCTTGGCGTCCTCCCACACATCGAACTTCTGCGTAACCTTGCCAATCTTGACTGTAAACATCACTTCACTTCCTCCACTCTGTCAATTTGAAAATCATGTTCCACTTCTTCGCCCTCAGACGATTCGTCGAAGTTATCATATACCCAATCCACCGGAAACTCCTCGCCGTCCGGCACTTCTACATAGTGAACGTAGGTAGTCATCTCAGTCGTAACAACCTTGAACCTTGCCATCTGCTCACTCCCTTGCTTATGATGTTATAATAGCACCTTAAGCGAGCTCGTCAACCATAGCGTACAAGTCAATGGACTTGCCCTTATAGTCCCAGCAATACCACTTGCCATCCTTGAACAGGTAGGTGAAGTCCTGCCCACGATCGTCCTTGAGGAACTCTGCCTCGTCAGCATAAAGCTCAGCTTCAGTTCCCTCTTCGCCGCGATCACGTCCATACGCGGTGCACCAGCCGGTATTGCCCTTGTCCATAAAGTCGTGCTTCTTACCAATCTTCGGTCCCAGCGAGCTGAGATCGCCCAGCTTCATCAGCTTGCGGACACGATCCGGCGTCTTATAGTGATCACGCAAGATGCGACCGTTGTGCTCAGGATAGCCATCCCAGTGGCAGTAGATACCGTAGACAGCGCCGTTGGAATTAACGATACCGATTGTGCTGCGAGTGCCCATTGTGTGCCTCTTTGTTAGTGTCTATGATCCTATTATAGCACTGGGAGGGGCGATGTCAACCCCTCCCTAGCAAACCTTAGAAGTCAATGCTGACAGTAGCGTTACGCATAACATCGTTAACGGCATGCTCGATCTCGTCGCTGAGATCAATGTTGCGGACAGCGTCATCAACCTGAGATTCGATCACCTGCGGAAGCTCGTCCATGCGCTCAGTGAGTCGCTCAACAAGCTCCTGCAACTTCACAATCTGCGCCTTCAGTTCAGCGTTCTCGAGCTGGACGGCTTTAAGAGCGGAAGTGCCAAACATGTTATGCTCCGTTGTGTGTGTTTCTGTTTATGCCACTATAATAGCATCGTCCTTGAACCTGTCAACCTCAGTTAAGTCACTGAAATCAATAGCAGTTCCCACAAGCCAGCGACGCTTGGCCTCATTGGCTGTACCCATGTCCTTGTAACCTACTGAAAACGCAAACTCTTCGTCCTCGTAGAAGTGGATGACCCAGATAGCATGGCCGTCCACAGTGAAATCAATCTCAGACTTACAATCGCGCATATGACCTCCTAAAAGTGAGCTGAATCGTCGTAGGTGAACTCGTTGATGTCGTTGCCGTTGGGTCCGAATGCCTGCGACTCATCCCCCTTAGCAAACACGATAACATCGCCCTCGTCAATCTCTCGCTGGGCTCTACGGTCCCAGAACCTGTGGATAAAGTCGGGTTTACCAAACACTCGGACAGCCGTGTTATAGCGGTCGTCCTTGAAGCCTACAAAATGGAGAGCGTTCTTCATTCAAACCTCCACAAATTCGACCCACAGGTCGCCTTGCCAGTTCTCGGTATGGTCCATATACTCAACCACATCCCACGCAAGCTCCTCAGAGCCGCAGTCCGCAGCTTCAAGAGTCTTAACACCGTTCTGCATAGAGTAGACGTTCCACATATGATCCTCCCTAGCTTCAGTCATAATAATAGCGTCTAATTGAACGATGTCAACCGACGCTATTAAATGTATACTATATCGATTTACTTGATCTTTGTAATGTCAACGAAACGAGCAGCTAGAGGTGGATTATCTGCCCCAGCCTTACCTGTTGCCCAGTCAGCCATTAGCTGTTCGAAGTTGGTTCCCTTCTTTACTAGGATGTGACTTGTTACTTGATATAGTTCTGAATCTGCATTAGCCTTTGACTCAATGTCAGGATGGAATGCAACTAGAACTGGATTTGTTGGCTTTGCCATTGTTTTTTCTCCCTTGCAAGGTAGTGTATTTAGCAAGGAATGGCGACTCCGGTACGATTCGAACGTACGACCCACAGATTAGAAGTCTGTTGCTCTATCCTGCTGAGCTACGGAGCCATTGGTGCCCGGCGACGGATTCGAACCGCCGACCTACTGATTACAAATCAGTTGCTCTACCAGCTGAGCTAGCCGGGCATCTTTAAGGACTGCTTCATCTTGCGACGAGATTCAGCTACCCCATGCAGCTTTAGAACAGCGTCCTTAATATCAATCTTCATCTTATAGACTGAGTATATATCACCTCCGGTCACCTTGTCAACCGGAAATCCGATATCACGTAGAGCGCCGACATACTGTAGAAAGCTATAACCGTCTGACATATGAGTCTCCTGAGATGAAGAGTGGGCAGAACGATCCTACCCACTATTGTTTATTTATTACGCAAAGATCTTAGCACGGCTGCCAGTGACATCACGGGCACTGATAGCATACTTAGCACGACCATCTTCGGTACGATCCAAACGAATCTTCAAGCCAGCAGCACGAAGATCGCTAATGCGAGCACGAAGGTTGCCAATCCCATACGTAGCACGAGCCTGAGCTTCAGTCAACGTACGATTGGTACCACGAAGATAGTCTTCAAGAAACTCTACCTGGGGAACTGTGAGATGTGTAAATGCCATTTTTGCCTATTCCTTTGTTTGATGCGCTGTTACAGCGTATTCTTACTATAACAGCGCATCGCACAAAAAGCAAGCCTATTGAGCAACCTCGTAGGGCTCAATGCCACCCTCTACTTCCAAACGCCAGTCGCCCACGCAATCCCACTTGTCCGTGGTGCGGATTTGATGAACACGCTTGCGAGCAGCACGAATGGTGCTGAACTTCTCAACCCAACAAGTCTCAAGATGCTTATTGCAAGCATCCAACCAAACTTCCTTGACGTAAATGCGGAACTTGATAGCCATGTTATGCTCCTCTTGTGTCTGTGTTAAGTTGGGGACGCATGTTACGGATAAGCTCACGTTCTAGCTTGTGCGCTGCTTCTTTCCCACGCACAATATGTTCTGCTTTTATAACAGCTTCTGTCCGATCCGTCAAGTCCCTCATTGCTGTATAAATGCCCCAATGCAAGCGAGTGGGATCATTGCGACGATACCAATGCTTACTCAGTCTGCTCCACAGCGACTTGGGCACAGTGGACTCTGTCTTAGCAGTGACTCCAATGTATACACGATCACCGATTGTGATGCTGTATACAATGTGATTGCGATCTGTGCGCTTCTTGCGTGTCGTCATAGTCATATAGTAGCATCTCGCCCAAACATGTCAACCACAAGATCTAGTGGGCCCGGGACTAGATATAGTGGACTAGATATAGCCGATGGTGGGACTATATCTAGTGGTTGACGAGTACGCTAGCGGTGCTATTATTAACATATGAAGTCGCACAGTCGATCGACAACGCGGCAGGGGGCCATGCGCTGGGGGAAATCTGACTTGGTAGTATACCATACCGATATACTATACTATTCCCCGCCCGGTTGACACAAGCCCTAGTGGTGCTACTGTATACGAGTAGACACTGGAGGACCAAATGGCTCATACTGTCGAATCCATCCGCACTCTGCTTGCCACCAACGACAAGGCTGTGGCTCGTGCGCTGCTCGCACTCAATGCCCGCCAAACTGTGGATGAGCAGGTCACTGAGCATACCCGACACCTTAATGGACGTGGTTTCCGTCCCTGCCATGCTCGTATGGGAACTTCAATGGCTAAGTTCTATCAGCGCAACGGCTACCTTTCTCCCAAGCAGATCGCATACTGGCGCAAAACGGATCGCACCGGTAACATGCGGATTGGCATTTACGCCGCCCAGCTGCTACAGGTAGCAGAGGAGCGGGCTGGTTGACAGCATCCAATCCGAACTTATAATCACAATATAGACGATGGAGGATCAAATGGCTAAGATCGGTTACGACGAAGCAATGGCTCAAATCCGTGCTATGAGCCGTGAATACCTCTATGAATGGTGCCACGAAGCTTATAAGGACTTCTATGGTATCCGTGGGCGTCATATGTGGACCTACACCAAAGAGGAACTCATCCACTGGTGGGAAGTCCATTTTATGTGGGACAATGACGAGCAATTCTGGCGCAATCAAGACCCCTTCCACGAAGAAGACTATAGCATGGAACCGTGGTATAAGGAGGCTTACTAATGCAGCGTCTGTATACTATAAAGCGGGAAGACTATTTCAAGATCCCCAGCCGCGAGAAGTATATGCTGTCACATGCGGGATCACTGTGGATCTCAATGTGGCTCACTGAAGAGGAAGTCTTCCTACTATGGTGTCAAGGCATAGTAGCAAACCCGGTTGACGCACTATATGGCGGTGCTACAATAACAATATAAAGCGCACACCCAATAGGGATCGCGTGATGGGTTCAAGTTCCCCCGAACTCTGACCTACTAGTATATCAATCAAATAGATATAGTATACATTCAGGCACTCCCGCCTCTGCGAATGTATACTATACCAAAACGATCGTTTATATGCGAAGAACAAGAACAGCGACCACCCCAGGGCAAATGTATACTATATCGATGCGGTATACTATGTTTACATAAACAAACCTGATTGTATACTATACAAAAACGATATAGTATACATACTCACAAGCGTATGTATACTATACCTAATCACTATAGTATACAAACACTATAGTTTACATTGGCACAGTGGCTTAGGACGATGCACACGAGGCTTAGGCTTTACTTGTCTGTATACTATACGCTCTTGGTTAACTATAGTGTTCTGCACAGTAACTTGCGGTGCGGGCATCACAATCGGCTGCCGCTCAATCACATAGCTCTTAACTGGATATAGTGCATTGGGACCATCTGCTTCCACATAGTTAGGAGCAGGACGACCGTTCATTACTCGTATAGGACCATTCCCTTGTGAGATATACATGGGATTCTCGTATTGCTGAGCCACAGCAGACCCCGCTGTGAGCAACAGTGGCACAACATATAGTAGTTTGGATCGCATAGTGACCTCCTATACTGCTACTATACACTAGATATAGCCACAGTCAACCGTGGTCTGTACCGTTCTAGACGCTATTAGTAGTATTCCTATAGGACTATTAGTAGTGGTTGACCGAACCGGCGACAGGCTTAGTTCAAATGGTATCTTTTCCAGTTTGTTTGCCACTCTTCCCAAGTCGATCTCAAAGGATCTCCCGTCGTGGGAGCCGCTTGCGCGACCCCTGTCCCTATTACCCTACGTGAGTCTCGCAGAGCGATCCTTCAGTCGCCATCATGCCTTGCACTCTGTTTATAACAGTGGGCTTCACAGCGGGGCCAGTTCGGTCAAAGGAGAGGATCGTAAGAACTCTCCTCTTGTTAATTATGCTACATCTAGTGGTTGGTTGTCATTAGTTGGTTTACCACATTCAGTCACAGCGGGGCCTTGCTGCTTATACTGTGATCCTAGTATTATACTCAGTGGAATGGTTCTTTGTATATAGTATGTGCAAACCACTGTAGGTTGCACAGCGGGGCCTTTGTAAGTACATGCTATCTTAACGGGTCCCCGCTTGCGCTTGCGACTAAGCTTCTTAAAGTATTTGGTTAAGTCACTTATCATATTTGCATATATGTATCGTAGTAGTATCGTGTACCATCTACTCGATCTTTAAGTGTTTCTTCTAGTTGTGTTACTTCTTGCTGTAAGTATGCTACTTGCTGTAGTAACTCAGCAAGCTTCTGTCTCTTTGGTTCTAGTATAAGCTCGTATAGTTCTAAGGGTATACCTAGTGAGTCATGTGTATGTTTGGGTTTTAGAACCTCTGGGAGCGGGCTCTTCGCGACCTCTACAGTCATAGCTTATAGTCCAAACCTTGTGCGTAGCATGTTCATAAGCTCATACTGCTCACGTGTTAGTTGATTAATAGCGTCTGTATGCTCACCTAGCTTTTGTAGTACTTCATCTAGTCTTGCTTCTACATCTTCTTTAGTAGTCATTGTGTATTACTCCTTTATATACTTTGACATAAGCAGTTCGTAGCGTTCATGCAACTTTATATATGCTTCCGTAGTACGAGTCACTTCTTGTTTGAGTCTACCTATTTCGTTGTCTAGCTTAGTTGTGTATACGCCCTTTTTGAGGGATTTATTTTCTTCTCTCAGCTCGTCTATAACGATAGCTGCACCTTCTACTGCTAGTTGTTGATTCTTTATGGTTTCTTTTAGAGTGTTTATTTCTTTGTTTAGAGCTGATATAACGTCGTATTGTAATACGTAGGGTACACGTTCTTTCATTTAAACCTCTTCTTTAGCATGATATATTGTAGGTATATGTATCCCAGGGCTCTTAGGAGGTATTCTCTAGGAGTGGGATATAGTATTAATAGACGGGCTTTATATTGCTCATTCTCCCTGTATAGTCGCTCTATAGTATATGCAGCTTGACGGCAGGTACTAATACAATGTAGGCTTTCGTTACTTTCTATAGTATCTGCGAGTTTGTGTAGTTTTTGGATGAGATCTGTGTCCAATTTGTGGGTCCTTTTGAAAAAATTTGCCTACCGTGTTACTTCGTAGTGCTCGGGGCTAAGTCCTTAACTGTTGAAGCGGGTTCTTCTAGTCTAAAGCAATGTGCGTCCCAGCCTTGTTTAACCATTTGTTCTTTACGTTCTAAGCAAGTGTCTAGATCTCTGTATATGTGTTTAAACTTAATTGAATCGTCGGCAAGTAGATTAGCGTATACTATTATAAGAGCGTACATCATGGGAGATACACCATTGTATAAAGCATGAATATGATAGCCATAATGAGAAAGGCTGCGGGTCCTGTGATAGCAGTAAGTATGCCTATGGTTATGCTCACTGCTACTGTAATAGCAATAACTCTTGCGGGCATTACGAATTTATAGAAGCTCTTTGGTTTGGGAGTCCATCTTTTATTGGGGAATTTAACGATGTTAGTCATTGGGGTCTTTCAATTGTGTTATAATTATGTACATTAACACAATAGCAATAGGAAAGCCAAAGAAAATAATGATGGGATCTAGCATATTGTACCGGGTACTATCCACTCTGAGTCAGAAGCAAAGTCCCCCATACTGGCTTGGCTCCAATAGGTAACCTTAAAGCAAGTATAGGGGTCATATATCCAACAAGCTAGTATATAGGGCTTGCCAACTTGATATGTCATCTAGTGAGCATAACTGCTACAAGTGAGCCCACGCCCAGGAATAAGCCTAGAATCATAGCTAGGCCCTTTAGTGCATCAGGTGTGAGGAAGTCTGCAATAGTTAGTATGTGTGGTGTCATCTGTCTCTCCTTTGTATGGCTATTTATCGGTGTTATCAATCAGCTTGTGACTACTTGTAGTTGACTTGTTACCATAGAGCTTCCACTCTTTAGCTAGATGCTTCTGCATCACTCTAACAATAAGGGGGCCCCAGTATTCAACATTATTATCCCATTCCTTTTTAAAGGCAAAGGTACCAGTGCGGCCATAGCGCCATGCTTTGGCAATACCGATGGGTTCTAGTTTGATATATTGTTCAACGTATTCTTTACAGGTTTTCATTTATAGTCCTCTCTTAAGGGCATTGGGGCCTTGTTTGGCCAACGTACTCGATTAAACTCTTCTGTGCTACCCGGGCCACAATCATATATGTCCCAGGTACCCTCGTTAGTAGCGGGTATCAATATACCATCTCCGGGGTAGGCACCATCCAGGGGGTTGTGTATGTCAAAGGCTCGGAGATAGTGGTGTGCATTAGTATCGCATTCAATCCATATGTATGGGTAGTTGCCTTCGTATTCTACATAGAGCATACGGGGCTCACGACCATGTACATAGATGAGTTGGCTCTTGGGACTAATGGCATAGCGCAGCTTCATTAGAATACACTCCACACCCACCAAAGGGTGAATGTAAACCAAGCCACAACTAGAACTCCGGCTGTAACAATCAAGGGTTCGTCTCTAAGCATGTTTCTATGTCCGTATTTGTATCGGTGCGGAGTTGTTTTAACTCTACGCCAGTTATCTCGAGCTCTGCGGCTATATCTTCTCTTACGTATGTAATCACTGTCTACAGGTCGCCTAATCATTTTTAATAAACCATGCATATGCGTTAATAAGGAAACCTGTAGCCACACTAGCCATCCAACCCCAAAAGAAATGCTCGCTCTGGGGGCTATACTGTATAGCCAACATCTTTGCGCCCACGTAGCATAGAATAGCTATGGCAAATATTGATAATATCTTAATCATTTTTATCCTCTATAATGTCGTCTACAATAATTCTTATATCTTTCTTAGTGTATACAGTAGAGTCTATCTTGTGTTTCTCTTCTATCCACTTGCGGTAATCACCTTTATTAAGCACGTTCCATTTAAGTAGGATATATGTTAGATCGTGATCGTTAAAGACTCTGTATGCCTTATAGATAGAGCCTGTGTAGACTGTGTCATTCCAACAGCTGACTTCTTCAACGCTCTTATGTTCCATCCAGGTTAAGAAGTCATACCAATTATCGTATGAGCTATCTTTATCGTGTAGTTTCCAAATAATCACATTACTCATTGTGAGACTCATACCATACCTTATAGGGACTAATCTTAGTGTATATATAAGGATTATATTTCAACAAGAATAGCGTCAGTATCTTGGGCTCTAGTTTAGCATAGACCCTATGTTTGATCTTATAGCCCGAGTCCAGAGTCTTGGCTATGCCCACTTTGGTGTAGGGCTTGAGCCATTCATAAATCTCTTCCATGGTACCCATCTCTATGTTAATGTGATAACGTGGGTAGGTATACACTATAGGGTTATCTATAATTTTGCTCTTGTTACGTATCATTGAGCATCAGCCTTGAGTAGCATAAGCATGATTTCCTTTTCAGAGGGCATAGGAGCATGAGGCCATCTATTCTTAACCCACTCTGGTGCCTTACCCTCTTCTAATTTAAGAACAGCGTCACTGATATATGCTAGACGTGAGTATATATTCCAGGATCCGCCAACACTCCATTGGTGGGCTTTCCTTGTCACATACCTCGACCCCTGTGTTGCTTTAGCCGTGTGTTCATTTATTATATAAAGGAATGTAGTCATTGGGCATCTGCCTTGAGTAACATAATGGCTATTTCCTTTTCAGTGGGTATGGGTTTATGGGGCCATCTGTTCTTAATCCACACTGGCTCTTGACCCTCTTCTAATTTAAGGATAGAGTCAGAGATAACAGCCAGACGTGAGGGCTGGAAGCACAAAGCGCCCGTCTGGCGAAATGTCCATGTTACATACCTTGCCCCCTGTGTCTGTTTAATCATATGCTCGTTTATTATGTAAAGGAATGTAGTCATTAGGGCACCACTGCCAGTTTCTGAATCTCGCCACGCTCAAAGGCACGCTGGAATGGCAGATAGTCTCTAAAGGATACACAGCCATTTGAAGCACCCTCTGGGTTCAACATATATGTATGTGCCAGCAGGCCGTCTCTGTTGTGAATAGCAGAGGCCCCACCAATAGGAGTGAGCCTAATGGCCTTGACACCATGAAAGGGTCTTTCACGCCACGACAAGTCATACATATGCGGGGGTGTGGGTCCACGCATCTTAACATGGGTATACTGAGGGTTATCTCTCATATGCCCTAAGCCACTGTGAGCTTCTACAGCCTCACCGTTGGGTAGATATACCTTATGCTCTGTGATCTTATAAACAGCAATACCCGGCTGCGGCTTAAAGGTGGGCGCAGGAGTAAAGCTCATAGAGCGCACAAGGTTAATGGCCTTCTCAAGTGGGTTCTCCTGGGGAGCATAAGCAAGGGCCTCTGGTGGCTTCTCCTGCTCTGTGCTGGGCTCTTTAGCTGGCTTCATGTGAGCAGCAATAGCCTGGTATGCTTCCTTAAACTTGGGCTTATGCGGAGGCGTAGGAATTCGACCTGCAACCTTTTTAAGAACGTCTCTTGCTGACTGTTTCTCCAAGGGATCAATATTAATGAATAGAGCAGGTGTTGCTTCCTTCTTGATATCCCTAAGAGACAGCAGCACTGGGCTAAATGGATTCTTGCTCACAATGGGTGAGACATATTCTATCTTCTCTTTGGTATCCTTTAGAGTCAGCAGGCATGCTCCTCCAAAGATAGATGTGGCCATAACAGTGGTAGCCAGTAAGATCTTTTCACTCTTCAACATTATTCCAAACTCCATTATTGTATGAAAAGAAAGCATCTTTTCTAGCCGCATCTTTTACTTGCTCGAAGGTAGGCATCTTTACATTTTTAAGTTTTACCTGTAGTTCTTCGATCAATTTCTTTATTTCAATATCTGTTTGTTTCTTAACCTCTTCTCGAATAATCTCTTGATCATATTCATTAGGTCTTACAGTGCATTCCTTAAACTTCAATATTGCAAAGTTAAGGATCTTAGGATCTCTAATAGCAATAACAAAGTTATATGTACCTTTACCAACAAGGATAACTTCACTAGTATTGTCGCCAAAGCGATTGACCACCCAATCTTGAACATCCTCGAAATAGTCGATATCAAATTCAAGTTGTGGCCACTGTTTCCAATCTGTATCAGTCATGGTATTAATATAGCATCATTATTGGACGATTAAAATGCTATTTGAGCAAATTCAGAATACGATGTCTTTTAAATGTAACACTTCGTATTTGAGTCTAAAATATGTTTCGTCTTTGGGTAGCATCTTAGTATAGGCTGTATAGACATACACGTCATCTAGGGCTAGATATTCCATAGCCATCCATATTTCTAGATCAACGGTCTTGGACCATTCCCACCACTCTGAATTAATTACATATTTGACAAAGAGTTCGTTGGGGCCTTGCCATTCGTTAGAGCATAGGCTTTCGTGAACATAAGGATTGACGTGCCAATATAGTAGGTTAACTAGATTGCCGTTCTTGTAAGATAGACCTGAGAACATTTTCTTTGGTTGCGTCCATAACTGTGATGGCCAGTTCCTGTGTTTTATCATCTAGGATCATCCTCCACTTGTAGTTTTGTGATCTCCACTCTACTTGTTTTGAATATGGACTTCCCCAGGTAGGTTCGTAGCCATTTTTCATACTTGGCGCTACATGTTGAGTGAGCCAATCTATGATATCGCGATAGTTATCGCCTTGGCGTTTGGTAATAATCATTGAAACCCCTGTTGATATAAAACACATTCCCATTTAAGAGTAGCATAAGTTACGAGTTTAGCATCACTTATATACAATAACAAAGAATATGGATCGCCAAAATAGGGCGGAGTAAAAAGAATCTCGTTATTCTGACACCAGTCAAATATTTCGTTCAATTCGTAATATTCCAACTTTCTTGTAACAAAGATCATTAATTACTTATCAAAGTGCTTTGTTAGCACAGCCCAACCAAAAGGCTCAAACCTAGGTTTACCTCCACTGTCCGGACAAATCATAACCATATTATCAATTATACAATAATCCCAATAGTAATATCTTTTATCGTACATTGAATTTGTATACTGTCTCACATAGTTTCTAATCACTGGGATATCAACTTCTACACCTCTAAGTATTTCTAATGTTAGATCATGTATAGTGATAGGTCTCCATTCTACTGAGTCATAGACCTTCTTATTACCGTGAGGGCTTTTAACAAGACAGTGATACCTAAGCGTTTTAAGTTCACGCTCACGAATAAGAACTTTGCGAACTAGAGTGCGAGTCATCGTATCTTAACCTCTAAAGGACTATCAGTTCTGCCATAGTAGCAAACCCCTTTGCTGCGAACAAGGTCAGCACAGTGTTGTGGATTAGCATCAAACCAATCGTACCAATCCTGTTCTGTTACTGTCGCATCTGAGCAGTCTATAGCCCATACTTCATAGTTGCGCTGTGGATTGAAACGTGAACGCAACGTCCAAGAACGCAATAGACTGTTTAAGGGATTAGGCTCAGCCTTCTCACCTTTAAGGATACGAAAGACATTGTCCTTATCTAGTTGCTCGTATTCCGTAATGGCTTTACAGCCTTCAAGGCCATATTGATTCCACATTAGGAGAAATGCGTTTACTGTCATGAGAACTTCATAGCCACTATCAGGGCTTCCTTTGTGTTTGGTAGACTTACGGTATGGTTAAGCGGGTCGCTCTTCCATTTTATGTTTTTGTGATTTGTCATCAGCCAAGCTAATGCTTGATAGTAGTTGATTGGTTTAAGTTGGATCTTAATCATAGTATTTCAGCATAAACAACGCTGCCTTTCCTTTGTCTACTATATCAGCACTATAAAACCCTTTAGGTTTACGATGTATTAAAATGTCTTGAAGATCAAGGCCCCATTTTTCTTCTAACCAATCTCTAAAGTCTATAAGATTACATTCTGCTGAACGAAAGTAATCTCCCCAATCTCTATGGGCCTTAAGGATGACCTTGTTTGGTATTTCCATGTTCATTGGAACCTCAAGCTCATTATAACAGCATCTCTTTCTAAACTAAAGGCCAGTGTATTGTCCTCGGAAAACTCTACTTTCCATAACAGATTATAATCTGTATAATTGTCTAGCAACCAGAGAAGTGCTTTAGTAAAGTTTTTACGATCTTTAAATTGGATCCTATAAGGATGTTGGCTCATGAGAACTTCAGAATAAACATTGTTCTATCCTGCTCCTTTTTAAATGTTATACGATCCTCGATTAGCCAAGCATGGCTGATCCTGTTTCCTTCGAGCCATGTCATCATCTTATATTCGAGACCGTAGGTTAACTCAAGATCGTACATGTCTAAAGCATAGTTCATGCCCTTAAAAGGCCAGTGATCGTAGTAATCAGAAGTTTTGAATCTCATGACCACCTCATAATAAAGAACAACCTATCTTTCTCTTGCTTAAAGTAAACAGCACCATATAGAGGTGCCCAATGATGAACAATCTTATTCTTGTCCAACCAATCTTTCATAAAGAGTTCTCTAGAAACGGGCATCCTTCTACGATCTACTGTAACACCATAGTTAGTGTCAAATGGATATCCTGTCTCGTTTTCCCAAACTTCGGCGATCATGGCCACCTCAACAGAAATAGTAGATAGGCTTGTTTAGTGCGAAAGTATATGGTCTCGTGACGGTTAGTAAACCAATCATCACCAAGATGCTCCTTACACCAGTTAACAACATCACGCCAAGGGTGTTTACCGTTAAACTGCCAATGCTGCCATTCTGATGTTATGATTACGTTCAGTTTCATACCATAATAATAACAGAATTTGATTAGATGTCAAGCACTAGGGCAGGATTAAACGGAGCACCTTCGTTTGGATAGCCATGTGGATTACAGACAACACGGATATTATTCTTTTGGTAATCAAAGGCGTGATGTGTATGCCCGTGGCACCAAAGACGAACATTTGGAAGATCTGGAATGATATGTTCCAAATTAGAGCTAAAGGCACCATTCATATGATAATCGTCTTTATACATTTCATGTATACTATCATAAAACGGACCATGGTGGGTTACAATGACAACTGGACCTTCGTGCTTCTTAGCATTCTCTACAATATAGTTACGTGATGTCATGTGGATAGCATGAGTATCGTTGGCTCGCAATTTGCGATAGATTCCTCTATCTCTATATTTGATACAGTGGTAATCATTCATACCATTTTCCACAGCCATCTTCACAAGAGGATTACCACCGTGGAAGTCTGTCCAAAGTGTGGATCCAATATAAAGCGTTCCCTCTATCTCAACACTATTATTATCCAACACATAGATATGTGGATAGATACGAAGAAACTCTTTCAAGTCCTCTTCTGTATCGTTGTAGAGATTTAAGTAATGTTCGTGATTACCTGGAACATAGATAATATAGTCAAACTGCTTGGCCACATGCTCAAAGAACTTGTGATAGTGTAGACTACGTTCCAAATTGTTTTTATGTTTAGCCATCATGATATCGCCAGCAAGGATCAAGACATCTGCTCCTGCATTGTCTAGCAGAGGCAGATTTTTATGCTCCAAATGGATATCACTAGCCAGTTGGATTTTAGGCATAAGTTCCTACTTTTTCCTCGTCCGGATTATAAGACGCATAAGCACGGATGGTATGATCAATACACATCTGCATGGTAGTTCCAGGGAACCTTTCTGACAAGACTGCATAAAGTCTTGCGGCCTTATCCAAAATTTCTTCTCGTTCCATCTGAGTAAGTTCGTAGTCTTTGAATGATAGATCAGTCATTAAAGATATCCTTTCACATATGTTATATTATGCTTTATGGACAGTGTCAAGGCAATATTTCGATCCTTGATATAGAATACGGCATATGGATCTACGACTAATACCGGATCGTCGTGAACGAATACTTTGAAGTCTAGCTCGTTTACATTCTTAGTGAGCCAATCATTTACTTTTCGAGCTAATTCGTAATCGTTAAGATGATCGTCAAGCCTTACTTTAACAGCAGACCATTGATACCAACTATAGTTGCTTGGATCTTTTTTTTTGATCCCTATCGCGTTATCGTATCCAATATAGTATCCCGACATAAATCCAGTAAACATCGCAACTACTACAAAGACGATCCAAGCAACAACTTGTCCTTCACTCATGTATGATCGTACCAAGCAAACATCTTATACCACGAGTATAATAACACAGATAGAGGTATCAACAAAAGCCAATCTTCTAACTTGTCTTGTCTTTCAACTAAGGAACTAAAGTTAAACCAATGTTCGTTTGAATATAATTGTTCTTCCCAAGAAGAATTATTAAAGTATTTTGTAATAGGATTAAGTTGATCAAAGTCGAAGTATCTCATGATAAGCCCCTTGCTTTTGAATATATAGCAAGGGGCAATATTGAATTATTATATTTTGAATTATCCTACAATAGCAGCTTGGAAATGCATACCGTCTGGTCGTGTCCAAGGTCCACCCCATACCCATCCTTGTTTTCTAAACATTTTAACAACAGGATGATCTTCTGTGAAGGATCCTTTCTTCCACCCTGGCTTCTTACCAAGTGGATTTAGATCCGCATTAAGATCAATAGCAAGTCCGTAGGCATGCATTGATAGGCTTGAACCACCACGCATCGTTCTTACGTTCCAAGCACCACCAAAGTCAGTAACTCCTGCCTTTTCCATTGCGGCATAATCATTACCGTAGAAGTCTTGGATTTCTTCTAGAATAGAAAGAACTGATTCAGCACATATTCTGTTCATTGCGATACGAGTAATCTCAATATCGCCCATCCAAAGTTTATATGGAGTCTTAACTCTAACTATGTGAGTTCTCTCAAACTTTGGAGTAGAAGGATTACCAAATAATTGTAGACATTCTGATTGTTTAGGCCATTTGCTCATTGAAATACTCCTTTTCAGGAGTATTTATTTTACATGGTTGGTACTTTTGCCTAACACTTCAGTTAGTGCATCTTCCCTAATACAGACAGTATCGCCTCGCATAGTTCTTACAGCAACACCTTTTTGATCACTACAATGTGAAATGACTTTCCATGTATAATCAGCATCAGTAGTGAATAACCACCAACTAAAGATTATAATTGAGACAACTACTAACATTAGAATGTTGGCAGCAACAGTTAGGTATTGAATAAATTTAGGTTCTTCAGGTTCCGGAACAGGCTCTGGTTCTTGCTGTTTCTTTTTCCATGTCTTCCAATCAAAATCCGTCGGCATTACTTTTATCCTTAGGCTTATAGTTAGGATTATTCTTTCCCATTGTACCTGTAACAGCAGGAGCACTAATCTCTAACATTAAATTAGGATGATTTCTTAGAAAATCATCAAGCTCTGATATCTTCATAAACTCTTCAAGAGTATATCCTGTATCTTTATCAACAAAACGATATGTTGGCATTCTTAATTCCTTTTATGGACTAATTATATTAATTTTTCTTTATAATGTCAAATAAATTGAGCGCATAGTCGTACTCATATTTTTGACTGTACCAAAGTAGCAATCTTTCTCGCTCATATATAAAGCGTAGCCAATACCATTGGTTGTTTATTTTCTTAGGAACCCAAAGGAACTTGCGCTCCCATTTAGTCCACCTAGACCATTCGTCCATACATTATGTATAATATTGATCCCATGACCTGGGTATCTTTTTGGCCTTAAGTATTATCCAGGATATTTCACTATCTTCCATTGGATAATCAAACCATTCGTTTCTATTATCTCTTAATACTTGTGCGTTACCAAATTCAACACGTAAACATCTTTTGCATTTAGATAAGATTCTATAATCGATGTCTTGCTCGCTATAATAAACAATACTGTCGCCCATGTCATAATAATATGTAATCATATTCGAGGTAGTCGTTTAACTCCGTTGCATTTCATTAGGATAAGACACCAATCTTGTTCTGGAATATACCTTGGATCATCAAGCACCCATTTATCTTCCATGATACAAAATACATGGCCGTTCATACATTTATAAATTTTATCACTGTAATCATAGGTGTAAAACATATCACTAACTGTCATAGATCCATCACTATGCTCGTAATAATATAATACACCTAGTTCCATTATTCGCCCTGTCTTTGAGCACTTGCTCTATGATAATATCTTTCAAAAATGTGTAGACGGTCTTCTTCCGAATAACATTCTGGAATTGAAACACCTTTTACCTGCATCCAAATGTCCTCTGCCATCATAAGACGAAACTCTTTATCTTTTTGTTCAGCAGTCTTTTCACTTTCTTCCATAGATCCTCCCCCGAGTCTATTTATAGTATAGCATTATGCATGACCGGGATCAAAGTAATTGTGTAGTTTTCTAGGGCGGGGCTTTGCTGCTAATATTATAAATGTTGTTTCTTTAGGAGTTAAACAATAATAAGTTCTATCACCAGATATTACGTAAAGAACCCCTTCACTAAGCTCAAAAACTCTATTACTGAGGGCAGAGAGAAAATAGTCAAAATGTTTATCGTATATGTAGGGTGGATATCCTTCATCAATATTATCTATATCTAACTCATAGTAGTAAATTATTCTTCTCCTGACTCTTTATCTGGATAATGAACTCCGTTGCTGTCTACATAAAAGCCAGCACAAACATCATATTCTTCAGCTGTAATCTTATCAAATTCTATGACTTTATTTACCCACCATCTTTGACGTTCTTCTTTTGTTTCAAGTTTAGGTATAGGTTGTGTCTGTAACCATTCGTTAAATCTAATCGTTTGTTCAGCCTGCGTTATTGTTCTTTTTTCCATTTCCCCACCTCATTAAAAACAGTAGTCTCAAATTAGGGTCTTCTATTACGATAAAGTGGGGCTTTTGCTGTTCAATAACCCCCGGGCTTGCTATCAGCTCATCCCAGTTATTATATGCCCACTCTACATTTCTAATGTATATTAATTCCGGAACATTTAGCTCTTCGCATGTTTGGAAATACTCTGTACGCATATTCTACTTATCAGAAATTCGCTCTCAGTCTTAATCCAAAAACATGAGCAGGTTGACTGTTTTTTAGAAAGTTAGGATTATTAATCATCTGATAATCAAAGGTGATATCTAAGTTTTTACTCCATGCCCATCTATAATATGTTTCAAAGTTAGTTTCAGGAGCAAAGAACTTAGTTCCATTTCCTATTGAAAAAGTTTGATTCCAATCTTTATAAGTGCCGCCATGCTGAGAATTAACACCAGCAGCTATACCAAACTCATCATTAGGTCTATTCCATAGTGATCCTTTGAATACAAAGCCGCCGTTGATACCATGAGTCATGTCTTCTAAGTCAGTTGTTTTGCGATCATATCCTGCTCTAACAAAAAGACCAACATGGTCGGTGAGTTCTTGCTGAATGTTTAAGCCGACACCCCAATCTGTTCTTCTATTGAGATTCTCTTTAACAAAATAAGGAAGATAATCGTAGAAACCTCTTACGCCATTATATCCACCTAATGTATCAAAGAAACCATGTCCGTAATATGGAATAATCTTGATACTACCTTTTCTACCCATAAAAATATCATGTCTTATTTCTATTTCGCCGATAGCCATATAAGTCATAAGTGGAATAGGTTCTAGATTATTACTAGGAGGTAAGGCGCTACCTTGGAATAGGCCTCCTCTAATTGACAGCCATTCTCTGTTATATTCTGCGGCTGCACCTATTGTAGCCCCCCAAGCATTACCTGCATAGTCGATAGCATTAAGAGCATTGAAGTTTAGATTCATAAAATGGAAGCTAGGATCGTGTGAGTAAATGTTATCATCGAACACGTCGCCGATTCCAAATTTACCTGCTGTAATAACAAGATTGTGATTGCCACTCTCGTCACTTAATTTGTTGATAACATTTTCTAGAGCGACACTTCGTCCGCCAACATTCTCATCTGTGTTGGTTTGTCCGCCTCCGAAGTCAATAACTTGGCGAACAAATAATCTTTGCATTTGCATATATGGGCTTGAACTCTCTACCCGAGCAGTTGTTACATTAACTGAACTAGCTACACCAATATTGTTACTTGGATTGTATCCATAAAACAGTTCTGGATTGGCATATACTGTAGCACCAGGCCAAAGTTTCATACCAATAAACAAGGCTTGCTTCTGACTGTATTGGGCTGATCCTTTGACTTGTTTTAATCCATTATCAAAAGATGGAAATCCTTGTAAGACATTTACAGTAATACCGGTCATAGTTAAAGTGCTAAGTGGATTATTATCTGCAAATTTGAATGGCAAGGGAAACTGTTTATCTTCTTCAGCCCAAGCAGATGTACTTAATAACCATGTCAGAGAAACAGTGGCCAATACTTTTAAATTCATTACAAACAAGCTAACATAGATTTTGGCAAAATTATAGTCTTGATTATTTCATTTGGTGATCATAATAATGTAATCATGCAACCGACACTCATTATTCCACTCAAAAATCTCACCTTACCTTATGACATTACAAAGATATTTCAATCAGTAACTCCGCTTATTGAAAAATACATTTATGAATTCCGTGTAGGAAATGTAATTTTAAAATACGGTATAAGTCGCAACAATGATGGTGATGGTGAAAGAGTTTATCGTCAAGCAGCACACATTCCAGGATGGCCAAGTGGACTAGCAAAGTCCGACTATGGAAAAGATATGGAAGACGTTGTTAAGGAATACAATGAGATATATAACACTTTTCTTAATAAAGATGATGTTATTCTAACTGTTTGGAATATGGAGGACATATCTGATATTGAATTACGAAGGCACGAAGCTGAACTTATTCTTGAACACGTAAAGAATATTGGTAAATGTCCTATTGGAAACAAAGAAGATTACACAAAAAACTTAAAGTCTTATGTTCCAAAAAAACATTTCGATGCCTTCTTCGAAGAAGTATCATAAATAGGACAATGGAACATCAATTCCTAAATGTCCTAAGACCAGAATTAGCAAACAAAACTTTAAAATGGGTTACTGCTGATAACGAAGAAAATTATAAAAATGTAATCAAAACAACAAAGGTACCATATGGCCCGGAAGACATTTCGTACGTGTATAACAACTACGGATTTCGTTGTGATGATTTTGGTAATTATAATGATTTTCCTATTCGAATACTCTTTGCAGGGTGTAGCATGACCGAAGGGGTAGGACTACCCCTAGAAGATACATGGCCAAAGATATTACACAAAAAGATTTGTGAGCATTACAAAATTCAAATCCCGTTTTGGACTGTCGCTGCAGGTGGAACAGGAATAGACCAATTAGTAAGATATGTTTACAATCTAAAAGATGTTCTTCGTCCACAATTAATAATATCGTATCTTCCAGAATCATCTAGAAGAGAATTAGCATTTGAATTACCGTGGGGACATTGGTCTTTAGATACTCCAGAAGGCAAAAATACTAAAATATTTTTAGATGAAAGACTTATTGCATATTTTACTGAAAAAAACATTGCAATGCTCGAAATGATTCTAAACGAAATAGATTGTACCTTTTTGTTCTCGTCTTCTATGTATGACTTTGATATAAAGAGTTATACACAGTCACCTAGGTTTATACAAAGACCGCATGTTCCGGAGCAATATGATATCGCTAGAGACGGTATTCATGCTGGGCCCGAAACTAATAAGATAATGGCCGAAAGAGCTTTTGAATATTTTAATCCGATTATAGCTGAAAAACTAAATTTGACAAATCTAAAATAGGTGCTTAAATAATAGTATGATAGTATGCTCTTGCCGAATTCTCTGCACCCGAAAGATTAGAGAATGTATAGAACGTGTTCCAAATCCGACGGTTAAGTCAGTCCTAAAAGAATTAGGCTGGACGCCCGATTGTGCTACCTGTGCCAAAGAGATAGTTAGAGAAATTAAATCAGTTTTGGAACAATCTAAATGACTGAGAAACAGAAAGAAACTAGAGGCTTTATTATTGCTGCAATACTGATATTGGCAATCTTGGGAGACTCTCACGGATATGCTAAAAAAGGTTTGGACTATTCCATAGCAATGGAACAGAAAACGGGTAAACATTGGATCCAAGATTTACACGGTCAACCACTTGGCGACTATTAATGGTTGACAGCAATCCTGCATAATATATAATGTAGGAAATAGCGAGGAACCATGCATAACATTATCCAAGAACTTGAGGCTGACAATAGCCGTCTTGCCAAAGAGGCAATTCTTCTGCGTGAAGCTGAAGCAGGTAATACGGAATTCTTTCACGGTTGCCGCCTAGCCTATGATGCTAAGACAACTTTTGGTATTAAGCAGGTTCCAGAAGCTACTCAGGACGGTTCTGGACTAAAGTGGCAAGACTTCCTTGCCACGGTTGAACTGTTTATTCGCAGGGAGCTAACTGGCAATATGGCTCGAATGGCTCTTGAAGGCCTTATGAATACTGCTACTAAGGATCAGTGGAATGGTTGGTATCGCCGCATCCTAATTAAGGACCTACGTTGTGGTGTTAGTGATAAATCTATAAACAAGATGGTAGAAAAGGCAGGCAAGACAGAGTTTGCTGTTCCTGTCTTTACTTGCCAACTAGCACACGATGGAGCCAATCATGAATCAAAAATTACCGGAGAGAAGCAGATCGAGGTTAAGCTCGACGGTGTTCGCATACTTACTATTGTTTACCCTGACGGTCGCGTTGACCAGTTTAGTCGTAACGGAAAAGAACTCGTCAACTTTCCACATGTCAGGGCAGAGTTTTCAAAACTAGCAGCAGACCTTGATCAAGCTATTGTGTTTGATGGTGAGGTTATGTCTAGTTCGTTCCAAGACCTTATGAAGCAAGTACATCGTAAAGATAATGTACAGGCACAAGATGCTATACTCTATCTTTTCGATTGGTTAACTCTCAAAGAGTTTGAAGCAGGTGTTTCCTATGTTCCACAAATGAATCGTAGCCAACTGCTTGGACAAATGCTCAAACAGTATAACTTTGAGTCTATTCAGCATCTTGGTTATGAGACTGTGGACCTTGATACTATTTCAGGACAGGCTCGCTTTGGTGAGATCAATGCCGATGCTATTCGTAATGGTTATGAAGGCATCATGATTAAGGATATTAATGCTCCTTATGAGTGTAAGCGTTCAACGGCTTGGTTGAAGCAGAAGCCGTTTATTGAAGTTAGTCTTACTGTAAAAGATTTGGAAGAAGGTACAGGTCGCAACGAGGGCAGACTCGGTGCTCTTGTTTGTGAGGGGGAGGATGATGGTAGGAACATTCTTGTCAACGTGGGCTCAGGATTTAGTGATGCCGATCGCAGCACTTTCTGGACTGGCCGCGGTGATGTTGTGGGACAAATTGTGGAAGTAAGAGCAGATGCTATTACACAGAATCAAGATGGAACGTATAGTTTGCGTTTCCCTCGCTTCCTTCGCTTCCGTGGATTTGAGGTAGGCGAAAAGCTATAATGCTAATTGGTTTCAGCATTTCGAAATGTATTGCTGACATAATGGAAGGAACAGTTGATCCTGAAGAAGTCCTATTAATTATTGGTAGAACTGATTTTAATATGAACAATATAGATCGTCTATTAGATGAATATATCTGTCCACGTGGTCCTTGGTATGACTATGATAGAACAAAAGTTAAAGATCTCTTAATAAGATTTTGGTATGAAGGTAAAATACATCAGCCTAGACACTTCGGCACTCAGCCTCCTGCTATGCCTAGAGCAAAAGTTTGGGCACAGATAATATATGATCAAAAGGATATGCCTAAAGCCGCTCAAGAAGCATGGGATAAGTTTATTGTAATAGCAAGCCTATATGGAGCAAAGCGTGATTAAGGTTCAAGGTAAGATTCCCCGAGATGTTGGTGTCGCTGTTAGCGGTGGCATCGACAGCATGGTTATTATGGATTTCCTTCGTAAGAACCATAACATTACAGTTTACCATTTCAACCACGCAACTAAAAACGCAGACTTGTTTGAAAGGTTTGTGCGAGTAGTTTGCGGAAAGTTTAATATCCCTGTTGTGGTTGGAGATATTAAAAATCCAAGACCTAAAGGTAAGAGTTGGGAAGAATACTGGCGAGAAGAACGATATGCTTGGTTTGCTGAGCAGGACCAAACTATTGTTCTCGGACATCACCTAGACGATTGCGTAGAAACGTATCTGTTTAATATGTGTAATGGCAAAGACTATACCATTCCATACAGACACGGTAATTGTATTCGTCCATTTCGTCTAAATCGAAAGTCAAAGATTGTTGATAGACTTAAAGGTAGACTAGATCTTCCTTGGTTAGAGGATCCATCTAATGTTGACGAGAAGTTTAAAAGAAACTACATTAGGCATAAATTGCTTCCGGGAGCATTGCATGTTAACCCTGGACTATATAAAGTCATTGCCAAACGGATTGCAGCCGAAACTATAGAGTAAATACTAAATGACCATAAATCTACCAACAACTAAACAAGCTCGCCGTATGTTCGCATCTGCCATGAAGCGTCATAATGTTGAGATTGTTAAGTCTAAGACTCGTGACAAAGTGAGTCTGGCAGGTATAGATTATGATCTTTGGACAACAATCTTTCGTGATCAGCAGCTTAGAAGCAGTTTGAGAAATATTGAATTTCATGTAAAATTTGATAACTTCGATCAACTCACTAACGCTATGGCAGAGTTTGAATCTATGCTGACTCTAAGCGGCAAGTTCTATGACTCAAGACGCTCATGGAAGTACCGCTATGGATCAAACTATAAGATAGTTAAAGTACTAGCTGTACTAGGTTAATCTATCTGCATGCCAATTAAGCTCGGGAAATGTTTTTCTAAAGTTTGTTTCCCGAGCAGCGTCCAATCTTTTATACCAGAATCTAAAATTAATATCGTTATTTTCTTCTTTTAGGGCGTTTCTAAATTTATCCATATTACCTTTTAATATCTGAGATGCAAAGAATCTAGCTCCCGGTATCTTTAAAGGAATAAGTGTATCACTGTACCATTCTTCAAACTCATTTAATTTTTGAGTTAAATGTTCTTTCCATTCTGGTGTTGCAACAGATATAGATAAGTGTCTTGGATGCAGTAATATAATATTGTGTATATCTACGTCCCAAGAAACACCGTGTCGAAATCCTTCAGGTAATAAGTCATTTACATAAAAGAATTCTATAATATCCTTCATTCTATGAGTGTTCAATATATTCCATGTGGGAGTAATTGACCACGTTCTTTCTACAGAATTTAGTTCTTTATTAATAAGTCTAATATTATTAATAATAGTTTCTTGGTGTGACGGATACCTAATATAATATAATCTTTCTGGATCGACTTCATCGAGACTAACAAGAACTCTACATCGTTTCATCTTTTTCCAGTAGTCTATAACTTGTTTGTCTTTGTATTGTAGATTTGTTAAGTTAGTGCTATACATAAAATCTACTTTATCTAATTTGTTTAATTTGTCTAGCTCATCTAATATTTCATAATGCTCTGTATGTAACAGAGGTTCGCCACCTGCAAAGTAAATGTTGTCAACAACTTCGGCCTGTGTTTTAATTGTGTTAATAAATTGTTCTTTTTTATCGCGACTGCTATAAATTTTAGCCTCTTTGCCATTAGGCCACATCTTCTTATTAAGTTCAACCCAACTACTACTGTAATCAGTTCCACATCCTATGCAGGCAAGATTACAGAGATTGTTAAATCTAAAATCCCAACGGTATAGATTCATTTTATCAACACTACCGTCAGGATTGGTATTTGGAATTAATTCATTATATTTGTTATAATACAATTCGTTCCAATATTTTCTATAATTGGAAGAACTTCCCCATTCTTCTTCTTTGTAACATCTCTCACAATGAGGTGATTGCTTATCTTCAAGCATACCTTTTCTAAACTCTTTGTACTTGTCATTGTTCCAAATAGTTTCGATATCATCTTTATATAAGTTTCCAAAGACACCGTCGCGAGCTATACAACAGGGAAGAATGTCACCGTTGGGATTGTTGTTGAGACTTACCCAAGGTGCCATACAGAATACTTTACTCTTGTTGAATCTAAATTTCTTTTCTTTCTCGTTCATTTATATCAACCACGATGAAGGTCTATCTAATAGTTGACCTAACCAAGGAACTTCTTCTCTAATATTCTGCCCACGAAGTTTATCTTGTCGATCAACCATAAGCCTAAATTCAGGCATACGAATGGATTGATCCTCTTGATGCATAAACGTGATTATATTATAGATGTTATTTTTAATATCTGGAATATCACTATTAGCAATAAACTCGTCGTAATATTCTGTAATCATCTTCTTGTCTTCAGCAGGAAGTATCTGCACGTTATAGATCTTAGGAAACACTAATCGATGCCAACACAAGTTTCTCTTAAACTTTTTAAACTTCTGTTTATGGAACCATGTAAAGAATTCTGGTAAATGCATGATATTAAAAATACTAATTGTAGCATTAGTACTTCCACGTAGATGAGGAATATCAATCTCGTCAAACATTCGCATGTTGCGTTCGATAACATTCCAATCAGTTGGATATCTCACATAGTTAGCAAGCGGTCCCATTGCATCTATTGACCAACATACATCAACAAACTTAAACTCTCTCCATTGATTAAGAAGATTCATATTAAGTGTAGTTCCGTTTGTATTGTATTCGAGATCGATATTCTTAGCAAAGCCCTTTTCAATACAGTAATCTAATATTTGATAATGTCTTTTATTAATTAATGGCTCACCACCTGTAAAATATATTCTATTAACATTTGGCAATACCTTTACTAAGAATTCTTCAAACTTGTCAGTCTTCCAATAGTTGAAATCTTCTTCAACAATCTTATAAACTTTATTCTCATTTGTAATATTATATGTGCCTTCTCTACCACCTACAGTAAATTGCTTGAAGCCAAGATACTCTAACCACAGGCTACTATTGTCCGGACCACAACTACGACAGGCAAGATTGCATAGATTACCAAGGCGTAGATCTAAATACTGAATTGGAAATTCTTCAACATCGATATGTCCAGAAGGATCACCGTGATCTAATATTTTATCTAATACGTCTTTATAGATAAACTGTTGACCTTGTCTCTTTGAATGTCTGCCACCAAGAGCTTCTTCGTCCCAACATAGTTTACAAAGATCATGCTGCTCTCCTGCTAACATGCTCTTTCTAAGTTCAACATAGGTAGGATGATTACGAACGTCATTAATATCTTTTTCTAATACTGATTCTGGTTTATCATCAGTAAACAATCGACCGCCTGAATTGTAAACACACATGCAGCAAATACCATATTCGCCATTTTGGTAAATGGCAGAATGTGTCCACGGAATAGTACAAATAGTTTTCTTGCGTTCTTCTCTATCCATTAGAATCTCTCTTTAGTAGACATAATATCAAAGTTACAGTGACACATTGTTTTATTACATATAACAGGATCCTTAGTTAGTTTAAGCGAAGGATCATCTATTCTACCAATAGGACCTCCTACCTTACACCAACCTCTAAACAATCTTCCATCCATATCTACAATCATTTGCTCAACACCTGCCCAACACTTCCAGCCAGACCAATCATTTGTCTTCTCATTAATAAAAACATGAGCACCAAGTGATATCTTTCTACCACTCATATAAACTTCGCTCATTGCACCTCGATAGAAATCAAAATGCTTTGTATATTTGATCTTCTTACCTATTAGGTCCCATTGCTTGTCTATGATATTCTTTTGTTCCGTAGTGTAATCATATAGCACACTACCAAAGTCATGTATTAAAGGTTGTATAGCAAATGATATATTGCCAAGCTCAACTGCTCTGTTAGCAACTTCTAAACAAAAGTCAAACTTATCTGGTGCCATCATAATATTAACATGAGTTCTAATATCGTTATGGCAAAGCTCAACTATCTTTAGGAAATGCTCTGGATCTCCAAACTCTGGATGGAAGCTCAAGCATACATGATCAAAATATTGCTTATGGCTTTCCCACCACTTAACTGTTCTTGATCCGTTACTGATTAAGCCAACCCTTGCACCTAGCGATGTTACATGTTGGCAAAGCTCAGTGAAGTGTTTATAAAGTGTAACTTCGCCGCCCGTAAACTCAAAGTATACTTTCTTTGGAGCAACTTGTTTTACAACCTTAGTGACAAAGCCTTTAACAACTTCAATGTCGGGCCATTTGGTAGATCCGTCATGCAGGCCTTCTGGACAATAACTGCAAGCAAAATTACAGGTATTACCAAGGCACCAATTTACAACGAACCAATTTTTGTTTTCTGGATTCTGATGATCGAGGAGTATGTAGGGGTGTTTCATTTCAATACTACTTATTGTAACACCGTTATTGAAAAAATAAAACTTGATTTTTATTAAATATGATGCTTTAATAAGAGTTGGAGGATCCTATGCCCACTTTGTATATGTTAGTCGGTGTTCCCGCATCTGGTAAAACTACTTGGGTAAAGAACAATCGAGGTAATGCTTTGGTTGCGAGTTCTGACGACTACATCGAGCAGCAGGCAGAGAAAAGAAATACTACTTACAGTGAGGTCTTTGATGAGTATATCAAAGCAGCCAATACTCACGCTATAGCTACGGCTAAGAAAGCATTTAGCGATAATATGGATTTAATTTGGGACCAAACCAATCTTACAAGAAACGGACGTAAGAATAAACTCAAGATGGTTCCTAAGGATTATAAAAAGGTTGCTATTTTCTTTCCAACTCCTCACGAGGATATTTTGAAGAAAAGACTTGGAAGCCGTCCTGGAAAAGATATTCCGGATTATGTTGTTAGCAGCATGATTCGGACTATTGAAAAGCCGTCCAAAGATGAGGGATTTGACGAAATAATTGTAAACAACGGTGGTTGACACGCTCTCTAACGGTGCTATACTCATATCATAGAGATTGAGGAGTAAGCAAATGGGCTACATCATTTTCCACATCGACACCAAGCGTAGCGTGGGTTGGAAGAAGACGCTCAAGGGCGCTAAGATTTCGGTTGCTGCGTGGAATCGTAGAAGCGGAGCCTGTAACTACGCTATTTTGGACGAGGAAGTTTTCCAAAATCTTTATAACAAGATGGTTCCGACGACTAACATGATGTCGGGCAAGACTGTTTGGATCCGTGAGCAGGACAAGGGCGGTTGCTGCGATCCGGCTACTGAACGCTATTGGAGCATGTAATGGCAGACGCAAGAATTAACGAGACTGTTTACATTCCTGTTAAGGAACTGCCAATCTACGGCGAGAACTTTGGCAATCTGGGCATCGTTGTTTACAGTATGTCCATGCATCCAAACGGTGTTCTGATTTGGATGGTGCCCGAATCGCCGGTTGACAACACCTGAGTAGATGCTATTATAGTGGCATAACAAAGGAGTTAGCTATGGGTTATGCTGTTCTTCCCCAGTTTGATCACGGTTTTGGTCCCCGCAAGGGGCTGGAGGGCCCGTTTACATACGCCAACGGACGGGTCCTCTACTATGATCCTAAAGAGGGGCAGTATTGGGATCCTCGTACAGACTTCTATGTTGACAATGATGAGCTGTGGACCCTACAGCAAGCCATGGTTGACTTAATCCGCAAAGGTGCTAATATATGAGCATGGAGGACAAGATGACTGTAGAACTTCCCGAGAACGAGATCTGTGCGTTTGTAAACGAAGCACTTTGGGAGATCTTTGTAGATGCTTATCGTGAGAAGTATCACTGTCCCCCGAGTGTTAGTATGTGGACAGAGGAATCTGTAGTCCAGTGGTTTGATCGCCAGGACGTTATCAACGAGGTTGAAGACTATGCGTAAACTTCTTGCTGCTACTGCTGTTGCTCTTTCGCTTGCTAGTCCTGCTCAAGCACAATACTTCTGGGGCAGTGGTCCGGGTTGGGGGCAGGGAGGTGGTTGGAATGCCTGCTCTAACTGCGGTATGCGTGGCTTTGGTGCAGGTGGTGGCTATTACAGCCAGTGGGCGGGTGCCACTAACGGCTTTGGTGCAGGTCAGCGCGGTTGGTTTGGTCTTCCTAGTGCTAATGGCTACGGCATGGGCTGGGGCGGTAATGCGCTTGTTGGACAGACTTTAGGCGGTATTGGTATGGGCGGCGGAGGAATGGGCATGATGGGAGGAATGGGTCCTCTCGGTATGCTTGGTGCGCTGTTTGGCGGCGGACCGCTTGGTGGTCAAGGTTATGGCGGTGCAATGGTGCAGCGTCCGGGAATTCCTCCGGGTAACTATGCTTACGGTGCTACTCGTTATGGCGGCGGCGGATCATATGGACAGCCGCAGTATCGACAGGGTGGCGGCTATGTAAGCAATCCGGGTCCGGGCTATCCTTATGCTCGCCCTCAGTATGGCGCCGGCCCAAATGTTCGTCAGGTGCAGTATGTTCCGCAGGTGCAGTATATCACTGAGCCGCGTCGTCCAATCTGCAAGCTCGTTAACACTGGTTATGGTTACACAAAGGTCTGCTACTGAGGTTGACAAGCGCCGTATAGGTGCTAATATGTGTATAACAAAGGAGCAAGCAATGACTACTTCCGATCGTACGTGGCATTGGACTTTTGGAGACTTTATCGAGGAGATTATCTCTTTGAGTGAGATTACAGAAGTGCCAAGTATCGAGGAACAGCGTAGTGAATTGATTAAGGAAGTGTGGCGCCGCTTTCCGGGAGAGTGTAAGGCTCTTGGTCTAACAAACGGCTTAAAGGAGGCGGCATAATGTTTTGGAATAAAAAGAGCAACGACATCCAGCTTACGGATGAACTTAAAGAAGCGATTCTCGAGGAAATCGAGCGTCAGCAGCAGCAGGCCGAAAACGATCACTGGCTCTTTGTTGTTGGTATGGCAAGTGAACTCTTTCCTGGAGACAATAAGGCAATTGATAGAGTTGAGACAGCCATTAAGAATGTGCTGACAAAGATCCACGGTGCGGAGGCAATGAGTGATGCGTAACTTTCGTTATCGCATTGCTCGCACATTGATCCATCTCGGCATTTTTATTATGCCGGATGGAAGGTACAAGACTGAGATGCTTGATGCCCTTTGGGCATTGTATTTCAAAGTTCAAGATGCTTTGGCAGAGAAGGCAAAGAATGAAGAAACAACTGTCTAAGCGCCGAGTGTGGGCAAGATTTATGCTTGGAAAATGGGTGAATGAACCAGACATGATCCGACATGATTTAGATTTTCGGGTTGCTGATACGCCAGTTGAGTTTTGTGACAATATGGTAAGGCGTCGAACACGTCGTGGAGCCTCAGAGGATAAGAAAGATGTTCACTAGAGAAGAACTTAATGAACAGATGGAACATGCTGTTGGAGAACTTTATAAGGTCTTCTTTCGGATGAGAGAAGCAGGTTTCCATCAGGATGAATATGATGCTATTGGGACCATACTCAATATGCTTACGGAAGATAGACAGGTTCTGCAAGTTAAGTATGGAGTTAAGATTTGACAGAGGAACTATATAAACAGGTAGTCGCCGGCTTAGTACTGTTAGGTGTAACTTGGACCTTTGCTTTACTGATTGCTGGCTTGTTAATTTGGTGGGAGAAGTCTACCAAAGGTGCCTTGTGGAGATATTGGGACAGATGATTAAATGGTTTTGGGATAGTGGTCTTTGGATTATCTGTATTGTATTTGCCGTAATAGGGTTACTCTTTTATGGTATTCATACTACAGCAACAAATCAAGCAAAGGTAGCACAGGCGTGGCGAGATTGGAGCCACAAATGTATTGAAGCAGGTGGAGTGCCTGCTACCGTTAATTCTTATGTGAAAGGAATTGGCGAAGGCGAGATGTGTGTTAAGATCGCAGAGAAGGTTGAGGTTGACATAAAGTAACAAGGCACTATATTAAAGTAGCAACAGGAGAAAAACTATGAATAGACTTTGGATCGTATCTACCTTAATGGTTGTTCTCGCAACGACTTCCATTCCAAACTACCTAGGTGCTCTAATTGACGGCAACAGCGGCGGCTATCGCTATGTGTCTCAGGCTTCTGCTATTGAGATGCCCACTGCTCGTCGCTCTTGCTTTACTCGTAGTTGGGATGGTACCACAGACTGCCTGTGAGGTTGACAAAAAGTAGCAATGTGCTATAGTAAAATCATAGCATGTTGTTACTGCTATACTCAGCAACAGGATCCGTCGGTCTTGTTGTCAAACCGTTCGTCTAATGGACTAGGGCACAGCGACGGCAGGATATGGGTTCGAATCCCATACGGTATTGAGTATAGCAGTAACAACATGGTTGCTGGACTGCTAAGGAATGGTTTCTAGATCTGTTCCGGTGTCTACCAGTAGTGGAAGCCCGTCACCACTATAAGAAAGCGTGGCAGCTATTTGAATACTCCGGCTCGTATACTTCCACAATCAGCGAGCCGGGAAGGGGTGTGTGGAAGCACCCCGAGAGTTTATGAGATGAGTTCACGGCGTTCCAAAGCGTAGGTCTGGGGTTAGACTACTGTGATTACTAAGCCGTTCGAATCGGTGAGTCGACTTTGGCATCTCATAATTCAATACTGCGATGGAGTATTCCGGGCAGAGCCGTCGAGGAAGCAATTATTCCTGTGGGCGGCATTTATATTAAAGCGTACTACGGTGTGGACCGAAAGACTGATCTTATGGGCGTTTCGGCATATTCGCAGTAAGATTTTATGGTATGCTTTATTGCGGGGAGGAACAACTCGGCAGTCTCTTTGTAGCAACGGAGCCTCCCCGTTCAT
>JACCDX011492574.1_pt1 | contig 74409 bp, 99 predicted proteins | sample 7449681 | NCBI WGS metagenome assembly JACCDX01 (sample SAMN15323450, study PRJNA562643) | freshwater metagenome | isolation source: river surface water | place: USA:Blue River Watershed | collected 2017-08-18 | reverse complement strand
GGCAAAGATGGGAATTCTACACGGAATACGTTACCATGTGATACACCCCCCTTACGGGAAATGAGAGATTTCATTTGGTCGATGCTGTAAGCCATTATGATATCTTTCTTCTAGAGTCTTTCCACACAGTAGTGGCTCTTGCCTTTTGGAAGTCTGCAACTGGTAGGAACGTAGCGATTTCCCACTCAGGAGCTTCGACTAAAGCAAATCTGCTTCTAACGTGATCGGTTAAGTAATGTTTAATACAAGGTTCGAAGTACTTCAGTTTCGTCGCACGTTCGAGTAGATTGTATGTTAGATTGAATTTTGTAGACTCATCAAACTTATCATTGTTTGTATGTTCCAATAACGCATCTAAGAATTTAGCTCTTAACACTGGAGGAAGATAGTGGAGATTTAATCCTAGGAATCCACCTTCAGCTGGCTTTAGAACAATCACTAATGGGAATGAGTCATAATATGGTAATGTATCTTTATGCTTTGGCTGATAGAAAAACATAAACATAGAACCAATAATAGTTCTATTCTTCAAGGTAATAGGTCCTTCCTTCATCAACACGTTTCTGTTGATGTTTCTTAGGTCCTTTGTCTTGTTCATAAACCATTCTCTTGATTGTGCAGTCCTTGGGGTAATACCCTTACGGAAAGCTTCAATCTCAAGTGTTTGAAATAGATTGCTCAATACATTCTTCCTTGCATAGCATAGATCTATTTATGTCTTATTTCTTGATCTTCTTTATGGGTTTTAATGGTTTGAATGCTTTCGGAAGTATGTTTAACTTCTCTAAAGTCTTTTCAGTCCAGACCTGGAACTCCCAACCACGATCTTTAGCAAACTCGTGTGCTGCCAACCACTTATTCATATTCTTAACATAGGTTAAAGATTCGTTAATATATCTTTTACTTTTGTCAGGTCTTTTCGGCGGTGCAGTTTCTTTTTCTGGTTTTATCTCTACCAAGATAGTCTGACCATTATTGAATGTAATCTTTAGGTCAATGAAATATCTGTGATACTTTTTATCGACATCATAGAAGTAAGGAACCACAATCTCTTCTGAAGACCATTCCTTTATCTCGCTATTATTCTCACACCAGGCAAAGCACTGGCGTTCCCACATTGATCGATATACGACATTTGTGTAATCACCCTTATACTTCGCAGGGTTTTTAACTTTATATTTTCCGGAATACGTCTTCATTTTTCATATAAATAGTTTAAATCTATTTTATTTATAGGACAAAAATGGCACCTCTACCAAATAAAACCTGGAGGTTTCCTTTAGAAAGATCTGATGACTATAAGGGAACTATCACATTCAGGCCTGTAAAATATACTCCTCCTGAAATTTCATCATCATTTGCAAACGTGTTTACTCGTAAAGGTGATGGATTTTTAAGTCAACTAGCAAACGGTGAAGGTGCTTTAGCTTCTGGATTCACGGAAGGATTTGGCAATTCGGGGACTTCCGATAATAGGGATAGACAAGCTTCTCCTAGCTTAAACGAACCGAATGTTATAGAAGAAGATCCGGTGAAATCCGCTTCCATTGTTGTAGATCGATCACGTGGGGTTATTCTATATCTTCCTACAAATATCAACATAACTGACCAGATTAACTATGAACAGCCTTCATTAGGTGCGGTCGGTGCAATCGGACTTGCTGGAGCACAACAAGGCTCCGGCATTATGAAGTCTCTTGCTCAAGGTGTTGGCCAAGCCACTGGAAGTATGATTGATCTAATGAAGGGTAACGTTGCAAATCAACAAGGTGCTAGACTTGCAGCAGTTAGACTTTCTGAAGCTGGTGGGGACACAGTTAATACAGTAGTAAGAGCTGGACTTTCTACCACTATTAATCCAAATACGATTAACCTATTTAAATCTGTGACATTAAGAGAATTTCAATTTACTTTTAAACTGATTGCTAGTTCAGCAAAAGAAGCAGAAGAGATTGACGGGATCGTAAAATTCTTTCGATCAACTATGTATCCAGACACCATTAACTTCGATCCTAATGGATTAAATGTTCCTATCGGTTATGAATTCCCTGATAAGTTCCAGATTGAAATGAGATACGGCGGTCAGCAAGTTGGGGTTAAAATACTGAATAGCGTTCTTAGATCCGTTCAGGTTATTATGAATCCACAGTCTATGAGTTGGCATAAAGATGGTAAACCGTCAGAGATAGATCTGCTTCTTAGCTTCGGTGAAGAAAGAACTCTTAACCGTAACGATATTCTACAGGGTTACTAATATGTTCTTTACGAATTTCCCGACCACAACCTATAATTTTGGAACTGAGGTTTCAGTCACTGCGTTTCAGAATCTTTCTGCGTATGTCGATATAATTGACCAAGTGAAAGACAACGTGAACTTTTACGAATACTATATCATACAAGATGGTGATAGACCTGATACTATATCACAAGACTATTACCGCACACCAAGATACTATTGGACTTTATATCTTTTAAATGATACCATTCGTCAGCAAGGCTGGCCGCTAACAGTTCAAGAGATCAGAGCAAAAGCACAATTAGATTATCCGCATAAGGTTATAACTACAAATGATGTATCAGATCTTTTCACTCACTTCCAAGTTGGTGATACTATATCTGGTTTAACTTCAGGTGCAACTGCTCAGGTAGTAAAACGAGAATTAGATTTAGGTCAAGTATTCGTTAAAATGAATAGTGCTTTATCATTCGTATCAGGTGAAACAGCCAGAGATAACTCCGATCCTAGTTTTCCAGAATCTATTACTATTGCATCGGTTTCTGATGAATATAATACTGTACATCATTATGAAGATGCCAATGGTATTCCAACTGATATTAATCCCTATTCCGCACCTCCAGGTATTCTAAATCCGGTAACATATCTTGATCGTTATATTCGAGCAAATGATGATTTAAGAAGAATCAAAGTGATTAAACCTACTGCTATAGAACAAATTGTTAAAGCCTATAACGAATCATTGAGAACTGCATAATGGCGCAAGGCAAAAAAGGTAAACCTGAATCTCCGTTCGATTACATACTAGAGAAAGCTGTAGTAAGCTCGTCTGCTTTTGTGGGTGGTAAGACTATAGATCTAAAAAATATCATTACCGATATCGAGATTTACGAACACTTAGATAAACCTTATCTTACAGGTAACGTTGTATTCGTGGACGAATATAGCATCTATAATGCTGTCGACTTTTCCGGCGCAGAGAAAATATCATTACAGTTTTCATTACCTGGTGCTGATATGATTCCGGTCGCAAAAGACTTTATCATTGAAAAGACTGTAAAGAATATTCGTAGCAACGATAGATCAGCAACCGTTCTATTTCATATCGTAGAAGAACACGCTTTCAATTCGTCTCTGATTAACGTGAATAAATCTTACACCGGTAAGCCAGTAGAAATAATTCAAAAGATTGTAAAAGATAATCTAAAAAAGAACTTCTCTGGTCCAGTTAAACCAGACAATCAGAATCCAATTCGAGTTATTATTCCTAACCTTACCCCACTTGAAGCTGCGAAGTGGATAAGAGATAGAGCATCATCGATTGATGGGGTTCCATATTTCTTCTTCTCGACTTTAGCTAATCAGAATCTTCATATTATAGGTCTGGATGAAATGCTTACAACAGCATCAGATCCTAAGCCGTATGTCTATTCCCAAATCTCTACATCGTTCGCATCATCTACCGGTATTGATGATCAGGCATATCTTATCCAAAATTATGTTTCGAAATCAAACGATGAAATTATATCTCTTGTTAAAAAGGGATTAGTCGGAGCTAGATATTTCTTCTACGATCCATTAACTGGCATACCAATTGATAATACCCATACAGATTTTAATCTAGATAAGATGTTAAAAGATTTAGTTAACAAAGATATTATAGGTAAAACCCAGAATAAGATTGCATTCAGTAGTGGTTATGAATTAGATGGTGTACCATTTGCAGAATTAAAATCGAAGGTTATAACGAATCTAGTAACAACGAATACATATTCAGGTGCCGATCTTGGTAACTATTCGCAAGCCTCCACTCTTGCAGATCATAGATTAAAGATTGTATCTGAAGCACTTCGTAGCATCTTAACTCGCAATGCAATTGAAGTTGCTTTACCTGGAAGAAACTTTCTATTTGGTCAATATAGTAATACTATCGGTAACCAGATTTCACTCCGATTCTTAGACACAGCTACAACAAAAGCCACCCCATCAAATGAAGAATTTGATAGAAAGAAATCAGGCGATTATCTAATGTATGCAGTAAAGCATCAGTTTAAAAAAGAAAGATATGACGTGATTGCAAGTTGTGTTAAGCTTGCTGATATTCCTGGGGAGACAGAAGTATCATGAGTTTTTATGGAGATAATATCAACAGATTCTTTTTTGGAACTGTGGTGAATAATAATGACGCAGATCTATTCTTAGGAAGAGTTCAAATAAGAGTGTACGGTATTCACGGTGAAGAGATTCCGAACTCTGACTTACCATGGGCACAGACAATGTTACCATCAACAGAACCAGGAATGGGCGGTGTTGGATCTGCTCCTATGATTTCAAATGGTGCACAAGTTTTCGGTCTATTCCTCGACGGATCTGATTCACAAATCCCGTTGGTATTAGGAACAATTCCAAAGGTAATGGTTCCAACATCAGATCAGGCTAATGCTTATACTGGTGCAAGACCGTCAGGTGGGGGAGGCGGAGCCGATGCAGGACAAAGCGCTGCAGTATATAAAGGTTCGGCTACTGCGATCGCACCAGGATCATTGGAAGGTTCTACGAATGCAGAAAAGGTATATCGATTCCTTATTAATAACGGATTTACTCCAGAACAAGCCTGTGGAATAGTTGGTAATTTTGCAGCAGAATCAGGTCCTAATATTAATCCAAATGCAAATAACCCCAATGATAAAGGGAAGCAGTCTTTTGGTATTGCTCAGTGGAGAGATACGCGACTAACAGATTTAAGAAACTATGCTTCCTCGACTGGTCAGGATTATACTACATTAGAATGTCAGTTAGGATTCTTTATGTACGAATTGCAGACCTCTGAAAAAAAAGCGGCTACCAAATTAAAGGCTTCTCGTACTGCAGCAGAAGCAGCTGCTAACTTCGATCAACATTACGAAAGAAGTGATGGAACACATAGACAAAAAAGAATATCATATGCAGAAGATGCATATAGGAGATTTGTATCATGATTGAAGTACCTAAGGTTACAATCAATAATCTAAATCAGCAACTAACCAGTCTTACTAAGAGAGTGAATGCTGACCAGATTGTAAAAGCTGGATCCGAAGCTGTTGCAAGTTATCAATCAGTTACTTCTACTAAGATTGGTGTAAATGTAAATGAAAAGGTTGGCGGATGGCAAGGCCTAACCCAAGAGGTTGATAATACAGGCGATGGAACTAGTTCAGTAGCGAACAAAGGATTAGCGTTATTAACAGATCAACCTCCTGGTGTGACTAATCTAATAACTCCTTTATCAGGTGGTACTCAAAACTCTATAAAATCTATTACCGGATTAGATGCAGAAATTGATGCTGGATTAAATACATTCGTTCACGCTTTACCTACTCCTGAAGCTGTAGCAGATTCTTTAGCAACGGTTTCGAATTTGCCGTATGATAAACTACGATCTGCAATTGAAGCTGTATCTCCGGATGGGGCTAAAGACACTGCAGCCCAAAATACAATAACCCAATTATCGAAAAAGACAAACGGTGTTCCATCAGGTATTGCTCAGCAGTTTAGTAATATCACAAATGTGGTAAATCAAAGTTTAAAGTCATTCTTAGATCAAGGTTTCAATCAGGTTATTAAAGATATAATTCAAGCAAATACGAATCCGATGAAATACGTATTCGCTAGACTTACACGTAGTGAACAACCCCTACCTCACGAATTACAAAAAAGAGCAATATCTCTGGTTGATGCAAAACGATTCAAAGATGCAGCAATTCTTATAAAACCATATTCAGATTTAAGTTTAGAGGAATTAGAAGAAGAACTTTCAAAGGTTGATACTTCAGCATCTGCACTAGTAAATAAATTTAATCCAGAATTAGACGCATTTGGGGTTTCTTCTTCACCTATATTTTCTATTGGTAATTTAGATTCTCTATGGAAAGGTGCTGATACCGTTCCTACCCCTATCTCACCTTACTCTACTCCTGTCCCAGATATTCCGGCTTCAGTTAATTCGGGTGCAGGCGGATACGCATTCACATTCGTTACTTCGATGGAAGAACTGGAAGCTGAGTTAAGATCAGCAACAAGAGAAATTACAGAGACAGTAATTCATTGGTCAGACAACTTTATAGACCAACCTCACGTTGGTGCAGAGCAAATCCACGAAGTCCATAAGCAAAGAGGATTTAGTGGATGCGGATATCACTATATTATTCGTAGAGACGGAAGAATCCAAAGAGGTAGACCAATTAACCAAGAAGGTGCGCACGCACTTGATTATGGTCATAACAAATACAGTATTGGCATATCTCATATTGCTGGTTATAATTGTGTATCTGGAACACCTAATCCTGAAAGATATATCTCTGCAGAATCTATTTCAGATCCACAATGGGCCGCACAGAAAGCTTTCTTAGAAGTATTCTATAGGGTATTCCCATCAGGACAAGTATTGGGACACTATCAATGTAGTGATCTAGGTAAAGTCGATCCTGGATTTGACGTTGATGATTACATCCTAAATACTTTTGGTAAAAGAAACGTTGTTCAATTCAATAATAATTACGGTCCGTTTAGTAGAGCTGAACTTGCTTCTACAATCGGCGCAGTGTCATAAGGTTGTATAATGACTACAGTAAATGACGATCTAAACGATAGAATAAGCACGCTCGGTCCAGTTGTATTAGAACAAGGCCGAGATAGAAGTTTAACTGGTGATGCTACAGGTTCCTATCCAAAGTTTCCTGATTGGTGGGGATCGAGCTTACCAAAAACATCATATGGCGCAGAAGTAACTTCTCTTACTTTAGGTGGCGGTATAAACGGAACTGATATATCATCTAATACCCCATCACCATCAATGAACACCAGAAACCGTGCTATTAAAACAGCAAGCGGTCATACCTTTGAGATGGATGACACTCCTGGTAATGAGAGAATTATTCTTAGTCATAATAGCGGTAATGGTATCGAATTGAAGTCCGATGGTAGCATGACAATTGCTGCAGCTGGTCAAACCATCCAAATATCGAAAGATCAAAAGATTATCATTGAGGGTAATGCTACAATCATATATGGTGGCAATGTTGATATGGAAGTAGCTGGTGATTTCAATCTGAAAGTTGCTGGTAATTATAATCTAGAAGTTGGTGAAAATAAATCCGAATCGGTTACAGGTTCATGGAGAACAACAACAGAATCGAACGTAGGACATATCGTAAAAGGTAATCACTCAAGTACTACATTAGGAACTTCTACTTCGACTACACTTGGTGACAATAACGTAGTCACGAAAGGTGCATCCAGGATTACATCTGAAGGTGATATGCGTCTTTCATCTGGAGCAAGTAGTTATATTAGTTCAAAATCGAAGATGTTCCAAAGCTCGAATAATATGAACATTGCTGCAGCTGATCTATCAGTATTCGGAGCAACTGGTACAATCGGCGGTGAAGGCATGATTGCATATGTTAAAAATATATTCGGTACTTCTGGAACATTTACTGCTGGTGTTACAGCTCCGACATTCCACGGTGCATTAAATGGTAATGCAAATACAGCAACACAAGCTGGTAGAGCCGGAACTGCTGGGAGTCTCGGTGCAAGTGGTAGTGCTGGAACCGTAGTTAATACCGCAACGGATACCACAGCAACTGCTAAGCCCGATGCAGCAACACTCAATCAATATTTGAATCAGACCTCACTTGGTGCGGTTGATGTGAAGGTTGATATTGGTGATCATATGTTAAGAGCTATAAACAGATCGTCAGCTACTGCAGGAATATCAACAAAAGATTTAAAAACAACAGAAGTTAGAGCGTTCATGAGAAGTGAGAGTGTTCGTAACGATCCACTATTCGTACAGAATGCAGTATCAACAGGTGCACTATCGCCTACATATTCTCAGAATACACCTATGCCAGTATCTAGGGTAAATAGTTCGAATCAGGAACCATTTAGAGGCTCAACCGATTTAGGTTCAAGAGGTCCTGCAAGAGATACCAAATTCAAAGCACCAGATATTAGATCTTATAACTTTGTTCCAGATTCTAAGATTTCAAATAGTGATAATATTACTCTAGGTACACAGATCATTAAAGGAATTCCTCTTTCTACATTTACTGGTGGTAAAGGAGCAATCGGTAGACTTTCAGAAATTCCAGTAGCATCAAGAGCACAGATTGCTAGAAATCTACAACCGCATGCTGAACTAGTAAAGAGAATCAGATCCAATAGGGATTCTGCCTTTAAAGATAATCGATTGGTTGTGATTGAAGGTGTTTATAAACCAAGAGATCTAGAATTAAGCAGCAGTGACTGGAACACTTCCGTCAACAGATATAAGTCTGAAGGTAGAGCAATTGTATACGAGCTTCATAATGCACAGGGTAAATCAGATCTAGAAAAAACATATGATTTAGCAGTACATTTAAAGACAGTGGGATCATTCCAAAAATTGATTCTAGATTATGATACGTATAACCCTGATGGTTCACTCAACGCCCAGCTTATTGTTATAACACCTGCTCTCGGTGAATCTTATACTGTTACCGATGGTAATTGGGGTAAAGAAGTCGTTACTCTATACAATAATACTTCTTTATCGAATTCTGATCTTATTGAAATGAAGCCTGAATGATCTTGTATAAATAACAGGGAGCAGGTATACTATAATCCCCATATAGGTACTATACTATTATACCGAGATTTTTAATTTTGTAAACCCCCTATTTAAAAAAAGAAGAAAATGGTAACAAGAGCTTTTGCAGTCGAAGATGGTAATTTAAGTACGCGATCACTCGTGACCACGCGTACGCGACTCTATAGCGATATTGATCTTACCTTTTCGAAAAAGCCTTCCGGTGAAATTTATAAGAAGACTGATGCAGCTGCAGTAAAGCAAGCAGTTAAGAATCTACTACTTACTAATAAGTACGAGAAACCATTTCAACCTAGTTTCGGTGGGGACCTAAACAATCTTTTATTCGAATTAGTAGATAATGATACAGTATACGAATTAGATGCTGCAGTAAGAGAAACCGTTGCAAGATACGAGCCGAGAGCTTTGATCCGATCTGTTAAAACGAATCTTCAACCAGATGCCAACAATATAGACGTGACAATTACTTTTCAGGTTGTGAATACTGAAGAATTGATAACACTAGGTACAACCATAACGAGGTTAAGATAATATGGTTACGAACATCCAGTCAACCCAACTTGACTTCGCAAATATTAAGAGCAGCTTAAAGACTTATCTTGCTCAGCAGCCTGAGTTTGCGGATTATAACTTCGAGGCTTCTGGCTTATCTAACATCCTTGATGTGCTAGCTTATAATACCCACTTCAATGGTCTGGTAGCAAACTTTGCACTGAACGAAGCGTTCCTGAATACTGCACAACTCAGATCATCAATTGTTTCACATGCTGAAGCACTAGGGTATAATCCTAGATCTGTCACATCCCCTACTGCTTACCTAAGTGTATCTGTTACTATTACTGCCGCAGGTAGACCGAGTGTAGTTACCCTACCGAAGTATACAAGATTTAATACTTCTGTTGATGATATCAGTTATTCATTCTATACCTTGGAAGACTATACTGCAACAGATAACGGTTCTGGTTATTATCAGTTTGTTGATGAGAATGGTGTTCCTCTTATTCCTGTAGTTGAAGGTACTTTAAAGACTAAAACCTTCTACGTAGGAAGTTCTACAGATAGACAGATCTATATTATACCTGATGTAACTATGGACACTAGCACTGTCGCAGTGAACGTATACACGTCGCCTACATCATCCGACTATATTGCCTATACATCACTGTACGAAGTTATTACAATTGATGCTACATCTCGTGTGTATCAATTAAGAGAAACGCCAAATGGATATTATGAACTTACCTTTAGTGATGGTGTTACTATCGGCGCCGCGCCCATTGCAGGTAATAAGATTATAGTAAGTTATCTTTCTTCGAATGGCGCATCTTCAAATGGGGCTTCCGGATTTACCGCTGCTGGAACTCTTAGTGTCAATTCCGTAAATTATAGTATATCATCAGTAACCATTAATGCTGCAGCTGGTGGTACAGGAAAAGAAAGCATTGAATCTATCCGAGTGAATGCTCCAGTTAAATTTGCTGCACAGCAAAGACTTGTTACTGCAGAGGATTATAAATCTCTTATCCTTACAAACTTCCCGCAAGTTGAAGATTGTGTTGCATGGGGTGGAGAAGAAAACCTTCCGAATCGTGAATATGGTAAGGTCTTTGTAAGTTTAAAATTCTCAGACATTTACCCTGAATCAGCAAAGTCTATTATTAAGAATGCTATCCAGACCAACCTAATCAAACCACTATCGGTTATGTCGATCAGTACAGAGTTTGTTGATCCTATTCAAACATATCTAGAATGCTCTACCTTCTTCTCATTTAACCCGAATAAAACAAATACTACACTGAAGACTACCGAGACGAATGTAATAACAACTATTCTAAACTACTTTACAAATAATCTAAACGTATTTGGGGAATCTTTTAGAAGATCGAATGTCTTAACTGAGGTTGATAATCTATCTGAGGCAGTTCTGAACTCAAGAATGGACGTAAAGGTCCAGCAAAGATTTGTACCAAGTTTCAATACTTCATCTTCCTATACTCTAGTATTCCCTGTTGCTCTGTCAGCACCAGATGATGTAAACTATATTATTACTTCAAATCAATTTACTTACAATAATAAGATTTGTATTATAAGAAATAAATTAAATGATACAGTATTACAAGTTGTTGATACTGATGGTAACGTTCAGGTGAATAACGTTGGTACATATAATCCAAATAACGGAATGGTCCAACTAATAGGATTTTCTTTAAGTTCAATTATTGGTGGCATTGGTTATATTCGAATCTCTGCAGTTCCTGCGAACCAAAGCACTATTACCCCATTAAGAAATTATGTTTTAAATATTGATAATTCTAGATCTTTCGCATCTGGTAGTTTAGATTATGGTAAAACCCAAGTAGCTCTATAATGATACAAACAACTTTAGATCTTAACCGTAGAGATATAAATCTTTCACAGAGTAAAGTGAAAGAAGTATTACCTTCATATTTTACTACTGATTATCCAAATCTGGTTAAGTTTCTAGAATACTATTATGACTGGATGGACTCTGACGAAACCTATGGCTTCGATAGAGATATAACTGATCTTTATAAAATAAGAGACTTAGGCTCAACAGATTTAAACCTGTTGAATAGAATCTTCTACGAGATTGGCGACGGATCTGTAAACGCAGATTACTTCCTGAATCCCAGACTTGCTGGTAACCTTATTGCAAATTTCTATAGAATTAAAGGTACACTTTATTCAGCTGAAGGTTTCTTTCGAGCATTTTATGGCGAACAACCACAGATCGTTTATCCTAAAAATAATCTGTTTATAGTTGGAGATTCTAGAATTGGTCCAGAATCCTTAAAGTATATTCAGAACGGTGCTCTTTACCAAGTTCTTTCTATATTGGTTCGTTCAGGAACTCCTATCACCAAATGGAGAGATTTGTATAAGACGTTTGTTCACCCTGCTGGATTTTATCTAGGTGGCGAAGTTACAATTGAATCTCTGACAAATCTGAATCTATCGATTATGCCAAATGTGATTCTAGATAGTGCTTCTGGTGTATTCTCGTTCGAAGCATTCAGTAATATAACACCAATTGCTGTAACCTCTATTACTCTTGTTGTGCCTGATGGCGGTGATGCTGATTCCGCAGCAGAAGTTCTAGTCCCTGATACTATCAGAATGTACCAGAATCTTACAATTCAACAATTGAATAGGAATTATAATGACATCGAAGATTGGCTAAGTCCAAACTCCCCAACCTTCGACGCAGATAGCTCTGGATCAATCAAAATAACCAGATTCTCAACAGGAATTGAAACAATGGATGAAGGTAGATTTGAATAATACCTTATTTCCTCTAAAGATACAATTAAAAACCACATAAATAATATAAATCTAATTCGTTAAAGGATATCTCGAATGACTAGGCAAAATATTGGCATAGGTACTTTAGCCAATGATGGAACCGGTGATACCCTTCGTATTGCTGGTCAGAAGATCAATGCTAATTTTGTTGAACTTTATCAAAGACTTGGTGGCGACTCTAACGTACTTTCTAGTGGGATTACTTTTACTAATAACTCTATCGTGTTTGAAGGAACTTCTTTAGACAGTTTTGAAACATCATTATTAGTTACAAGTCCGACTAAAGATAATGTTATCACATTCCCAGATTCAACTGGTGAAGTGGTATTAACTACTACAGATCAAGGCATTTATAATAAACACCTTTACAATACTAAAATTGATGGATCATTAAAGCTTCATGGGGTAAGCGGTACTGGTTATTACAGCTTAAAATATTTAGGTGTAGTTGATTCTGGGGATATTTTAAATATTAATATCCCAAATCTTTTAGATAGTGATGCTTTTGTTTTTAATAACAACTCCGCTACTTTATTAAATAAAACTTTAACCTCTCCAATCTTAGCTACGCCAAAAGTTACGACATCAATTAATGATGTGAATGGTGCTGAACTAATTAAAGTAACAGCTACATCATCGGCAGTAAATGAAGTTACTATTACAAATGCTATTACTGGTGCCAAACCTACACTAAGCGCCACAGGTGATGATACAAATATCACGTTAAGACTATTAAGTAAAGGCACAGGTTCTGTTGAGATCAATAAAGTAGCTTATACTTCTTCGACTATTACTTCGGCAGGCGCGGCATCAACCACGGCTTCATATATAATCTGTAACAGTGGTTCAGCTCTTGCAGTTTCATTAGCTAATGGAACGGTAGTTGGTGAATCTAAAATATTTACAAACATGGGTGCTGGTATAGCAACCGTAACACCTGCATCTTTTGCGCAGGGAACTACTTTTGCATTGGATCAGAACGATGCTGCGACAGTAATTTGGGATGGTACTAAATGGTATATCACCGGACATTACGGCGCTACGATAGCTTAATAGGGAAATAAAATGACAGGCATTATCACTGACAGTTTAAAAAGAGTTCTTCTTGACAATCTTGTCACAGAAATTCAAACTGCTGGAAGTTCTTATTATATTGGCATCGGCAACTCGATTGACTGGGACAGTTCAGACACTGCTCCTACTCCTGTCAATAGTATCCGTGAAGAGCGTAATCTCCGTTTAAGTCTCCAATCGATTAAATCAGCTGAAAACGTTTCATACGTAGTTCCTAGAAATAACTGGGTCGCTGGTACATTGTATAGTGGATGGGACGATAACGTCTCAGGACATCCTACAACTCCTTACTTTGTTATCACCGATGATAACTCAGTATACATGTGTTTAAAGGCAGGTAGAGATGCGACTGGAACAATTGTTGCATCAGTCGTAAAACCAACTGGAGCTTCTACCTCATCATTCGTTACTACTGACGGATATATGTGGAAGTTCTTATACACCCTTACAGCAGGTGATGCGAATAAGTATCTTTCTGCAAACTATATGCCGGTTAAATATATTCTCTCAACTGACAGTTCTTCTCCTGCCGCAGACATTGAACAATTTGGTGTTCAGAATGCTGCAGTTCCTGGCCAAATTGGAAATGTAAGAATTGTTTCTGGTGGAACTGGTTATTCGGTTGCTCCTACTGTAACTATTTCCGGTGACGGTGATAGTTGTACAGCAAAGGCAATTATATCAGGTGGAACTGTCGTAGATATTAAGCTTGATTCTGACGGATCTGGTAATATTAAACATGGGTCAGGTTATACTGCAGCAACTGTTTCTTTTAGCTCTGGATCGGCAACTGCCAGAGTAACCCTAGCTCCTACTGGTGGATTCGGTGCGAATCCCATTCACGATTTAAGAGCAAAGGCTTTAATGTTTAATAGTAAACCATCTGGTACGGAATCCGACACCTTCCTTACGGATAACGACTTCCGTCAGATTGCTCTAATTAAGAATCCTAAAGTTCCTGTAACAGATTCGGATTTCACCATTGCTTCTGGATTTGCTCTCAAGAGTCTAAAATGTGTTCTTCCTGTATCAGCTGCTTTCTCACCAGACAATACTATCTTGGGTGGAGCTTCTGGGGCAAAAGCCTACGTTGATACATACAATACAACAACAGGAATTCTTCGTTATCACCAAACTGAAGAAACCGGATTTACCCCATTTGAAGGTGGAGAAGGTATTACAGAGACCGATGGTGCAGGTTCAGGGACGCTGGACAGTGCTGGTACTTTCGGATTAGGCACAATCGATTTTAACTCAGGTGAAATTCTTTATATTGAAAATCGTGCAGCTATTGCTAGATCCGTAGATCAGACCGAAGACATTAAAATCGTAATTCAATTGTAAGATATGGAATAAAAATGGTAAGCAACGTTACTAGCACAACCTTCAGCCAAACCTATAGAGATGATTTTGCTGATAGTGATCACTATCATAGAATCCTTTTCAATAATGGTCGTGCGCTTCAAGCAAGAGAATTAACTCAGCTACAGACTATTATTCAAAAAGAAGCTGAACGACATGCTAGGTTCGTATTTAACGATGGTGCTTCTGTCCAATCTGGCGGTGTACAACTTGATAGCAAATATGAATTCGTAAAACTAAATACTACTTCATATTCACTTCCGACATCATATACATCTCTGGTTGGAGAAACCTTTGTGGGTTTAACATCAACCATTAATGTTCGTATAGTTGAAGTAGTTCCGGCGGTAGGTTCAGATCCTGCTACCATATATGTTGAATATATTAATAATAACCAAATAGACGGTACAGATACCCCTACACGTTTAATCCCTGGTGAAATCATTAACGGTTTAACATCAGGTGCAAACCTCCAGGTACAAACAACTAATACCACAGTAAACCCTGCTGTAGGTAGAGGTAGTAGATTATCAGTAAAAAGCAGCACCTTCTTCGTATTGGGGCATTTTGTTACAACCGATTCCCAGTCTATTATCCTTTCAAAATATTCGAATGAGCCAACTGTAAATGCTGGATTTGTAGTAACTGAAGATGTCGTAACTTCTTCCGACGATAGTAAATTATACGACAATTCCACCGATACACCTAACCTAACTGCTCCTGGTGCTGATCGTTACAGAATTAGATTAACTCTGGAGCTCGAAGACAATGTTGATTCAGATACGACATTCCTAAAAGCATACTCTATTGTAAAAGGTGAATTAGTTTCTACAGCTTCTCCAGGTCCTAACAGTCTTAATGTGATTATGAAAATCATGGAGAAAAGGACTGCTGATGAATCTGGTAGCTATACTGTTAAACCTTTCTTGGTTAAAACTTTAGAAAATGATTCGGATAATACAAAACTTGATATCCAAGTTTCTGCAGGTTCGGCGTATGTTGAAGGTCACTACGCAGAATTAGAAAGTTCAATCCGCATTGTGATTGATAAACCTAGAACAACTGAAACCCTCAATAACGATGTTATTGCCGCAAATTATGGTAACTATGTTATCTGTAGTACCCTAAGAGGTTTACCTCAGATTAATACCTTAGCTACTGTAAATCTAAGATCAGCTGTTACTTACGGTGGCTCCACTATTGGTACAGCTAGAATAAGATCTGTTGAGAAATTTGGTTCTTACTATAGAGTCTATCTATTTGATGTGACAATGTCAGGTTCGAATAACTTTAGCGATGTAAGAAGTATTGGCAGCAGTACAACCAATTATGTAGATCTGGTTCTGGAAAATGGCGTTGCGGTTATCAAAGATACCACTAACAATAATCTACTATTTGATCTAAGATATACCAGACCGGCTGCACTATCTGATATTTCTCTTGCGACACAACGTAGATTTACCGGCACTACTAGTGGATCTGGGACAATTCAGTTTAATCTATCAGCTACAGGTGAAACCTTTGCAAATTCCTCAAATTGGATTGCAACTTTAGATAGTAGTGGTGTATCTCAAAATATTAATATAACTTCAGGTGGAAACGGATCAACCTCTGTAACCCTCGGATCACTTCCGACTAGTTCTGCTATCACAATGATTGCTATAGTGAATAAAAGTGCATCAACTGTTAAGACTAAAACCTTAACAAATGTTGCAACTACATTCACTCCTGCTGTTGATAATACTATCAGTTTAGCGAAGGCTGATGGATATAGAATTAATGAGATTAGAGATGGTTCAGCAACTGGAAATATTATTACAAATCAGTATATCTTTGACAATGGTCAAAAAGATAACTTCTATGATGTAGCTAAACTGTATCTAAAATCTGGATATAGTGCGCCTGCTGGCGACGTATACGTAGATTTTGATTATTTCGAACACGGAGCAAATGGAGATTTCTTTGCGGTTAACTCCTATACTGGTCAAGTTAACTACGAAGATATTCCTACCTTTAGACAGAAAAATGCTCAGATTGTACAATTAAGGGATGTTCTTGATTTTAGATCTAGAAAAGATAATACCGGAGCAGACTTCACTGGTACAGGTGCAGTACGTATGGAGATTCCCGTTAATACCGACCTGATAAATGCTGATGTTAGTTATTATCGTGGAAGATATTATAGGATTGCTCTTGGTAACGATGGCGGCTTCAGAGCTATCGGCGGTGATGATGCTTTATTCCCGCAATTCCCACCGTTGCCAGAAAACAATATGGAACTTTATAAACTAAAAGTTAATCCATATGTTCTCAATCAAGATGACGTAGCATTACAATATATCAATAATAGAAGATATACTATGAATGATATTGGTTCTCTCGAAAAGAGGATTGATAGACTTGAAGAGTTAACAACTTTAAATATGCTTGAACTTGAAACTTCTCTAGTAGATGTTCTTGATTCGAATGGTAATAATAGATTAAAGATCGGTTTAACTGCTGATAACTTTAAAGATCATTCCCAGTCTGCAAGATCAGCTTATGAATATAATGCTTCAATTGACATGTTTGCTGGCGAACTTAGACCCCCTCATGTTAGCAGAAATATCGAACTCCTATACGATTCAGCAAATTCGATAGACACAATCCTTATGGGTGATACTGTATATCCAAAATTTACTGAAGTTGTTGAGATTTCGAATACCGACGCTACTTCAGGACCAGCTGGTAGTCCAGATACTGGAGCTCAACCAGTTAACCCAACTCCTATCGGCGTTGTTACCGGTAAAATTCAAATGTCACCTTCATCAGATGTATGGTTTGACGATGTACGCCGCCCTGCAAAAGTTATCGACGGAGGAATTACCTTAGATCCAATTCAAGACGCTTTATGGGGTAGTTGGGGATTTAACTGGTCTGGGGTTAAAGATAACCAGTTGGACGCCGGTTACTCAGAGACTAAAACCTCAACCAGCACAGCAGGAAACATTAAAACAACTACTACTGCAACATCTAAAGCAAGCTCAGCTGAGATTGTTACAACATCAGTAAAAGATGAAAAACTGTATGAAACCTCGATCCAATATCAAAGAAACAAATTTGTGTTCTTTAAAGTTTCAGGGTTAAGACCAAATACTAGATATTTCCCATTCTATGATAATAAAAGTGTTGCAAACTGGGTTCAAACAGGTGCGGGTAAATTTCAATATTTTGGTTCATTACCTAAAAATTCTCCGTATCTTGATGCAGGTAATATCTATAAGAATGCAACTCAATTCCCACAAAGTCTGGGCGGCCCAACACCAGAAATATATAGTAACGCAAGTGGTGAGATTGAAGGAATTTTCCTAATCCCTTCTACAGATAATTTAAAATTCTTAACCGGTGAGACTAGATTTTATCTAATAGATATCAGTGTGTTAAATACTGCTAATTCTACTTCATATGCCCATGGGGTGTTTACTAGCCGTGGAACTCTAAGACACTATCAAGAAACAGTGAAAAGCACTAGAAAATACAACATTAGTGTTTCTATTGCTACCAAAACCGAAACGATACCAAAAGTAACAACCGGCGGTGGTGGCGGCGGGGGCCCAGATAAGCCAGGTGGGGGTAATACAACATCTGGTCCAGGACAATGTTTCGGGGGTACCACCGGTGGGGGTCTTGGTGCTGTAGGCGGTGGAAATACCTCAGGTAATAGTGGAGGCGGTATTGGTGTTAGTGGCAGCGCTACTGGTGGGACTGGTGTTGGCGCATCAGGATCTGGAGGATGGGGTGGCGGCGGCCTTGCTGGTGGTGCGAACGAGGGCCGAAGATGATAGATATAATAACTTCTAAAAGAATAGATAAGGTTTAAATATGGCAGTTACAAAAGTTCCACCTATAGCCCAAACATTCTCCATCAACTCTAATGATGGAGCATATATTACCGCGATTGGAATATTTTTCCAATCAAAAGCGGCGGCGGATGATTTACCAGTTGAATTGCATATACGTCCAGCATTTTCAGGATATCCAGATCCAGATAAAATTCTAGAAAATAGTATAGTATTTAAGGCTTCTAATCAAATCACTACTTCATCAACTGGAACCGCTGAGACAGTTTTCAGATTTGACGAACCTGTTTTTCTAGAAGGTAAAAAAGAATACGCTATTGTTATGCAATCAAATGCTAAAGAGGATTCCTATAAGGTTTGGACAGCTAAGTTAGGTGACTTCTTAGCGGGTACTACCCAAAAAAGATATACGAAAGATAATGCTGTTGGGGTTTTCTTTAAATCCACAAATGGTACTACATTTGATCCTGATCTGACTAGGGATTTAACCTTTAAAGTTTACCGTGCTAAATTCACATATGACACCGTGAAAGCAAGATTTGATGCTGCGCCGCCGCCGAAAACTATGTTAGGTGAAGACCCATTCGTTTTTACAGCTAGCGATGCAACCCTTCGTGTTCTTCATAAGAATCATGGATTCCAGGTGAATGATCTGGTTTATCTGTCAAGTGACTCCGGCGGTCTAGATTCATCTGATACCGTTAATGGTGTATTCGGTTCAAGTATCTTAGGCGCTAGAACTATTACAGCTATTGATGGAACCGGCTACACTTTCGAGATGGATAGCTCAGCCGATTCTTCTATTGTAGGTGGTGGGAATGGAATCTTAGCTACGCAGCAATACATTTATGATACCTTTAAACCTAACCTAGAGATATTATCACCAAACTCTACAGGTTTTAATATTAGAGCTAATCTGACTACTAGTAAATCATATGCGGGTGGTGAAACCGCTTATGCTCAAATCAGTGATGGAATTATCTCTAATAAAGAAGATATGAATTTTGATGTTCCATATGTTATTGCATCTGATGCTAAAAATACTTCTTTAGGTAGAGCCTCACTTTATCTTGACGTATATCTAACGAGTAAAAATGATTATGTGCAAAGTGTTGTTGACCTTCAAAGAGCCTCGGTAATTGCTATTCATAATATTATTGATAACCAGGACTCTGCTGCTACAACCGGTTATAACGTTCCGCTTCAATATGTTAGCGAAACCGATCCCTATCTAGGTTCAGCACTTGCAAAACACTTGACTGTACCAGTCGTGCTAGCAGAAGCTGCAACAGGTATTAAAGTATTGATCGATGTGAATAGACCTAGCGGAACAGATTTTGATGTATATTACAGAACACTAGAAGCTGGTGCGGACGCATCGATATACGATAAGAATTGGGTGGCTGCTTCTAAATTAGAACCATCATCAAATCATAACAACCTTCCTACCGATACAGATCCTAGAAAATTTAGAGAATATCGTTATACAATTGGTGGTGACTACGTCGGCACACTACAACCATTTAATACCTATCAGATTAAAATTGTTATGCACTCTCAATCGTCTTCTAAAGTTCCTAGATTCGGGGCTTTAAGAACAATCGCATTAGGAACATAATATGAAATTAATTAAGGTAGAAGGGCACCCAGGTTTAGCAAGAGACCAGAATACTGGTGCTATTTTAAATATAAATAGTACTGAAATAAGTAGGATTAAGGAACTAAGGGCTAACCAAAGGGACCTTAAGAAAGCTGAAAAAGAAGAAATTAACCAGCTTAAAAGTGATGTAGAACAAATCAAGATGATGTTAAGCCAGATCATAGAGAAGTTATAAATGTCACTCATAAATATTGATCTTTCTGATACAATTGAAAGTTGGAGAAATAAGACCAACCAACTGGCAGTAACCGTTGGTGATCTTGCTCTTCTCAATGATTCATCAGTATCTCTTGTCGCATCAATTAATGGTTTACAAGATGGGTATGATAGCGATATACTATCATTAAGAACAGATCTATACGGCGACAGTGGCGGTATCTTGGATCTGTCCGCTTTAACCACTACTGATAAATCATCAATTATTTCTGCTATAAATGAATTGGACAGAAGATCAATAGACGTTTACAATTCTACTGGTATATTGCTTAATACGTAAGGACTATTTAATATGGTAGCACCATTAAAACTTAATGGAACCGCTGGTGATCTGAAAGAGATAACCACGACTGAAGAAAATTATCTTGCGTATCTTGCGGGTCTTCAACTCGCTGCTGCGTCCCCATCCGATACATCGATCTTAAGAGGGTCAAATCTTGGCGGTGATACTAATATTGGTTCTTATACCAACACTTTCTTTAATGAAGCTGTTGGCACACACGATGGAACAAATATTACGTCAGGCTCCACGACTACTACACTTTATCAAAGGGGAGGTTCAGTCTCTGAGTCTAGTGCGGATTTCCATAGACCTATTTTCTGGGCTGGGTCTGGAAACGTGGAAGAGATGGATGATACCGAACTTAATGAAGTAGTTGATAGATTACTCAGTACTATCTTTACAAATGATTATCCAGGTGTTTTTAGATTAGCAACAACGTCACCGGGAGCTGATTGGGCCGTTTGGATAAGTCAGGTATTTACCGATACCCAATCTTCAGGTGGACCTTCGGTAGCTTATAACCTATATCAGCGTGAGACTATGACCGCGCCAACAGAGGTTAAGACTGTTAAGATTCTGAACGATACTACTGCGTTTGATGGTCTGAAGGAAATGAATACGACCGAGATGCAAGTGACCTACGGTCAACGTGCTAAAAATAGAATTATGAGTTCTGCTAATCATATCGGGGCTTACCAGTTACGTTCTTCTGCACAAGGTGCGCCAGTTGCTGCTGGAACATGGAGAGCAGTAGGTACTGCAACCGATACGAAAGATACTACGACCAATGTCGCGTACGCGGGAACTTACGCGAACTCCTTCACTGGAAGCTATTCTAGATCATTTACAGGATCATATTCTCGATCCTTTACCGGATTTTATGCAAATTCGTTTACTGGATTTTATGCAAATAGTTTCGCTGGAACCTATGCTGGAAATTACGCTGGGGGTTATGCAAGATCCGTTTTACAAAGTTTCATTACATATTATGCGGGTCCCAACGCGCGCCAAAGCCCGCCTTATAGTAGATATGTTCTCGTATATTATGTAGGGACTTACACGGGGTATTACACTGGTTATTATGGTAGATCGTTTGCCGGTTCTTACTCAAGAGACTTTACTGGATCTTATACTGGGACATTTACTGGATCTTATACTGGTACATTTACTGGGGATTATGCGAATAGTTTTACTGGTTACTATACTGGAGAAACCATTGATGCAACAGATACAACAATCGAAACATACACTCTTTACGTAAGAGCAGCTTAATCTAAATCGGAGATATAAAATGGCTGAAAGAAAATGGGCAGAAGATTCTTTCTTTGAAGGATTTGATAAAAATAGAATTACTACTATTTTAACTATTACCGAGGATGACGGTAAGGTTATAAAGCAGCAACTGTTAGTGAATAAGCTTACAGATAAGGGTAATGCGAATCCCGATTGGGAAGAAATTATGGCTACTATTGGTGAAGAAAAAATCACCGAAAATACGAATCTTCGTAATGAAAAAAAAGTAAAAGAACGTGAAGCTATCGAGCAAGAACGTATTGAAAAAGAAAAGGTAGCCAACCTTCAAAAATTATTCGAAACAAAGATTCAAGCCTTTGAGATTGAAGCAATTAAAAATTCTAAGAATAGAGAATTAAAAGCTAAATTAAGAAAAGCTGCAAATACAGTTGAAGTGTACATCTATTCTATGATGATTGTAATGGAAGAATTGAACAATGAAAAACGACAAGAATCCGAGTAAAGGTTTCCTAGTTGTAGCGTCAAAGACTGTTGTTTTTTACAGATATGCTTTAAATCTGATAGAGTCTTTAAAAGATTATTACCCCGAAGCGAAGACATGTCTCGTCACAGAAGAAAGATTTTGTGACGGTAGAGAAAATGTAGCGGATTACGTAATACATTGTGGTGATGATATAAGAGAAAAACTTTGGGCTTTATCCCAAACACCCTTTGATATTACAATGTATATAGATGCAGATTCTTATATTAATCATGAGGATATTACAACTGCATTTGATTATGTAAAAGATAATGATCTAGTAATGGTTAAATTACCACCAGAAGCAAACGATTTTTTTAGGGTCAGAACTTGGCCTGGTGGAGAGATGAAGTATACCGGTGGGGTATTCATTTATAACAGTCGGAATCCTTTAGTAAAAGACTTTATGGTTGATTGGAATTATTACTATAAAGCAGCGATTCGAAAAGAATGGTGGCCTGACTATAAAGATGGTAAACCTGATTTTGATTTACATCCCGCGAATTTAAGTAAATGGGACCAGTTTACTTTGTGGTGGTTGATTGATAAAAACCCTAAATATAAAGATCTAAAAATTGGTCTATTTGAAGATGATTATAGGTGGAATTGGTATTCCGTATACAATAAATCCAAAACTGTTAGTGAAGCAATTAATCCAGAAAAGAAACCCCCTATTATTTTCCACTGGTCTGATAAAATTGATAAAGGATATTAATATGAACGAGATTATGAAATCTGTGACAATTAAGGATAAAAAGGTATTATCTGTATTAAATGAATTTAAAGATCTATGGTATTCTGACATAGAGAAAATGAAAGAAACTTTAGTTCTTCCCAATTTCCCCAATGATAGAGAACATTATATTTCTGATGAGTATAAGAATAAAATTGTCAATATGGGATTAGCCCATAACGGATATCCAGAAGCTCTTTTAGGATACAATCTAAGAGATATTTTGGAAGAAACCCGAAAATCAAGACGAACCGTGACGGAAGACATTTTAGAGTACAATAGAAAATTTGTCGCTTTAAATGAAAAATTACAAACTCTATTAGCGACAAGACAGAATGCTCTTTGTGCAATCTATCCACCTGGTGGTTATATTGCTTGGCACAATAATGCAAATGCTTCTTCCTATAACATTATTATAACTTGGTCAGAAACTGGTGATGGCTATTGGAAACACATCGATCCGCATACGAAAGAAGAAGTTTTAGTAAAAGACATTCCAGGATGGCAGGCCAAGGCATTTTACTTTGGTAGTTATAATGATCATCCGAACGATCTAGTTTATCATATGGCTTCTACAGATTGCTGGAGAATGACCATTTCTTATACCTTCGATCTAACCCATAAAGACTTCTGGGAAGATGCGATTGATGAATTAGAAAGAGATGCTTGATATTTGTGTTACCCATTTCGGTAACAAATATTCATCCCAATATATTACGAATTTAGAAAATGGAATCGCTAGAAATTATTCTAGCGATTTTAACTTATTAGTAAAGACAGATTGTCCGAACAAACATTGGGATAAGATTTCATTTTTTGAGACCGATAACCCAAGAATAGTAATGGATATCGATTTTGTTATTACTAGTAATTTAGATGAGTTATTCGATTATGATTTACCAGATAATAGTTTCGCAGCATTTCCTAGATGGTGGAGAAATGGTGGCTGTACTATTAATGGGGGATTCTATAAAATAAACCCCGGACCGAATATATTTTCAGTAGTAGATAAGTTCTATTCAGACCCAAACCTTTGGATGAATCATTATGGAAATTTAGTTGGATCGCCTGGTAAAGGTGAACAGAATTTCATAGAAGATTCTTTTCCTAATAGGATTGAATTACCAGGTGAATGGCTTGGAATATACACGGAAGGGTCTAACCGATATGACCATACTATCCATAATAAATATTATGATCACTATAAGTTACCATTAATGGTGGATGATAGATTTAATAGTAAGGTGAAACTAGTTCATTTTATATACGATGATAACATGATTGAAACTAAGCCGCAATGGATAAAAGACCTTTGGAATATAACGTAGTCTGTGTGAAATGGGGGGATAAATTTACCCCGGAGCATGTGAATAGACTTTATAGAATGGCAAAGAAAAATATCTCTTTGCCATTTACTTTTTACTGCTATACAGAAAACCCAATAGGTTTAGTAGATGAAATAAAGATCATACCTTTAGACGAAACTTTAAATCTAAAAGCTTGGTGGTGGAAGCTTACACTATTTAAAAAGAATAATAGACCAAAGGGGATAAACCTTTATTTTGATTTAGATGTAGTAATACAGAACAACGTCGATGATATCTTTAACGCTGTTGTTCCGAGTAAATTAACCATTCCTGAAAACTTCGACCTCCATATGAACTTTACAGAATACCACTTCGATCAAAAAACTATACCTGTTTATAATTCTTCTATTATGATATGGTATAATAATGAAAATATAAACCTATATGAAAAATTTATAAAGAATCCGGAGATGTATATTAAAATCTATTATGGGATGGATAGATTTTTCAGTTATGAATTTGACCAAGGATATTTCAACGCATTGCCAGAAAAATTCTATTATTATAGGAAAACCGGTGACTACCTTAACGATTCTGATTTTAATCACTATGATGTTACCTTAATGAGAGAATGGGGATCAGTCGTAACAACAGTATTTTATAATCCGAATAGATCGATCTGTGTCTTTAACGGTTGTCATGAAGAAGTATTCTACATAAATATGGAAAGTTATTTTAGTTAAAAGTATATTTCGTATAAATATAACATATATGGAGCAGGGGCACTAACACTGTCCGACAAAAGAATCGAAAGGTATTCTATGGCCCAGTACGAAGAATTTACTATCGACCAAGGCACTGATGTCGCCATTGAGATTCATCTGGTCGATCCGATTACGAATCTCCCTAAAGATTTAGGTGGATATGACGTCAACGCCAAAATGAAGAAATCCTATAACAGCGATAGTGCCGATACATTAGACTTTAATGCTATTGTGTCTGAACCGGATACCGATGGTATCATTACACTTTCTTTAACCAATGCTGAAACTGACGCTTTAAAAGCTGGCCGATACGTATATGATGTAGAAATATTCACCTATGATAGTGCTGGTGATACTATTATTGAAAGAGTACTTGAAGGTAGAATTCAAGTTACTCCATCTGTTACGAGGTAAAAATGGTTAATAGAACAATTCAAGTTACTACAAGTAACACTGCTCAAGTTAGACGAATAGTAGTTGGCACTCCTATTCGTAGAGTAACCCGATCTGCTATTGGTATGGATGATTTAAATAATATTGATTTTAGTGATTTGAGAAATGGTAGCATTATGGTCTACAATTCTTCTACACAGAATTGGACTTCAACTTTAAATTTAGAATCACAAAATATTAGCGGAGGCCAATACTGATGGCATCAACAATTAGAATTAAAAGATCCGAGGTAGCTGGCAATCCAACAACTCTTGCAGCCGGTGAATTAGCCTATTCAGGTTTACCATATAACGGAAGTAATGGTGGTGATCGTCTCTATATCGGTATTGGTGCCGAAACTGGTGGCGATGCTGCGAATCACTATATCATCGGCGGTAAGTACTACACCGATTTATTAGGTGGCGCAAGCGATATTAAAGGTACGCTTACTGCAAATAGTGCAATTATTGTTAATGCGGATAAAAAGATTGACAACCTAAAAGTTGACAATATTGATATCAACGGTAACACCATTAGTACTACTGACACAAATGGTAGTCTTGTTTTAAGCCCGAATGGATCTGGTGCTGTGGATGTTAGCACGTCCAAGATCACAAACGTAGTTGATCCTACATCTGCACAAGACGCTGCTACTAAGAAATACGTCGATGACCAGTTTGCTGGTGGTTCTACTATATTTACAATAGCAGGTGATGTTGGGGTTGCGGATACAATCCTCGGTCAACAGACAGTCACTTTTGAAGGTGATTCTGATATTCTGACTACTATTAGTGATAATAAAGTAAAGTTTACTCATAGAGCATCAAGTATTGTAGCTGGAACTTATGGTTCGCAATCAGCTATTCCAGTATTTACTGTTAATAGTAATGGTCACCTTGATTCAGCCGGCACAGTGCCAATTGCTACTACCCTTAATCTAAGCACTGATAGTGGTACTGCATCGGTAAGTATACTTACTCAGACCCTAACTATTGCTGCTGGTGAAGGTATTAACACCAGCGCGGCTGGGCAGACTATTACTATTAGTGCAGAAGATGCTACTTCAGGCAATAAGGGTGTGGCAAGTTTTAATTCAACTAATTTCACAGTAACTGCTGGTGACGTAGTTGCAAATGATCTAACCTTTACTACCGATACAGGTTCCGTCGCTATTTCTAACGGCGAATCAATGTCGATCCTTGGAACTGACGCTCAGGGTATTGATATCACTGCAGCCGCCACTACAATTACTGTTACGGCAAAAGACGCAACATCTTCACAAAAAGGTGTTTCCAGCTTCGATGCTACAGACTTTACGGTAACTTCAGGTAACGTTGTTGCAAACCCAATCTATCTTGGTACTACCCGCTTAGACCTAGGTGAGATTGATTCCGATCTTGCAGGTCTGAACTCAATTGAAGTTGGCGACGTTCGTATCACATCCAACGTAATCAGTTCAAGATCAACTGGAACTCTTTATATCGACCCAAATCCAGTCGGTGACTCTGCTGGTGGATACGCAGGCGAATTGGTTGTTCGTGGTAACCTTACCGTCCAGGGTACAACTACTACAGTTAACTCTACTACAGTTTCTGTCAATGATAAGAATCTAATACTAGCAGATGATGCTGCAAACTCTACAGCGGCTGATGGTGCTGGTCTTACTATCGGCGGTGATGGTTATTCCGGAACTAAAGCTACTATTCTTTATGATGGTGCATCCGATCGTTGGGACTTCAATAAGCCTATCGATATCGGATTCGCTTCTCTTGATAGTGCGATGTTCTTCAATGGTGTTTCACTACGTGAAGTTCTACAAGATCACTTGTACAATGACTTCTTTGTAGCTGGTGAAGGTATTGATCTATCATATGTGGATAATTCTAATACCCTTACTATTGCTGCTGAAATCGCAACCTACACCAACCTTGGTGTGGCAAGCTTTGACTCAGATCAGTTTACAGTCACCTCAGGTTTTGTCACGATCTCTAATATAGACGGTGGAATCTACTAAAATCCACCAGTTGATTTTTATCAACTGTTTTCTACCTTTTTTAAGGATCTAATATGTCAAATACTTCTATTAAGTTAAAAAAGTCTTCTGTAAGTGGTAAGATTCCTTTAGTCAGTGATATCGACTACGGGGAATTAGCTATAAACTATGCAGATGGTAAATTATATTACAAACATAATGATACTAGTATTAGGTCCTTTTTAGACTCTGGCCAGATTCTTTATTTAATAGATTCTGATTATCTTAAGAGCATTATTAACAGCACTTATCTAATAGCCAATCGTCCTATTAATCTTCTAGAAGATTCTAATCCTGCTCTTGCAAATAACTTAAATCTCAATGGCCATAATATTACTGATAGTGGTAGTAGTGGTAACATTACTATGTCTGGTAATATTACAGGCGGTAACGTTACTGCAACTGGCGACATTAGTGGTGCATACCTTAGATCGACCAATTCTATCGGTGATGAGGGTGGTGAAATAACTCTAGCAAAGCCTGTTACCAACAACACTCTCGTTGGTACTGGGGTTACAATTGACATTTATCAAAATAAATTAAGGATTTTTGAACAAGGCGGTGGAAACCGCGGGGTTTATATTGATATCACTGCTACAGATAGCGGTGTAAATACAAATCTATTAGGCTCGTCTGTTCCGGGTGATGGAACCTTAACATTAGCTGTATCCGGTACAGGTCTATCAGGTAGTGCATCTTTCACAGCTAACCAATACACGGGTTCAACATTTACAGTAACATCTAATGCTACGAATTCAAATACGGCCAACACTATTGTAGCTCGTGATTCTAATGGCAACTTTACGGCAGGAGTTATTACCGCTAACCAGGTCGTTTCATCAAATAATGGTAATGGTACAAACTTTCAACTCGGCGATGATGTTTGGATTGGTGATATTAACTTAGCTAATACTTTTAGGGTCTCCGGACAACAGGATGCTACTCAAGGTTATATAGTATTCGGTAATAGTAATACTACTGCTCTCGGTAGATCTGGTACAGGACGCCTGACATATGGTGGCAATAATGTAATTCTTGCGGGTGATTCTGGTACTATTACATCTTCGATGATTGCAAATACCGGTGTTGCAGCTGGAACATATGGATCTGCATCACTTGTACCAGTATTAACGGTAAATGCTCAAGGTCAAGTTGATTCTATTGGTACAGTATCAGTAGCAGGGGTTTCCAGCACAGCCTGGGATTCTTCAACCGGTAATCTTATAATTAGTACCGCTGATGGTGGTTCTTATTATACTAAAGTTACCCTAACCCCATATACTACTAGTAATTTAACTGAAGGTAGTAATAAGTATTATACCTCTGCTAGAGCTGACAGTGATGCTAAACATGCAATAAGTGGCGGAACTGGTGTAACCTATAGTTCTACCACTGGTATTATTAGTATCGGTCAGGCGGTAGGAACAGGTGATACGCCAACTTTCAACGGTCTATCTGCTAGCTCTGGTAAAATTACTTCTCTTGCAACTCCTACAGTTGGTACTGACGCAGCAAATAAATCTTACGTTGATACAATCGCTGCAGCTTCATTACACTATCATGATCCCGTTAGAGTCGAATCCATTGGAAATCTAAATGCCACCTATAATAACGGAACAGGTGGTGTCGGCGCTACGCTTACAAACGCTGGAACTCAAGTAGCATTAGTACTAGACGGTGTGACCGTAGATAGTGATGATAGAGTCTTAATATATGAACAAACTACTCAGACTGAAAACGGAATTTATGTAGTCACCCATCCTGGTACAGCTTCTTCGAATTGGGTCCTTACAAGATCTTCAGATACGAATTCTTATGCGCCTAGCAGTTCTACATCTTTAGGTAAAGGCGATGCTTTCTATATCAAGGAAGGTCTTACTGGAGCTGGCGAATTATACGTAATGAACACCGATGGTGCAATTACCTTCGGTACTACAAATATTACTTTCACTCAAATCTCTTCTGCTCAAATCTATAAAGCAGGATATGGTATAGAACTAAGTGGTACAACTTTCAGTGTGGACTCGGACAGAGTTGTTCTAAGCGTTAATAGTTTAAAAGGTAATATCACTGCTACCAATCTATTAGATGCTATCATAACAGTGGACGGTGCAGCGTCAGGACTAGACGCAGATTTACTCGACGGTCAACATGGTTCTTATTATAGGATCAACGTGTATAATTCTTCAGGCACATTATTGAATTGATAAATAATGAATAAAAGGATACTAGAATGGCAATAGTTAATTCCAGACAAGGTCTTATAGATCATTGCTTACGCAGACTGGGCCAGCCTGTTATTGAAATCAACGTTGATGAAGATCAGATTGAAGATCGTATTGACGATGCTATTCAGTATTATCAAGAATATCATTCCGATGCTACTGCGAAAGCATATTATGCGCATCAACTCAGTGATAGTGATTTGTCAAATGAATATATTACTCTTCCTACTGATACAATCTCGGTTGTAAGAGCTTTACCGATTACTTCATCATTCACAGCATCAAGAAGTTTCTTCGATGTTAAATATCAGATTATGCTAAATGATATGGCCCAAATGGGAACGTATATTGGTGACCTTGCTTATTACGAGCAGATGCAACAGTATATCTCTTTACTTGATACTACTCTTTCTGGTGCTCCACAGGTATCATTCAGAAGACATCAGAATAGATTAGTCTGGTATGGTGATATGAAGGATGGGGATTTAAAAAGTGGAGACTATGTTGTTCTAGAAATGTACAGAACAATTAACCCAGCTGGTGCAACCGCTATATACAATGATATGTTCGTAAAAGATTATTCTACACAGTTAATTAAGCAGCAGTGGGGTGCTAACCTAATTAAGTTCGAAGGTATGCAGCTTCCTGGTGGCGTTACGTTAAATGGTAGACAGATATATGATGATGCTACCGCAGAGTTAGAAAAGCTAAAAGAGAATATGAGACTAGAACATGAATTCCCACCAGATTTCTTCGTAGGATAATATGGCAACTAACATCTATTTCAATCCTGGCGTAAAGTCTGAACAATTATTATATGAAGATATTATAATTGAATCTCTAAAAATGTACGGTCAGGATGTTTATTATCTCCCGCGCGAGCTCGTGAACGAAGATAAAATTTTCAGTGATGATTCTATTTCTAAGTTTTCTAGAAATTATAAAATTGAAATGTATATCGAAAATACACAAGGATTTGACGGAGAGGGTGATCTGTTCACCAAATTTGGCGTAGAAATCCGTGACGCAGCTACATTTATCGTATCTAGAAAAAGATGGAATCAATTAGCCGGTCAAACAAATAATGATATTTCCTTTTATCGTCCAAGAGAAGGCGATCTAATATATCTTCCATTGACCGAATCTATTTTCCAAGTTATGAGAGTTGATCATGATCCGCCTTTCTATCAATTAAATGATCTTCCTATTTGGAAACTAAAGTGTGAACTCTTTGAATACAATGATGAAGATTTCAATACTGGTATTAAAGAAATTGATGATATTGAAGAGTTTGGTGCATATCAATATAAGTTAGCCGTAGATTCAGCTGGGTCATTTATAGTGGGGGAATATGTATCCCAAGCACTGGATAGTGATGAAGGTCTTTATATGAAGGGTAATCTTGTTAAGATAGACCACGCTAACGATATTCTTTATATCGCTCATGCTGGTGGAACTGATGGTAAGTTCCACCAGTTCCTAGATTCTGCTGAAGTTACAGGATTGACTAGTGGCGCATCTAGTATCGTTACTGCAATTACGTCAGATAATAAGATTAGTAACGATGAACAAAATGAAGATTTCGATTCATTTGGTGGTGGATTCCTAGACTTCACTGAAACGAATCCTTTCGGTGAACCGGAGATTAACTAATGTTTGGAACGTATTTCTATCATGAAAGAGTAAGAAAATCTGTAGCGGTATTCGGTGCATTATTTAATAACATATATGTTCTTCGTCAGAACTCTGCAGGAGAAACTGTTAGTCAGATAAAAGTACCTTTAAGTTATGCACCTAAACGTAGTTTTCTTGAAAGAATTCAAAACTCTCGTGAAGGCGAAACTGCAGAGCGTATGGTTGCTATTAAGTTACCTAGAATGTCTTTCGAGATTATATCAATTGCATATGATCCGAATAGACAATTATCAAAAGTAAATAACTATAATCTAGCAAGTAGTACTTCAGCATCAACGAACGTAAGAAGTAAGTTTTTTACTCCTGTACCGTATACAATTAACTTCCAACTAAATGCGTATGCAAAAACGCATGATGATGCATTACAAATTGTTGAGCAGATCTTACCTTATTTTAATCCTCAGTATTCTTTGACAATTAAACCGATTGAGGGTTACTCTGATATCAAGGAAGACAGTCAAATCATTCTAGCTGGTGTGTCTTTTACTGATGATTACGAAGGCGTTTTAGAACAAAGACGCAGTATCATTTATACTCTCGACTTTGAAATGAAGATTAATTTCTATGGTCCAGTTACAGATGGTAAGATCATCCGTTCAGCTATTCCTTCACTTTACGGTATCGGTACTGGACTAAGAGATTCTGATGAACTTCTCTCTACAATCTTAGTAACTACTGACCCTGCAAATGCTAGCGCAGATAGTGACTATGGATTTATTACTACAATTACTGAAATGTTGGATAGTGCATAATGGATTCTGATACAAAAGATAATGATTTTGAATACGCAAGACAGATATACCATGATATCTTAACAAAGGGTTCGTCTGCTATGGATGACATGGCAGAGGTAGCTAGATCTACTGAACACCCTAGAGCATTTGAAGTTCTTGCAACAACAATGAAGACTATGGCTGATGTTGCTGGTAATCTTATCGATCTTCATAAGAAGAAGAAAGATATTGAAAGAAGTGACGAGAAACCTGCTGTAGCAGCAACTACAAATAATCTCTTTATTGGCTCTACTACAGATCTACAAAGATTTTTATTAAATCAACCGAAACCTGAAGTGCTCGTTGAATCGAACGTTATAGAATTGAAAGATTATAGGGAAGATGAATGATAGTTATAATGGCAACATAAACGTCAAACGTGACGGTGTTGTACAAAACTTTACACAATGGGAAATTCAAGAATATGTAAAATGTATGCAAGACCCTGCATACTTTGCTATTCACTATTGTAAAGTTATCTCTCTTGATAAAGGTCTAGTTCCTTTTAAGCTATATCCTTATCAAGAAAAGATGTTTAATCATTTCAATACGAATCGATTCAGTATTGTTCTTGCTTGTCGTCAGTCAGGTAAGTCTATTTCATCGGTTGCGTATCTACTTTGGTTTGCGGTATTCCATCCAGAAAAGACTATTGCTGTTCTCGCGAACAAGGGCGCAACCGCGCGAGAGATGCTTGCTCGTATTACGTTAATGCTTGAGCACCTACCTTTCTTCTTACAGCCTGGTTGTAAAGCTCTCAACAAAGGTTCGATAGAATTTTCAAATAATAGTAGAATTATTGCAGCAGCAACTTCTGGATCTTCTATTCGTGGTATGTCTGTTAACTTACTTTATCTTGACGAATTTGCATTCGTTGAACGTGCAGCCGAATTCTATACGTCAACATATCCTGTTATTTCATCCGGTAAAGACACAAAAGTTATCATTACGTCGACTGCTAACGGTATTGGCAACATGTTCCATACTATCTGGGAAGGTGCTGTTCAAGTTACTAACCAGTTTAAACCGTTCCGTGTCGATTGGTGGGACGTTCCTGGTCGTGATGAGAAGTGGAAGGACGAGACAATTGCTAACACTTCACAACTACAGTTTGACCAGGAATTTGGTAACACCTTCTTTGGTACTGGCGACACATTAATTTCATCACACGTGCTATTAGAACAAAGAGCTAACCCACATTTAAATGCTTTAGAAGGTGGGGACTTACTGGTATATAAAGAGCCAGTAAAAGGTCATGAGTATGTAATGTGTGTTGATGTTGGTAAAGGTAGAGGCCAAGACTACTCCACATTTACTGTTATAGATATTACTGCAAGACCATTTGAACAGGCTGCAAGATATCGTAACAATACCATATCACCAATCTTATTTCCAAACGTTATATACAAATATGCAAAGGTCTATAACGAAGCCTATACAATTATTGAATCGAATGACCAAGGTTCATTAGTTGCAAATGGTTTATACCAAGATTTAGAGTACGAAAATCTTCATATGGATTCTGTTATTAAAGCAGATCGTATTGGGGTTGAAATGAATCGCAAGATTAAGAGATTAGGTTGTTCAGGTATTAAAGACCTTATTGAGACGAAAAAGTTAAAAATCTACGATGCAATGACTATCCAAGAAATGTCTACGTTCGTCGCTAAAGGTGTGTCATATGAAGCCAGCGAGGGTAATCACGACGACCTCATGATGAATCTAGTTATGTTCGGCTACTTTGCGACTGGTAGAAACTTTAGTGAACTTACGAATATCAATTTAAAAGAAATGATGTTCCAGCAAAGAATCTCAGAGATTGAAAATGATATGGTTCCATTTGGATTCATAGAAGATGGTAATACTAGAGATGAAGAAGTTCTAGGACCAGACAGATCTATCTGGGCCGTAGAAAAATCATTCAAGGTTGATATGGGATATTAATGATATATAATGACAGAACTTTAACTATAATAGATTATGAATCCGAACAAATAGCTAATCTTACTTTACCAGATGGATTGGTAGCAATTGCTTTTTCTGCTGGATATGATTCTACTGCATTATTTTATACTATTTGTCAGTATATTACAGATTTAAATCTAGAATCTAGAATCACCATTTTACCAGTACACCACTGGTATTCTTCACAAATCGATATGTTTGATAAATGTGAATTTATTATAGAACAAATCAAAAAACGTTATCCGAATATTACTATTGAAGAAACAGAAGTATATTTTGATAACACTCTTTATGCAAATCAACGCAATCTACATAAAGTATACTGGAAAGATCTATTCCAGCGTTATCCTGATATTCAATACTTAGTAAAAGGTAAAATGTCTGGACCGCCAAAAGAGGTGATAGATAGCTGGCCAGATGGTTGGTGGCACTTTGATTGGCAAAATGTTTTAAAATCTCCTCCTGAATACGAATACGACGGGAACGTTAAACATTATCATCCTTTTTTTAATATAGATAAAAGAATAACGAAAAGAATATTTGATTATTTAGATATACCTAAAGTCGTATATAATACGATTCGAGCCTGTGAAGTAGATTACGGATTTATGAGAAGAGAAGAGTACAGACATACCCCATATTTTCTTGAAAAACCTTGTGAGGGGTGTTTGCCTTGTCTGCAGAAAAAGTGGGCTTTTGGTGAGTTTTAAAAAACTATAAATACAATTAAGTGATAAAACATCGTATTATGACGACTTATAAAAATATCTGAAAAGGATCGAGACATGGCAATTTTTAGTCCCTCTGAATCCCCAGCAATTGTCGTAAAGGAAATTGACTTAACCGGCGTTGTGCCAAATGTTCAGTCAACTACAGGCGCAATCGTGGGGAACTTCCGCTGGGGTCCAGTTAGAAAAGCTACTCTGGTAGATACGGAGACTACACTAGCTTCGACCTTCGCAACTCCATCAAGTACAACTGCGGTAGACTTCCTATCAGCAGCTTACTTCTTGAAGTATTCGAATTCACTCTATGTTGTAAGAGAAGTAACAGGCTCTGCGAAAAACGCAAACGCATCTGGTTCTAGTCTTATAACAGTTAGAAACAAAGACCACTTTGATACCCAATCATCAACCTTCGGTGATGACTCTGGTGAGGTTAATGCCGGTGCATGGATCGCAAGATATCCTGGTACACTTGGTAACTCACTAAAGGTTTCCATCTGCCCAGTTGGTAGCGATTCAAGTGGTACACATTTTTCACAATGGACCTACAAATCCCAGTTTGATGGTGCACCAGGAACCTCAGCATATGCATCTGCAAGATCAGGCGCAAATGACGAAGTCCACGTGGTAGTCATCGATGAAGATGGTTTATTCACTGGAACACCAGGAACTGTTCTAGAAAGATATGCTTACGTATCTCTAGCGTCTGATGCGAAAACTTCAGACGGTTCTTCTAACTATGTGAAAGAAGTAATCAATAATGCTTCAAATTACATCTATCTTGCTTCCTTTGAAGGTACTTTAGTTAACCTTACGAATGCTGGTTCAACCGCAAGTGGAACCACATTCTCTGCAAGTGCAACAGATAATATCACAACTTCTCTTACTGCAGGTGCTGATTCAGGTGCTCTTACTACCACAGAATACGCATCTGGTCATGATCTATTCGAAGACGTTGATACTATTACTGTAGACTTCTTAATTGCACCAGGTATGGCATCAAGCTCAGATCAAGTTACGGTTGTAAACGATCTAGTTGCAACAGCTGGCACAACTCGTAAGGATTGCGTTGTAGTTGCATCTCCAGATAGAACTGCTGTAGTAAATGCTGCAACCCCTGTTACAACTTCTATCATTACAACTGACCAGTTCACTCGTTCTTCATATCTGATCGTTTCGAATAACTATCTGAAAGTATACGATAAGTATAACGATCAGTACATCTTTATTCCTGACGCTTCTTCAGTTGCTGGTATTATGGCTGCAGCAGATCTTAACGCTGCTCCTTGGTTCTCGCCAGCAGGACAAAGACGTGGTGCGGTTCTTGGTGTAACATCACTTGCTTACTCAGCAACCAAAGCCGAAAGAGACACTCTGTACAAAGCTGGCGTTAATCCAGTTGCTAACATTCCTGGACAGGGTACACTTCTATTCGGTGATAAGACTTTCCTTGCAAGACCGTCAGCATTCGATCGTATCAACGTTCGTAGACTGTTCCTTACCATGGAAAGAGCAATTGCAATTGCTGCAAGAAACGTTATGTTTGAATTCAACGACGAATTCACCCGTGCAGAATTTGTAAATATCGTAGAGCCTTTCCTAAGAGAAATCCAAGGCAGACGTGGTATTACAGATTTCCGTGTGATCTGTGACGAATCAAACAATACCCCAGCTGTTGTAGATCGCAATGAATTCATCGCTAACATCTTCATTAAGCCTGCTCGTTCAATCAACTACGTAACTCTAAACTTCGTAGCTGTAAGAACTGGCGTAGACTTTGAAGAAGTTGTTGGCACGGTATAATAGCGCTAGAGGAGATACGATATGGCTATTTTAGGAGTCGACGACTTCAAGGCAAAGTTAAGAGGTGGTGGCGCTAGACCAAATCTATTCAAAGCGACCATTAACTTCCCAGCTTATGCTCAAGGGGATGTGGAAATCACATCCTTCCTTTGCACCAGTGCACAACTTCCTGCTTCCGTAATGTCAACTATCTCTCTACCTTTCCGCGGTAGAGAAGTTAAAATGGCAGGGACCAGAACATTCGAACCATGGTCAGTAAGAATCATTAACGATACTGACTTTGCTGTACGTAATGCTATGGAACGCTGGATGAACGGAATGAATAATCATAGACAGAACACTGGTCTAACCAATGTCAATGATTACTCGGCAGATCTATTAGTTGAACAGCTTGATAAAGATGGTTCAACTCTTAAAACCTATAACTTCCGTGGTTGTTTCCCAACCTTAGTTTCGGCAATTGACCTTGCTTATGGAACCAATGACGTCATTGAAGAATTCCAGGTCGATTTCCAGATTCAATACTGGGAATCAGTAGGTACAACAAGCTGATAAATACTAAGATATTGGAGGGCCACTTCGGCCCTCCTCACTTCCTTTAAGGATAGGTTATGGCTGAAAATTCTATTATTAAATTATTCGGTTTCGAATTAAAAAGAGCAACCGGTGAACAAAAAAAGCAATTACCTTCTATTGTACCACCGACTGATGAAGACGGTGCTGGTTATGTAACCGCATCAGGATCTCATTTTGGACAATATATCGACTTCGACGGCGACAATTCGAAGGACTCCATCGATTTAATTAAAAGATATAGAGCCGTGTCTATGCACCCAGAGGTGGATATGGCTATTGATGAGATTGTGAACGAGGCTATTACTACTTCCGAATTAGAAGCTCCAGTTAAACTAAATCTAGATCATGTAGAAGAATTAAGTGATAGTATTAAGAAGCAGATCAATGAAGAATTCGATCGCGTTCTTGATATGCTGAACTTTACTGACTATGGTTCAGATATGTTTAAAAGATGGTATATTGACGGTAGAATGGTTCACCATCTAATTGTAAACGAAGCAAACATGAAGGCAGGGATTCAAGAGATTCGTCCTATTGATGCTTTGAAAGTTCGTAAAGTAAAAGAAATTACGAAGAAAAAAGATCCTAGAACTGGCGCATCTATCGTAGAAAAAGTAAATGAATTCTACATCTATGAAGAAAAACCAGGTGTTGCGAATAGTAGCGCGGTTAAGATTTCAAATGATGCTATTAGTTACGTTACATCGGGACTAACAGAAGAAACTAGATCGAAAGTAGTTTCTTATCTTCATAAAGCATTGAAGCCGATCAACCAGCTTCGTATGATGGAAGACTCACTCGTCATCTATCGTCTCGCTCGTGCGCCGGAAAGACGTATCTTCTATGTTGACGTTGGTAACCTACCACGTGGTAAAGCTGAAGAATATATGAAGAGCATTATGACACGATATAAGAATAAGATCGTGTACGATGCAACCACTGGTGAAATTAAAGACGACCGTAAGCATATGTCAATGCTTGAAGATTTCTGGCTACCACGTCGTGAAGGCGGTAAAGGTACAGAGATTACGACATTGCCAGGTGGTGATAACCTAGGCCAGATTGATGATATTGTTTACTTCCAGAAGCGTCTATATCGTGCATTAAATGTACCGGTAAATAGACTCGAACAGGAATCACAATTCTCTCTTGGCAGATCTTCTGAGATTTCGAGAGACGAATTAAAGTTCCAGAAGTTCATCGATAGACTTCGTCGCAGATTCTCCTCACTCTTCTTAAACATTCTAAAGAAGCAACTCATTCTTAAGAATATAATTACTGAAGATGATTGGAACGAGTGGAAGTCAAATATCATTGTTGACTTTGTTAGAGATAACCACTTTACTGAACTAAAAGAGAATGAAGTGTTAGCTGGTCGCTTGCAGATCATGGATCAGATGCAGCAATATACTGGTGAATACTTCTCTAAAGAATGGATCATGAAAAACGTCCTTCGTTTTGACGATGATCAAATTAAGAAGATGCAGGAAGAAATTGAAGAAGAAAAACCAGAAGAAAGCGAAACTCCACCGCCACCTCCTGAAGAAGAACCTGCACCCACAAATCAACATACAATTAATTTAAAAGTGGCAAAGTAAGGATTATAAAATGAGTATTGAAGATTTTGTTCAAAGCGTTGCAATGAAAGATTATAGCACTGCTGAAAATCACTTTAAAGAACTAATGCAAGATCGCATTCAAGGTGCACTTGATCAACAGAAGATTATGGTTGCTGGCCAGATCTTTGGCGAAGAAGAAGACGAAGTAACCGACGAAGATCTTGAAGAAATCGATTTAGATGACGAATATGACGAAGAAGAAGAGTCTGAAGAAGACGAAAATTCTTAAAATATTATTACGTATAAATAAATCATATTAATCAAAAGTATACAATATGAAAACCTTAAAAGAGCTTAAAAAAGAATTAGGTAATTCTAAAAAGATCAACGGTTATCCTGTTACCTTTACGAATGCCCCTGGCGGTAAAGTAAAAGTGACAATTGACGGTGATGAGCTCGATACCTATCCTTCGCAGGCAGAAGCCGAGAAGATGGCTAAGGAATTCTTGAAACAGTATAAAGGTAAATGATATGAAGCTGATTGCTGAATATAACGATCAAAGACTAGAAGTTATCACGGAAGCCAAAGCGAATGGTGGTAAGAACCACTTTATCGAAGGCATCTTCATGCAATCAGAACAGAAGAATCGTAACGGTCGAATCTATCCTAAACCAATCATGGAAGCAGCGGTAGATAGATATGTTACACAACAGGTTAAGACTGGTAGAGCAGTTGGGGAATTAAACCATCCCGACGGTCCTTCCATTAACCTGGATAAGGTATCCCACAAAATTGAATCCCTGGATTGGACAGGGAACGACGTAGTGGGTAAGGCACGCATATTAGAAACTCCAATGGGTAACATCGTAAAAGGTTTGCTTGATGGTGGTGTTCAACTAGGTGTGTCAACTCGTGGTATGGGTAGTCTTGAGGAACGTAACGGTGTCATGTACGTTAAAGACGACTTTATTCTCAACACGGTAGATATCGTGCAAGATCCATCAGCACCAACAGCTTTTGTAAATGGAATTATGGAAGGTGTTGAGTGGGTCTGGAATAATGGCATTATACAACCTCAGGTGATTGAAAAAATGGAGACTGAAATTAAGAAAGCATCACGTTCTAATCTCTATGAGACACAGGCTCGTGAGTTCAAGAATTTCCTCTCGTTGCTGAAAAATAAAACATATTAAGGAGTCAGACATGACTGATCAAGTACAAGACCAGGATGTTGAGCTCGACGACGAGATCGAAGAAGCTCATGATCCAAAGAATGCTGAACAACAATCAATTGATTCAGTAGCCAAAGCTGCGGCGGCAACAAAGCAAGCACCTGCACGTAAGGGTGACAAAAGAAACTCAGATCCAATGGGTAAAGTGACCGCTAAGGAAGCTGCAGATTTAGAAATTAATTTCAATGACGAACTCGGTTCTCTCGTAGAATCCGAAGCAACTCTTTCAGAAGAATTCAAAGCAAAGGTAGGAATTATCTTTGAAGCGAATGTAAAGATGAAGATTGCTGAAGAAATCGACCGTCTTGAAGAACAATATGCAACTCAACTCGAAGAAGAAGTTGGCGCAATTCAAGCCGACCTCGTTGAAAAAGTTGATAGCTACCTCAACTACGTGGTTGAACAATGGATGGAAGACAACAAACTGGCAGTCCAGTCTGGTCTTCGCGCGGAAATTGCAGAAGATTTCATGAAGGGTCTTAAGACTCTATTCCAGGAATCATATGTCGATGTTCCAGAAACCAAAGTAGACCTAGTAGACGAACTCCATAGTTCTGTAGAAGAACTTTCAACCAAGCTAAGTGAAGCTGTAGATACTATTCTAGAGCAGAACAAAGCTATCGAGCATTTCCAGCGTGAAGAAGTTCTTCGTGAAGCTGCACGTGGTCTTGCCGATACCCAAGTTGAAAAACTCAGAACCATGGTAGAAGATTACGCATTTGATGCAGACTTTGCTAACAAAGTTGCAACCATCAAAGAGTCAGTCTTCGCCAAAAAAGCACCAGCAGTTAGCGAAGAAGTTGAAGAAGGTAATAACGGCGAAACCGTTGAAATCTCTGAGACCATGAATAGCTATCTTGCAGCAATCAGAAAATCAAGTAACTAATACCAAGGAGTAAATTCCAATGATGGAATCTTATGATAAACTAATTAAAAAGTGGGCTCCAGTTCTTAACGAAGAATCAGCCTCACCAATCAAAGACGCACACCGTCGTGCAGTTACTGCAGCAGTTCTAGAGAACCAGGAAAAGGCTCTTAAAGAAGAACGTGCTCAGTCTCACTTCCTTGCTGAAACCCCAGGAAACAACGTTTCTTCAGTTTCTAACTGGGATCCAGTTCTTATCTCGCTCGTACGTCGTGCAATGCCTAACATGATCGCTTACGATCTTTGCGGCGTTCAGCCAATGTCAGGCCCAACTGGTCTTATCTTCGCAATGAAGTCACGCTACGGTGCAGGTTCAACTGCTTCAACCGAAGCTCTCTTCAACGAAGCTAACACTGTATGGTCAGGCGACTCTTCAGCTTCTCAGGGTGCTGATCCATCAGGTCTTGCTGGTCTTACAGACGACTCTTCAACCGGTCTTCGTACAACTGACTCGTCAATCGACGACTCACGTACTGGTCCAACCAGAGCTGGCGGTATGCCAACTGCTAACGGTGAACGTCTTGGTACAACCAGTTCTACCTTCAACGAAATGGGCTTCACCATTGAAAGAGCAACCGTTACTGCTAAGACTCGTGCGCTCAAGGCTGAATACAGCTTAGAACTTGCACAGGACCTTAAAGCAATTCACGGTCTTGACGCTGAAACTGAGCTTGCAAACATTCTCTCAACCGAGATTCTTGCAGAAATCAACCGCGAAGTTATCCGTACCATCAACAGCCAAGCTAAGACTGGTGCACTTACTTCAAACGTTGCTATTCAAGGTATCTTCGACCTTTCAACCGATGCCGACGGCCGTTGGTCAGTTGAAAAGTTCAAGGGTCTAATCATGCAGCTCGAGCGTGAAGCAAACGTAATTGCAAAAGAAACCCGTCGTGGTAAAGGTAACTTTATCCTTTGCTCAAGCGATGTTGCTTCTGCTCTTGCTGCTTCAGGTATGCTTGACTATACCCCAGCGCTTTCAACCAACCTAAACGTTGACGACACTGGCAACACCTTCGCTGGTGTGCTTAATGGCCGTACCCGCGTTTACATCGACCCATACTCAACCGGTGACTATGTAACCGTTGGTTATAAGGGTGCAAACGCTTACGACGCAGGTCTCTTCTACTGCCCATACGTTCCATTGACCATGGTTCGTGCAGTTGGGGAGAATGACTTCCAGCCAAAGATCGGCTTCAAAACCCGTTACGGCATGGTTTCAAACCCATTCGTTGGTACTACCCCATCAAGCGGTCTTGCAACTGCAAAGACCAACCAGTACTACAGAATTTTCCGCGTGGACAATATTCTTCAGTAATCTGTATAAAAAAGGGAGAGGATCAAACCTCTCCCAACCAAACTGGGCAGCTTCGGCTGCCCTTTTTTTATACTTTAAAACGGTGGTTGTTCACCTTTATAGCTAGGAACCCAACCAGTAGGTTGTGGATCGTTTTGTTTCTTAGCTTCAAGAAAACCGTATTTAATCAAGAAGCATTCGATTTCAATTGGCAATTCATTCATAGTCCAAACAACCTTTGTACATCTTTGGAGTTATTGGGAAGCTTACCACCTTCTTCAAGGTGTTCTTTGATCTGTTCGAAGTAAAACTGGGAATCGTTACCAACTAGTTCATTAACACACATACGAAAGAAATTAAGTACTTGCATTTCTTGATACGTATGTTGTTTAGCAGCAGCTGCGTGGGTTTTACCGGGACGTTGATTGCTCATACCGCAAACTCCTCTTGTTCAATAATCTCAAGTTCATCTACATGGCTATCATTTTTTAGATCGACCAGAGTGGATTCTGTGACCCAACGATCCATAAAGATGTAGTCCTTTTCACCATAGCGGTTGAAAAGCCATTCATAGTATGTGACGCGATAACGAAGTTCGGTCATAGTGTATATCCTTATTTCGAGACCAAAGTGCGAGAATCGATCTTATACGCACGTTCTTTTTTGAAGATTGTCATCATTTCGCTTATGACTTCTTCTGCTAGTTCTATTGAGTCATAAACACCGACAACTCGCATAGAACCGGTCGACAAGGTTTTTTCAATCAACACATGAACTACTTCAAAAGTCAGACGCATGATGTTTTCTTTCTTTGCCTTACTAGTTAGATATAAGTTAAGAGGGGAAGAATGTCAACCCTTCTGGAGTTTTGCGATAGCGAGGTTGGGTCATAGTGTATATCCTTATCGAGCGTACATGTAAACGTCAGCAGTGTCAGAAAACTTAAGAGGCAAGGAATCGTTATATCGACTCACACCCATGCGATGACCACGACCTTGAAGCTTGACGTACATCGGTTTAGGCCCAAACGATTTCTGAGCATTGGCTTCTTTTACCAATTTACGGATAGCGCTTACAAGCTTCATATCGTCTTGGTCCTTCAGATCCACGGTGCCGATATAGGAAGCGGTGCGGTTTTCTTTGATGATCATGATCTAGTTCCTCTTGTTGATAGATTAGTTATACACCTTTACCTTTCATTTGTAAATCCCCTATTTTCACTTTTTTCGATTTTATTCTGGAAATATTTGTGGTACAATAGATCATAAATACCTATAACATAGAAACATAGGAATGCCATATGCCTATTCTGAAGCCTTCGTCTGACGTAACACTATCACCAACCAGTAACCTAAGTGAGTTAACCACCACTAACTTACTGCAGCCTACATCATTTAAAATGGTGATTAATAGGAAGATGTTTCCTAACCTAGAATTCTTCTGTCAGTCATTTACACATCCAGATGTGTCTGTGCCAGCTGCAGAGATGGCGTATAGACGCATTGCATCAATACCGTTTGCTGGTGATAAGTTCACATTCGGAGAACTTTCATGTATGGTTATTCTTGATGAAGAAATGAACTCATATAGAGAAATGCTGAACTGGCTAGAAAGAACTATCGAAGTAAATCAAGTTACTCCGGTGAATGCCAATAAGACACCTAACTATAACGAATCACCACCCACCTACTCTGATATTACACTTTCTATTCTATCAAGCAAGAATAACGTGGTGAGAGAGATTCGATATATAGACTGTATGCCAACTGGTCTTGGTAGTATTAACTTTGAGGCGATGGCTGGTGGAGACCAATTCATTACCTATCCAGTAACCTTCCGCTACACTTATTTCGAAATTCGTTAATCAACGAAGGATATATTATGATTGACTTGAACCAGATTCTGGACATGTGGGCAACTGACTGTCAGATTGATAACTCTAAGCTTGATAAAAGTTCGAGAGACACACCTATCCTACACGCAAAATATCTAAGACTTCTATCTGAGGCGAAACTCAGATTAAAAAGCTGTGAACGTAGCCAAAAGGTTCTGTTGAAGGATAAGTGGCTATACTACAACGGTAAGATGGATGAAGAACAAATCTCTCTTAAAGGTTGGAAGTACGATCCATTTGATGGGCTTAAGATTCTAAAAGGTGAAATGGATTACTATTACGATTCTGATCCAGAGATTCAGCAGTCAGAAGAAAAGCTTGAATACTGGAAAACCGTTATTAGTACTCTAACAGAAATTGTAGAGAACCTGAAATGGCGTCACCAAAACATTTCTAACATTATCCGTTGGAAGCAGTTTGAAGCCGGTGGTTAATGATATATCAACCGGTCCCTAATATCTTAAAAGAAAAAGATTATATTATCCCTAAATTAGAACTCTATAGTGACGAATCTATAGAAGTATATGAATCTGAGCACTTCTTTCGTAATGCCGGTAAGAACGTAAAATACTATGGCCTACGTGCAAGGTTTAACGGTAGGTGGGACAACTATATGACTTATAGAGAAGATCACAAAGAAGGATTAGAAGTCTATTCTTTTCATGATCTTTCATATGGTAATGTTATTATAACAGGATTAGGTTTTGGGGTAGCAGAGAATTGGATATCGAGGAAAGCTAACGTAAGTAGTTTAAAGGTGATAGAGTTAAATCAAAGTCTTATAGATTATCATAAAAAATTCACCGGATTCAATAATAAGGTAGAATTAATCCATGCAGATGCTACCTCTTATACAGATCAATGCGATGTACTATTACTAGATCATTATGAATTACCAAAAGAAGCTGTATTTGCTAAGATAGATGAGTTCATGTCTATATCTGAAAATATATCTTGTAAAACAGTATGGGCTTGGAGACTAGAGAATGTCATTCCTACCTACGAAGATTACAAAGCAATTCGAAGAGTTTGGACTAAATTACCGGATATAAATAAAGAGAAGTTTGAATTATATAAAAGATTATTTCGTGGATATTATTAAAGTAAAATTAAAAGATTATAGCATGCTTACGATTGCATGTGATAGAAGTATTTCTAACGAACTAAGCGATTACTTCTCCTTCTTTGTTCCAGGTTATAAGTTCATGCCTGCTTTTAAAGCAAGGGTTTGGGACGGTAAGATTCGGTTGTTTAACCAACTTACCGGTGAATTGAACTCTGGCCTTTACATCTATCTAATTAAGTTTTGCGAAGAACGTGGTTACCAATTAGATACGGAAGAAAGTGATTACGGCTTTCCATTCGTGCTAGATAAGATTAATCCAGACCTATTGAAAGAATTCTACGGTCATTTAAAACTTCCATTTGATCCGAGAGAATATCAGCACGATGCTGTGTCTGTGGCGTTGCAACGTAAAAGAGCTATTCTAGTATCACCTACAGGATCTGGTAAGTCCTTTATCATGTATCTTCTCATGCGTCATATCATGGGCACAGATAAAGGTAAGATACTAATCATTGTTCCTACTACGTCACTCGTTGAACAACTGTGGAACGACTTCTCTGACTATGGATACGATTCAGAGAAAAGAGTTCATAAGATCTATTCTGGTAAAGATAAGACAACTGATAAGCGTGTTATTATCTCTACGTGGCAATCCATTTATAAGTTTCCGAAGAAATGGTTTGAACAATTCGATGCAGTATTCGGTGATGAATGCCACGGATTTAAATCAAAATCGCTTTCTTCTATTATGAACAAATCAACCGAAGCGAAATATAGATTCGGTTTGACCGGTACATTAGATGGTACGCAGACACACAAATTAGTTCTAGAAGGTCTATTCGGTCCTGTGTATCAAGTGACTATGACGAAAAAGTTGCAAGATGACGGTACACTTGCACCTCTTGATATCACGATTCTTATGATGAAGTACTCTGAAGAAACTAGACAACTTCATACGAATAATGATTATCAGAAAGAGATTGACTTTCTTATTCATCACGAAAAGCGTAACAAGTTTATCCGCAACCTGGCTTTAAGCCAAAAGGGTAACACCCTAGTGCTATATCAAAGAGTCGATGCACATGGTAAGCCACTATTCGATATGATCCGCGATAAAGCTGATATAAATAGGAAGGTATTCTTCGTATCAGGTAACGTTGAAACAGAAGATCGAGAAGCAATCCGTAAGATAGTAGAGACCCAAAAAGATGCGATTATTGTGGCTTCGCTTGGTACTTTCTCTACTGGTATTAACATCCGCAATCTCCACAACATTATCTTTGCCTCCCCGAGTAAATCACAAATTAAAGTATTACAGTCAATCGGAAGAGGATTAAGAAAATCGGATGATGGGAGTACCACCCAACTATTTGATATTGCTGATGATCTGAATTGGAAGAAAAAAGCTAACTTTACTTTAAGACACTCTGCCGAACGTGTAAAAATATACACGAAGGAAGAATTCAAATTTAAAATTGTACAGGTGGAATTAGAATGAATGAACAGAATTTTAGACAGTTTAAATTAAGCACCGGTGACGAAATCGTATGTGAAGTACTTCAGTATCCTATGGATGACGATGATGCTACGATCACAGTACGTAACGTATATAAGATTGCAATGCTAACAAATCTAAATGGTGATAACAATAGATACTATCACTTTAGACCTTGGATGGTTTACCAAGACAAAAAAGAACTCAGTCAAGATATCAATCTGAATCATATCGTTGCAGAAGCTACCCCTACGAAAGATCTTCTTGCTCATTACTTTAAGATTACTCTTGAAGATGAATCTGAAATGGATGTTGACGATATCCTAAAAAAGCTTCGTGAGATTGGCACAGAGCCAGATCTTCCAGAAGGCGACAGTGATACGAATCTCATTGCCTTCCCTGGCAACAGAAGAATGCACTGAGTATAGTAACCCCTTCCATATAGGTACTATATTATTATACCGAGATTTTGAAATTTGTAAATCCCCTATTTTAATTATTTTTAGGGTTTACAAGCTTAACTGAATGACTTACAATACATTATATCCAGTGGGAGTTATTATGTCAAAAACTAAACGTGAAGGTATCCACTATGTGAACAACCGGGAATTCTCTCAGGCTGTTGTGGATTATTGTGTACAAGTCTCTGAAGCCAAAGCACAGGGTAAACCAGTTCCTAGAGTTCCAAGTTATATCGGTGAATGCTTCCTAAAGATTGCTGAAGGTCTATCCCATAAGTCTAACTTTATACGATATACGTATCGTGAAGAGATGGTAATGGATGCAGTTGAGAATTGTCTACGTGCAATTGAAAACTATAATGTTGAAGCTGCCACTCGCACTGGGGCTCCGAACGCGTTCGCGTACTTTACCCAAATCTCTTGGTATGCATTCCTTCGCCGTATCACAAAGGAAAAGAAGCAGCAAGAAGTAAAAATGAAATATCTTTCCCAGTCTGGATTAGAAGATTATATTGTATCTGGTGACCTAGATCCTGCATCAAAGCAGGCCGTGCAAAGCTTTATTGATACGCTTAAAGATCGTATTGATAAGGTAAAAGAAAAGGATACGGAGTTTAAAGAGTTCGCTCGCGAAGAAAAGATTCGTGTTAAAAGAGCACACACTATTATTGTAGATTCTGATTTAACGGATTTTTTTGAAGAATGAAATTTGCAATCTTGAACGATACCCATGCAGGTATTCGTAACTCGTCGGAGATTTTTCTAGACAATGCTGAGAAATTCTACAGTACTGTGTTCTTTCCCTACTTGGAAGAACACGATATTAGACACATCTTGCATCTTGGCGACTTCTTTGACAACCGGAAATTTATTAACTTTCGGGCCTTACATCGTCAACGGAAAATGTTTCTTTCAGAGCTCAGAGCTCGACAAATTACCATGGACATTATTTGCGGGAATCATGACACCTACTATAAGAACACGAACGATCTTAACAGTCTAAAAGAACTTCTTGGTCATTATATGGATGAGGTGAATATCATTCATGAGCCAACAGAGATTCAATATGGTGATGTAACGTTTGGTCTTGTACCATGGATTGCTCCTGATAATGAAGAACAATCACTAGAATTCCTTAGAACAACCAAAGCTACTCATATTGGTGGCCACTTCGAGTTAAACGGATTCGAAGTGATGAAAGGTGTGGAGATGACACACGGAATGGAAACTGGAATTTTCTACAGATTTGACGCAGTCTACAGCGGACATTACCACACTAAATCTTCCAAGAACAACATTCACTATCTTGGAACCCAACTGGAATTCTTCTGGAACGATGCCCATGACCCAAAGCAGTTCCACGTCTTTGATACCGAAACAAAGCAGATAACTGCTGTACGTAATCCACATACACTATTCAAACGTATCTATTATGATGATTCTCAGACTGACTATCTTCAATATGATCTAAGTGATGTAGAAGGTAAGTTTATTAAAATAGTTGTAATGAACAAGTCTGACCTATTTACATTCGACCGGTTTATTGATAAAATACAATCATGCAAGATCCATGAGCTAAAGATCGCTGAGAACTTCAATGAGTTCGTTGGTGAGAATGTAGAGGATGAAGAGGTCTTGCTAGAAGATACGAATAGCCTCTTGAATAGTTATGTCGATGCTGTAGATACAGATCTGGATAAAGATCGTATTAAGACCCAGATGTTGACATTGATGCAGGAAGCCCAAACACTGGAAATATCATGATTCTTTTTCGGTCACTTAAGTGGAAAAACTTTCTATCCACAGGTAACAATTGGACTGAGGTAGATTTTCTAACTCATAAAACCACTCTTGTGGTTGGTCATAACGGTGCTGGCAAATCAACTATGCTTGATGCGTTGTCATTTGCCTTGTTCGGTAAGCCACACCGTAATATTAATAAGCCCCAACTAGTTAATTCGATTAATAATAAAGACTGTCTAGTTGAGGTAATATTCTCTGTATCAGGTTCTACGTTTAAGATCATTCGTGGTCTAAAGCCTCAGATCTTCGAGATTTATAAGAACAATATCCTGATCAACCAAGAAGCTCATAATAAAGAATACCAGAAGGTATTAGAACAAAACATCTTAAAGCTTACACATAAAAGCTTTCATCAGATTGTTGTTCTTGGTTCTTCATCATTTATTCCTTTTATGCAACTGACATCCCAGCATCGTAGGGAAGTAATCGAAGACCTGTTGGATATTAACATTTTCTCTAAGATGAATCAGCTTCTGAAGGAAAAGAATTCTGTTCTGAAGGATAAGGTAAGAGAAGTCGATTATAAGATTGAGGTGATCAAAAATAAGATTGACACCCAAAAGAAATATATCGGTGATATCAATCGTATTAATAAAGATCTGAAAGAACAAAAAGAGTTCAACATCTCCTCTCTGAAGACCGAGATTAGTCAGTTGGTCCAAGAGAATGATGGTCTTATTCTTAAGATCGATCAACAGAGTGGCATTTGGCCTACCAAGATCGATAAAGGCCAGAAGAAGCAAACGCAACTTATTACTTATCAGAGTCAGTTTAAAACCGATATTAAGACTTTGGTAAAGGAAGCAAGATTCTTCGAAGAGAATTGCACATGCCCTACTTGCAGTCAGAATATCGAAGAAGAACTAAAGACTGATAAGCTAAAGAAAGCTTCAGCGAAAGCAAAGGATCTGCAAGCTGCACTGATCAAGCTTGAAGAAGAGTTGAACGAAACGAATCAATCGTTGAAGTCAGCTCAAGAGATGATGGACCAGGTTCGTGAATGGCAACAGAAAGCAAATGGCAACAGCCAAACTATGCGCCGATTGGAACAGCAAGTCGATGCACTTTTCGACGAGATTAATAATCTGACAGATACAAGTAGCGATATCTCTGTTGCTAAGACTGATCTGGAATCGTTTATGAATGAAAAAGATGCTCTTATGGAAGAACGTCTAAAGCATAACGAACAGTACCAGTACAATGCTGTTATTGCAGAGATGCTGAAGGATACTGGTATTAAGACCAAAATCGTGAAACAATATCTGCCAGTTATCAATAAGTTGGTAAATCAGTATTTACAAGTGCTCGATTTTTTTGTACACTTTAATCTCGATGAATCTTTCACTGAGTCTATCCGGTCCAGACATAGAGACTCATTCTCTTATGCCTCGTTCTCTGAAGGTGAAAAGCAACGTATTGACCTGGCGCTACTCTTTACCTGGCGTCAGGTGGCTAAGATGAAGAACTCTGTCTCAACAAATCTTTTGATCTTGGACGAAACATTTGATTCTTCTTTGGACTATGAAGGTGTAGATAACCTAATGAAGATCATATATAGTCTAGACGACAGCACTAACGTGTACGTCATTTCCCACAAAGGTGACATACTAGATGGTAAGTTCGAGAATAAAATCGAATTTATGAAAGAGAAAAATTTCAGTAAAATCAAGTGAGGATATATAATATGAAACTAACTGAAACTACTATGCAAGTTCTTAAGAACTTTGCCTCGATTAACCCCAACATCGTTGTTGAAGGTGGTAAGACCATCCGCACTATTTCCGAAGGTAAAAATGTCTTCGGTAAAGCCAACCTTGATGTCGAATTCCCTGTTCGCTTTGGCATTTATGATCTGAATGAGTTCCTTAGCGTATTGGGTCTGGTTGATGAACCTTCGCTTATCTTCCAAGATACGCATGTGGTTGTAAACGACTCCACTGGCCTATCGAAGGTAAAATACTTCTTTACTGATACCGAATATCTTACTACTTCGAATAAAGATATCGTTATGCCTACTGCTGAGATTAAGTTCACTATTACGAACGACACTCTGAACAAAGTGAAACGTGCAGCATCTGCTCTTGGTCACTCTGTTGTAGCTATCCGTCCTAACAATGGTTCGGTCAGTCTTACTATTCTTGATAGTGGTAACCCCACTTCGAATACCTTTACTATCGATGTCGATGGTACATACGAATCTGATAAGTTTGATCTTATCATGAATATCTCTAACCTTAAACTTCTTCCCGGTGATTATCAGGTCGAAATTTCTTCTCGTCTGATTTCGCATTTTATTAACAAAACCAATGGCGTGGAATATTGGCTCGCCTTGGAAAAATCTTCTAATTATGGAGCATGATAATGGCAACTAAAGTAGCTGAACAAACCAACCACAGTCAAGCATATGATCTTTCAAATCGTGTAGCACGTAGCACGATCGCAGTGATCGACACACTTACTCAGCGTGGTGCATTTAAGGGCGAAGAACTTTCCACCATTGGTGGTCTTCGTGACCAAGCAGCCCACCTGATCCAACTTGTTGAAGCATGGCAAGCGGAGAATGCTTCTAAAGGTTAAGTGTTTACATTCTGCTCTATTTGACTTACAATAAATTATTAATTATGGAGAGCTAAATGTCGAATGACTTCTTGTGGGTAGAAAAGTACCGTCCACGTAAAATCGCTGATACTATTCTACCCGAAGGTCTAAAAAAGACCTTTCAAAAGATTGTAGATTCCGGTGAGATGCAGAATATGCTTTTCACTGGAACTGCAGGATTAGGTAAGACCACCGTAGCCAAAGCCCTTTGCAATGAACTTGGTTGCGATTATATTATCATCAACGGTTCCGAGGAAGGCAACATCGATACCCTTCGCGGTAAGATTAAACAGTTTGCTTCGTCTATCAGTCTATCTGGTGGATATAAGGTTGTTATCCTTGACGAAGCTGACTATTTGAATCCACAGTCCACTCAACCTGCTCTTCGTGGATTCATCGAAGAGTTTAGTAACAACTGTCGTTTCATCCTTACGTGTAACTTTAAGAACCGTATCATTGAACCACTTCATTCTCGTTGTGGTGTATATGAATTCAACACTACCAAGAAAGATCTGGTCGAGCTTGCTGGCCAGTTCATGAAGCGCGCTGAGTATATCTTGGCACAAGAAGGTGTCGATTACGGTCGTAAGGACATTGCTGATCTGATCATGAAGTATGCACCAGATTGGCGGCGTGTCCTGAATGAACTGCAGCGTCGTGCTAGTAGTGGTGAAACTGCTACCAAAGAATCCACCAATAACTATGACGAACTCTTTCAAGCATTGAAGACGAAAGACTTCAAGAAGATGCGTGGATGGGTTGTGAATAACCAAGACGTTGATAGTGCTTCTGTATTCCGTGGCGTCTATGATCGTATGCAATCACATGTTAAACCTGCATCTATTCCTCAGTTGGTTCTTATCCTTGCGGATTACCAATATAAGGATGCATTTGTAGCTGATCATGAATTGAACATGGTTGCATGTATGACTGAGGTTATGTCGGCTGTAGATTTTCAATGACTCTTATAGAGAGATTGAAGAGTGACGAACTTCACAAGTTAAAAACCCAAGAAATCCTAGCCGATACCGATAAACGTTTTAGAACATTGTATTTTGAAAACAATGTTGATGTTAGAATATGTCATAAGAATGGTAATAGCACTCTAAATAATGTATGGTCACAATTACATTTCGGAGCTAATGAGTTTGTAAATTACGGCTTTAGAAAAAGTGTATATGAAGATTATCTACATTTAGATCTTATAGAAGAAGGCCTTCAATTTTTTAGAAAAGGTTCTTATCGTATTGCTGTTAAAAGAGATCCAGTTGACAGAGCCATATCCGCAGCTAAACAAGTAATTTCGACAAGATTATATGTTAATTACCCAACAGTAGATATGGTCGAAGAGATATTAATGAATTGCGATCCTAGTATAGATTATCATTTTCTCAGTCAAACATATTGGATGGGAAATGTTAACGATTATAATAAGATTTATGATATACGAGACCTATCGGATTTGGTAAAATGGTTGGCAAATGATTATTCATACCCATATGAAATAAAATATGATCATTTCAATAAATCTCAAAGTAAAATTAATGTAAACGATTTAAGCACTAGAGTCGTGGATCATGTAAAAAAGGTTTATGAAATTGATTATAAAAATGGGTGGTTTTAATGACCTTAATCGATAATATAAAAATGGATGGCGGACTTAAAACTATTGAGGTCTTGAGTGATCCTTATAAAAAGTATAGAACTTTATACTTTGGAAATAATGTTGATGTCCGTTTGTGTACTAAAAATGGTAATACCACTCTGAGAAGTATATGGAGTCAGTTAAACTATAATACTACTGAAAACTGTTATACTAATCTCCGTAAAGCTTTATATGAAAAAAATAGAGAAATCGATAACATCGAAGATGTAAATTATATCTTTCGAAGAAATTCTTATCGAATTGCTGTGAAAAGAGACCCTATTGAAAGAGCATTATCTGCATCAAAAGAAGTTCTAAAACAAAGACTCAATATGTTAGATCCTCCATTGGAAACAGTTGAAGAGCTGCTCCTGAACTGTGATCCGAATCTAGATCATCATTTTCTTAGTCAAACCTATTGGATGGGCAACGCCTATGATTATGATGAAATTTATGATGTACAAGACTTAGATAAATTGGTAAAATGGTTAGAAGAAGATTATAACTACCCGTATAGGATTTCTGATAACCACATGAACAAGTCTCCGAGTAAGATAAAGGTTGTCGATCTATCTAGAAAAGTGATAGATCATGTATATAAAACCTATGAAATTGATTATAGAAATGGTTGGTTCTAATGAATCCCTTTGAATATCTGAATGCAATCAACTACTCCAAAGAAGACATCATGGTGGATGATATTGCAGAAAAAGCATACAATCCATTCATGGTAAATCGTTCCTTATCTTACTTTCAAGATACGGTATTCTTTGCAAATGAACTAAATCGCTACCACCATCTTGATAAAAAACTACAATTCCATTTTGCTATAAATATCATTAGAAAGCGGAAACGTTTTTCCAAGTGGATTAAACCTGAACTAGATAGTGATATGGATGTGGTGAAAGAGTATTATGGCTATAGTAATGAAAAAGCTCGCCAAGCTCTCGCTCTTCTATCGTCTAGTCAAATAGAAGAACTAAGAAAAAAGGTGAGTAAAGGTGGAACAAGAAAGTAAAATTATACAGTGGGCTCCAGCAGATATGTTAGAGATTACACTGAATGAACCAGATGATTTTCTAAAGGTTCGTGAGACACTAACCCGTATTGGTGTTGCATCACGAGTAGATAAAAAGCTATTTCAATCTTGCCACATATTGCATAAGCAAGGCAGATATTTTATCGTACATTTCAAAGAACTATTCCTATTAGATGGCAAGAAAGCCAATCTAGAAGAGAACGATGTAAATCGTAGGAACACGATTGCTACTCTTCTCAGTGATTGGGGATTGGTTTCATTTGCTGTTAAAAAAGAACTTGACTGCGCACCATTGCGTCAGATCAAAATTATCCCATTTAAAGAGAAAGATAACTGGGAACTTTGTCCAAAGTATAATATTGGTAATGGCTAATGTTCGACGAAAAATTCAAAGAGGCAGTTCGTAATCGACAATACTATAGACTTAATGATTATGAGTTGCCTCCTGAATCTGTTTTCGGTTGGAAAGAAGCAATCTGGTTATTAGATTCGCATCCAGATGAAGAAAGAATAATAAATGAATCTAAATTAGGATTCTTATTGACAGCTGTGGAACGAAGAAACTCTGCTCCTAAATTTATAAAAGACATTATAAAAGAATTAGAATCTATATTTCCGAATAATCAGATAAGCACGCACATTTATAGTGGATTCACCAAAAAATCAAAAAGTAGGGGCGGCCTACATCGCGATTCTATGGATGTTCTTTATCTGCAGGTATTGGGTAATATTGAATGGTCTATGTGGCGAGCAAATGAAATTCAATATTATAAAGATGAATCGAAAAGAAATCTAGAAAAAGAAGAAGCAGAATTATCATACACTTCCCTTTTTAAACCTGGTAATATGATATGGGTTCCTAGAGAAGAATATCATTTGGTAGAACCTTATAATTCTAGATTAGGGGTTTCCTTTGGTATCGAAGGTAAAATAGATCCTTCAACTTACATTTAGTGATTAACGGGTATCCCGTACAGTAATAGGTGTCTAAGGATAAATAAGTTTGCGATAAACAAACAATCCGAGAGAAAAATGACACATCACATACTTTTTATTAATAACCGCCTATCTGGTCTCATTACCGATATTGCGCATGCTTTTGTAAAACTGGCAGATCGTCTTATACATGCTGCAAAGGTTCGTGCACAGCGCCGTGAAACATACAAACAGCTAAGCAAACTTAGCGATAAAGAATTGCTCGATATGGGCATATCAAGATACGATATCGAGGCTATTGCCAATTCGTATAAGTAAAATCTAACTACACACAACACAGGAGACTACAATGTCAAATAAGAACCCCTTCGAAATCCGTGCCGATATCCTCGAGCTTGCAAAAGACTACATGGATAAGCAGACTGCTTTGAACGTGCAGTTCTGGGAAAAGGCGATGGCAATGGGCAAAGCCACCCTTGACGAAGCAAAAGCTGCTAACGTCTATACCCCTTATAGCATGGAAGAGCTTATGAAGAAGGCCCAGGAAATGTACTCTTTCGTTTCCAAAAAGGAATAAGCATATGTTAGATCCAGATCACTCATATCTTCGTTCCATTGCAGAGAAAAAGACCGGTGGCAAATAATGTGGCCATACACTGACGAAGAGTTAGACTTCATAAACGGTAAAAAGAAATAAAGTAGGGCTTCGGCCCTACTTTTCTATTTACATCACCCTGACATTATGTTACAATGGTCCTAGCATAGGAGATATTGCATTGAGTTTCTATACATCAGTTGACGTTCTTGGTAACCGTTTAGTGTACCGTGGCTACACAGATAACGGTAGTCCTGTATCCCATCGATACGAATTCGAACCTACCCTTTTCTTTCCATCAGACGTAGAGACTGGTTGGAAATCCTTTAATGGATCAAACGTGCGTCCTCGTAAGTTCGACTCACCGAATGATATGCGGGATTGGATTAAACAGCAAGCAGAGCTTTCCAATCCGCCACTCTATTATGGTATGGATCGACCTGTTATCCAATTCATCCATGAGAAATTCCCTCACGAAATCCAATTCGATAAGTCTAAGATTAACATTGTCAATCTAGATATCGAAGTTCACTCTGAGGATGGCTTCCCGCATGCCGAAGAGGCATTACATCCTATCACTGCTATTACCGCTAAGTCGTCACGCAGTAATGTGTACCACGTATGGGGTTGCGGTGACTATGACTTCGAGAAAACCCCACATAAACATCTGATCATCCAGTACCATAAGTGCTCGTCAGAGATTGAGTTGCTGGCTAAGTTTGCTGGCTGGTGGAGAAAGGATTACCCTGATATCATTACAGGATGGAACATTCGATTCTTCGATATGCCTTATATCATTAACCGCATTATTCGGTTGGCTGGTGAAGATGTGGCAAAGACCCTGTCTCCATGGAATACCATCCGCCAAAAGCAGGTTGAGTTCAAGAACAAGAACATGGACTCGTATATGCTTATTGGTATTTCCCAAATGGATTACTATGATCTGTTTACAAAGTTTGGCTATAGCTTTGGTCCTCAGGAATCGTACCGCTTGGATCATATTGCCAACGTGGTCCTTGGTGAACGTAAACTAGACTATGAAGAGTATGGTAACCTTCGTAACCTTTATAAAGAAAACTATCAGCTCTACATCGACTATAACATTAAAGACGTTGAGCTTGTGGAACGCATCGATGATAAGCTAGATCTAATGGGTCTTGCTCTTACGATTGCGTATAAAGCCGGAGTGAATTACACTGATGTATTTGGTACAACTTCTATCTGGGATTCGATCGTTTATCGTGAACTAACTAATAATTACATTGCTGTTCCAGCAGCTAAAGATCGTGACCAGCTGGCCGGGATGAATACAAGTTTCGCCGGCGGTTATGTAAAAGATGTGAAGCCAGGAATGTACGAGTGGGTGGTGTCATTCGACCTTAACTCTCTGTATCCAAACATCATCGCTCAGTGGAATATGTCACCAGAAACCATTCTGAATAATGTATACAGCTCCACGCTAGATCCGAATACAGATTACTGGTATGAGGATTTCATTAATAAAGATATCTGTATCGCTGCCAATGGTTCTTCTTACACTACTGGCTTTAAAGGCATCATGCCACGCATCATTGAAGAATACTATGCTGATCGTAAAGTTAGTAAGAAGAAGATGCTTCAGGCACAACAAGAATACCAGAAGACTCCTACTAAAGAACTTGAACGCGAGATTGCCCAACTATCTAACCGTCAGATGGCAATTAAGATTCTTATGAACAGTTTGTTCGGTGCGCTTGGCAATAAGTGGTATCGATACTTCGACCTCCGCATCGCTGAAGGCATTACCCTAACTGGTCAGCTTGTGATTAAGTGGTGTGAAAAGACCATTAACGATGAACTGAACAAGCTGCTTGGTACCAATGAAGACTATGTTATTGCTATTGACACAGACTCGGTGTACGTAAACTTTAAACCATTTGTGGATAAGTTTAAGCCGAAAGATCCAGTCAAATTCCTTGACGAGACCTGTCAGAAACACTTCAATGTTATGTTTGAAAAGTCTTTGGCTGATCTTCGCGCGAAGATGAACTGTCCCGGTGATCGCATGGTAATGGAGCGTGAAGTCATCGCAGACCGTGCTATTTGGCTCGCTAAGAAGCGCTACATTCTGAATGTGCATAACAGTGAGGGTGTGCAGTACGCTAAGCCTAAGCACAAGATTATGGGCATCGAGGCGATTAAATCGTCCACACCTCAAGTGTGTAGGGATAAGTTTAAAGAAGTGTTCCATGTTGTTATGAATGGGTCTGAGGTTGATACCCAGAAGTTTATTCAAGAGTTTCGTAGAGAGTTTAACAGTCTGCCGCCTGAGGTTGTGTCTTCACCTCGTGGGGTAAGTGATGTAAAGAAGTGGTATAATAAGCAGACAATCTATACAAAAGGTTGTCCTATCCATGTCCGTGGCTCTTTGCTATACAACCACTATCTGGATAAGAATGGTCTACAGAATAAATACGAAACGATCAAGGATGGCGAGAAGATCAAGTACTGCTATCTCAAAGGACCTAACCCAATTAAGGAAGATGTGATTGCATTCCCACAGAACCTACCAAAGGAACTCAATCTGCATGCCTATATTGACTACAACAAGCAGTTCGATAAATCCTTCTTGGAGCCTATGAAACTAATCCTTGATGCAGTTGGTTGGACATCTGAGCCTAAGTCTACTCTTGAAGAATTCTTTTCATAGGGGTTTACAAGAGTAGTATTGTGTAGTATGATATGTAATGTGAAGCTTAGAAACTAGGTTCTGACATGTATAGTATGACAATCTTTAAGAATATGTACGACAACCAGACCCATCGTAGGTTGGATCTGGAGTCGTGGGATAAGTTTGTTAAATTCCTATATAAACTATCAGAACGTCCACTGAAAGGAAAGAAAGATGCAGAACTTATTTCTCCAGCAATTTATCAGCCTGAAACTACACGAGCCAACAAGAATGTACTTGCTTGGGCAGGCTGGTGTGCTGTTGACATTGATGATTGGGAATTTGAAGGAGATTTAAATGCTGAACTTAAGCGTAGGTATAGCGATTGGAATTTTGTGGTGTATTCAACTGCTAGTTCGACAGTTGCTAAGCCGAAGTTCCGCCTTGTCTTCCAGCTTGACAGGCATATACAAACATCAGATATTAAACACTTCTGGTTCGCCCTCCAATCGTATCTTGACGACAGAGGAGATAAACAATGTAAAGACCTCAGCCGAATGTATTACATCCCTGCGGACTATGCTAATGCTAACAACTTTATTTTCCACAATTCTGGCGCTCCTCTTGCTGTGGACTACCTTCTAAGGGAATATCCTTATACGGAAAAGAAAGCTGGCAATAGCTTCCTCGATAAGCTACCAGAAGAATGGCAGCGACAGATCATTGACCACCAAAAGTCTGCACTAGAGAATACCAATGTATACTGGTCTAACTATCAAGACTGCCCATTCATTAGTAAAAAGATTCTAAGTGATTGGAATTCGATTGCATATACAGATGGTAGCGGTCGATATAGTATGATCTATAAGATTATGATTTCTATTGCAGGCAATGCAATTAAAGAGAAATATCCTATTACTGCAAATCAGATCGTAGACTTGATTAAGCAGATTGATAATGATACATCCAGAAAGTACCAACACCGTGCACTGGATACGGAAGCGAACAATGCATTGGAATATGCATATAGAAACGTTTTAATGTGAAATAGGGGATTTACAAATGGCTTATATTAGTGTAGAAGTTAGTCTTGAAGAGTTTGATGATCAAGAGCTGATCGATGAGCTTGAGAGTCGTGGTTGGTATGTAAGTGAAGATGAACCCGAAGAGCAGTTGACTCGTGAAGAGAAAGATGTTATTGTCAATCTGATGGGCATCGGCAAGGTAGGTTCTATTGAATATAACATCTATGAGAAACTGAGGAAAAGATGAAACTTAAGATTCTATCACACTTTATACCATTTACTCTTATGACAGTGATCATGACTTCGATGATCATGATAGCGCTAGGGGTTCTTTATCTACTCTCAACTATTATAGTTTGGCAACTCATTCCGATTCAACTCGAATCGTTTTTACTTTTCTTACGAATTAGTTTTGCGATGGGTATATTTGTAGGTTTGTGGTTTGCTTGTAGTAAACAAGGCTTGGACATGGCTAAAGAAGTCCGAATCTTGTTTGGAAAATCGAAGGGTTAAATATTGTGATGAACATTAAACACCGTCCAATCTTTGATACAGATAAGATAATTGCGCATTATGAGCAAAAGGATGGCGTTCCTATTACATACATATGTACTAGCGCGCTAAATCACGGTACACTTGCTACTGACATCTTCTATCGTGAAACCCCTCACCCTGAGTTTGGTAATCGCTACTTTGCTCTATACATGAACGGTGAGAATCAAATCATGATCACCAATGCAGATTGCATCGAGGATCTAGAATTCACGATGGTAGAGGTAGACGGGGAGCTACACTATAGTCAACACCGCCATGACTTCCGCACGATTGGTGCTATCTCGATTGATGGTGGTCGCGCATACAATCGGATCCTGTTCAACGGCGAGCGGCCAAAAAGAAATAGTCTCAAAGTAAAAGATGGAAAGTTCGTTCAGGGAGTGATCGAGAATGAATATTTTTATTGATTGCGAATTTAATGAGTTTGGTGGCGATCTTATCTCTATGGCTCTAGTTGCAGATGATGGACAAGAATTCTATGAAGTTCTTGACCTAGAGAATGATGAAAAGTATGGCTCTTGGGTATTCGCTAATGTTGTTCCTTGGCTCAACAAAGATCCAATTGACAAAAGTGTTTTTAAAACTAAACTGTGGTGGTTCATCAATCAGTGGGATGAAGTTCATATTATTGCAGATTGGCCTGATGATATTAAATACTTCTGTATGTCGCTTATCACCGGCCCTGGTGTTGCAATCAATACGCCGCTGAAACTGACTATGCAGATCGACCGCGAACTATCAACTGAGTCAAGTGCTATTTTGCACAATGCTTTGGAAGATGCTCGTGCTATTAAACGCTCTTGGCGCAAACGTGAAAAAGAGCGACTTGGATTCGGTGTGAAAGAATGAACCTTGAAGAATTCTTCACTGATGATGCTCCAGTTGGTTGGGGTTCAAAAGTAGAGAAAGAAGTTCGGCGGCGAATTAAATTATCCGTCGCCGCTTATGCATATGAATTCCGAGATGAAGCAATTATCTCGGATGCTGAATTTGATAAGATGTGTATGGAAGTCGATCCAAGTGTAAACACTGGTAATAAAGTAATGGATAATTTCTTTAAGACAGATTTTGATCCATCGACTGGCCAATGGATATACAGACATCCCGAACTCCATAAGATCATCCAACTATATGAAAGATTTTATAATAAATGACATACACTCCTGATAACTGGGTCGTTATTAAATTTAAAGGCGACGATCCGCACTATCGTATTCTTGCTGGCTGGTCGGGTGGATACACTACTGGTGACTCTTGGCGCATGAATAGCGGTATTACTCGTGTCGAAGAAACTGAACATGCGTTCTTGTTCTATGGTTCGAGTGGATCTTGTTATGAATGTCGAAAGACTGCATACTGTCTGCGTAAGAACAACGCTCATATTTGGTCACAATTGCAAGAACTGCATGGTGACAAAGTTGAAATGATGCCAGAAGATACTGATTGGATGAATATGGATTGGATCATAAAATAATGGGTATCAACATGCACGTCTACACCGTATATGGTGTGAAACTTCCTTGGAATGATGCTTTCCACGAAGCATACGAAGAAATCGAAGAAGCACTCATTGATGAGTTTGGCTGGGGTAAGCCGCAACCTGCTGACCGTCAGATTGAAGCTATCATGGATGGTATGATGGGTGAGTATATGGTTCTTGGACTCAAATTATATGATTCTGGCGATTTCCGATATTGTGACCATATGAACAACTATCAAGAGATTGAGGAAGTTGGATTGTTTGGTAAGTGGTTCGACTACAAAGAACAGTTTGCAAGACTGTATCCAGACCACGTTCACCTGCTTGAAGGTGCACAACCAAAGCTGATAAATTTCATTCACTATAGCTAAGTGATTGATTTCTAACGAAAACAAAAATGCGCTTCGGTGCATTTTTTTGTTTACATTCGTTCCGATATAGTATAGATTGATAATATAAGGAACGAAAGGAACACAAGATGATGAAAGAGAAAATCGAAGATCTGATCTTCCTCGCCAAAGAAGTGATTATGTATTCGCTTTGCTTCACCGCGTTCGGAATGATCCTCTTCGCTCCTTACATCTTCCCTGCTGCTTTTGGAGGTTAATATGAAAACGTATCGTGTCTGGGGTGAATATGGTCCTGTTGCGTATATGGCCATTGAATACACCGTTCAAGCAGAATCGCGTGAAGATGCTCGTCGTCAGGCTGTAGAACTGTTGAAAGCAACAGACTATTGGGATCGCATTGGCGAACGCAATGTGTATGTGGAGGAAGCGAAATGACTGATCGTGTATGGGAAGATGATCGTAGCTTTGATGTTTCTGGCGGTGGTCGTTCGGTAGAAGTCTATGTGTTTGCTGGCAAGGATGTAATGATCACGGCTACGGAAGACGCCGGTTGGGACAGCCAGCTAGTAAGCTTCACTATGACTGCCGAAGAAGCAACGATGCTGAAAGAATTCCTGATCCGGAAAGGATACTGAAATGACTGTGTTTGAAGATACTCTAACTGTTCGTTACTACGCTCGTCCGAATGGTCGTATGAGGGAACTTGATATTACTAATATCTATCCCGGAGATGTTCGATTCTTTATTGAAATGGATATCCAAGTCTCTATGGAAGAGTTGTCAACTGGTCAGTTTGTAGTGTATGCTTGTCCTCGTGATGATCTATCTGAGGAGAGTGAAGTGATGGTATTTGATAATGGAAGGTCTTGTCAAGAAACTATGAAAGCCCTTCGTAAAGAATATGAGAAGGCTTTTCTGTGAAAGATATCATTCAAAATACTCCTGGTACTATTGCAGAGACCAAGAAGTGGCGTGACAAGAATCCAGAAATGCCTCTAATGCATGCTGTATATAATGGAAAAGCATCTATTCTTATGGATGAACTGAATGATATTCGATATACTCGAGTGAACGACATTGACGATGTAAACCAGAAGATTGAGAAGTTGATTGAGATTATGCTTCGTGGCATTGAATTTAAAAGGACATATTGATGTGGAATTTTGGAAACGCTATTGAAGGCTTATTTTACTTTGTTATAGGCACTACTGCAGTGGCATTCTTTCTTGGGGTGTATGTGTTAGTGACTACAGTGTTTGCGTCGTCTGATTGGGATATTTGCTCTAAGATGAGCACTGACGCTGAAAAGGTGCAATGTATGGAGATTCATAATGAATGATGATAAACTAGATAAGATGCTCGAGAAGCTAGATCGTATCATCGATCTTCTGTCAAGAGAGAAACCCTCGTACGTCCCAACGTATCCACCAACGTATCCTGGGCCCAATGTTCTGCAACAACCTCTCAAATGCCTTGAATGTGGTATTCGATTGGATCAAGTAATGGGATACGTCTGTAACGATTCACAGTGCCCTACATTTGTGAGAGTTACTAGCGCTGTATATTCAGAGAAACACCAATGGCAAACAATGAATAATGAGGATAAATGATTATGGCTAGGATGGAATGGGCTGAGCAAGAGCTAAAACTTGCAGGATACGATATTAACGATCCGGAAGACGGGCCAAATCGCTGGCTTGCAGAAGGGACACTTGAACTACTGAAGGTGTTCTCAGAACAAGGGCACAGTGGCATGTCTGCACCGTATGCGGTAGCTCTCTTTGAAAAACTTGCATTATGGAAACCTATCGCACCGTTGACTGGCGAAGACGACGAGTGGAACGATGTGGGTGAAAGCACTTGGCAGAACCGTCGTAACAGCGTTGTGTTCAAAGGAGAAGACGGGCAAGCGTACTGGATCGAGGGCCGAGTGTTCTGGGAGTGGGCTACTCATCCTGAGATTGATGAAGGCAAACCTTTTAAGAGCTACTATACGGGTCGTGGTAGCAGAGTGAACATTACATTTCCTTGGACACAACCAGATCAGAGCGAGTATGTTTTCGTACCTACCGAAGAGTTTCCAAATGAAGAATTGGAATGAATGGCTTGAGCAGAATCAGTATGATATCGACTTCGGAGACGATACTACTGACCTAATGAAACAAGCATATATTGCTGGCCTTCAAACAGCGTATGATATCATGTATTCTAACGAAGATGGTGACTACGACTTTATTATGTGGAGTCTAAAAAATCTAATTGGAGAAAGCGAATGAAAGCATTTATCGGACCTTACCGCGATCGAATCTCTGGACCTTTGAAACTCCAGGATTGGTATTTTGCAAAGCGCTTTGGTAAGTTTAACTACGACTACAGCGAAGCAGACTACACTTGGTACGATCGTGTAGTTGAGAAAGTCACTGATGCTATGATGGATGTTCTCAACAAGACTATTAACAAGTATCTTGACAAGAACGAACGTAAGATCAAGATTCACATTGATGACTACGATGTCTGGGGTGCAGATCATACTATTGCTCTGGTTGTTCATCCTATTCTTTTGAAACTGAAATCAAAGAAGCATGGTTCGCCTCACGTTGATGATGAGGACGTTCCAGAACATCTTCGTAGCACTTCTGCTCCTCCTAAAGAGAACGAGTGGGATATTGACGACAACACCCATGCTCGTTGGGACTGGGTCATGGATGAAATGATTTGGGCATTTGAACAGTGTACTAAAGATGATAAGGGTGATGATCAGTTCTACTCTGGTGATGTTGACTGGAAGTTTACTAAAGAAGAAGATAGTGAACTCTATCATATGGGTCGCGGCCCTAACCATACGTTCAAGATTGACGATGCTGGTAAGAAAGCACACTACGATCGCATCAGCAACGGCCTTCGTCTCTTTGCAAAATATTACTTTGGACTGTGGGATTAACTATGTCAAGTACTATTAATACACATGGGTTCGAAGAGGAAGAGAACGAACACGATGTGGTAGACAGAGTGTATGCCGAACTTACCCCTATGGTTAACCCTAGTCCAATGGTTCGATTCCTTCGCAATCGTGCGGGGGAAGAACATAAGTTCAAGTGTATGGATTCAATTGATTGGAAAATTGCAGACTACATCGAAGAACTTGAAAATAAATTGAAATAGAGGGTTTACAAACCCACGCATAAGTCTTATATTACTATAAGGAAATAAAACTGGAGAAATAAATGGCTTTCTATACTATGATTGGTTTTGTAGCTGTGGCAAGTGTTGTAGCTGCTGGTGTATACTGGGTGACGACAAACATTACATTTAAGCGGCAACCTGAACGATACACTTACAAGACTGATGAGACTGATAATGAGTATGTTCAGGATAACTCTGTAGCATCTAAGGACGAGCCTGATGCAAAAGCCTGATCGTTGGGACTTTGATAAACCCGAGCAATATCGGGATGCTTTGGTAAAATATGATAATCACATGAGGAAGAATAAAATGAATGCTGTCGTTGGTGGAACTTTTGCTACGTTCATCGGGCTTGCCGCACTAACTGTCGTTGGTGGATCTTGGTATACCGTTGATGAAGGTTACCGTGGTGTGACTCTTCGCAACGGTGCTGTTACTGGTACTGCCGAACCTGGTCTTGGCTTTAAGTTGCCTTTGATTGACTCTGTTATTGATATTAGCGTTCAATCCCAAGCCCAACTCTATGAGAATGTCCTTGTGTATTCTCGTGACCAGCAAACTGCTGGATTGGCACTCTCTGTTAACTATCGCTTCCCTGCAGACCAAGTTGAAACGATCTATCGTGAATACGGTGGTGAAGCTGGTGTGATTTCTCGACTGCTTGATCGTCAAGTGCTTGAAGAAGTAAAGAATGTCTTTGGTAAATTCAACGCTGTGACTGCTATTCAAGAACGTGAGCGCCTTGCTGCTGAAGTGCAGATGGCTATCCAGAAAGCCGTGATTGGTCCTATCACTGTTGAGAGTGTGCAGATTGAAAACATTGACTTCTCTGATGCATATGAACAGTCAATTGAAGCTCGTATGCTTGCAGAAGTTGAAGTGCAGAAGGTTCGCCAGAACGCAGAACGTGAAAAGGTAACTGCTGAGATTACTGTGATCCAGGCAAAGGCCGAAGCGGATGCGCAACTTGCTCGAGCAACTGCAGAAGCTGAAGCCACTCGTATCCGTGGTGAAGCAGAAGCATCTGCAATTAAAGCAAAAGCAGAAGCTCTGAAAGATAACGCTGGTCTGATTGCGCTGACACAAGCTGAAAAGTGGAATGGACAGCTGCCTACCACTATGATCCCTGGTTCGACTGTTCCTTTCATGGATGTTGCAACTAAACCTGCACAATAATAAGAAAATAAATTCTAAGAAAAGAGCGCTTCGGCGCTCTTTTCTGTAATATGGGGTTTACATTCCTGATTAGTAGTAATATAATACTACCACCAAGAAGGAGAATTACATGCTAGTTGTATTCGATATCGATGGAACGTTGGCTGATAACCACCACCGGATTCATCATGTAATAACAAAACCAAAGAACTGGAATGCATTTGATATGGCTATTCCGGGTGATACTGTTATCTGGCCAATGGCAGAAACCTTCCGCGCTCTGCGTTTAGCTGGTTATGATATCATCTTTGTTACAGGTCGTAGCGAACGTAGTCGTAAGGATACAGTTAAATGGTTGGATGAGAATGATCTGCACAATTCGTTGTCTAAGGTCTACATGAGACCAGATGGCGACTATCGTTCAGATGATATCGTTAAGTGTGAACTGCTAGACCAGATCATCAAGGAATATGGTTTTAAACCTGATATCTGGTTTGACGATCGACCGCGCGTCGTACGTGCGATCCGCGCACGAGGTGTGTTCGTTGTGGACGTGTACCAAGGAACGGAGGACTTCTAATGACTCGTAATCCAGACGATCTTTATAGCTTTGTGGCATGCCATTACTATGCAACAGGAGAGGGAAGCACTATCTCTCTCCTGATTACTCGTGCATATGCCCGTCACGATGACTATGAGCATCCGCCGGAGGTTATTTACTCTGAAGGTAAGACACATATCGATCCTGGTGTTGTTAAGATTGGTCCGGGCTTTCGAGCACTCCGCCAGTTTGCAGAAACGTTTGATTCATTCTACGCTCGTGGTGCTGAGCTATATAACTATGAAAGTTTCATGGCTAAGTATGGTCACCATCTTCCAGATTATATTAAAAAGAATCTGACTGCTGATGATCAACCAGGCAATCTAAACTACTTCTCCCAAATCCATCTAAACTTTAGCTGAGGTATATCATGACCAAGTATGTAATTGTAACTGCAATCTCGTCCTACCGCATGCGTTATGCAATTCCTGTTGATGAGCTACAGGATCTAAATACAGATGTGCCAGTTGAAGGTCATGAGGTTGAGTGGGCTTTAGATTGTGTCACATGTGAAGAAGTGAATGAGTTTTCCCAAATGCATGTTGGTGAACAGATCATTGATGCAGCTATTATCGACGAAGATGTTATGCTACAACTGTTTGATGTTGATAATGAGTATCTAAAGGACTGGACCAAAGAGAAAAAGATCCAGCACGTACGTAAGTGGAAGTATGACAAAACAGGATATAGTGAATGAGAGTTGGAATAACCGCATCTACCTTTGACCTGCTTCATGCGGGTCATATTTCTATGTTGAGAGAGGCAAAAACTCAGTGTGATTATCTAATTTGTTGTTTACAAATAGACCCAAGTATTGATAGAATAGAGAAGAACAAACCCGTTCAGACTATTGTCGAACGGTTTGTTCAATTGCAAGCTGTTAAGTATGTGGATGAGATTATCCCATATCAAACAGAAAAGGACCTAGAAGATATTCTTCAGATGTACAATATTAATGTACGTATTATTGGTGAAGAGTATAAGCACGGTAAGTTTACCGGTCGAGCAATTTGTTCTGCTCGTGGCATTGACATTTACTATAACAAAAGAGACCATCGCTTTTCCACCTCAGATCTACGTAAAAGAGTCTATGGTGAAGAGTTGAAGAAAGATATTGAAGGAGAAAAGAATGAGTTATAACTGGGCAAATGATATCCGTGACATGCACGATAAGTTTGGTGTGCATGAATGGTTTGAGAAGAACAAAGACAACAAAGAACTGATGGACAAATACCTCGAGTTCCGCCTTTCGATGTGTAAGGAAGAGCTGGACGAGACTGTGGCAGCATATGCGGCAAAGGATCCAGAAGAGATTGTAGATGGCCTGATCGACCTCTGCGTCTTTGCTATCGGTACACTGGATGTATTTGGTGTGAATGCTAGCGATGCTTGGAACCGTGTCCATTGGTCCAATATGCAAAAGGAACCTGGCGTAAAACCTGGTAGACCGAATCCCTTTGGGTTGCCTGATCTAGTTAAGCCTGAAGGCTGGGTTGCACCTAACCACAAAGGCAATCACGGTGAGATTGATAAGGCACTGTAAAAATAATTCGAAAAAAATGAAAATAGGGGGTTTACATTCCTGTTGATAAGGCTTATATCTAGTATATCAACAAGGAGATACCGATCATGATGACCTTCGAACAAACCGGCAACACCTTCACTGCTACCAACTCTATCAAACCGGTTATCATTAACAAGAACTATGCTAACCAGTATATGCTCTTTACTCCCGAAGGTCGTCTGCTCGACAACTTCACCTCTGCTGGTCCTTTCGTGGACTTCGAATCGGCTAAGCGTAACGCAGAATGCAACGTTGGTATGGCAATGAACTGGAGTGACTTCTAATGACTGCTGCAATCATCCCTGTTATCTTTTTGGTTGTAATCGTGTTTAGTGGTGCTATCATCGAAACCTTCTTTGAGGAAACGAACTAATGGTCAATGTTTATCCAATCACTGGCAAAGTGTGGTATCGTGAAAGCACTGATGAGTGGGTGCTAGAGCTGGAAGGTTCTATTAATGATACCCACTTCATTAGTCGCCACACTGAACCAGGTAACACTGCTCCAGAAGATGTTGCAGGACTACCTTCGCTGTATAAAGAGGAAACAAACTAATGACTGATGCAGAACTGATCGCACGGCTGCGCCTCTACGGAAGCAAGTTTCATCATGAGTTCGGCCATAACGAAGCCGCCGACCGCATCGAAGCCCTCACCAAAGAACTCGCCATTGCACGTCAGGACGCCAAGGCTGCGGAGGATGAGTTGGAAATGCAGGAGCAAGAAGCCTGCATGATGGAGGACGACTACATCAAGCTTGAGAAGGAGCGAGACGCACTCGAAGCCAAGCTGGCGAAGGCGGTGGAGGCTTTGGGCACTCTATTGGCAGCGGCAGACACAGGCGGGGGGTTTACATCTGCAAGGAACATCGCCCGCGCCACCCTCGCAGAAATCAAAGGAGAGACCAAATGATTCGTAACATGCGTGATATTGCCATCTTTATTCTTACGATGTATATTATTGCTATCATGGTATGGGTACGACTTAACCCAGAAGATGTTGGTCAATGGAAAGCTGAAATGGATATTGGCTACGATTCTATCTGGGCTGAATATATCTTTGACTGTGACTGCACGGAGGCTTTGGAATGACCACCCGCAGCCATCAGCTACTTGACATTGCAAAATCTCTATATAACTCTTTCAAAGATCAACAAGAGACTCTTGACTTTGCTACTGGTCTCGTAGCTGAAGGTCTGCATCGACTTAAGCCGAAGCACACTGGTCTTATCTCTGTGAAGGCCAATCATCGTGGTGTAAAGATCTGCAAAGAACATTTCTTCGGTCGACTTGCTTCTGCCAAGAAGCTTATGCAGAAGATTGCAGAAGGCAAGTGGACTGATCATCGATTGGTGCAGTTCATCAACTCACGCAGTCGTGTTCACTATACTACTAGTGATGAGAATCAGAGATTGAGGAATTACGATCATCTACATTGGCGTGAAGCATACCGTCAAGCTGGTATTCAGCTAGTACAATTTGCTCCTCGTCGAGAACAAAAATATGTTTACAACATCGATAGTATGTCTTATAATGTAGCAGATGCAGCAAAGAAGTATAACTGTACGAAAGCAGTTGTAGTCTATCGCTGTAATTCTAAATCGAAAAAGTGGACAAAGTGGCAAAGGAATAAAGTGAATGAACAGAGTGTCGGGCAGAACTCTAGCGGAAGGCCTCAAGAATCTACGTCGGCTGTTGTATCATCAAGGGTATAACATTCAGACTGGTAGTTGGCAAGGAACTACCGAACCTCCTATCTTCCTTGAGATTCTCCATGCTGACCTAGTAGCACAAATGTACACAGATGCTGTTCGTGCATCTGATGAACTTGGTGCATCCCAACCATGGGCTGACGTACATTTCGAAGAACGTACAGGCGGGATTCCTCTGAATCCACCGCCTTCTCATACTATGTGGCTCAAGGATACAGAGAAGTATCTGTCTAAGAACCAAGAAGCATTCTCACATTCGTATCCAGAACGTATGTGGGCACCAAGTATGGATGGCATCCGCTTTAAGACTGGTAACCTTGGCGATGCTGTAGAGCTACTCAGAAAAGATAGCACCACTCGTCAGTGCTATGTTCCTATGTGGTTTCCGGAAGATATCGTAGCAGCTAACCTTGGTGAGCGTGTACCATGCTCATTCGGCTGGCACTTTATGGAACGTGGTGGACAACTACATTGTTCGTATCACATGCGCTCGTGCGACGTCGTGCGACACCTACATAATGATCTATACTTTGCCAATCGTCTTACCCAATGGATGATCGATAAAAGTGGCATTGATGCACAAGTTGGGTATTTACATTTCAGCTCAACTAGCTTACACTGCTTTGAGAATGATCGCTTTGCCCTTGGCAGGCTAATAGGAGTATAATATGTGTGGATTTATTGCCGGTAAGGATCTGCCACAAGATCTTAGCCAACTCATTGAACTTATGAGCTATCGTGGCCTACCTGGCTACAAAGGCTATCTGCGTTTCGGTCACAAAGATGAAATGCAGTTTGCCCACTACAGTCTACCATTTGTTAATCTGGATCCAGCTGTCTGTATCCAGCCAATCAATAGTAATCCGCCTGCACTCTTTGTTGGTGAGATTTTCAACTATAAAGAACTCGGCTATGAGACTGATATCCAATGTGCTATTGAAGAGTTCTGGAAAGATGATAAACTCTTTAATGCATTCCACCAGTTCGACGGCTTCTGGTCATTTGTAACCACATACGGTGCAAACATCATTGCAGCTACTGACTATCTTAGCCAGAAGCCAATCTATTACCGTACTGATATGGAAGCGTTGGCATCCGAGATTGATATCCTAATCCATCTTGGTCATACTACACGTGATGAAGTGTTTATGTCAAACACTATGAAGTGGGGTTATTCACCTGATGCACGTACACCATGGAATGAAATCAAACAGATCCCACCTGGTCACTACTACTATAAAGGTGCAGTGTACGAGTACTGGGATTGGAACAAGGTCTCGTGCACTGACTTGCGCACTGATCTGTTGAAAGCTACTGAGCTTCGTCTTGGTGGTCAACGTGATGTAGCTGTGCTACTCTCTGGCGGTCTAGATAGTACTATCATCTATGGTCTGATCAAGCAACTCGGTCGTGAAGTAACTGCTGTGCATGTCGACAATGCAGAGAAAGGCTTCGCTAACCTCGCACTGCATCTCGGTGATACTATGCATCACGTTAAGCTCGATAGTGTGTTTGACTATGAAGCATTGATTGTACACCAGTCGCCTGTCGATCTTGGTTCTGTTAAGCCACAGATTGCTATGGCTAAGAAGCTACGTGAGCTTGGCTTCTATGCAGTCATGACTGGTGATGGTGCCGATGAACTGTTCGGTGGATATCGTCGTGCCAAAGAGTATGATAGCCAAATGTCAGACATGTTCTGCGAACTGCCATACTATCATCTGCCTAAGATCGATCGTACTATGATGCGATACACTATCGAGACTCGTTGCCCGTTCCTTGCGCCATCGATCTGTAAGCATGCAATGAATACCCCATATGTAGAACGTAATGGTGAAAAGAAAGTACTGAAGCAAACGTTTGCCGATATCGTACCACCAGAAATCCTAAATCGTGACAAACATCCACTAAAGACAAATGCTATTCGTACTAATCCAATGGATTATAGGATTGCAATGGATCGACTATTCAGATCAATGGTATATGAGGAGAATTACAGTGAGCTCTAATAAATGGGATCATCGTTATATGGATATGGCTAAGTTGGTGGCAACTTGGTCGAAAGATCCGTCGAGTAAGATTGGTGCAGTAGCAGTCAATGAGAAAGGCCAGATCCTTACCACAGGTTACAATGGGTTTCCTCGTGGCATTGCCGATGATGATCGTTTGAATGATCGTCCAGTCAAGTATAAGTACATCGTACACGCAGAACAGAATGCAATCTACAATGCTACCTACAATGGCGTATCATTGCATGATTCTACGATGTACGTAGCAGGTCTGCCATGCTGTTCAGACTGCGCAAAAGGTATTATCCAAGTTGGTGTTCGTCGTGTCGTTATGAATGGCGATCCGTCAAATGAAAGATGGGAAGAGTCTACGAAACTCACCCTTGATATGTTTAAAGAATCTGGTGTAGAATGGGAGTTCATTAAGTGAGCGGAAAATTTAAAATTGGTATTGTTGGTCATGGATTTGTAGGTCAGGCAGTAGATTATGCCTTTACCCATCCTCATGTAGAAAAGTTCTATGTTGATCCAAAGTATAATACATCTATCGATGATCTGGTAAAGTGGCAGCCGAATGTTACATTCATTTGTGCACCCACTCCTATGCAAGACAATGGTACAATCGATGCTACGATCGTAAATGATGCTGTACTCAAACTGATTCAGCATACAGGCAGTGGCATTGCTATTAAATCAACTGTGACACCGCATGCTCTTAAGAATCTAATGGTCACGGTTCACTTTAAAGAAGCAACTGATCGTGTCGTTTATAATCCTGAATTCCTTACTGAGAATAGTGCAAAGGAACAGTTTATTCATGCACCGTTCCATGTCTTTGGCGGTTCACCTGAAGCAATTGAAGCGTTGCTTTGGGTGTACAACATGTTCTCTATGTGTAGCATGGATAAGGTGTATAGAACTGCACCAGTAGAAGCTGCATTCATTAAGTATGCAATTAATTCGTTCTTGGCTACGAAGGTTACATTCTTTAACCAGCTATATGATGCTGCAATGGAAATGGATGCATCCTTTAATAACATCATTGCAGGATTGGAGATGGATTCCCGTCTTGGTAAATCACACATGAGAGTTCCGGGATTCGATGGTAAGAAGGGATTTGGTGGTGCGTGCTTCCCGAAAGACGTATTAGCATTAAATAAAGAATTTCCGGGGTTTACATTGTTGGAAGAAGTCGTTAATATTAACAATGATTACCGCTCCGCTTATGAATTAGATGAAAGAGAGAAAGTAAACAATGTCCATTATGAACAAACTCAAAAAGAACAGTAAGATTCAGGGTACTGAAGTACTTGCTGATTCGAAGTTCTTTAATGATAAGGATATGATCCCTACGGACGTTCCTATGATCAACGTAGCACTATCTGGTAGCATTGACGGCGGTCTTGCTCCTGGTCTGACTGTGCTTGCTGGTCCATCCAAACACTTTAAGACGTCATTCGCATTGCTGATGGCATCTGCATATATGAAGAAGTATCCTGATTCCGTAATGCTGTTCTATGATTCGGAATTCGGTTCGCCTCAATCTTACTTCCAACAGTTCGGTATCGATACCAGTCGTGTACTCCATACACCGATTGCAAACGTAGAAGAGCTTAAGTTCGACCTAGTTGGTCAGCTTGAGAATCTTACTCGTGGCGATCACGTCATCATTGTTATCGACTCGATTGGTAACCTTGCTTCGAAAAAAGAACTTGACGATGCATTGAATGAGAAATCTGTTGCAGATATGTCTCGTGCAAAGGCATTGAAAGGTCTGTTCCGTATGACCACGCCTTACCTGACTATGAAAGATATTCCTCTTATTGCCATTAACCATACGTATAAAGAAATGGGTCTATTCCCTAAGGATATCGTTGGTGGTGGTACTGGTATCTATTACTCCGCAGATAATATCTGGATCCTTGGTCGTCAGCAAGATAAGCAAGGTACAGAAATTAAAGGTTATCACTTCGTTATCAATATTGAGAAATCCCGTTATGTTAAAGAAAAGTCTAAGATTCCTATCTCTGTTAGCTGGGAGGGTGGCGTTCAAAAGTGGTCTGGTCTGCTTGAAGTTGCTCTTGCTGGTAAGTATGTTGCTAAACCAACTATTGGTTGGTACCAACACGTTGACCAAGCATCTGGTGAGCTC
>JACCDX010388656.1_pt1 | contig 74663 bp, 79 predicted proteins | sample 7449681 | NCBI WGS metagenome assembly JACCDX01 (sample SAMN15323450, study PRJNA562643) | freshwater metagenome | isolation source: river surface water | place: USA:Blue River Watershed | collected 2017-08-18 | reverse complement strand
TACCTATTCTCTAACCAATCCCCGATTCCAAACTTTCAAATTTATGCTTCCAGCGAGGCACACGACGACGCGACCGTGAGACGTACTCAAAGGTACGTCGGAACGGCAAGGAGGAGTGTAACAAAGCTGGAGCTTAAATTTGAAAGTTTGGTGCCGAGGACCGGAATCGAACCGGTACGCCGCTGTGAGGCAGCGCAGGATTTTAAGTCCTGTGTGTCTACCAATTCCACCACCCCGGCAAGAATTGTTGAGAGGTCTTAAACTAAACTAGACTGAGACAAAAAAAAAGCCCCTACGCTACTGCGCAGGGGCATAAAAACGAAAAAAAGCTTATTTTACAGCTTTTTTGAACTCCATTCCGGGACGGAACTTAGGAACATTGTGGGCTGGGATCTTCAATTCAGCGCCAGTTTGAGGATTACGGCCTTTTCTGGCTTTTCTCTTCGCTTTAAAAAAGCTTCCGAAACCAACTAGGGTCACTACATCGCCTTTTTTTACAGATCTTTTGATGATCTCCAAAGTGCTGTTCAACATTGCTTCAGCTTGAGTTTTAGAAACAGAGTGTTCTTTGGAAAGTTGATCTACGATTTGTGCCTTGTTCATTATCGAAATTCCTCCGGTTAATTTTTCAGTGATTTCGCACGAAAATGTCCGCGCGCTACAGGACAAAACGCTATCAGGAATTGAAAAACCGTCAAGATTTTTTCAAAGAGGAAAAATATTTTTTCTTCACCCAATGCTTTAACTCCATGGGATTTTCCTCCCACCAAAGTTTTTTCGCAGGATTTCCAAAATTTGATTCACAGGAATCACACATTCCACAAATTTTTTCTTGCATTCCCAAAAAGGCCGCAATGAAGACTTTTCTACACTGATTGCTCCAAAACATTTTCCATAAAAAATAGAAATCTGTTTTTTGTTCTTTCTTTTCAAAACGATCAAAGTTCGCATCACTCCTTCGCAAATATAGAACGGCCTCTGCTAGATTTCCGTCTCTTCCGGCACGACCGGCCTCTTGCCAAAACTGAGAAATCGAGGAAGGTGGAGAAAGATGAACAACCAGACGCACTCGCCCGTAATCGATTCCCATTCCAAACGCAGAGGTGGCGAAAAGTATGGGAACCCTTCCCGTGCGAAATTGCTGAATCAACTCTTTTTTGTAATCAAGTGGACGTCCCGCGTGAAAGGCATAAGAAACAAAACCCATAGAGCGGAAAAGCTGTGCATAGGATTCACAGCAATTTCTAGTTTCGCAGTAAACAATGGCAGAATCTGGAGAGCGTATTTGCTTCAAACGCTCTACCAAATCAATCAAAAGACTTCCCTCGTGTAACTGAGGAGAAATTCGTATCCGTAAATTTGGCCTTCCTATCCCAACACTTACGGTAAATGCATCCTTTCCGATTTCTTTCATCCACTCCTTTCCTTGCGCTAACGACAAGGTTGCCGACAGACCTAAGACAGGAATTCCTTGAAATCGCCTCACAAAAATCCCTATGGACTCTTCGAACGCCGGACGGAAATCGTGCCACTGCTCGAAGCAATGGAGCTCATCGAGAACCAAAAGATCCGGAGAATTCCCAGAATCCAATTCTGCTTCCAACTTTTTCGACAGAAATAAAGACTCTAATTTTTCTGGGGAAAAAAGAGTGATTTGGCATTGTTCAAGAATTTCTGTGTTTTTTGCAGATCCCCAAACTCTCGCTCGCAATCCAAAAAGCTCTGCGGCTATCTTTTGGTCTTCCATTAGTGAAATAAGCGGGCTTAACACCCAAACTTTCCAACCCCATTCTTTCGCTGGTAAAAAGTACGTTAGCGATTTGCCATAACCTGTCGGTAAATTGCTAAAAACCGACTTTCGCTCGGAAAGATAATGAAGAATTTCTAACTGACCGGGCTTGAGACGAAAGGGAAAAGAATGATTCAGATGTTTCATCTGAAACCAATGTGCAATCTATGAACCAAACCGAAAGAATTCTAACCTACCGACTCAACGGCCTGTTTTGCTTTGCCTGACTTTAAATAAAAAACAACTCCACTCAAATTAATGAAAATCTGAATGGTAATCAGTAACGTAAATACTTCGGCCCCATGACTAGAGCCCGCCATCTGAAACAAAGCCGCAAACGCCACATGGCCAACACCTAAACCGGCGGGAGCAATGGGAATGGCTGTGGTTAATAGCCCAATGGGAACCAATAAGAAATAACTATGCAAATCAATAGATTGATCTCCCAATGCGCGAGAACAAAGTATGGCTACCACAACAATCATCGAGTGAGTGCAAATGGATAACACTAAGGCTTTCATCAAAACGCCGGGACGATGACCATAGGAAATCCAAGAATCGTAGGCCTGCAGAAAAATTTTTCCGGGTCCGTAGTTGTCAAGAATATGCATTTTTTTTCGCAAAAAAGAGAGGGGCCCCCAAACCGACAGCATGATGTAAGAAAAGAAAACCACCATCCCAAAAAATAAACCAAGAATGAGAAATGCAATCTGCCGCAAGGAATCATTATTCCAAACTTCCTGCCAGTAAAATAACAAGGGCGATGCCGCAACTAGCACCAGCCCAAAAACGCCCATGGCTCGATCCAAAAGAATCGAAGCCAATACCGGTGTCTTTTTTTGGCCCTTATGATCGGAAACTATATACCAAGCTTTGATAATATCTCCGCTCACAGCCCCAGGCATGGTGGTATTAAAAAAAGCACCGATCATTCCATAACGTAGTACGCTGGCGAAAGAATAATCTAAATCTAAGCCCTTTAACAAAATGTTCCATCGCTTCAAAGCAAACAACATGGCAGCTAATTCAAGAAAAAAACAGATTAGCAAAAGATGAACTTGAGAAAATCCCTTTACCACCACAGAGAGATCCAATCGTCCTGTGTGAACCATGTAAAACAAAATGGCGAAAGCGAAAAAAAACTTAGCCAAGAGTTTCGTCCACTTGAAGAAGTTTTCTTTCATTGCTTACCTTTCCACACAAAACGAAGGAAATTCGAAAAAATCGTACGAGCAACTTTTTCAGAAAAAAGCTTTGCTGATTGACTTCGGTTCAAGGCTGGAAAATTTGGATCCGCAGCTAGCTTTTTGTCCAATCCTCTATTGCCCGCTTCTAGGCCTCTCTCTGGATGAAATTGCACTCCCCACATGGGGGCATCTAAAACATCAAACGCCTGAACAGCACATCGAGAGTTTTTCGCCGTAATTCGAAATCTTTCTGGAAGAGAATAGACTTCATCGTTGTGATACTCGAAGGAATAAAACTGATTTGGCAAACCCTCGAACAACACAGAAGGAGCTAAAGTCTCTATCTCGGCCCATCCATGTTCAGATGTTTTTGCTACTCCAGTATATTTAGCACCCGCTAAGGTCTTTGCGATCAACTGTTCGCCATAACAAATTCCGAACGTGGGAATCTTCTTTCGGTGAAGCTCACGAATGGCATCCATCTCCAATCGAATCCATTCCTCATCTTCGTCAATTCTAGTTTTTGAGCCCGACAATACCGCTCCATCAAAAATAGATAGATCTTTTGGGATCTGCTTTTCTGGGGCTCTTACAGAGAAGACTTCAATGGCTCCAAAGTTCTGCGCTTCTCGTTCAAGGTGCTGTCGAATTTCTGGACTTCCGTGGGGCGGATCAAAAGTATTGTCAATCAGTAGAATTTTTTTCAAACCGTAACTCCACGTACTTCATGAAAATAGAATGGGCTGCGTTTATCGATATCACGAAGCCGGGAAGTCCATCAAGAAACCCTCTCTTCCAAATATAGGTTTCTAGAAATTTTCCAATGGGCTTCGTCAAAATACGAAGCATAGAGCCTGTTTCTCCTCTTGATTTTGCTACTTTCGCGCCTAATCGTGAAAAACGCACATTCGTCACCACCTGTTCGCCCACGTCGGAAAACGTATAATGAAAAAGATCATTGGTTAGCGCATGTACGGGTCCATCCACTACCAATTGCTCATGCACTTCAGGTTCCGTCCATCTGGAATGATTCCTATGCGATAACCTCACCAGGCGGTTCGGATACCAGCCACCATGGTAAATCCATCGCCCCAAGTACCACGTTCTTCTAGGTAGGCTAGCGCCCCAATATTCCTTTTTCTGCTGTTGCTGGCCGAGAAAATCTAGAATTTCTTCCTTCAATTCTTGGCTCACCTCCTCATCGGCGTCCACAGATAACACCCAGTCATTTTTGGCCTGTTGAAATCCAAAGTTTTTTTGCTGCCCATAGCCGGGCCAGGACCGTTGCATTACCTTGGCTCCCGCTGCTTTTGCGATTTCCACCGTTCGATCGGTGGATCCAGAATCAATGACTAAGATTTCATCCGCAAAGGCCAAAGATTTTAGGCAACGAGCCAAGTTCTTTTCTTCGTTCAGAGTGATAACCAATGCGGAGAGGGGTGGACGAACTACCATCGCATCCAGTATAACTGAAACGGCTTTTGAAAACTGAGTTTTTCGTGGAGAACCTTAGGGATTTCTCGTGATCGATGGCGCTTGAAAAATTGCCAACCCGCACGAAAACAGCAGAGAGGAATTCATGAAAGTAGCGATTGTAGGCACAGGATACGTGGGTTTAGTGGCCGGAGTTTGTTTCGCCGAAACGGGTAATGATGTGATTTGTGTGGACATCGATCCGCAAAAAGTAGCCAAACTCCAGCGCGGCGAGCCAACCATTTTTGAGCCTGGTCTGCAGGAGCTCATGAAAAAAAACCAAGTAGAAAAACGCCTACACTTCACCACTAACTTGAGTGACGCAGTAGTAAAGTCTAGTGTGATTTTTTTGGCTGTGGGAACCCCCTCCTCGGTAGATGGCTCGGCAGATTTGACGGCCGTATTGAAAGTGGCGTCCGATATTGGAAGCGCCATGAACGGCTATAAAATTGTGGTGAATAAATCCACGGTGCCCGTTGGAACCGCAAAAAAAGTTTCTGACATCATTCAATCGAAAACAAAACACCCCTTTAGTGTGGTTTCGAATCCAGAGTTCTTAAAAGAGGGTTCTGCCATTGATGACTTTTTGAAGCCGGATCGAGTGGTTATAGGAACCGATAGCGACGAAGCCTGGAACGCGATGAAAGAGCTTTACGAGCCCTTTGTTCGCCAAGGCAATCCCATTATCCGCATGAATAATCTCTCCGCAGAAATGACGAAATATGCAGCCAATGCCATGCTGGCTACGAAGATTTCCTTTATCAATGAAATCGCCCTGCTCTGTGATCGAGTGGGAGCCGATGTGGAAAGCGTACGCTCGGGCATTACCTCTGACGTAAGAATTGGCAGACACTTTTTGTATCCAGGTCCAGGATACGGTGGAAGCTGCTTTCCGAAAGACGTAAAAGCACTTTTAAAAACAGGCAAAGAACACGGACTTTCTATGAAAGTTGTGGGTGCCGCAGAGGAAGCCAACGAGCGGCAAAAACAAGTTTTGGGTGAGAAAATTCTCAAGTTCTTCGGAACCTCATTATCTGGAAAAACAGTCGCCATTTGGGGATTGGCCTTTAAACCCAATACCGATGATATGCGAGAGGCTCCTTCTTTGGTGTTGATTGAGACTCTTTTAAAGGCCGGCGCAAAAGTTCAAGCCTTTGATCCAATTGCCCACGAAACGGCTCCACAAGCCTTGCAACAAATGGGTCTAGATCTGAAGAATTTCAGCCTCTCCGACACAGATTACGGAGCACTAGAAGGCGCAGACGCTTTGGCAGTGGTCACGGAATGGAACGAATTTCGAAATCCAGATTTTGATAGAATCAAATCGCTACTAAAGTCTCCAGTGATCTTTGACGGAAGAAATATCTGGAAACCCGAATCTTTGAAGAAGAGGGGCTTTCAGTACTTTGGCATTGGAAGAGCGTAATTAGGGATTCCCTTGAAGGGCACTTTTTTTCTCGCCCTCGGTTTTTGCGTTTCGAGCAAGTTCTTGAATGGGAATCACCAAAGCTTTTTGGGTCTCTCCCTTTTCGTGCACCTGAAACTCTTGTTGTAGCTTGACTAAGCCACAAAACTTTTCTCCCGGCTGGGTACAAATATAAAATTGTCCTGAAATTTGATAGCTACCCATTTCCGTAAATGGCCCTAACGAAACTTTAGGTTCAACCAAACTCTTGTATTCAAAAAACTGCAGCGGTGCGATTTTCCCGTCTTCGATTTTTTTCCCAATGGCTAATTTCGTGGGAAACCCCCAAATCATCGTGTGACCTGGATTCTCTCCAAACTCTAGCTGAACCGTAGAGCCAGCGGCCACAACAAAGGAATCAAGATTTAAGCTCATTTCGAAAAACTCTGGAGCAAATGCTTTTTTCATCTGCTGCACAAACAGCACAATGAGAATTCCAAAGCTGGCACCCACTAAGTATGTTGGAAAGCGACGGAGAAAGATTTTCTTTTTCATTACTAAGAATTCAATCGCATACTGGCCACTCTCATCATGGCCTCTAAAACAATGCCTTTCGACATTTTTGATTTTCCCTTGGTGCGATCCTCAAACAAAATCGGGAACTCCACCAAACGAAATCCTTTTTTCCATGCCCGCCACTTCAATTCGATTTGAAAAGCATACCCTTCAGAGCGAAGTGCACTTAGTTCTACGGACTCTAAAACTTTTCTTCTCCAGGCATTGAAGCCGCCGGTCATGTCTTGAATATTCATTCCAAGAATGGCTTTGGCGTAAACGCTACCACCCCTACTAATCACTTTGCGTCCCACACCCCAATTGCGAATGCCCCCACCCTCCACGTAGCGCGATCCAATCACAGCGTCGTGATCTTTTAGCAATCGCCAGAATTCTGGAAGGTAGTTTGGGTTATGAGAAAAATCCGCATCCATCTCACAAATTGCATCATAGCCTCGGTCTAGTCCCCAAGCAAAACCAGCCACATAGGCTTTGCCCAATCCGCTCTTTTGTTGCCGATGCAACACTTGAATTCGTGGATCTTTTTTTGAAAGTTGGTCAGCCAATTTTCCCGTTCCATCGGGAGAGTTATCGTCCACCACCAATACATGTACTGCAGAAACTCCGTAAAGATGGGCCTTGGAGTCTGCGACCTGAAAAACGCCATCCAAAAGATCTTTTAGATTTTGGATTTCGTTGTATGTGGGAATAACGATTAAAAACTTCAAAGGATTTCTCGCTCAAACAAGAGCCCAAAGTGTAACCCTTGGGCCCCTTGCGTTCATTTCGTGACTAAAAAGGAATTTCGTCTTCCGTGAAGGAAGATTCTAGAGTTGGACCATTGTCAGCCATTTCTGGAGACGAATCCATAGCAGAAGCCCCAGCAGAAGTCTGAGCTCCAGCGGTTCCTAAAAATTGAATGGTAGAAGCCACGATCTCCGTCGTGTAGCGCTTATTTCCATCTTTATCGTCCCAAGAACGAGTTTGTAGACGACCTTCCACAAAGCACTGACGCCCCTTGCTTAAGTATTTTTCGCAAAGCTCAGCAAGCTTTCCCCAAACAACCACGCGATGCCATTCTGTTCGCTCTTGGCGTTGTCCATTTTTATCATTCCAATTTTCGGAGGTAGCCAAATTAAAATTTGCTACGGCTGTGCCGGTATTGGTGTAACGAATTTCTGGATTATTTCCGAGTCGACCGATGAGTAACACTTTATTAACAGACATATTTCCTTCCCTCTCTTTCCGAACGAAAGAGATCCATGTACCGATAGTTATTCATTGGTTCTATGGTTGGGGGGAAATGAAGTCAAGGAGAGCGGCTTAGGTTCTGAGCTTCTGCCGCGTTTTTCATCTCACTCAATGCAGCATTTTCATTGATATCCCGCGCCGCGCCGAGATTTTTTTGCTCTGCTGCCGGATTCGTTTTGTAATTTTTCAACTTTTTCCCAGCAAACAAATTCTCTGTCTCAATCTTGCGCTGCCAGTGTTCCTTTAACGCAGCTCGAGCCTTTCGAATGTCCTGTTTGTACAAAAAGGGATCAAAGCCACAACTTTGACAAATCAGGGCCTGGCGCTTTCTTAAACGATAAACAAGTTCAAACCCAAGCCAGAGAGGGAAAAATAAAAAAAGACCTTTCCAGCCAAACCAGTTCCAACCCACCAAAGTCAGGGCAGAGGTGACCAAAGCCAATTGAGCGAAATGCTTTTGTCCGATCTTTCGAATGGTATTGGTGCTTTGGTGATAGTGGCAAAGAGGACAAAAGAAATGCAGTTTGCCTTCTCTATAGTGATAAAAATCCTGTTTTACCTTTTTCGGCGCCATTCCTTGGCCTCCACTAGTGTTTATTATAGCGAAGAAAGAAGTTTAGACACAAGGCGTTTTTCCGTAGCCGATTCTTCAAACGGTTTCTACAATAGAAAGATGAAGGTTGTTTTCCTCATTCTTCTACTCTTTTTTACTGGCCCCTCTGCTCAAGCAAGCCTAGGACTGCACCTAGGCTCACACCTTGGCTTTGGTGGTATGGGTAACGAGAGTGGAACCCGAACCAATCGAACCATGGGAACCTTTGATTTACAGGCCATGCCCGGATATCGAGTTTTCGGCTTCATGCCGGGAATTCTTTTAGAATACCGAATGATGAGCCAGCTAACCAATCGCATTGAGGCCGGATCAGACTACAGCGGAAATGGGTCAAACGTCGGCTTAGGAATCTTGTTCGAACCTGCCCTATTTAAGTTTCTGGCTTCGTATGATTTCCGCTCGAGGCATGGATTTTCCTCTCCGGAAACTACATTTTCCGGATCGGGTTATCGACTGATGGTTGGTTACAAAATCCTGCCTCTTCTCGCCTTCGATTTGCAGTACGTGAATACAAAATACAATACCGTGGAAGAAAACGAAACAGAGACTTCCATCGACGAAGATCCTATCACCCACTGGAATTTGGGATTCGGAGTGTCCCTTTCGTTTTAGGTGCCCAAAAAGTAGATTCTATTACGAATCACCAGATTCCTTAGTGAGCGCACCCCGTATCAAATTCTGAATTTTCCTTTTTTTAGAAGCAAAAACGCGGACCGGCCCCTCCTAGATTCCCTAGGGGGGCGGCTTGGTAGGTTTTCGTAGCAGATTCCAAAAGATAAGAATTTTATGAAATAACAACAGCGCCAGAGCTAACGTACAGCATTCACACCCTTACTAGTACAAGTTGTGTGCCAAACGCTCAGATAAAGATAAGGTATTGAAATAACTGAAAAACAAAATAAGGCACAGCGTCAAAAATGCCAACTTTACTCGGCGCCGGTAACGAATTGACCCCGAAACATAGCTGTAATTTTTACACCATGCCAAAACCAGAACCTAGAATTTTTTACTGCACCACAAAGACTTCCATGGGTCTCATATTTTCAATGCCGGCCTCACGGAACACATAACTTTTGTCCCCGAACTCCGTGAACATATCGATGCGTTGATTTTTGATCGCATCTCCGATGTCCACGGCCAAAAACAATCCGTCATGAATGGAACCATCGGGAAGTTTTGCGCCTACGGCCTTCGGAATATAAACCTTCGTACCAATTGGAACTACCGTTGGATCTACAGCCACGGATCGAAAAGGCACTAAGGGTATTTTATCTACTCCATACCCGTAAGGAGCCTCTGGGGGACAAACAATCCATCGAATTTCTGTAGTGCCATCAGGCAATTTAATTCGGCCCTCGTAGTTGATCACTCGACCATCCAAAAGTTTTCCCGTGCCTTCCATTCGAATCTCACGATGAAATTTATCCGAGACCATTGCAATTACGTTTCCATCCATATCTTTTAGCGGACGAATTCTGCTTTCACCGTCCGCCTTTTCCATGGCAACCCAGTAGAACGTGGGCTTTAGATCGCCAATTTTTCTCATTCTCATGCGATCCGGAGTATCAAACTCTGGACGCGCTGCTGAAGCTTGAGTCGCCACCATGGTCGTGGAAAGGAAAATTCCTAGAGTAACAAAAAAAACTCGCATCGACATCCTCCCTGTTGTCCTTCCGTCATCCTTAACGAAAATCTAAAAATCCCTCCAGGCAGACATGTAATTTCTTACCATCTTTAAACCCAAGGGCTTGTAATAATTGTATGCGTTTGTCCAATCGATAGAAACCTTAACCGCTCCACGCATCAATAATTTTTGTAGAGATAACGCTAACAGGAATTTTCCGGCCCCTTTTCCCCTCTCGCTAGCGGATATTCCGATGGGACCCAAACAAGAATCCGTGTCACAGTCATCTCCTTCGGGAAAAAGAGGAAATCGAAGAGCGCCCGGCATCCATAGAGAATCACTTCCCCTTTTCGCCAACCGAGAAAAGCCTTTTCTATTTCCGTCAAAGTCTACCAACTCATTCCAAAATACTCCGTTCTTGTGTTCTAAATTTCTCCAATACAAAAACTCACGTGACCACCGACCTGGAAATTCTTTTTTCATGTAGGAGGAAAAATCGTCGAAGCGAGAAACTTCAATCTCAGAAAGAGTCCACCCACTCTCGATGGCTGCCTTAGAGGCAACAGACAAATATTCCTGCATTTGTGGATTTGAAAGAGATCCAGAAAAGTCAGCCGCATCATTTAACACAAATGCATGCTCCCGAAGGGCATCTATCAATCCTCGATCTTCTTCAGGAACCCCCGGGAGAAAATGAAATTCTTCGCCACCAAGACTCAAACGGGTCTTCTTCAACCTTTTAGAAGCATCTAAAGCGGCTGATACAAATTCATGTTCCCTATTCTTCACCTTTCCCCAGAGGCTGATCCAAAGAGTCTTTGAAGACAGGCCATTCAATTCCCCCTCTTGGGTCGCCTTGGCCACCATACAGGGCACGCCCGCTAGCGTTTGAATCTCGTAATCTAGCCAATTTTGCCGCGTTTGATGCCAATGAAAGTCGCCCCCACGTAAACGGAAGTACGCGCTGTGGCATTTATTCCAGTCTTCGAAAAGCTGACGAACCTCTTCTTCTTTTACCTGCATAAAAAAATTGTACTCCTCGTGTGAATTTTCCAAAGGAATTTTCTCCACAAGACGAAAAATCCCGTCTATCATCTCTAGATTGAATCAATTGAAATTTTCTGGAGGCAACCGTGACTCGTAAACAAAAACTTTTGGCAGTGGCATCTGTGCCTGTTCTGGCTTTGATCGCCGTAGCCTGCACACAAAACGAAAGCATCGCCAATGATTCTGGCGTGTATTTCATGAAGAAAGATGGAAACAATCCAAACGTGGTTGCCAAATTTGATGGCAAAGATATCACCATGGAAGATTTGGAAAAAAGCAGCCCAGACGTTTTTGCGGCTCGCCTAGAAGTATACAAAGCTCAAAAAGCCGCTTTGGAAGATTATGTAAGAAATGCCGTTATGGAGTCGTTGGCGAAAAAAGCCAATATCTCCACTGACGAATTTATGAAAAAAGAAATGGAAGCCGCCAAGAAGAAGATTTCTGAAAAAGAAGTGGAAGCTTTCTTGAAGGGGAAAAACGTTCCAGACACCAGCAAGGTTCCCTCTGATGTTCGCGATCAAGTGAAAGGCATTTTGCATATCCAGAAGTTGGTTGCTAGTGCCACCAAGGGAAACCAAGTCGAGCTATACCTAGCTAGACCTAAAGCCGCCCCTATCACCTTCAAGCTTGATGGTGAAGCCGCTTGGGGAAGCCCCGATGCTCCTGTGACCATCGTAGAGTACTCTGATTTTCAATGCTACTACTGCGGACAAGCCAGAGCTCGATTGGCCGAGATCAAAAAGATTTACGGAAAAAAAGTACGCATCGTTTACAAGCACTATCCACTTCCTTCTCACACCGAAGCTAGACCAGCGGCCGAAGCTTCCATGTGCGTGAACGAACAAAGCAGCGACAAATTCTGGAAGTTTCATGACATCCTGTTCGACAACCAGAAACAATGGAACAAACAAGACTTCATGGAATACGCCAAAAAAGTTGGCGCAGACGTGAAGAAATTTGAAGAGTGCTTTGATGCTAAGAAATATGCTCCCCTCGTAGACGCTTCTATTGCTGAAGCTCAACGCCTGGGCATCAATTCTACACCTTCGTTTTTCGTGAATAGCCAGCTAATCAAAGGCGCTCAGCCTCTAGCTGAGTTCCGCGAAATTATCGACGAAGCTATCAACTAAAATGAGAAGGGCTAAGATCGTCTGTACACTTGGCCCCGCCTCTTCCTCCCCCGCGATGATTCGAGAACTCATGAAGCGGGGGATGGATGTGGCTCGCTTAAATTGCAGCCACAGCTCACACGAAACACTCACAAAATTAGTAACCATGGTGCGAGAAGCTAGCGATGAGCTACATCGCCCCGTGGCCATTTTATTAGATTTGCAGGGTCCTAAAATCCGGATTGGAAAATTTCCGGGTGGCCCTATCACCGTGGCTAAAGGTGATAAAATTACCATCACCACGAACGAAACAGAGCCATGCACTCAGACCAGATTGTCCACCACCTATCAACAGCTCACCAATGATGTGAAGCCCGGTGACAGAATTCTATTGGACGATGGTAATGTCGAACTGAAAGTTTTATCGAAAAACGCTACAGAAGTAGAAACCGAGGTCGTTTTCGGTGGTGATCTTTCTAACCACAAAGGCATGAATTTGCCGGGTGTAAAAACCTCCATTCCCAGCTTAACCGAAAAAGATAAAGAGGATTTGGTTCACGGCCTGCATCTCAATGTGGACTATGTGGCTCTATCCTTTGTGCGACAACCATCGGATGTTCGTGAAGTTCAGCAATTTATTCATTCTCATTTAAAATCCGTGCCTGTGATTGCCAAAATTGAAAAGCCAGAAGCCGTGAAATGCATTGACGACATTATTGCAGTGGCAGACGGAATCATGGTTGCCCGTGGAGATATGGCCGTAGAGATTTCTCCACAGATGGTACCTAGCGCTCAGAAGATGATCATTCATCGTTGCAATGTGGCCGGCATCCCTGTGATTATTGCCACACAAATGATGGAAAGCATGATCGACAATGCACGTCCTACAAGAGCTGAGGCTTCCGACGTAGCAAATGCGATTTTTGACGGAGCCGATGCCGTAATGCTTTCTGGCGAAACTGCAAACGGCAAACATCCGTCTCAAGTGGTCCAAGTAATGACAGATATCATTAAGCAGGCGGAAAAGGACCGAGAATCTCTAAAAGTGAGAAAGCCGGAGTCTCCGCCTGTTATTTCTATTCCTGACGCCATCGAAAATGCAGCTGCCGAAGTGGCCATTCACGCGGGAGCCAAAGCCATTGTTTGCGTGACCAATACGGGAAAGGCCGCCCTGGCGCTTTCAAAGTTTCGCCCCAAAGTTCCCATTTTTGCCATCACCGATCGACGAGAAGTGTTACAGCAATTAGCTTTGATTTGGGGAGTGAAGGGAATTCTTATTAACGAATTCTTTTCTGAAGAAGACACCATTAAAATTGCTGAGCAATCGGTGGTAAATTGGTGGAACAAATACCTGAGCCCCACTCTTCGCCCTCTACAAAAGGGTGATCTTTTAGTGATGACCATCGGATTTCCCACTGCTATTCGAGCAAAAACAAATACATTGATCGCTCATGTAGTAAAAGAGACTTACAAATAGTCAGAAGATTATCTAGATCTAGTGCCCTATAAAACGACTTTGAGCGAGTGGACTCTAGTTCCACTTTTTAGGATCAGAGCAATCTGCTGAAGCCTTCTTTTTCGATGCCCAATCGGCTTCCAACTTCTCCCCTAAGCAAACACCAATTTTTCTTCCTAAGTTTCCGCCTTCTTCCTTATTTTTGAGCGTATCAGGAAAATCCTTTTGAGCGGAAGACAGGCAATCACCAACTTTTTCATTAACTGCTTTCGAGCAAACATCTTTTTCTACTTGGAAACACTTTCGAAAATACGTGTTTTCTCCACAGAACGTATTGGCAGCTGACTTCTTAAATCCTTCCAAAAAATCAGCCTTCTTTACTGCTGCTTCTACAGAAAAACCAGACAGGTAAAAGACAGAAACTAATGCACCAAAAATAAAGTTCTTCGTCATACGCCTATTCCTTGTATCTCAACTGATCTGCTCATTCGTTTTACTTTTATAGGAACTTCTATTGGGACGCTTCAGTGCTAGAACCCATCAAACTATTCCCTAAAAAATATCCAAGTGCCCCGCCTGCAGCTCCACCCAAAAACGTGCTTAATGACTTATTGCCTTCCGAGGCCATTTTATTGGCTAGCAATGCACCACCGCCAGCGCCTCCAGCTACCATTGCCATTTTCGCTAGGTCCTGGTTTCCACCATTTTCCCCACAACTAACTAGGAAAACGAAAGACCCCAAACCAATGAGGAAAAACGCCCTAAACCGAATTCGACTTCTTTTCATATTGATCCCCCAACTTCCTTCTAATAGGGTATCCAAAGCCTTCCTAACCAGCAAGTAAGAGGATTACCTCATGAAAAAGAACTTAATCGCGATTGTTTCAGGTGCCAACCGAGGACTGGGAAAGGGTGTGGCGCTTGAATTGGCACAAAGAGGCTACAAGGTAGTTTGCTTGGTTCGAAAACCAGAAGAAATAATTGATTTTGTAAACAAACTAGGTGGAGAGATCCTGGAACTAGACCTAGAAAATCAAGATTCAGTCGAGAAATGCGCAAAACAGATCTTAGAAAGTTATCCAGAAGGAATTGACGTATTAGTGAACAATGCCGGTGTTTTGTTAGATAAACGAGGTTGGTCATTCTCCATGGCGCTTCAAACAATGGTAGTAAATGCATTAGCTCCTCTACATTTTACTCGCCTCCTGGAAAAGGCCCTAGAAAAGCGAAATGCCTGTGTAATTAACGTATCCTCTGGAATGGGCCAATTGAGTGAAATGGGTCCTGGTTATGCTGCTTATAGACTTTCGAAAACTGCTTTGAATGCAGCTACAAAAAATTTAGCTCAAGAATGGCGCAGCAAAGGTGTTCGAGTGAATTCTGTCTGCCCTGGCTGGGTCAAAACCGACATGGGTGGAAGTGAAGCCGAACGTGAAATTTCCCAAGGCGTAGATAGCATACTTTTTCCTATCGATACTAAAGAAACTGGAGGATTCTTCCGCGATGGGAAACGTTTAGATTGGTAAAACGACAATCAAGAGAGCGCTAAAATGAATTTATTTGTGATATGCTGAAGATTTTATTCGGGATCAAATATGAAACTCTATTTGGCAAAAATTGAAAATCCGTAAAAATAGAAAATATAGCTAAACGATAAAAAAACTAATGTAAGTAACCACGAAACAAAACTCCATACAGATGAATGGAAAAAACTCTTCAATGCCTTCAATTCCTTTCTATCCTTAAATTTATCGAAAATAATGACCCAGCTTACGCCAGCTGCATGGATCCATCCGAATACTAGATATTGTGCGCCTAGTCCGTGCCACAGTCCAATCAGCGTAAAAATGATAAATATTGAAAGGATCGAAAGAACCGTAACGTGACGCCCACCGCTCATTTGAGCTAAGCGAATCGCTAAAGGGTAATAAAATACCTCTCGAAAATATTCCATCAAACTGATGTGCCAGCGCCTCCAGTGATCCTGTGGGTTCCTAGATACGAGGGGATTATTAAAGTTTTCCGTTAATGAGATTCCTATGAGCCGCGAAGAAGAAATCATCATGTCGCAAAAACCTGAAAACTGAAAATATACCGACAGGTAACTAAAAAGTCCCGTCACTAACAAAATGGGAATCCCATATTCCACTATTGAAATTTCTCCCAAAAATCCAAAGCCGATTCGTGCGGCCAAAGAACCGAGCACTATAAACTTCAATAGTCCCAAAATAAATCTCTCTAGTTCGAAATAATTAAAGTTTATCTGAATTTCCCGACTGAACGACGAACGAAAACTTGAATACTTTTCAATGGGCCCCAAAGATAGCGTAGGCAAATAGAGAAGATAATTGATGTAATCAATAAACGACGGGAACTTTTCCTCTCGATAATGAACCTCAAAGGCCAGATAACTGATTCGAATCACGATAAATGAAATTCCAAAAATGGAAACGGGCGAAGACCATCGAATGCTAAACAACAAAATAAAAGGCAGCAAAATTGAAATATAAGGATTGAAACGAAATTTTTGAACTAGAGATATTGCATGGAAGAAAATAGTTATCTGAAGAACGAAAAGAATAAAATATTTGGAAAAATCTGTGAGCCTTCCAAACTGTCCAAATAAGAATAGGGTTGCATTGGTAAAATAGAAAAAAGCACCAATATTTAATACCGAAAAAACAAATCGGAAAACGTTCTGATTCGCATATATTCGAGTAAAAAAAAGAGAAGTTATGTAAAAAACAAATATGAGAATGGAGTTCCAGTCAAAGGAAAGAAAATCGTCAGAGACCATAGTAAGGAGCTCGAATCTCTAAATCTGTAATTTCGCCATTTATCATTGTGAATAGAGAAATTAAACTTATGGATAGGATGAAAAAAATTATCCTCAAAATTCTAATCAATTAGCCTCCGAAATAATCTCTTTTAAAGCGGGAGCAATGGCATTTGTGAATAATTCATTGCCAGCCCTATTTAAGTGCGGGATCGACGAAAAATACCAGCTAATGTCATCTGAGCTAACACCTCGAAAAATTTGCTCCTTTGAAAAACTCAGGGTTCCCTCAAACTGTTGGTTCCAATCTGCGTACCCACTATCTTGATGATAAAGTACCACACCCTGCCCCTGCCTTCGATTATAGCGGAGGTCTCTAAATAGATATAATCTTGCGCCATGATCTCTTGACAGTCGGATAATCTGCTTAAAGAAGTACATCGAATATTGCCCATCCACGTACTGAGCGTAGTCGCTGTCTTTTTCACTCTTTTTAAGAACCTGAGACAAAGAAATCGGCGGACCCTCAACATCTTTTCTAATTCGTGCTGGTGCCTTTTGACCTTTAAAAAGAAATCCATCTTCAAAGTATGTACCCCTATATTTTCTAAATTCTTCGATTTGCTGAATTCCAAGTGTACGAGGAGATATCTCAAGAGGCATGAAAAATTCTCGAATAATTACGGGCATTGCCAATAGCCTGTTTCTATATACTTCAAGCTTTTCTCTCCAACCCATTTTTGATTGAATCGAATTCATATCTTTTTCATTAAAAATTAAGGCGGAATAAAGCTGGGGAGAAGTGAATAAAAAATCGTCGGACATAATGACAACGTCAATTTTTCTATTTTCTAAGAATGACTCTAGAATTTTAAGAGCAGAGTAAGTATCGCCAATTTTAATACCAGAGATGAAAACTTTGACTTTTCTAGAATCAGTACTTAATTTTTTCTCTAACTCTGCAGCATTAATTGCACTCTGCATTGACGATCTAGCTAAAAAAAGAATATCGAGCTTTTCCTTTTTTTGCGCTTCTGTCCGAATTTCATTAGCCAACAGTCGTCCATCTGGCTTGAGCTCGAGACCTCGAAACGTTGAAAACGGAGTGTTTGGAAAAGAAACAAATGGGGAAATCAGAATCGAAATCAAAAGAACGATGAATCCAATAAGTTGAATTTTAGTCATGAAACGAGTTCTCTGAGCCTGATTTCGTCATTCTTCAAAAATGCTAGATAAATCTATTTGAATTGTAACAAGGAGAACTCAGTTTTGTCCTTTTGAAAATCAGCTTTCGCAATATTGAAGAACCAATGGTGTAGAAAATCGGGAGTCTTTTGATTGACAATGTATAAGTAGAGCATTGCTGACTTCATTTTGTCGCTTTAATTAACACCTGAGAGCGAACACTCATCCCCGAGGCATTAGTGGATTCTGCCTGGAAGTAGTAGACGGTGGCCGGTTGTAGACCGGAAACAGTCACTTGATGAATCATTGTATTCACTTGAGACTCCCAGTTAGCATTCAAATTATCCGGAACTGTTCCCCAATAAATCTTTGTCGTTGATGGAGCACCAGGAGTTTGCCAAATTAGATTAGCGGTTGTGTTTGTGGTTGTTCCGTCGAATCCTGAAATGGAAAGGGCCTGCTCCTCTTTTGGATCAATAGGATCTGTGGGGTTCGTGGGATCCTGTGGATTCGTGGGTTCGCTCGGATCGACTGGATCCGTAGGCACTTCGGGATTCGGATTTTCAGGTTTCGGATTCTCTGGACAAGGATTTTCCTGAGCCCCTCCGGACTCCAAATAGAAATTTTGGGAAGAGATTGGATTCCAACCGCGGGACAAAAGATCTTTGTACGCTTGCTGCGGCTCTGGAGGCGACTTGGATGAATCAAAATAAAGCGAATTTCCCAACTGACCATTCAGGGGATCTTTCCAAGCGTTTTCCCCCTCTGGCCAGTCTCTCCACAAAATCATTAGAGCAATATGGTATCGAGGCCCTTGGAAATATTGGAGTTCGATGGGAATGCTCGAGCTTGAATTCATGTCGATGGGAAACGAAGATACGACAAGTTTTGTGGGATGGTTTTCATCATTTTCAACCACAGTTTCCCACTGTCCATTTAGCTTCATTCGTAATCGAGATCCATCGTCTGTTAGTAGCGCAAATTGCTTTTTACCCGCTCGGTCTCCTTGAACTAATCGAAGTTGAGATTCCAAACGAAGCGCAAACCATTCATACAATGTGTTGCCTTCGGGAGTTTTGAGAACTTCCCCGTCGAGGGTAAGAAATCCGGCGTCGAAGGGGCGCGTGGGAACGTTTACTTGGTCGAAGAATAGCTGGGCAGGTGCGCGAGTTCCCTCTAAAAAATAGGGATCTAGTCGTGTGAATTTTGGCTGACTTGCCGAGAGATGAAACAATTCTCCTTGCAATCCCTGGTTCCTACCCGAAACTCCACCGGAGCTGCCAAAAGGGTTACACACTGCCTGTCCGGCATTTGCCCCGTCTGCTTGGGCGGCGGAAATTGCCTCAATTTTTGTGAGTCCTTCTTTCACTTCCACTGGAAGCTCACATCCCGTAAGAAGGGGAACGTGAAGAAGAGTAACGATAAAAAACCGTCTTGGCTTTAGTAGGCGAACCGACATAGAGCCTCCTGCTCCTTGTTGAAAATAAATCCAAACTGTTAATTCATCTTAACATTATATGACAAATTCTGTCAAGAATGCTCAGCGATCCACGCATAGACCCTTGAAAACAGGAATATTCTTCTCCTCGGCCCGTCTACTGAATCGCCCACAGAAAGGAAAAAAGCATAGGAGATCGCCCCATTCATTGACCGCTTCCTCTTTGCTCTTATCCGAGGTAGAAAAATGAGCCTTTTTTATGAATCCAGAAAAGCTTAAACAATTGCCCGCGACCCCCATGTGGGTCCAATACGCCGCCATTAAGGCTGAGGCCTTAGACGCCCTTCTTTTCTACCGAATGGGCGATTTTTATGAGCTTTTTCTTGATGATGCGGTGGAAGCCTCTGCCATTTTAGGCATCACCCTAACCGCAAGGAATAAGGGGGAATCAATCCCCATTCCCATGTGTGGGGTTCCCTTCCACAGTTCCGCCGCTTACATCAATCGGCTACTCAAGGCAGGCAAGCGAGTGGCCATCTGCGAGCAAACGGAAGAAGCCGGCGCCACCAAAGGAATCGTAAAAAGAGAAATCATTCGCGTGGTCAGCCCTGGAATGGCTTTCGACCCCGACACTCTAGATTCTGCGAAAAACCATTATTTATTGTCCCTCGATATCGATACCAAAGAACGTTCCGGCAACTACACTCTGGCCGACGTCAGCACAGGATCCTTAGAGTTTGCGGAATTTCCCTCTCTTGATCAGCTGCGAGATGATTTGTCTATCCTTCAACCAGGCGAAATTTTGATTCCTGCGTCTCTGGAAGGCGATAAAGAATTCGAACTCATTTTGAAAACAGTGGGCAAGGAATACTTCCCTTGCATCACTCCCGTTCCAGATTTCTACTTTTCTCCTTCTGCGGCCGCCTCCGATCTATGCCGCCATTTTCAGGTCTTGAATTTAGAGGGATTCGGACTCAACAAGGAATCTCCCGCTCTTAAATCCTTGGGAGCCACCTTTCGAAGAATCCGAGACACACAAAAGCTGGGCGACCTTAGTCACTTACGCCCGCCAAAAGTTCGAACTCGCAAAGGCTTTGTTCAGCTCGATGAAAGCACCATGGAGCACTTAGATCTTTTTCCCAAGCCCGGACAAAACCCAGAAGACAGCTGCTTTCATCACTTAAATAAAACCTCCACAGCCATGGGCGCCCGAAAGTTGCGGGAAATCTTTGCTCGCCCTCTCGCTGACCGAGAAGCCATTCTTTTTCGACAAAAAGGTGTGGAAGAATTGGTGAAAAACGAATCTCTTCGCCGAAGAGTTCAAGATTCTCTCTCTGGAATTCGTGACTTAGAGCGGCTCCTGGCCAAGGTTGGATTAGAAACCGCTAATCCCAGAGATCTGCAGGCCCTATTGTGGATCTTGGAAAGAATTCCTAGCTTAAAGGCTTCGTTACAAGAACTCGCAACTTCACCTCAGTTAAAAAATTTAGAACACGAAATTCAGGCTTTTGTAGAATTAAAATCGTATTTAGAAATTCGCCTAAAAGAAGAGGTTCCTGCCATCACTCGGGAAGGAAATATTTTCAAAACAGGCTGGAATTCAGACTTAGATGAACTCATTTCACTGTCTGAAAACTCCAGATCCTTCCTTTTGGAAATGGAAGAGCGAGAAAAAAAATCCACCGGGATTTCCTCTCTAAAAATTAAATTCAACAAGGTGTTTGGTTATTATATTGAAATCACCAATGCGAACTTGGCCAATGTGCCTGCGCATTATGTGAGAAAACAAACCACCGCCAATAGCGAACGTTTTCTCACCGATGAACTGAAGAAGTTTGAAGAAAAGGCCTTAAGCGCAGAAGAAAAGAGAATTGCTCTTGAAGAATCTCTCTTTAAAGACGCCCTGAAGAGAGTTGCCTCGGAAAACCGTGCCTTGTTAGATACAGCTTCTCGCTTGGCCATGCTCGATGCCCTTGCCTCCTTGGCCCAATCTGCTAGAGACTACGGATACGTTGCTCCCGATCTGCTAGAGGAAACTGTTTTAGAGATTGAAGATGGTCGCCACCCTGCTCTCGAGCACCTGGTAGGAAGAGACAAATTCATTCCCAATTCCGTTCATTTTCAAAATAAAGAGAAGATCTTTTTGATCACCGGACCCAACATGGCTGGTAAATCCACTTATATGAGACAGGTGGCACTGATCACTTTGTTGGCCCATATGGGTAGTTTCGTTCCGGCCAAAAGTGCCAAAATTGGAATCGTCGACCGAGTGGCCACTCGAGTGGGTGCATCGGATCGGATTGGCCGAGGGCAATCTACCTTCATGGTGGAAATGAATGAAATGGCCCGAATTCTTCGCCAGTCCAGCTCCAAGAGCTTGTTGATTATCGACGAAATCGGCCGCGGCACCTCCACTTACGACGGATTAGCCATCGCCTGGGCGATTCTTGAAGACCTTGCCGATCGGCTGCAATGCCGAGCTTTATTTGCTACCCACTATCACGAATTAACGGCCCTGGAATCGAGGTTTTCCACTGTAAAAAATCTCAGCGTAGCCGTGGAAGAACGAGCTGGTGAAATCCTATTTCTACACGAAGTGAGAAGAGGCAAAGCCTCTGGCTCCTATGGTGTTGAAGTGGCTCGCCTTGCTGGCCTGCCTACCCCAGTAATCGCTCGGGCGAAGACAATTTTAGAATCTTTAGAAAAGGGTTCTGGGAAAATGCAAAAGGCCCAAAAAGAGGCGCTCAACCAAAATCAGCAATTAACGTTTTTCTCCCTTTCCAGTCAGGCCCAACCCACCTCTGAGGATAAGTCTCAACATGTGGTAAAAGAGCCTGTTCCAGCTCATTTATTGCGCCTCGAAAGCTTAGTTCGAGACCTTGACCTAAACAAAACCACTCCTATGGAAGCTCTTTTGACGATTCAGGCATGGAAAGACAACTTGCCACAGTCAAACCTACCATGCTAAAACCCATGACATATGTATTTTGATGAATTAAGCCTTTATCTTGTGTTTGGCGCGCTCACCACTTTGTCAGCGGCTGTTCTCAAGATCGTGCAAATACTGCCTTAAGTTCCGATAATGGCCAACGGCCTCGGAGCGTCCATCTACGCCCGCTTTTCGAAACACATACAAACTGGCGACTCGCTTAAATTGTCTTCTCCAGTGAACTCCGAAATACCATAGAACAAAAGAGCACATCGCATAGATCAGATAGTGGGCGAATCCCAAATTGATCCAACTTTCCTCAAATACAACTTTTTTTAGAAACCAAAACTGCAGTCCATAAATCGGAAGTAAAACGAGGGGCGAAAGCATGAAACGCAAACTCATTTTTTCCGTTTCATCCACAGCAATGTGTTCCACCGCTGATCTTAGACAAAGCTCAGATACGGAGCTATTCACTAAATCTAGAATGGCAAAAGGTAACCCGAAGATTAAATAGACTCCTCTTCGGAATCTTCTCGCAGGACCGAGCTCTTTCCATGCTCTCCGGTGTCCCCAAGCGGGAACGGGAATCCGGTGATCTTTGGTAGATTCCTCTAGGGCTCGAAGCCGCTGCTCCAAACCTTTCCAGAATTCAGGATCTTTTTCTTTTTTTAGAAAGAGCTTAGACACTGCAAATTTTGATCGGGCCAACCCCAATGCCACCAACTTTTTGGCCAACACTAATTTTGAATCGTCTTGAAAGTGCGGAAATACAGAAACCATTTCATTGGTCAGTCTCAACATCAGCTCTTTCACAGCCTCTTGAGGAGATCTTTTATAGATCTCCTCGTAGTCCTTCATCAGGATGGGATTTCCGTATCGAATGGTAAGACCAGAACCCACCCGAAATCTACTTCCATACTCTAAGCCAACAGGAACAATTTTTAGATTTAGCGAAAATTGATTCGCCTCCTCTGCGGCAAAAGCTAGTTTTGCCACTCCAGGCTTGAGTGGAAGAACCAATCCCGGAGAAACGATGCTAACTCCCTCTGGGAAAATGGCTACTGGCCAACCTTTTTCCATCGCCTGAATGGCGACCTTAAAAGTAGATCTGTTGGTGGAGGCTCTCCCCTCCCCTTCTTTGCCTTTTACGTCCTCTGCGCGAACCACAGGAAGCGCTCCGCAAAACTCAATAAACGCCTTCAGGGGAAAAACAAATAGGGTGCTTTTCGCAAGAAACTTTGTGGGCACTGGCCCCTCTGCACCGGCGGGAATGGTGTCGCAAAGATAATTGGAATGTGAGCAAGCCCAAATGAAGCGTCCTGCTAAATCAGGTTTATTGATCCGGCGAATCGGTGCATAGGGTAGATAAGCAAAAAAGAAATAAAAGAACGAACGCAAAAAGGGATACGTAGCTTTTTGAATCCACGTTGCGCTATTGGGCAGTTTCGTTGGTAGAAACACGTAAGTCTTTGATCTTGAGCTCTAAGCGGTTGAGATTTCGAAACGTATTGATCTGAGGCAGACAAACAACATCTACATCGATATCACTTGCTGGCTCCGGAAACTTATCCACTCCGTTGGCCCAGAATCCCTCCAGACTTCTATTGTGAGGGAGAGTAAACTGTAATTTCAAGTGTCTTTCCTTTAAGGTCCGCAAACCCGTCACTCTAATTCCAGAAATCAGGAACGAAGGCTCAGGATTTCCAATTCCAAAGGGTCCAAGCTTCTCAAGAATTTCCACCGTGGCTGAATCCAAATCTTCAAAGGAAATCACCCGATCCACTGTCACGTCTCTTGGAAGTAGCGATGATTTCCCAGAGGTAATTTCTAAGGCTTGGGCGCCTACAGCCTGAGCAAAGGAAGAGCGAAATTCGAGAATATTATCTTTGGCAATGGACAGTCCAGCAGCTGCTTTGTGTCCACCAAAGCCTAACAACAAAGACGAACAAGATTCCAACGCGGCCGTCATATCAAAAGCACCCATGCCACGTACTGAGCCTTTTCCTGCTCCCGTGTGAGTGGAAAAGGTGATCACGGCCACCGGTCTTTGATATTTTTCCACCACTCTCGAGGCCACAATGCCAATGACTCCTTCGTGCCAGTCTTCAGCAAATAATACCAAGGCCGGAATTTCCGGATTTTCCGCCACCAGAGAACTTGCTTGCTCTAAGGCGGCCTCTGCCACTTCAGCTTGTAATCGCATTCTCTCTTGATTCACTTGATCTAGCTGTTCAGCAAGATTTTTAGCCAAATCGTTGGAGTCGGTGGATAAAAGTTCAAGTGCTCCATTGGCTGAGCCCAATCGACCGGAAGCATTTATCCTGGGGCCTAAAATAAATCCCAAGTGATAGGGGGTAACTTCTTCGGGCTTTACTCCAGCCACTCTCAATAACTCCCGCAAACCTGGATTTGGGGATCTGCGAAGCTTATCTAACCCCGCCTTCAGCAGCATGCGATTTTCGTCCACCAGAGGAACCATGTCGGCAACGGTTGCCAAAGCCACTAGATCCAACAACTCACGAAGCTCCGGCTCTTTCGATCTACCATCTTCTTGCTCGAAGTGACCGATATCTCTCAAAACAGAACGCGTAGCCACGCAAAGGTAGAATCCCACACCCGCGCCAGACAATGATTGAATGGGACTCTCGTTGTCGATTCGCTTGTGATCGAGAACTGCATAGGCCCTTGGAAGTTCTTCTTTTGGCTCGTGGTGATCGCAAATGATCACGTCCATCCCGAGCTCGTTGGCTCTATCCACCTCTTTCACCGAAGTGATCCCGCAATCCACAGTGAGTAAAAGCTGCACGCCTTCAGCGGCCAAACGCTCAATGGCCGCCGCATTTACCCCATAGCCCTCTTTGAGCCTATCGGGCTGATAAACGATAGGCTCAATTCCAAGCATACGAAGAAATCTTCGCAAAACCGCAGTGCCAACGGTGCCGTCCACATCGTAATCGCCATAAATGGCAATTTTTTGATTTTCCACCACAGCTTCCGCCAATCGGTCAGCTGCTTGATCCATATCTGGCAATAAAAATGGATCAGGCAAATGCTTTAGGCTTGGCTCAAAAAACTTTTTTGCAGAATCAATAGAGGGGTCGCCCCAATACTTCATTCGATGATGAAGTATTTCGGCAATCCAAAGCGGAATACCCAAAGCGCCGCCTAAATCTTCCGGCAAAACACCGGAAGAATAGGTTTGCGACTCTCGTAAATTCCAGTTGGCCAACGGAAATTAAGCCTTCTGCTCGCCACGAAGTACGGTGGCCACTTGGCTTTTTAGAACTTTAATTTTTACGTTATTGTCTACTTCTAAAGTGATGAACTTGTCGGCAATTCCGTGAATCTTTCCAAAAATCCCCGACTGGGTAATTACTTCTTCGCCTTTTTGTAGGCTACTCATCAAAGATTCATGTTCTTTCATCTTTTTTTGCTGAGGACGAATCATCAAAAAATAGAACACAGCAAACATCAGAACAAAAGGAAGCAACATTCCCAAAGTGCTAGGTTGAGCAGCTACGGGTGCAGCCGTTGCAGTGGCGGTAGCGGCGGCGGTCACAGCCTGTTGAGTGGTGTCAGCAAAAGCTAAGGTAAAGATCATGATTTGTTCTCCTCTTCGGCCAAGTTTGTAGCATAGGAACCATAGAACGCAGCTCGAAATTCGTCAAAGCGATCCGCAAGAATTGCCTCCCGCATCTGACGCATTAGGTTAATGTAATAGTGCAGGTTGTGGATGGTCAAAAGCCGTGATCCAAAGATTTCTCCAGCTTGAAAAAGATGCCGCAGATAGGACTTACTATAGCCCTTGCAGGTGTAACAATCGCAGTTGGGATCCAAAGGACTATTATCTTCTACATATTTTGCATTTTTGATGTGCACCTTGCCAACGGATGTAAATAACGTGCCATTCCTGGCGTTTCTAGAGGGCATTACGCAATCGAAAATGTCCACTCCCCTAGCCACTCCCTCCACTAAATCCTGTGGTGTACCCACGCCCATTAAATATCGAACCTTGGCTTTAGGCAAAAGCGGAACGGAAACATCTAACATTTCGTACATCATTGCGGGAGGCTCACCCACGGAAAGTCCCCCGATGGCCCAGCCTTCGAAGTCCACGTCTTTGAGCATTTCGTAATGTAGTTTTCTGAGCTCGGGATACATTCCACCTTGCAGAATTCCAAACAAACCTTGGTGCGGCTTTAGCTCATAGGCTCGAGATCGTTTTTCCCAGTCTGTGGTCAGATCTAAACTCCTGCGAACTTCATCATAGGTGGCCGGGTGTTTCACGCACTCATCAAAGGCCATCACGATATCACTGCCTAAGCTCCTTTGAATTTCCATCGATTTTTCCGGAGAAATAAAGTGTTTCGATCCATCGATATGGCTGGAAAACTCCACTCCATCTTTGGTGACTTTTCTTAAGTCCGACAAGCTCATCACTTGAAATCCACCACTATCCGTTAGGATCGCACCATTCCAATTCATAAACGAATGGAGTCCACCCATTTTTTCTACCAATTTGTGACCAGGCCGAAGATACAAATGATAGGCATTGGATAAAATAATTTTCGCCCCGAGTCCTCGCAACTCTTCCGGGCTCACGCTTTTTACTGTGGCCGCCGTACCCACAGGCATAAACATGGGAGTGGATATAGTTCCATGTTGAGTATGCAGCTTTCCCGCTCGGGCACTTTTACTCTCTTTTTCTAACTCAAAATATACCGGCTTCATAAAATCAACATGCAATCTCCATAGGAGAAAAAACGGTATTTTTCTTCCACGGCTTTTTGATACGCCTCTCTCCAGAGTTCGTCATTTCCCATAAAGGCAGCTACCATCACAATCAAACTAGATTTAGGCTGATGAAAATTCGTAAACATGACATCCACAGAAAGGAATCTTTGCCCCGGATACAAAAATAGATTTGTCTTACTCTGCATCCCTCTAGCCATACTCTCTAAGGTACGAACAGTTGTAGTTCCCACGGCTACGACTCTTCCTCCTTTGGCTTTCACTTCCGATATTTCTTCGACTAATTTCGGATCATATCGAAACTCTTCTTCATGCATTTTGTGATCCGTAATTTTCTCGACCTTAATTGGCAAAAAAGTTCCAATACCAACATGAAGAACCACATCTCGAACCGGTATTTTTTTTCTTTTCATCTCTTCCAGATAATCATTTGTGAAGTGTAATCCGGCAGTAGGAGCCGCTACAGATCCCACTTCATTTGCGTAAACCGTCTGATACCGCTCTTGATCTGAATCTATGGCATCTCTTCTCATGTAAGGAGGCAAAGGAATTTTCCCAATGGATTCCAATTTCGAAAACAGATGGTCTGTTTCGGCGAACTCCACCGCGTACACCATGGGAGTTTCCGTTTCCGATAAAACACGCCCCTTTAACCCATTGGAAAAGCAAACCTCTAAGCCCACTTTCTTCGAAGCCGTAGACTTGAGCAAACAATGAAAAACTGTGGCGTTTACTTGTTTGAGCAAAAATACTTCTACTTTTCCACCGGTACCAACTCTTTCCCCCAGCAGCCTTGAGCGAAAGACCTTGGTTTTATTAAAAACCACCAAATCTTTCGGGCTCAAATACTCCAAAAGGTCTCGAAATTTTCGGTGCTGAATGGAACCCGTCTTTCGATCCACCACCATCATTCGGCTTTGGTCTCTTTCCGGTAACGGGTGTTGGGCCACCAGTTCTTCGGGTACGAAAAAGTCGAAGTTCGTTAATAGTTCTGAATTGTTACTTCCCGTACCCATGACGCCTTGTTACGATGAATCTATGGAAAATGTAAGCTTGAATTTTGGCCCCATTCAGCCGCTTTTGCAGGACCCCACCATTTCGGAAATCATGGTGAATCAGTTTGACTCCGTGTTCGTGGAGAGAGAGGGTCGACTCCAGCCCTGCCCCATGAAGTTCGGCTCAGAAAAGACACTGATTGAGCTAATTCAATCGATCGCCAAATCAACAGGCCGAACCATAGATGAAGATCGCCCCTTTATGGATAGCTACCTTCCGGATGGTTCCCGGATCAATGCTACGCTTCCCCCGATTACGCCCCGAGGAGCAGCTCTGACGATTCGAAAGTTTCGCAAACAACCATTCACCCTACAAGATTACATCCCCATTGGAACCATAACGGACAAGGCCGCCTTTTTTCTACATGCCTGCGTGATTGCTAGGGTGAATTTGATTGTTAGTGGCGGCACTGGATCTGGAAAAACAACATTCTTGAATGCGCTCTCGGCCGTTATTCCCGATGAGCAAAGAGTAATCACCATTGAGGATGTAGCTGAACTCCAACTGAACCAAGCCAACTGGGTGCGATTGGAATCAAGTTATCGCCCAGGAAAAATGCCCATCACCACCAGAGACTGTTTAATTAATGCACTCAGAATGCGTCCGGATCGAATCATTGTGGGTGAATGTAGAAGAGACGAAACCTTCGAAATGCTACAGGCGATGAATACAGGACACGAGGGATCGATGACTTCGGTGCATGCAAATGGCTCCCGAGATTGCCTTACACGCTTAGAAAGTTTGATTTTGACCTCAGGTATAGACATTCCCCTTTTGGCCCTTAGAAAACAGATTTCCGGCGCTATAGATGTGATTGTGCAGTTGAAGAGAGCGAAGGGGGGGCAGCGAGTGGTTCACGAGATCGTGGAAGTCGTTGGCATGGAGCAAAGCACGATTACAACCCAGCTTTTGTTCAGCAGAGAGAAAAAGAAAAACCCCAACGACCCAGATTATTTGATGGGAACCGGCCTGGTTCCTTCGTTTGTACAAAAGTTCTCTGAGGCCGGCATTCAGCTTCCCCAAAACTTTTTCGATCCGAACACTTCTGTTACTTACCAGCCGGATTAGCCGCTGGAGCCGTCCCTTGAGCAGCACCAGGGGTTATTGTGGTGGACGATTGACTTGGAATCTGAGCCGCGACACCGCCGTAGTCATTCATAATTCGATGCATTCGGTTCAACAGCTCCCATTGAATCATGCCCAAATTATTATCGAGGGCCCAGCGGTAGTGATAGGCCTCAGTTCCGGTGTCTCGCTGTTTGTGTCCAAACAACACTCCAGCTTTTGACCATCGGCCCACAAAGCCCGAATACCAACTGGCGAGTCTCTCCTTGTCGCCCTTACGAGCTATGGATTCTTTTAATATGCGATCCCCTAAAAGGCGCTTCATGGTGAACAAAGGTGTGGACATGTTTTCCACGGCATATTTCTCCGCAGCTTTCGTTAACTCTGGATCGCCCTCTTTGGCATTGGGAAAATCAAAAGCAGCCATCTCTTGTGCAAAAAAACGAACTGCTTTTAGGGCAGGCTTGCCGGTTTCTTTGGATCCGTATTCCGCAGATAAGACAAATCCGTGATAGACACCTTCGATGCTACCTCTTTGCGATAAAACGTTGGCCCAGCCGTTAATGTCTTGATCATTGTTGGCGGGTCTCACAAGGATCTGTTCCTGCATCTCTTTCACCAACCAACGATGAAAGGCAAAAACCTCCCCTTTGGTCATCATGGTGTTCGCCGGATCAGCAGATCTTTCTATTTGAGGATCGTTCGCACTTTGACTGGAGGGTGAAGACGCAGTTTTTCCACCCTTGAAAAGCTCACAGGAAGTAAAAACTAGGCAAACGAAAAATGCGGACGTAACAAAAGTTACTATCCGCATTCTTTGATTCATTCTGTGTTTCAAAAGACTCTCTCGAAAATCAGGTTCCACGACTTCCAGAGCCCTTCATAGAGGCAGAGGCTCCGGCTTTACCGGTTTTTCTTCCTACCGCTCTGCTGGCTTTCTGGGCTTTCGCAGGTTTGCTGGCAGCTGCAGCTTTTTTCTCTTCTTTCGCTTTTGCTTTTGCAGCGGCCTTATCTTTCTTCTTCTCTTCCTTGGATTTCGAAGAAGGGAGAACGTAATCTACGAACTCCAAAACAGCCATAGAAGCAGCGTCACCCAAACGAGTTTCAGCTTTTTTCAGCACTCTAGTATATCCACCATTGCGGTCTTTAAACCGTGGAGCGATATCATTAAATAGCTTAGCTACGGCAGCTTCGTTTCTTAGAAAGGAGAACACGTTTCGACGATTGTGTAATCCGCCGTGCTTTCCTTTCGTAATCAAACGCTCAACCACTCTCTTCAACTCTTTCGCTTTTGGCAAAGTGGTTTCGATTCTACCATGCTCAATCAAGCTGGCAGCAGCATTGGCAAACATCGCCAATCTATGCTGAGTTTTCTTTCCTAATTTTCTATAACCTGCACCGTGATACATACTCACTCCAAAGGCAAATCCGCCGCAAAATTACGGCGGATCGCAAAAATTACTCTTCGTCTCCCTCGAGATCGTCATCGTCTCCAAGGTCTTCATCGTCCATAATTTCGGCTCTAGGAGCAGCGGGCGCGCCGGTATTGGTAATGGCTGGAGGAACAAATCCATCCAACTTCATTCCCAAATGCAAGCCCATGCTGGCCAAAATTTCCTTGATCTCATTTAAAGACTTACGACCAAAGTTTTTGGTGCGAAGCATTTCTGCTTCCGTCTTTTGTACGAGTTCATAAATGTATTTAATGTTCGCGTTCTGTAGGCAGTTCGCAGAACGAACAGAAAGCTCCAACTCATCTACAGTTCTGTAAAGGTTAGGATTAAAGCTCTCTTGTTTAGCGGTTTGCTCTTCAGGCAATGGCTCTTCTTCTTCTTGGAAGTTCAAGAACACGGTCATTTGATCGCGGATGATTTTCGAGCTAAGTGCCACGGCATCTTCAGGCTTTACAGAACCATCGGTCCAAACTTCTAGCTGAAGGCGATCGTAGTCCGTGCGTTGACCCACGCGGGCCTGAGTCACAGTGTAGTTCACTTTTCTCACTGGGGAGAAAATGGAGTCTACAGCGATCCATCCAATGGGTAGATCTTCGTTTTTATTGTTTTCGGCAGGAACGAATCCTCGTCCAGTTTTCACCAAGAATTCTGCTTTAAACTTACCTTCGCTACCCAACGAACAAATCTTATGGTTTGGGTTCAAAACTTCCACCAAACCACCAGAATTGATATCAGAGGCGCGCACGATTCCTTCGCCATCCTTCTCAACAGAAATGGTAAATTGGTTAGCAGAGGTCAAAGCTTTCAAGCGAATTTCTTTGATGTTCAAAATAATTTCCGTCACGTCTTCTGCGATATCTGGAATCGTGGAAAACTCATGTTGAACGCCGTGAATTCTTACGGCCGCCACTGCAGTTCCTTGCAAGGAGCTCAATAGCACTCTTCGTAGCGAGTTTCCTAGCGTGGTGCCGAAACCTCTCTCTAACGGACGAGCGACAAACTTAGCGTAAATAGGGGTGGAGCTTCCAGCATCCACTTCCAACGCGCGCGGTTTAATCAAGTCACGCCAGTTTTTTTGCATATTCGGAATCATCAAAAAGCCCCCTTAAACAACAAATAAAATCCGTTAAAAAAATTACTTCGAGTAAAGTTCCACAACCATTCTTTCTTCCACTGGAATGGTTACGTCGTCTCTCGTTGGGATATCTTTCACAGTTGCTTTGAAAGCAGATCTGTCTACATCCAACCACTGAGGAGCCTCTTTGTTCTTTGCGGAATCAAGAGAAGCCAAGATGGTGGTAATTTTTTGACTCTTTTCGGTAAGAGCTACAACGTCGCCCTTATTCACTAGGAAGGAAGGAATATTTACTCGCTTCCCGTTAACCGTAACGTGACCATGACGAACAACCAATCGGGACTGGGTTCTGCTTCCACCTAAGCCGATTCGGTATGCTACGTTATCCAAACGACGCTCTAAAAGAGAAAGCAAGTTACTACCAGTAACGCCTTTCATTCTCTCTGCGCGCTCGAAATAGGCTCGGAATTGCTTCTCTACAAGACCATAAAGTCTTTTCAATTTTTGCTTTTCGCGCAATTGGAGAGCGTATTCAGAAAACTTAATTCTACCATGTCCGTGTTGACCAGGAGGATATCCTCTGCGCTCAAAAGAGCACTTTTCGGTCAAACAACGATCGCCCTTCAAGAACAACTTTTGGTTCTCTCGGCGACAAATTCTGCAAACTGGTCCAGTATAACGTGCCATATCTTCCTCTTAAAAATTAAACTCTGCGACGCTTGGGCGGTCGGCAGCCATTGTGTGGAACCGGGGTAGTATCTTTGATTTGAGAAACGCGAATGCCCGCAGCTTGAATAGCGCGAAGAGCAGACTCTCGACCAGCTCCTGGACCCTTCACCTCTACGGCTACTGTGCGTAGACCGTGATCCAATGCTTTTCGCACAGCATCTTCAGCAGCAACCTGAGCGGCGAAGGGGGTATTTTTTCGGCTTCCTCGAAAGCCCTTTGCACCCGCGCTCGACCAAGAAACTACGTTTCCATTTGCGTCAGCAACAGAAACAATCGTGTTGTTAAAAGTAGCGGTGATGTAAACGATTCCGTTGGCAATGTTCTTTTTGCCTTTTTTCTTCTTCACCGCAGTAGCTGCATCCCCAGCAGGAGCAGCAGCACCTTCTGCAGCTTCTTCTTGAGGTTTTACTTGTTGTTCAGACATTCGATCGCCCTTTCCAAAAACTTTCTAAAAAAATTATTTCATCGCCTTCACTGATTTTTTACCAGCGATCGCAACAGCCTTACCTTTTCTGGTTCTAGCATTAGAGTGCGTACGCTGACCTCTAACGGGAAGTCCCTTTTTATGACGAATTCCTCTGTAGCAACCCAAATCAACTAAACGTTTAATGTTTAGCGTGATTTCTCGACGTAAATCCCCTTCAACCTTATAGGATCTCTCGAGCACTTCTCTGATTTTGGCCACATCGCCCTCAGTAAGCTCGTCAGAATTTTTATCGAGAGCAACTTTTGCTTCCGTTAAAATCTTTTTCGCCAAATTTCGTCCAATTCCATAGATGGCTGTCATAGCGAATTCCATTCGCTTATTTCTTGGTAAATCTACACCCGCGATACGTGCCATTTCTCTAAATCTCCCTTATTTAACCTTGACGTTGCTTGTGGCGCGGATCTGCGTTGCAAATCACTCTCACAACACCCTTGCGTCTCACCACTTTGCACTTTACACAAATTTTCTTTACAGAAGCTCTTACCTTCATTTTTTCTCCGAACCCTTTTATAAACAAGCGCTATTTATTTCGCTCTGTAGGTTATTCTCCCTCTAGTTAAATCGTAGGGGGACAACTCCACAGCCACCTTATCTCCTGGAAGAATCTTGATATAATGCATTCTCATCTTTCCAGAAATATGGGCCAAAATCCGATGTCCGTTGGGCAAACGCACTTTAAACATCGCATTTGGTAGTGGCTCTTCCACTATACCTTCAACCTGAATTGGCTCTTCTTTGTTTGACATTCGGTCTTGCAAAGCGCATTTCCAATGAAAAAGCCCGTATCAGCATCTGCGGTAGCTCTCCTCCGTATCACGGCGAGACCGCATTTTTCAACGGGATTTTACCCTTTTGGCGCTCCTCCTATTGCTTTCATTATTCTCTCAAAAACTTGGCCCTCAGAGCCCTCTGCCTGAATCAACTTTAAACGACCCTGGGCCTGGTAGAAATCTGCAACTGGCTTGGTAGATGCCAAAAAGGTATCTAAGCGGTTTTCCACCACCGAAGGCGTATCGTCCGGTCGCTTCATCACCGGTCCATTACAAAGGTCACAGATTCCATCCTTTTTTGGAGGTTTGGACTGTTCATGATAACTCGCCCCACAATTGGAACAAACCAGCCTTCCGGCCAAACGACTAATAAGCTCTGCCCGATTGACCTCGAAACTAAGAACGCTGTCCAGCTTCAATCCGGCGGACTGCAACATAGAATCTAAGGCACTGGCCTGAGCCACCGTGCGAGGAAAGCCATCCAACATGAAACCCTTTGAACAATCTGCAGATTGGATTCTACTCTGGATCATACCAATCATCACTTCATCGGGAACAAGCTTGCCCAAATCCATGTATTCTTTAGCTTTTTTCCCAAGACTCGTGCCAGCCTTGATGGACTCTCGTAGCATGTCTCCCGTAGATAGCTGAGGAATACCCAAGGCCTTGATGAGTGCCTTCGCTTGAGTTCCTTTTCCAGATCCAGGGGGGCCAAAGAGAGCTAGAATCATTAGGCTCCCTTACGGCCTTTCATCCGCATATTCCCCATGAAAGTGTCATAGTGGCGGCTCAATAGATGCGATTCAATTTGAGCCAACGTATCCATGGCCACACCAACCAAGATGAGAACGCTGGTTCCACCGATGTAAAAAGGGATTTTCATAGAATCGCCTAAAATGGTGGGCATCACGCAAATTGCAGAAATATATGCCGCCCCCAATACGGTGATCCTTACCAATACGTAATCGATGAATTCTGCAGTCTTTTCACCAGGCCGAATGCCAGGGATAAAAGCTCCGTATTTTCTCAAATTATCGGCCACATCCTCGGTTTTGAAAGTTACCGCTGTATAGAAGAAACAGAAAAATACAATTAGCCCCACGAACAAAACATCATGAACAATGCCTTGACGAAGGGTTTCCGTAAGACGCTGCATGATAGGGGTTTCTACCATCATCGTTAACGTTGCTGGAAGCATGATCAAGGAAGAGGCGAAAATCGGAGGAATTACACCTGATGTATTGATCTTCAAAGGAAGATGGGTGCTTTGGCCGCCGTACATTTTCCGACCAACCACACGCTTGGCATACTGGATGGGAATCCTTCTCTGCCCCCGCTCCATGAAAATGATCGCAAAAAACACAGCAAAGATGATTCCTGCCAATAAGATGAGCTTCATGAAACTCAACTCACCAGTTTTGAAAAGATTCCAGGCGCTACCGATTCCAGTGGGAATGTGAGACGCGATACCAGCAAAAATAATCAACGAGATACCGTTTCCGATTCCTCTTTCAGTGATTTGCTCGCCCAACCACATCAAAAACATGGTTCCACCCAAAAGGGTGATGATCGTCAACATGCGGAATCCCATGCCTGGATTTAACACCACAGGAGGATTCTGCATGGCCTCAAGACCAACGGAAATACCGTAACCCTGAATAATGCAAAGGAGGACCGTTGCATATCGAGTGTACTGGTTGATTTTTTTAGTGCCCGATTCACCCTCTTTTTGAAGGGCTCCCAGTTGAGGAGAAACAACGGTTAGTAACTGAAAAATAATGGATGCAGAAATGTAGGGCATTACTCCCAACGCCATTACTGAAAAACGCTCAAGGGCTCCACCAGAGAACATATTGAACCAACCGAAAATGGTTCCTTGTTGCTTCTGAAAAAACGCCATCAACGCTTCTGAATTTACACCAGGGGTCGGAATATGGACCCCAAGGCGGTAAACCGCTAAAGCGAAGAGAGTATACAAAATCTTTTTTCTTAATTCCGGAATCTTAAAGAGACCATCAGCCCCTGACATCGATCACCTCAACTGTAGCGCCTGCTTTTTCCAATTTCTTTTTTGCTGTTTCACTTACTTTGTGAGCTTTTACTTTCACAGGTTTTGTAAGCTCTCCTACACCTAACACCTTCAAGAAAGGCTCGGTGCCTTTCACGATGCCAGCCTCTCTCAAGGATTCCATGGAGATTTCGGTCAAGCCGCTAGAGCTGATCGTATCTAAATTCACCAAAGCGTATTCTTTTCTCGTGAAGTTATGAAAACCACGCTTAGGAATACGTCGAATCATCGGGGTCTGCCCCCCTTCATATCCAATTCTTCTTCCGCCACCCTTACGAGCAAGCAAACCTTTGTGACCCTTTCCAGAAGTGTCACCTTTTCCGCTACCTGCGCCGCGGCCTAATCTTTTTACTTTATGAGTGGAGCCTTTAGCTCCTCTTAATTCACCTAAACGGATCATGGCCTCTCCTACTCTTCCTTCACCACTTCAACGAGGTGAATTACTTTTTTAATCATTCCACGAACGGCGGGAACGTTTGGTAACGTTCTTTCGTCTCTCAACTTACGAAGACCCAAACCTCTAACGGTAGCGATTTGATCTTTCGGGCAACCGATCGTGCTTCTTTTGTATCGTACTGTAATTGTTTTTTTAGCCATGGCTTTTTACCTTATAAAATCTCGGCAACAGCTTTGTTACGAACTGCAGCGATTTTTTCGAACTGTCTCAACTTTTGCAAACCGTCCATTGTAGCTTTCACTACGTTGTGAGGGTTACGGCTTCTCAAGGTCTTGGTGCGAACGTTTTGAAGGCCAGCAGCCTCCAAAATACCTCTCACAGTTGCGGAAGCGATAACTCCAGTTCCTTCTACTGCGGGCTTCAAAAGCACGCGGCCAGAACAGAACTTTCCTAATACATCGTGAGGAATCGATTTGTTATCAGGAGTGATCGGCACACTGATCATGTTTTTCTTTGCTTGTTTCGATGCTTTTTTGATGGCCTCTGGAACTTCGTTGGCTTTCCCCAATCCAATTCCCACCTTCCCCTGACGGTCGCCAGCAACTACTACTGCCGCAAAACTAAAACGACGTCCGCCTTTTACTACTTTGGCTACGCGGTTAATGTAGAGAACTTTCTCTTCATACTGGTTGCCATCGGCATCGATATTCTTTTTATTTTCCTGACTCAAAGGAACCTCCGAAATTCCGTATTAAAACTTTAATCCACCAGACCTGGCGCCATCTGCAAAAGCTTTCACTTTGCCGTGGTACAAGTAACCAGCTCTGTCAAAAACAACTTGGTTTACTTTAGAGGCAACTGCTTTTTTCGCAATCGTCTCACCCAAAGACTGAACACCTTCTTTGGTATTTTTCAGTTTGCCTTTTACATCTTTGGAATTCGTTCCCAAGGATAAAAGAGTTACGCCTTTATCATCATCAATGATTTGAGCGTAGAAGGCTTTATTGCTTCTGAAAATTGCCAAACGAGGACGCTCAGCACTTCCTTTTACTTTAAAGCTAATTCTGCGTTTTCTTTTTAAACGCTTTCGAGCGGACTCGAGTACTTTTTTGCTTACCTTTTTCACAACGAACTCCTATTCAAATTCTTACTTGGCACCTGCGGCACCAGCTGCTTTACCAGCCTTACGACGAACGTATTGACCAGCATAACGAATGCCTTTGCCCTGGTAGGGCTCAACGGGTTTCAAACCTTTAATTTCTGCGGCCACTGCACCAACCAACTGCTTGTCTGCGCCGGTCAATGTAATTTTGGTGTTGGCATCCACTTTAGCGGTGATACCAACTGGCAAGTTGTAAACTACAGGATGAGAAAACCCCAACGTCAGATTCAAGGTTTGTCCTTGAACGGCTGCCCTGTATCCAACTCCGTTGATTTCTAGACCTTTGGTGTAACCGGAGTGAACCCCATGTACACAATTCGCAACTAGCGTACGAATCAAACCATGAAGAGCGGGAGCACCTTCAACGCTGTCGTCTCTGGTCACAAAAAGATGATCTCCGTCGATTTTCACCGACACACCTTTTGGCAATTTCTGAGATAGCTTCCCTTTTGGGCCCTCAAAGTTAAAAACGTTTTCCTTAGAGGTAACTTTTACTCCAGAGGGGATCTTAATCGACTGTTTTCCAATTCTAGACATCTCGCCTCCAATTACCAAACCGAGCAGAGGAGCTCGCCGCCCACTCTGTTCTTCTTGGCCTCTTTCCCAGTCATAACGCCCTTGGGAGTAGAGAGAATTACAATTCCGGCTCCGTTCAATACGCGCGGAATTTCATTCACGTTTACATATTTTCTCAAGCCAGGCTTACTTTCGCGCTTGATTCCAGTGATTGCCTTTTGACCGGCTTCCACTTTCAAATAAATGCGCAAGAAGTGTTTGCTATCAGCTCGCACCAAACGGAAGTTTTTAATATAGCCTTCGTCTTTCAAAACCTTGGCGATGTTCGCTTTGATTCGAGAAACGGGCGCTTCCACAGTTTCCAGACTCGCCATATTGGCGTTTCTGATTCTTGTTAAAAGGTCTGCTACTGGATCCGTAACCATTGTTCGATCTCCTTAAAATTCCTGTTAGAAGCTGGACTTCGTTACACCGGGTAATTGACCGGTGAGTGCGAGTTTGCGGAAGCAAATACGACACATATTGAACTTCCTCATGAACGCACGGGGACGACCACACAAAGGACATCGGTTCTTATGACGAACCTTGAACTTTGGTGCCTTCTTCATTTTTTCCAATTTACACTTCTTGGACATTACCTAGCTCCTTATTTCCTAAAAGGCATACCGAGTTCAGCAAGCAACAATCTTGCAGACTCATTGTCTTTAGCGGAGGTAACAAACGTAATGTTAAGTCCGCGTGCTTTATCTACTTTATCAAAATTGATTTCTGGAAAGATGATTTGCTCTCTCAATCCAAGCGTATAGTTCCCACGACCGTCGAAAGATTTCGAGCTAACGCCGCGGAAGTCTCTCACTCGTGGAAGAGAAAGATTTACTAAACGATCCAAAAACTCATACATTTTCTTCTTACGAAGAGTAACCATGCAACCCAAAGGAATTCCCTTACGGAGTTTGAACGCTGCAATCGCTTTCTTCGCACGAGTCGGAATGGGCTTTTGACCAGTGATCATTGCCAATTCTGCTGTTAAGCTATCCAAAACCTTAGGGTTAGCCACAGCGTCTTTGGTTACGGCGTTCACGACAATTCGTTCTAGTCGTGGAACCTGCATAGGGTTCTTTAGTTCCAATTTCTTCATCAAAGCAGGAACTACTTTTTGCTCGTAGTGTTTCTTCATTCGAGGAACACGATTTGCAACTGGTGCGTCGGCCGCAGCAACTTCAAACAAAGCTCCAGCAGCGCCTTTGCCCTTTTTGCCAGAGCCTTCTTTTTTTGCAGCAGGTTTAGGTGCCGCTTCTTTTGTTTCTTTTTTCTTTTCGTCAGCCATGGTTCTTAACCTTCCTAAAAATTACAAAACTTCTGGAGCCAAAGAGATAATCTTCGTGAACCCATGTCCACGTAGCTCTCTCGCGATGGGACCGAAAATACGGGTTCCCACGGGCTCTTTTTGTGCGTTTACCAAAACTGCAGCATTGTCATCGAAGCGAATATAAGAACCGTCTGGACGACGAATCTCTTTTTTCGTTCTTACGATTACAGCTTTCACCACGTCTCCCTTTTTTACTTTGGATGCGGTGTCAGCATCTTTCACGGTAGCTACGATGATATCCCCGATGGACGCGTATCTTCTGCGCGTTCCACCTAGCACGCGGATACACTGGATAGCTCTAGCTCCAGAGTTATCTGCAACACTTAAATTTGATTCTTGCTGGATCATTTCTAACTCCCTTTCCTTTCGCCGACTGGATTAAATGCCCGTCGCTTTGCGAAGGATTGTTTTCAATGCGTATCTTTTGTCTTTGCTCAAAGGCTTAGTGGCCACTAACAAAACCATATCGCCAATGTTTGCTTGGTTTGTTTCGTCATGAGCTTTCACTTTTTTCGTCTTGGTCAAAAACTTTCCGTATTTTGCGTGACGAATGCGACGATCTAATTTCACAACGATCGTTTTCTGCATTTTATTGCTAATTACGATGCCTTGTTCTTCGCGCTTTGGCTTCACTACGGTTTTTTCTTTTGCTGCGGTTGCCATAATCTTCCTTTACTCCTAAGCCTGCTTCGAAGCTTTTGTCGTTAAAGCAGTTTTAATTCGAGCTAGCTCTTTACGAGCCAACTTCATCATGGCCGTGCTGGCCAACTGCCCAGTTCTGAACTGCATGCGCAATTGGAAAACATGATCTTCCAACTCGCGAATCTTCGAAGAAAGCTCCTTCGCGTTCAAACCTTTAATTTCTTTTTTCTGCTTCGAAATTCTGTGTGCCATATCTTTTCCTTATTTCGTTTCTGCTTTCGCTACGGGAACCGCAGAAAATTTAGAAATAATCTTCGTTTTTAGAGGAAGCTTATAGTTCGCCAATCTCATAGCTTCTTTTGCTTCCGCCTCGGTTACGCCTTTGATTTCATAAAGAACGCGGCCAGGCTTAATTACACATACCCAGTCTTCCACGTTACCCTTACCGCTACCCATTCGAGTCTCGGCAGCTTTTTTGGTTCGTGGCTTATCGGGGAAAATGCGGATCCACATCTGTCCACCCTTTTTGGTGAACTTAGATACTGCGATACGCGCTGCCTCGATTTGACGCGCAGTGATATAACCACATTCAGCGGCTTGCAAGCCAAAATCACCATGAAGTAAGGATCCGCCTCTTAGGGCCTTTCCTCTCATTTTGCCTTTTTGCTGCTTACGCCATTTTACTCGTTTTGGGGCTAGCACAAGCTACTCCTTCTTAATTGTTCTGGGCCGCGTTTTCAGCGCCCTTTGCGGGTTTACGAAGAGGAACGTCCCCTTTGTAAATCCAGGTTTTAATTCCAATGATACCGTAGGTGGTGCTGGCCTCAGCTGTTCCATAGTCGATATCAGCTCTTAAGGTATGAAGCGGAATACTTCCTTCGCTATACCCTTCGGTTCTTGCGATCTCGGCTCCACCCAAGCGTCCAGAAACACGAACTTTGATTCCGCGAACGCCCATTTTAATGGCGGTAGCCATAGCCTTTTTCATCGCACGTCGAAAAGCGACCCGCTTTTCTAACTGAGAAGCGATGGACTCAGAAACCAAGGTGGCATCCACTTCTGGCTTTCTTACTTCAAGAACGTTGAGCAAGAGCTCGTTCTTGGTAAGCGCTTGAACTTCAGCTCTCAAGGAATCTACGCCGGAACCCTTTTTACCAATGATCAAGCCAGGTCTTGCGCTGTAAATATTCACTTTTACTTTGCTCGCAGCTCTTTCGATCTCAATTTTGGAGATACCAGCTTGGAACAATTTCTTTTTCAAATACTTACGAATCATCAAGTCTTCATGAAGAAGCTCTGAATAGCCTTTTTTGGCGAACCAGCGAGAATCCCAGCTGCGGGTTACTCCGATACGGAATCCAATTGGATTAGTCTTCTGACCCATGACTTATTTTTCCTCCAGAACCACAGTGATGTGGCTCGTTTTCTTCAAAATTCTCATTCCTTGACCTTTTGCTCTCGAAGCGAATCGCTTCAGAGTTGGGCCTTGGTCTACCAACAAAGTTTTGATCACAAGGTTGTCTACATCAATTCGACCTTGTTGTTCAGCATTGGCTACGGCGCTTTCCACCAGAGTAGAAATCGTCTGAGCCGTTCTTTTCCGGGTGCTAAACTTTAGGATCGTGAGGGCTTCGTTCACGGATTTTCCGCGAACCAAATCCGACACCAAGCGCACCTTTCTAGGTGTAATTCTTACGTATCGTACTGTTGCTTTCGATTGCATAAGTCCTCACTACTTCGCTGCTGCAGCTGGAGCTGCGGCGGCTTCCTTCTTATCTGCCGGCGTATGGCCGTGGAAAGTTCTTGTTGGAGCGAATTCGCCCATTTTGTGACCAACCATATTTTCAGTTACATAAACTGGAATAAATTTTTTCCCGTTGTGAACCGCAAAGGTCAATCCAATGAACTCGGGGAGAATCATCGATCTTCTCGACCAAGTCTTAATCGCTTTTTTGTCGTTCGTAGCCTTTGCTTTGTCCACCTTGCTCATAAGGTGAGAGTCAACAAAAGGTCCTTTTCTTAAAGAGCGTCCCATTTTCTCAATTCTCCTTAGCGTCTACGCTTCACAATGAAGTTATCCGTACGCTTACTGTTACGGGTTTTAAATCCTTTGGTATACCAGCCCCACGGAGATCTTGGCAGACCCCCAGAAGCCTTACCTTCACCACCACCCATTGGGTGATCGATTGGGTTCATGGCTACCCCTCTAGTAGTAGGACGAATGCCCATTTTTCGTGCACGTCCTGCTTTTCCGATGGTGATGTTCTCATGCTCGGTGTTTCCGATTTGTCCAATCGTAGCCTTGCAATCTAGAAGCACTCGACGAACTTCGCCGGAAGGCATTCTGATTTGGCAATACTCGCCCTCACGTCCCAAAACCTGGGCGTAAGCACCGGCGGATCGAACCATCTGGCCACCCTTTCCTGGGCGGAGCTCGATATTATGAATCAAAGTTCCCACAGGGATATTTTTTAAGCTCAAGGTGTTTCCTGGCTTAATATCTGCCTCTTCGCTGGCGATTACAGAATCACCAACATTTAAGTTCAAGGGAGCAAGAATGTATCTTTTCTCACCATCAACGTATTGAAGAAGCGCAATGAACGCCGTTCTGTTGGGATCGTATTCTAGAGCAACAACTTTTGCGGGAATTCCCGTTTTGTCTCGCTTGAAGTCAATCAAGCGATAGTGTTGACGAACACCGCCACCTTGGTGACGAGTGGTAATACGTCCGTGGTTATTTCTACCCGCACGAGACTTTTTGCTCTCCAACAAGCTTTTTTCAGGATCCTTTTTTGTAAGGATGCTGTAATCCGCCGTGGTGAGAAATCTTCTCGAGGGTGTTATTGGCCGGTATGTTTTTACTGCCATTTCGCTATACCTTTCCTTAATTCGCAGTTTTTCAGCTAACCCTTTTAGCTATATCTACTGCTCATACTCCTTTAAAAAATTCGATTTTTTCCCCAGCTTTTAAAGTCACTGTGGCTTTTTTCCAAGAATTCGATTTGGACTCGCCAAATTTGGTTCTGTAAGTTTTTCCAGGAACTACGGTGGTGTTCACCGAAGCTACTTTTACTTTGAAAAATCTTTCAACCGCGAGCTTGATCTGAGGCTTGGTGGAATCCAAGGTAACTTCGAAAGCAACCTGGTTATTCGCTTCGGCCTGAGCAGTGCTTTTTTCGCTAAGGATTGGTCTTTTAATTACATTTACTTGTGCCATTTTTTACCCCTTACGCCTTCGCACTCGCCGACTTCGTCTTTTTGGCGGCCGTCTTCTTCGCAGGAGCGGCTTTCTTTTCAGAGCCAGAAAGTTTATCGGACAAGATTTTTGCAGCTGCCTTGGAAAGAACGAGCCATTCGTAGTTTACTACGTCGAATACGTTCACCCCTTCGGTTCTCAAATACTTTTGTCTTTCAAGGTTGCGAGAAGCGAGTTCCATATTTTTATTATCGCTATCCACAAACAATGCTTTTCCCAAACCGAACGTGCCGATAACTGCAGCTACGTCTTTGGTCTTTGGCTTTACTTTGAACTCGTCAATCACCAACAAGCGCTCACTGCCAAACTTATCAGAGAGAGCCGAACGAAGAGCGGCTTGTGCCATCTTCTTAGGCAAAGTCTTGAAGTAAGACCGTGGCTTGGGACCGAAGCTTTCACCCCCGCCGGGCATCAATGGAGAACGAGTGGTACCCTGACGGGCATTACCAGTTCCTTTTTGACGGAAAGGCTTACGACCTCCCCCGCGAACTTCGGCTTTCGTTTTAGTGGAAGCGGTTCCACGTCGACGACCTGCCAATTGGGTTACGATCGCTTGGTGGATCATTGCTGGGCTGACCTCTGCTTTGAACACAGAGTCAGCGAGGTCAACCTCACCAACTTCTTTCTTCTTTAGATCAAATACTTTTACGGATGCCATAAATTTCTATTCCTTATTTCGCTTTGGCTTTCGCAGCGATTTTCTTTTTCGCTTTGGTAATTCGTACAACGCCGTTCTTGTTTCCTGGAACTGCGCCTGCAACGAGGAGAAGCTTGGTCTCAGGATCGTAAGAAACAACTTTCAAATTCTGGGTGGTTTGCGTAACCGTTCCCAAGTGCTTGGCCATTTTTTTGCCCGGGAAAACGCGTCCTGGATCGGCGCGGTTACCAATGGAACCAGGGCTTCTGTGAGACACGGAGTGACCGTGGGTAGCTGGCTGTCCACCGAAGTTCCAAACTTTCATGGAACCTTGGAAGCCTTTTCCTTTGGTGGTTCCTTGAACATCGATCGATAGACCGGGGGTCAAGAAATCCGTGCTGATAGCGGCACCAACAGACAATGCTGGGTCAGCTTTGTCTAGTCGGTATTCTTCCACGTGGTAAAAACCGGGGGATCCAGCTTTCTGGAAGTGACCTTTTTCTGCCTTGTTCACTCTTTGCGCTTTCTTTGCTCGAAAGCCCAATTGAACTCCAAAGTACCCTTCTTTTTCTCCGGTCTTCACTTGAGTAACAACCGTGTTGTCTTTCAAGCTAACTACCGTAACAGGAACTGCTTTTCCCTCTTCGTCGAATACACGAGTCATTCCAGCCTTTACGCCGTAAATGAGGGGCAGATTTACTGCTGCCGAGCTTTTGTTTTCTACATTCTCACTCATAAATTACTCCAAAACTAATCCGTTAGAGACTAGGACTTGATCTCCACATCCACACCAGCAGAAAGATCGAGCTTCATCAACGAGTCTACGGTTTGTTGGGTAGGCTCGAGAATGTCGATCAAACGCTTGTGGGTTCTTACTTCAAACTGCTCACGAGATTTTTTATCGATGTGAGGAGAACGAAGTACGGTGTACTTGTTAATCACAGTAGGAAGCGGGATTGGGCCTGCTACTTTAGCACCAGTTTGCTTGGCAGTATTTACGATCTCCCAAACGGACTGATCCAAAACTCTGTGATCAAATGCTTTTAATTTAATGCGGATTTTTGTTTCCATTACTCAATGATCTCCGAAACTACGCCAGCGCCTACGGTTCTGCCACCTTCGCGGATTGCGAAGCGCAACTCTTTGTCCATTGCTACTGGGGTAATCAATTCCACAGTGATACCAATGTTATCGCCTGGCATTACCATCTCTACGTTTGCTGGCAACTCAACCACACCCGTTACGTCCGTGGTACGGAAGTAAAACTGTGGACGGTAGCCTTTGAAGAATGGAGTGTGACGTCCGCCTTCTTCTTTGGACAATACGTAAATCTCAGCTTTGAATTTCTTGTGTGGCTTAATCGATCCAGGAGCACACAACACTTGGCCGCGCTCTACGTCTTCTTTGTTCGTTCCACGTAGAAGAGCTCCCAAGTTGTCCCCTGCTTGACCTTGATCCAACAACTTACGAAACATTTCAATTCCAGTTACCGTGGTCTTTTGCGTAGGACGCAATCCAACGATCTCGATGTTATCGCCTACTTTGATAATTCCTCGCTCCACACGGCCCGTTACTACCGTTCCTCGTCCAGAGATCGTGAACACGTCTTCCACTGGCATCAAGAAAGGCTTATCGATATCGCGCTTTGGCTCAGGAATGTAAGCATCGCAAGCTTCCATCAACTTAATGATGGCGCCTTCTCCGATTTCACCCTTGTCGCCTTCCAATGCTTTCAAGGCAGAGCCTTTGATCACTGGAATCTTGTCGCCGGGGAAATTGTAGGACGACAACAAATCTCTTACTTCCATCTCTACGAGATCTAGAAGTTCTTTATCGTCCACCATGTCGGCTTTGTTCATGAATACTACGATGGCTGGTACGCCCACCTGACGAGAGAGCAAAATGTGCTCGCGGGTCTGAGGCATTGGGCCGTCAGCGGCAGATACTACTAGAATAGCTCCGTCCATCTGCGCAGCACCGGTGATCATGTTCTTCACATAGTCAGCGTGGCCGGGGCAGTCTACGTGAGCATAGTGACGCTTCTCCGTCTCATACTCCACGTGTGCGGTGTTGATCGTGATCCCTCTCGCCTTCTCTTCTGGCGAAGAATCAATCTGATCGTACGCTTTAAATTCAGCTCCACCTTTCTGCGACAACACTTTCGTAATCGCAGCGGTCAAACTCGTCTTCCCATGATCCACGTGTCCAATCGTTCCGATGTTCACGTGCGGCTTATTTCGTTCAAACTTACCTCTTGCCATATTCTTTCTCTATGCCTCCTAAAGCACGATCAAATAAACAAATCTTATTCTAGGCCGGTTATCTTATAGCGAATTTCCTTCGCCAAAGCCGGTGTAACTAAATCATATCTCGCAGGTTCCATAGTGTAGCTCGCGCGTCCCTGGCTCATCGATCGAAGTCTCGTCGAGTAACCAAACATTTCCTTTAGCGGAACTTCGCTCTTGATCACTTGGACCCCAGAGCGAGGATTCATGCTAAGCACGCGTCCACGTCGACCGTTTAAATCCCCTATAACTTCGCCCATACATTCATCAGGGGTAACGATCTCGCAGCTCATGATAGGCTCCAATAAAACTGGTTTAGCCTTTTCACAAGCGCTTCTAAATGCCAGAGTAGAGGCGATTTTGAAGGCGATTTCGGAGGATTCAGCCTCGCGAAAGCTACCGTCTACCAATACTGCGCGGATGTCCACAGTGGGAAATCCGGCAAAAACTCCTGCGTCCAGAGCTTCTATCACACCCTGTTTTACTGAGCCAATGAATTTTTCAGGTACTTTTACTGGAGATGCCTGATTTACGAACTCAAAACCAGAACCCCTGTTTTTGGGGGAAACCTTTAAAACTACGTGGCCAAAATGGTTCTTTCCAGCAATGAGCCTCTCCACCACAGATTCGCCATCTGCGTCCTGAGAAATCGATTCTCGATAAGAAACCTGAGGGCTCCCAACGTTGGCGTCTACACGGAATTCGCGCAAAAGGCGGTCTTTGATGATTTCTAAGTGCAATTCCCCCATGCCGCTAATCAACATTTGGCCCGTATCTTCATTGGAGGTAACTCTAAAGGTTGGGTCCTCTAAAGACAAAATATCTAATGATTTCTTTAGTTTATCGGAATCCGCCTGGGTCTTGGGCTCAATTGCCATAGAAATCACGGGCTCGGGAAACTCCATTTTTTCCAGCAAAATTGGGCTAGATTCGTCGCAAAGGGTATCCCCAGTGGACGTAAACCGCAGACCTATGGCCGCCGCGATTTCCCCCGTGCTAATGCTTTGAATTTCTTCACGTTTATTAGCGTGCATCAAAAGAAGCTTAGAAATCTTCTCTTTCTTGTTTTTTGCAGGGTTATGAATCGCTTTTCCCACTTCTAGCCGGCCGCTATAGACGCGGATAAAAGTCAAAACCCCAGAAAAGGAGTCGCTGGCGATCTTAAAGGCTAGCGCACTAAAGGGCTCTTCATCCGAGGGCCTTCGTTCCAGAATTTTTTCGTAATCTTTTACATCATGGCCCTTCACCGCTGGAAGATCTAAAGGCGAGGGCAAGTAAGCAACCACAGCATCGAGTAGTGGCTGCACCCCAATGTTTTTGAAAGACGCACCACAAACAACTGGGACAAATTTCGAAGCAATGGTTCCCTTGCGTAAAGCAGAGTTAATCTCAGCCGTGGAAATTTCTTCTTCCATGATAAATTTTTCGGCCAGAGAATCATCAATAGAAGTTATTTGATCCAGAAGTTTGCTTCTCGCTTCTTGAACTTCTTCTTCCATCTCTGTGGGAATAGAAACCTCTTCGATAGATTCCCCATTTGCACCCTTGAAGACGTATGCCTTTAGGCTGACCAAATCCACTAAACCAGTAAACTTATCTTCGGCCCCGATAGGCAACTGAATGGCCACAGGATTTGCTTTTAGTTTTTCACGAATTTCATTTAAGACAGCAGAAAAATCTGCGCCGACTCTATCCATTTTGTTTATATAGGCGATACGCGGAACCTGATATCGATCGGCTTGTCTCCAAACGGTTTCGCTCTGAGGCTCAACCCCACCTACGGCACAAAAAACTGCCACTGCTCCATCGAGGACACGAAGAGATCTTTCAACTTCGATGGTGAAATCCACGTGCCCAGGCGTATCGATAATATTGATTCGAGCGTCTTTCCAAAAGCAGGTTGTAGCAGCAGCAGTGATGGTAATTCCGCGCTCTTGCTCTTGAGGCATCCAGTCCATAGTGGCAGTGCCCTCATGAACCTCGCCTAGTCGGTGTACTTTTTTGGTGAAAAATAGAACTCGCTCGGTGGTCGTAGTCTTGCCCGCATCAATGTGTGCCATGATGCCGATATTTCGCATGGATTTTAGGGCAGAAGGACTAGCCATACTTTTGTGCAGCAGTATCTCCGAAGGAGACTTACAGCAACCTTTCTAAAAAAACCAAGGCCCAACAAAACTTCGTTGGGCCTTTTATAATTCAAAAAACTAGAATCGGAAATGCGAGAAGGCTTTGTTAGCCTCTGCCATTCTGTGAACGTCTTCACGACGCTTGATGGCTCCGCCGCGCATTTGGAAAGCATCCATGATTTCGCCAGCCAATCTTTCTTTCATGCTTTTTTCTGTTCGCTTACGAGCGAATTCGATAATCCAGCGAGAGGAAAGGGACTGACGACGAGCAGGACGAACCTCCACTGGCACCTGATAGTTTGCTCCACCCACTCTGCGGCTTTTTACTTCCACGTGAGGCTTCACATTATCAATGGCCTTTTTGAAAATTTTCAAAGCGTCATCATTCAATTTCTCTTGAATGATGTCTAAGGATCCATAAAGGATTCCTTCAGCCACGGACTTTTTTCCACCCTTCATCAAGGCATTCACGAATTTGGTAACAACCACATCGTGAAACTTGGGATCAGGGATAATTTCTCTTTTAGCGATAACTTTTTTACGACCCACAAAATACTCCTAAAATTATGACGACTTAGCTGGACGCTTAGCGCCGTACTTCGAACGGCTTTGTTTTCTGTTTGCTACGCCCTGTGCATCCAATGTTCCGCGAACAGTGTGATAACGAACACCGGGAAGATCTTTTACCCTGCCGCCACGGATAAGCACGATGGAGTGCTCTTGAAGGTTGTGGCCGATACCAGGAATATAGCTGGTAACTTCCATTCCGTTGGTCAAGCGAACACGGCAAACTTTACGAAGAGCAGAGTTCGGCTTTTTGGGGGTGGTGGTATAAACCCTGGTGCAAACTCCTCTTTTTTGAGGGCATGCTTTCAGAGCTGGGGAGGCCATACGAACTTTTTTGTCGTGGCGGCCTTTCTTAATTAATTGGCTAATTGTTGGCATTATCGTTTCCTTGTTCTTATAAGCCTTGCATCTATAGCAAGGGTCCTTTCAAAGCGTCAAGAGTTTCGTAACTTAGATTAGGGCCGAAGGGATTTCTGCCCCCGCGGAGTCCTTTTCTAGGTCCTCTTCCTCTTCCGAATCCATTGCGTCTACTTCGATATCGAAGTTTTTGTATCGGGCCAAGCCAGTTCCCGCAGGAATTAGGCGTCCCATGATTACGTTTTCTTTCAAGCCACGGAGAGAGTCCGTTTTTCCAGCCAAGGCCGCCTCGGTAAGAACCTTGGTGGTTTCTTGGAAGGAAGAAGCAGAAATGAAGCTATTGGTAGATAGCGAAGCTTTGGTAATTCCAAGCAATACTGGCTCACAAACGGCAGGACGGCCGTTATCTGCCAATACTCGTGCATTTTCTTCTTCAAACGTAGCTCTATCGATCGTTTCGCCCATGATGAAAGTGGAATCTCCAACATCGGTGATTTTCACTTTTCTCAACATCTGACGAACGATGGTCTCGATGTGCTTATCGTTAATTTTAACCCCTTGTAGACGATATACTTCTTGGATTTGATCCACGAGGTATCTGGCCAAGGTGGTAATTCCACGAACTCGCAAGATGTCGTGTGGGTTGATGGGGCCATCGATGAGGGCCTCACCGGTTCTCACATAATCACCTTCGTTCACCACCAAGTGTCGGCCTTTTGGAACTAGATATTCCACAGGCTCTTTGCCGGTAGCGGCGTCAGGCGAAACGATGATCTTACGCTTTCCTTTGGTATCTTTACCGAAGGAGATGGTTCCATCCACTTCAGAAATGATTGCAGAATCTTTTGGCTTACGAGCTTCGAACAACTCGGCCACGCGAGGAAGACCCCCGGTGATGTCTGTTGTTTTCGTGGTCTCGCGAGAGATCTTAGCAACAACGTCACCTGAGTGGATCTCGTCACCGGACTGAATCGGAACTACAGCGCCCACAGGCAACATATAGATCGCTTTTCGGCTAGATCCAGGGATGGTCACGATTTCACCTTTGTCGTCGACGATGATTACCTTCGGACGCTTCTCGGTTTTGGTTTCAATGATCACTCGGTGAGAGAGACCGGTCACTGGGTCAAACTGCTCTTGAGTCGTTACGGAATCTTCAAGTTCTTCGAACTTCACGAAACCGGAAGCTTCAGTAAGAATCGGCACAGAGTATGGATCCCATTCAGCGAGTTTCTGACCACCCACTACGGCATCGCCCTCTTTGCACACCAACTTAGCACCGTAAACCACAGGATACTTCTCGATCTCTCGTCCTTCTGGAGTCATGATCGCGATCTCTGCCTGACGGTTCATTACTGTCATACCGCCATCTCTGTTTCTTACAGAAACGAGGTTGTGGAATTTCACCACCCCTTTGGCTTTTGCTTCAACAGTTGCTTGTTCTACTCGACGAGAAGCTGTTCCACCCACGTGGAAAGTTCTCATGGTAAGCTGGGTTCCTGGTTCACCGATGGACTGAGCGGCGATTACGCCCACAGTTTCACCGATATTCACCAAGCTACCGCGGCTCAAATCTCTTCCGTAGCAAAGTTGGCAAGTTCCAGACTTAGCTTTACAGGTGAGCACGGAACGGATTTTCAAGCGGTCGATACCGGCGCGCTCAATGTCGTTCACCATTTGCTCAGTAATTTCTTTCCCAGCAGGAACAACTACGTGGTTGTTAATGGGGTCTACAACTGCTTCAAGAGCCACACGACCCAAAATACGGTCGCCTAACTTCTCGATGATTTCTCCACCTTCAATCAAGGCTCCTACCCAAACACCCTCGGTGGTTCCGCAATCATTTTCCATCACCACCATGTCTTGGGACACGTCCACAAGACGTCTGGTGAGGTAACCGGAGTTTGCAGTTTTCAATGCAGTATCGGCCAATCCCTTACGCGCTCCGTGAGTGGAGATAAAGTATTGCAATACAGTCAAACCTTCTCGGAAGTTTGCAGTAATGGGAGTTTCGATGATCTCACCAGATGGTTTCGCCATCAACCCGCGCATACCGCAGAGCTGACGAATCTGAGCGTTAGATCCCCTTGCTCCAGAGTCCGCCATCATGTGGATGGGGTTGAAGCTGGATACATCTACTTTGTCGCCCTTTTCGTTGGAAATGGTTTCCGTTCCGATCTTTTTCATCAATTCGGAAGCAATTCCTTCAGAAGTTTGGGCCCAAATATCGATTACTTTGTTGTATCGCTCGCCATCGGTGATCAAACCCTCGATGTATTGGTTTTCAATTTCTTGAACTTGTTTGTATCCGGCATCAAGAAGAGTTTGTTTTTTCTCGGGGATCAACATGTCGTGAATAGAAATCGATGTACCAGCTCGAGTAGAGCGCTTGTAACCAAGGCTCATCAAAGCATCCGCCAGAAGAACGGTTTCTTTGTTGCTCGCTAAGCGGAAGCACTTATCAATCAAATCGGCCAAAGATTTTTTGTCCATGGTTCTGTTGTAAACCTGGAATGGAATCGCAGAAGGCACGATCTCGGACAAGAGCACTCGACCTACAGTGGAATCGTGCAAGTAACCTTGAACGCGGCACTTGATCTTGGCGTGAATGTCTAGCTCGCCTACAGAGTGAGCATAGTTCACTTCCATTGCACTAGAGAATACGCGACCTTCACCAAGGGCAAAGGGACGTTCACGAGTCATGTCGTACAATCCAAGAACGATATCCTGAGAAGGAACGATGATTGGCTTACCGTGAGCAGGAGAAAGAACGTTGTTGGTGGACATCATCAACACACGAGCTTCAATCTGAGCTTCTACGGAAAGTGGAACGTGCACGGCCATTTGGTCACCGTCGAAGTCTGCGTTGAAAGCAGAGCAAACGAGAGGGTGCAACTGAATAGCTTTACCTTCGATCAATACAGGTTCGAAAGCCTGGATACCCAAACGGTGAAGCGTAGGAGCTCGGTTCAAAAGAACTGGGTGCTCTTTTACGATCTCTTCGAGAATATCCCACACTTCAGGACGCTCTCTTTCCACCATTTTCTTTGCGCTCTTAATGGTGGTTACGAAACCGTATTCAGATAGCTTGTTAAAAATGAAAGGCTTGAATAGCTCCAAAGCCATTTTCTTAGGCAAACCGCACTGATGCAATTTCAATTCGGGACCCACCACGATCACAGAACGACCGGAGTAGTCCACACGCTTACCAAGCAAGTTCTGACGGAAACGACCTTGCTTACCTTTCAACATATCGGAAAGAGAGCGTAGAGGACGCTTGTTAGGACCAGTGAAGGTCTTTCCTCTTCTTCCGTTGTCGAAAAGAGCATCCACAGCTTCTTGAAGCATGCGCTTCTCGTTGCGGATAATGATGTCTGGAGCATTAAGCTCCATCAATCGACGTAATCGGTTGTTTCTGTTGATCACTCGACGATACAAATCGTTCAAATCAGAGGTAGCAAATCTTCCGCCTTCTAGTGGCACGAGGGGACGCAACTCAGGTGGGATCACCGGAATGCATTCCATCATCATCCACTCTGGACGGTTGTTGGACTGCTTCAACGCCTCAAATACTTTTAGGCGCTTGATCAATTTCGTACGAACCGCTTCAGAGAGGTTCGACTTCAATTCTTTACGAAGCTGACGAGCCATTAGCTCTACGTCAGTTTTCTTCAACAGTTCAAGAACGGCTTCGCCGCCCATCTCTGCTCGGAAGTTCTTTCCTTCGCCCAATAGCTCAGAATACTTTTCTTCACTGATGATCGCCTTTTCAGACAAACCAGTGTCACCCGCTTCCACTACGATGTAGGCTTCGCAGTAGAGAACTTTTTCGATTTCTTTTAGAGTCAAATCTAGAACAGCAGCAATTCTGCTGGGCAAAGATCTCAAGAACCAAATATGCGCCACTGGGGTTGCCAACTCAATATGACCCAAGCGCTCTCTTCGAACCTTAGATTGAGTAACTTCCACTCCGCACTTCTCGCAGATGACTCCGCGATATTTCATTCGCTTATACTTACCGCACAAGCATTCGTAATCTTTGATAGGACCAAAGATTTTCGCGCAGAAAAGACCATCTCGTTCCGGTTTAAAGGTACGATAGTTGATGGTTTCGGGTTTTTTCACTTCACCGAAAGACCACTTACGAATCATTTCCGGACTGGCGATAGAAATCTTCACCGCGGAAAAGCTTAGTGGATCTTTTGGCTTATCGAAAAAATTAAGCAGATCTTTCACGTTAACCCCTATTTATTCAAACAGTTACTTTCAAAAATTTTTCTCGGAAGCGGCCGGATCTATTTCTCCGGCACTTCCACTAGTTCTACGTTAAGAGCGAGAGACTGAAGTTCTTTCGTCAATACGTTGAAAGACTCCGGCAATCCGGGCTCTAGAATGCGCTCGCCCTTTACAATGGCTTCGTACATTCTGTTTCTTCCCGTTACGTCGTCTGATTTCACCGTTAGCATTTCCTGCAAGGTGTAAGCAGCGCCGTAAGCCTCGAGGGCCCAAACTTCCATCTCTCCCAATCTCTGACCACCAAGTTGGGCTTTTCCGCCCAACGGTTGTTGAGTTACTAGAGAGTATGGACCGATGGAACGAGCATGGATTTTCTCGTCAACCAAGTGGTGAAGTTTCAACATATACATCACACCTACAGTCACGTCCTGAGCGAAAGCTTCGCCAGTCATACCATCGTAAAGAGTGAACTTGTTGTCTTCGGGCAATTGTCCCAACTTGAGAAGATCTTTGATGTCTTGCTCTTTTGCAGAGTCAAACACTGGTGTCGCGATACGAACCCCATCCTTCAACGAACGAGCAATGCGCTTTAGTTCATCTTCAGAGGCGGAGTCGATGTACTTATCTACTTCCGTGCTGGTGTAGATTGCTTTGAGCATCTTTCGAAGCTCGTTCGCGTTCCAATTTTTCTCCAGCATTTCGTTGATCTTTAGACCAACACCCAAGCATGCTCCACCCAACATCAACTCAAGAAGCTGTCCGATGTTCATACGGCTAGGTACGCCCAATGGATTCAAGATCATTCCTACGGGAGTTCCGTCAGCTAAGTACGGCATATCCTCTTCAGGAACGATTTTCGAAACAACCCCTTTGTTTCCGTGACGACCGGCCATTTTATCGCCCACTTGAATTCGACGTTTAATCGCCAAGGTGACCTTCACCATTTTGATTACGCCAGGTGCAAGCTCGTCACCACGCTTCATGCGTTCAGCGCGCTCTTTGAACACAGCGCGAACCATGTCCATTTTTTGCTTCGCAGACTGCATGAGCTGGGTCAATTCATCTTCTAAGTTCTGCTTTAGAGGGATGAATCCCAAAAGTTCGAACTGAATGTTTTTCAATTTGGCTTCGGTAATCTCTTCACCCTTTTCGAGGAGAGTTACGGAGCCGTCTTCGGAAAGAAGTTTTCCCGTGGTCTTTTCGCCGGCAAGAAGCTTGGCAATTTTTTCCAATGCGCTGGTGCGGATGGAATCAATTTCTACTTTCTCATCACGACGAAGGTTAGCAATCTGACCTTCGAGGATTTGAACAGAACGATCATCTGGATCCGTACCTTCTCGAGCAAACACTTGGGCACCAATTACGGTACCGAAAATGCCAGTGGGAACTCTGAGGGAGGTATCGCGAACGTCTCCGGCTTTTTCACCGAAAATAGCTCGTAACAGCTTCTCTTCAGGAGACAACTGGGTTTCACCTTTAGGAGTTACTTTACCAACAAGAATGTCACCGGGCTTCACTTCTGCACCGATACGGATAATTCCGGAGGAATCGAGGTCTTTCAAAGCCTCTTCTCCAACGTTTGGAATATCGCGGGTGATCTCTTCTTTTCCAAGCTTAGTGTCTCGAGCGATACACTCGAACTCTTGGATATGAATAGAGGTGAAGGTGTCTTGTTTGATCAAATTCTCGTTCAAAATGAACGAGTCTTCGAAGTTGTAACCGTTCCATGGCATGAAGGCCACGAGGATGTTTTGGCCTAGGGCCAATTCACCGGCGTGAGTACCAGGACCGTCAGCAATCACGTCACCTTTTTTCACTTTATCGCCAACGCGAACAAGTGGCATTTGGTTCCAGCAGGTGTCTTGGTTGGAACGCTGGTACTTAATCAAGCTATAGATATCTACGTCGGAATCGATCTCTTTAGAGGAGCTTTTTCCACCGGTAGCATCTTTCTTAATTACGATACGGGCGCCATCAACTTTGATCACTTCACCAGAGTTCAGAGCGGTAACAGTGGCACCAGAATCTTTAGCAACGATTCTTTCCACACCCGTTCCCACCAAAGGAGAGCTGGTTTTCAATAGCGGTACTGCCTGACGTTGCATGTTCGAACCCATCAAGGCTCGGTTAGCGTCGTCGTGTTCCAAGAATGGAATCAAGGAAGCGGCCACAGAAACAAGTTGGTCAGGAGCAACGTCCATCAATTCCACTTCGTCTGGATGAACCATGGCGAAGTCACCTTTTCTACGGGCTGGAACAAGGGAGTTAGCTTCAAACTTGTTATCGGTAAGAACTTTTTTGCTCACCTGAGCAATAACTTTGTTCTCTTCTTCCGTGGCGGTGAAGTATCGAATTTCATCGGTGATCTTCGTTTCTTTCACTACGCGGTAAGGCGTCTCGATGAATCCATACTGATTCACGCGAGCATAAGAAGATAGAGAAGAGATCAATCCGATGTTTGGACCTTCAGGAGTCTCAATGGGGCAAATTCTTCCGTAGTGCGTGGTGTGTACGTCACGAACTTCGAAACCCGCGCGCTCACGGGTCAAACCACCTGGTCCAAGAGCCGAAAGACGACGTTTGTGCGTTACTTCGGATAGTGGGTTGGTTTGATCCATGAATTGAGAAAGCTGAGAAGAGCCGAAAAATTCTTTTACTACGGCACTTACTGGCTTTTGGTTGATCAAATCATGGGGCATCAAGGTTTCGATTTCCTGGAGCGCCATTCTTTCTTTGATGGCTCTTTCCATTCTTACGAGACCGATGCGGTATTGGTTTTCCAACAACTCACCCACTGCGCGAACGCGGCGGTTACCAAGATGATCGATATCGTCGATCACGCCAACACCGTTGTTCAAATCGGTGAGATACTTCATCGTTTCGATGATGTCTTGGTGAGTAAGCGTGGTTTTATCCGCAGGGATATTTAAGTGTGGGAATTTGTAATTGATCTTCAAACGACCTACGTTCGAAAGATCGTAACGGTCTGGATTGAAGAACATATTTTCGAAAAGCTCTTTAGCCGCTTCGATCGTCGGAGGATCACCAGGACGCATTCTGCGGTAAATTTCGATCAACGCCTCTTCCTGGGTGTTCATTTTATCCGCAACAAGGGTGTCACGAATGAAAGAGCCCACCGTAATAGGATCGGTGAAGATTACTTTTACTTTTTTCAATACTTTCGAAAGTTTTTTGATCAAGTCTTCGGTTAGTTCAGTGTTTGCTTCAACAAGAACTTCACCGGTTTTGGAATCTACGTGATCTTCCGCAACGACTTTTCCAGCAAGCATTTCCAAAGGAATTTCAATTCGCTTTAGACCAGAATCTTTTACTTTGTCGATAACGGCTTTAGTGTACTTTCGGTTCTTTTTCACCAAAACTTCGCCGGTCTTAGGATGCAAAAGATCTTCGTCGGCTCTTTGACCGAGCATCAAATCAAAATCCAACTCGCGGAATACTTTTTCTTTTTCGAACGAATAAGACTCTACTCGGTAAAAAGTGTTCAACACTTCTTGCACGGACATGCCTAGTGCACGAAGGATGATGGTGGCGTGGAACTTTCGTTTGCGGTCAATTCGTGCCCACAAGATGTCTTTGTGATCGAATTCGAAATCTAACCAAGATCCTCTATGAGGAATAATACGAGCGCTATACAGCAACTTCCCACTGGAGTGGGTTTTTCCGTAATCGTGATCGAAGATCACGCCAGGAGAGCGGTGTAATTGAGAAACGATAACTCGCTCGGTTCCATTGACAATGAAAGAACCGGCATCGGTCATCAAGGGAATTTCACCCATGTAAACTTCTTGTTCTTTGATGTCTCGGATGTTGCGGTTACCCGAACCCTCATCCACATCAAACACAATCAAGCGAACGGTAATTTTTAGGGGAGCAGCGTACGTCATACCACGCTGACGGCACTCTCTTACATCATACTTAGGAGCCTCTAAAACGTAAGAGTCAAACTCCAGAGTAGCGGTTTTATTGAAATCTTCGATAGGAAATACAGAGTGAAACGAAGCTTGCAAGCCGGAGTTCTTCCGTTTGCTAGGCTCCACATCCATTTGCAGGAAATCTGCGTAGGACTTTTTCTGTAATTCAATGAGATCGGGGATTTCAATGCTTCTGTGAATTTTTGCGTAATTCTTACGTACTTGTTTGATACTAGTGAATAACGACGCCATGTATTTCCCTGCTTAATTCCCAAAAAATTATTTTACTAATGAAATGGCACCTCCCCACTTGGCCTTTCGGCAAGCGGGGAGTGCAAAACTAGATCAGCTTTTGGCAGTCGAAATTACTTAATTTCAACTTTTGCGCCAACGGCTTCTAATTTCTTCTTCATTTCTTCGGCATCTTTCTTAGCAACGCCGTCTTTCAAGGGCTTTGGAGCACCTTCAACTAGATCTTTAGCTTCTTTCAAGCCGAGACCAGTGATGGCTCTTACTTCCTTGATCACTTCGATTTTCTTGTCGCCAGCAGCAGCAAGAACTACGGTGAATTCCGTTTTCTCTTCAGCAGCAGCAGCAGCTCCACCGGCGCCAGGGGCAGCGGCAAAAGCCATAGGAGCAGCAGCAGAAACACCGAATTTCTGCTCGAGCTCTTTTACGAGATTAGAAAGTTCCAAAACCGTCATCGATTCGATAGCGGAGATAAGATCTTCTTTAGATATATTGGTAGACATTTAAGTATCCTCCTAGATGGTTATTAAATTGTTTCGACTTACCCTTGTTGTCCCTTTTTATCGGCAACGGCCTGAAGCACTCGGGTAAAATCCCTTTGTACTGCATTAAGCACAGTGACGAAATTTCTGATTGGCCCGTTCATGACGCTCAACAACTGGGCAATTAGCTGCTCCCTGGATGGAAGCGTAGCCAGTTGCTTGATCTGAGCCTCATTCATCACCTGGTCGCCCAGGAATCCCTCTTTAATCGAGAAAGCTTCAACTTTCTTAGCAAACTCAGAAACGGCCTTAGCCATTTCCACAGCATCACCAAGAGCAAAGCAGGTCACCACAGGTCCAGCCAGTTTTTCCACTGCCTGTTCCTTTGGAGTTCCCTTCAGAGCGATCCGTACCAAATTGTTTTTTGCAACTTTCACCAACACTTTTTTGTCACGCATCGTGCGGCGAAAGGCGTTCATATCTTCCGAGGTTACGCCTTTATAGTCGGCAAACACCACGGCAGAAGCTTTGCTGAAACTATCTTTCAGCTGTGCAACCGATTCTTGTTTCGTTACGACTTTCATTGGCTACCCCTTAAATCAAACCTTTAGAGGCATCCGAGGGATCTACGAGAACCCCAGGACCCATGGTTGTAGAAATACTAACTTTCTTGATGTAGACGCCCTTCGATGTAGGCGGCTTCAAGCGAAGCAAAGTTGCAAAAAATACGTCGAAATTGTCTTTCAATTTCTTCGGACCAAAGCTTCTCTTGCCAATCAAGCACTGAACAATTCCAGACTTCTCAGTACGGAATTCGATCTTACCGGCTTTTTGCTCTCTCACTGCTTTGGAAATATCCACGGAAACCGTTCCCAATTTTGGGTTTGGCATCAAGCCGCGGGGGCCGAGAATTTTAGCAACTTTAGAGATCGCCACCATCATGTCTGGGGTGGCAACAGCTTTATCGAAATCCAACCAACCTTCGTTGATTTTTTGAACCAAATCTTCGGCTCCTACAAAATCAGCTCCGGCAGCTTCTGCTTCTTTTGCTTTTTCCCCTTTAGCGAAGGCAATCACTCGAGTCGTTTTGCCCACACCATGAGGAAGAACCACTGCAGCTCTTACTTGTTGATCAGATTGTTTCGCATCTACGCCAAGATTTACGCAAACGTCGACACTTTCGTCGAATTTCGCAAAACCCACTTCCGTGGCGATCTTTAGAGCTTCATCCACAGAGTATTTCTTTTCGCGATCAATTTTGCTGGCGGCAGCTCGGAATTTTTTTCCACGCTTAACGCCGTCGTTCGTTTTTACACTCACTTTGTTACCTCCTGTGGTGCATACGACTTCCGAAGAAGTCTCCCACATTTTAAGAGAAGGTTTTACCCTTCTACAGTAATTCCCATGCTACGCGCGGAGCCCTCAATGGTTCTCATTGCAGCTTCTACGCTCGCAGCAGTTAAATCTTTCAATTTCAATTTAGCGATGTCTTCCACTTGTTTCTTGGAAACTTTTCCCACTTTATTTTTATTGGGAACACCAGAGCCCTTTTCTACTTTTGCGGCTTTCTTTAGCAACACAGACGCAGGAGGGGTTTTCGTGATAAAAGTGAAGGATCTGTCAGAGTACACCGAAATGATCACGGGAATGATCATTCCTTGGGCGTCTTTGGTTGCGGCATTGAATGCCTTACAGAATTCCATGATGTTTACGCCACGCTGACCGAGCGCAGGTCCCACTGGGGGAGCTGGGTTCGCTTGTCCGCCAGGAATTTGTAATTTAATTTGTCCAGTTAACTGCTTAGCCACAAAAACCTCCGAAAACTTATACTTTTTCTACTTGAACGAAATCGAGCTCCACAGGAGTGGAACGACCAAAAATGCTTACGAGCACTCTCAACTTGCCCTTGTCCGCATTGATATCTTCGATTACGCCGTTAAAATTATTAAAGGGACCATCAACTACGCGAACTTTTTCTCCTTCAGAGAAGTTCACTTTAGACTTCGGTCTTACTGCGCCCTCAGAAATTCTATTGGTCATGCGCTGAATTTCGCTCTCAGGCACAGGAGCAGGATTTCGCTTGTCGCCCACAAAGCCCGAGATTTTGGCGGTATTCTTAATCAAGTGCCAAGACTCGTCGGTGAGCTTCATTTTTACTAAAATGTAACCAGGGAAAAACTTTCGTTTTGTGGTCTTCTTTTGGCCGCGAACCAATTCCACCACAGTTTCTTCTGGAACAATCACCTCAGAAATGAGGTCTGTTTTCGCTAAAGATCGAACGCGCTCTTCCAAAGATAGCTTTGCTTTGTATTCCATTCCGGAATGAGCATTCACCACATACCATTTATGGTCAGGGTAATCGATATCGCTTAGGGGTTTGCGCTCAGTCGAGGTCTCAACAGACTCCACAGCAGCATCCACTACTTCAGCTTCAGAATTTTGATTTTCGTCGCCCAACACGGGAAACCCTTCCAAAAATACGAATTAGATAGCTAATCCGATAAAATAAACCCAAATGTTATCCACCGTCCAAAGAACTACTCCGGCAATGGTAACCGCAATCAACACTGCAATCGTTGCTTTCAGTGTTTCATTCTGTGTTGGCCACGTAACTTTCGAAACCTCAGCCACTACTTCATTCATAAAACCGTTAGCAACATTGCTTTTCCAAAGACCCAGAAAAATGGCAAAACCAAGTAAGGTTGAACCGCCCATCAAGATCTTATCCAAAGAGCGAACGCGACCTTCTACATCGAGTACTACGGAAAACTTCGTCGCTAAAACAAAGCTCACATAAGCAATCAAAAGGGCTGCTGCCACAAAACTTAGGTTTACCCACTTCTGCTGGTTGTTATCCATACAACGTCCACACCGCTCGAATGTTTTCGACTAAAAAAATAGCCCCGAAAAGCGCACTACTGCCTTTGGAAACCCCCTTTAGACACTATTTGAATCGAAGAATCCAGCAAAAAATGGGCCGTCGGTTTAAAAATTTCGAACTGCATTTGCTGCGTTTCACCAAATCGTCGGAAAAACCCATGGGCCTTGGGCGAAAAAGGCAGGCAAAAAAGAGGCGGCACTTTTACTTTCTGGAACTCGCCGCCAACTGACCTGGCGCATAAATAACGAATGCAGATCGGGCCCCCACAACCACCCTCAACAATCCCTGGGCGTCCACTTCTCCACATTCGGTCGACGAACGCCCTTCAAACCGGACACTATTACAATATTTTCCAGGACTTAGATCCGTTGGCACTTCAAAAATTCTGTCTTTCGAACCGGCATGAAGGATCACATGCCCCAACTTTCCGCGGCCATACGACAAAAAATCGCCCCCAGAAATAACGCGAGTGGCCGAAAAAACACTATCTGTTCCGTTGCGGAACTTCACCAAATCTTTGATCCAGAGCAATCGATGCATGCAAGTGAAAGGCTGTTCGCACCGCCCCTCCTCAGACACGGCGTTTTGCAAAAATCCATTCTGGTCTAGCGGACTACCCGCATCATAGTCGGAAAAGAAGGTTCCCGAATAGAGCTGCGGATAGCCATAAGGCCAGGTCAAAAGATAAGTCATGGCGAGAGGAAACCAAGGGGACTTCTTTCGGAAGGAGAGGATGGGCTCGGCATCTGGTCTTCGCTCCAAATCATGGTTTTCTAAAAAAACCACCGCTTCGTCACTGTTAATTCCGGTATTGCCCGGAAGGGATACTAATTTATGAAGCTCAAGGTTCTCAAAGGCCAGTCCCACCCCGTAGGCGTAAGCGAAATTATTCAAATCTCCCAAGGGCCCATACTCTTCGCTGGTCACGGGCTCACCGGGGCTTAAAATTAATTCTAGCACTCGGTAATGATCTCGCTTCACCCATCGAAAGATCCCCTGCAAATCTTCCGGAGAAATATGCTTGGCCGCATCGATTCGAAAGCCACTGACCCCTAAATCCAAAAGATCGTCTAAATATTGGGCCAACCTTTTTTGAACATCTCTTTTTCCAGTGTTCAAATCGGCCATACCCAAAAGATCGCAATGATGGAGTTCGAAGCGATCGTAGAAATTTACCAACCCATTATTTCCATTTCGACCACATCGATGAAAGCTATCAGGTCTCCAAAGCGAATTGTATTCATAATGCTGAAAAGAAGTTCCAGCAAAACCTACGCCCGCAGAAAGAGCACTCATATGGTTTAGAACTACGTCGGCGTAAACATCGACTCCGACCTTTTTACAGCGATCCACCATGGATCGAAATTGCTCCCTGGTTCCGGAACGAGAATGAATTTGATAACTCACTGGCTGATATCGTTCCCACCATGGGGAGCCAGAGGACACAATATGCTCCTGCGGAGGAGGCACCTGCACCGCCGAAATTCCCATGGGACCAAACTCTCGTTCACATTCTTCGGCAATAGAATTCCAATTCCATTGAAACACTTGAATCATCACAGTTCGTTTCGTCTTTACAAAGGCGGCGTCAGTAAATGCTGGAAAAAGAAATATCCCCAAGGCCAAAGGCAGAATTTGAAAACCGGTTGGAGAAAACGGCCAGTATTTTTTCTTTCCGCTTTGGCAAATAGATAAGAATTTTTTACCAAATGAATAAAACATTATTGAACCCTCTTTCCAGATTCTGCGTGGAAGAAATGCATGTCTTCGTTCGAACAAGATACCTGTAGGGTGTCACCCAACATTGGCAGATTAGAGTTCTCTTGAAGGGTAAACAAAGTTTCATTGGAACCCTCTAGCCGAGAATGTATCAAAACATGGGCGCCCAAATATTCCGTGAACTCTACTTTTGCGGAAAGAACATTGGCTTGAGCACCCGACTTCAACTGCTCTGGACGAAGCCCTAGGAAATAATCGCCAGGAGAAAGTTGGGGCATAGACAATTGTTTTCCCCCTAACCGAAAGTCACCCTTGGAGCCAACACTTACTCGGAAAAAATTCATTTCCGGAGAGCCAATAAATTGCGCCACAAATTTGTTCTGTGGTTTTTGATAGACTTCTTGAGGACTGCCAATTTGTTGTAGCTTGCCTTTTTGTAGAATGGCGATTCGATCACCCATAGTGGTGGCTTCGATTTGATCGTGAGTTACGTAAATCGAAGTTATTCCCAATCTTTTTTGCAATTTACGAATCTCAATCCGCATTTGATTTCTCAGGTGCGCATCTAGATTGGAAAGTGGCTCGTCAAATAAGAAAACTCTAGGCTTTCTTACAAGCGCTCTGCCCAGGGCAACTCGCTGCCTTTGACCGCCGGACAATTGTTTTGGTTTTCGATCTAATAAACCCTCGAGCTGCAACATTTCTGCAGCTTCATTTACGCGCACTTGAATTTCTTTTTCTTCAAGGCGCTTTCCCACCCTCAAACCAAACGCCATATTTTCATAGACATTCATGTGTGGATACAAAGCATAATGCTGAAAAACCATGGCGATGTGCCTGCTCTTTGGCTCCGTACCATTTCGGTTCTTTCCATCGATCCAAACCTCGCCTGCGCTGGGATCTTCTAAGCCTGCAATCAAACGCAAGACCGTGGACTTTCCGCATCCAGATGGGCCCACAAGAACCAAAAATTCTCCCTTACTGACTTGCAAATTTAAATCTTCGATAATGGAGTTTGATCCAAATCGTTTCGAGATGTTTTTTAATTCTAAAAACGCACTCATCCCTTCACACTCCCTAACGTTAAGCCGGACACTAAAAATTTCGTTAAAAATAGAAACGTCACAACCACCGGCAGGCTCACCACCAGCGCTCCGGCGGCATAGAGTCCCCATTGAGTAGACAAACTGGCCTGAAAAGTACGGAGGCCCAGCGGCAATGTATAAAGCTCTGGATCTTGAATCACCACAGCGGCAACACAATATTCACTCCAGGCGCCTAAAAAGGAAAACAAACCCGTCACTGCAAGTGCTGGCAAAGAAAGTGGGAGAATGATTTTGAAATACGTCTGAAAGGGTCCGCATCCATCAATTCTTGCGGCCTCTTCTAGTTCCTTAGGAACCGTATCGAAGAAGCTTTTCATTTGCCAAATACAGAACGGCAAAGCGGTTGATGAATAAATGACAAATAAACCGATGTAGGAATCAATGAGTTTCAGCTTGGAAAGTAAGATAAAAAATGGAAGCAGCAACATTGTGGCAGGAAAGCTTTGCGTGATTAAGAGTGAAAACATGGCCGTTTTTTTTCCGCGAAACTCGTATCTAGAAAGTGCGTAACCAGATAGCGATGCTAGGGCCACACCGCAAACAGTTACTGCTGCGCTGACAATCACGGAATTTCTTAACCAAAGCAAAAAGTCTGTTTCGAGAAATAGTTTTCCGTAGGATTGAAAGCTGGCGTTTTCAGGAAAAATAGAAAGGGATCGAATGGAAAATGCATCATCGGGCCGTAGTGATACGCCGAAAATATAAAGAACAGGATAGACCGACACCACGCTGGCGAGAAAAAGGAGCAGAAGAGAAAATATCTTTTTCATTCGTAGGCCCCTTTCTCGATTTTCGAGCGGGAGCTTGTCCAAACAATTAAAAAAGAAAGAAAGAGGAAGATCAGAAAGGACAAGGCCGCGCCATAACCATATCGATACTGGTTAAACACTGCCTTATAGACATAACTTACCAAAATATGGGTTTGATCTGCTGGCTCGCCACCATTACTTACCAACCAGATGACGTTTAAATTATTAAACGTCCAAACAGCACCCAAAATCGCCGCCGGCGCCATCACGGGAATCAGAAGAGGAAGAGTGATCACTCGAAAACGCTGCCAGGCATTTGCGCCATCTACTTTGGCGGCTTCATAAAGAGTATTGGGAATAGACTGTAATCCCCCTAGGGCAACTATCATCATGAATGGAAATCCTAACCAAACATTGGTGAGAATGCAGGCAGAGAACGCTTCCACGGGCCGCGTGAGCCATTGGATCGGATTCATTTGAAAAAACTTTTCGATGGCCAAATTGATGGGTCCATATTCTTGATGAAAGAAGGATCGCCAACTTAAGGCTGTAATGTATTGAGGTACAGCCCAAGGAACAATGAGCAGAATACGGAATAAAGGCCTGGCGGGAAGTGTTTGATTCAAGAGGATTGCGAGGAAAATGCCGATGGTGACGTGAAAAGCAACGTTCACAAAAGTCCAAATAAAAGTCTTAAAAAGTACCCCGTAAACCTTGGGATCGGAAATTGCGTCTAGATAATGGTGAAACCCAACCAATTCCCAATCTTTAAACGTTCGCAGGGAGAAATTGGAAAATGAGATCGTTAAATTATAGAAAAATGGAAAAACAATGACCAATGCAATGGCAAGAAGTCCGGGTAATAGAAAGAAATAGGCCGCACGGTCTTTTCCTTGAAGTCCGTGGATCAATCCAAAAATTACCCGTCCCAAAAAATAGAGCCCCGCTATAAGGACTAAGAAAAGAATGCCTTTCAAAACTTTTGTTTGAAAAGAGGGAGTGAGAACTTGGTTCATGTCTTGAATCTGTCGAAGGGCTCCGAGCTGCGCCTGTTCCGCAGCTTGTGCCGGCGCCATCGTACCCGCTAGAACGCTTTGGTAAGGACCTCTCAAAGCGTCCCATACGGCACGAATTTCTGGAACGATGGGCATGGGTTGACCTTTGGCGAGTATGGCTCCGTTATCGAGGAAAAGCGGGTTGGATTTTACAGTGGAAGTTTCACGTACGCTTAGCCTTGAGGGAAAAGAGCTGATTTTTTTCGAAAACTCCTCTTGAACAGATGCACTCAACAAAAACCTCAAGAGACGGAGAGCATTTTCCCGTTTTTCTGCTTTTGCATTTTCATTTAAAGAGTAACCCTTTGTGCTTACCAACGGCTTTGGCCACTTTCCCGTGGATGAAACCATGGGCAGAGGGGCGATTCCAAAATCGATGCCGGCATTTTGATAGTCTCCCCAGCTCCAGTCTCCATTGATTAAGAGGGCGACTTTTCCTGTTTTAAAAAGTGCGTTCGCCGTTTCGTAATCACTTTCCTTGGGAATGATCTGATGTTTGTCGCGTAAATCTTTTACAAATTGAAAGGCGTTTTGCACTTCTAATTGGTCAAGTTTTGGGCCCTTAGAGTCGTGGAAAAATTCGCCACCAAATCCAGCGATCCACGGAACGAAAAAAAATGGCTCCGTAAAGTTCCACGCCAAACCATATTGGTCCGTTCTGCCATCTCCATCTGTATCTTTTGTAAGTTTCTTTCCAATTTCGATTAGTTCCTCGGTATTTGCAGGAGGTGAGGAAAGCAATTTTTTATTGTAGAGGAGCATCAAGTGATTTCCCACCACATCTCCCACTGAGAACAGCTGCCCCTGGAACTGAACCAAAGCCAGGGGATCAAAATCAGATTTTTCAGAATCAGAAAAAAAGGAATCAAGGGGTGCAATGAGTTTCATGGTGGCTAGGGGTCCCACCTGATCGCTGGGACCATAAATCAATTCTGGGCCACTTCCGCCTAGAGCTGCCGCTTGGAAAGAAGACCGCAATTCTTCTGTTTCTCGATAGGTGATCACCACATCGATATCGGGATTCATCTGCTCGAATTGATCCACCGCCGATTGCAAAACTTCCCTTTGGGCATACAGCATCTGGTGCCACAGATGAACTTTCTCTTTTGCTTCGGCCGCAGATTCGAATGCAAAAAAGAAAAAAACCGCAAAGAAAATCACTTGTCCCCCAATACGGTTATTGATCTTGGAGGAACCACAACTTTTTGGCCGTCGAGCTTCCAACTTTCGTGGGTGGCATACATGGGGATCAAATTTGCTTGCTCTAGAACAGGATGAGAAAAAGACACTTCTTGGTTGTTCACGTTAAAGAGAACAAAAATATTTTTCCAGTTTGGATCTAGATCTTTTCCGCCAGTCTTTTCATCTTTCAAAAGCATGGCAAGAAATCCAGGCGGTTGCATGGGACCCAAGTCCGTTTCCAAAAATTGCACTCGTCTTTGAATTTCAGATCCACTGTTTAGGCGAAACAATTTTGAGGAGGATCGAATGGTTAACAGTTGAGAAAAGGCTTTTAATGCGCGCTCCTGATCTTTGGTGGTGGATTGAAGATTAGAATCCGCCAATCTAGGTTGCCAAAACAACCAATCGCTTTTGGGGTTGCTAAACTGAGGAGGCAATCCCCTTCCCCAACCGTTTTCGGACAAATTCCATTGAATGCCATTATACCAGTCCCCAGAATCGTAGGAATTCTGATCTCCACTCTTTGATCTTAGAATTTCGATCCCTGAATCAAAGAAAGGAATACCCTGTGCCAAGGCAACTAGACCCAAGGCAAGGATTTGTCGATCTACTCTTTCCTCCAAAGAGGCGGTGCCTGGACTGCGATTTTTTACATAAAATGGCAACTTCGCCTGAAGCGCGTCCCAAAGCGTGTATCCGTCGTGGGCAGAAACGTAATTGATTGTTTCTTCAGGTTCCTTTGCGTAACCCGTAGATCCCCCCTTAAACTGAATGTCGCCCCCACGAACAAAATTTCCCTGATGATCCTTAAATTGATAGTCCCTTAAGTTTCCTGCCAAACCGATTCGAACCACATCTCCAAACCAAAGGAGCCTGCTTCTTTGTTCTGCTAAATTCACAGGCGTATTTCGATTGGCCGGTTCATGGTTAAAATCATAAAAGAGCCCAGTTACAAAACCTTGGTCACTTTTTTCAGTGCTATCGGTGGTGCCCCCACGAATGGCATCGCGAATTCTATCATTAAACACACCAATTCCAGTTCCGTAGGTTTTGTCTTGAGTAAAAGCGTTTCCACCCTGTTCCTTCAGGGAGCCAAAGTTCCATGCTTCTCCGTAGATCAACTGAGACGGATCTATCGACCGAATAGCATCACGAATGCGCTTCATGGTTTCAACGGAATGCAAATTCATGAGATCAAATCGAAAGCCATCAATACGGAAATGCTTTTGCCAATACAGCAAACTATCAATCATTAGCTTCTCCATCATCTTTCGACTGGACTCTGTATCTGCACAACAAGACGAATTTCGAACGCGGCCGAAAGAATCGAGACGATAGTAATAGAGGGGCACGATGCGATCGAAAACACTTTCTCTGGCCAACTCTGCGGCGAAGGTATGATTAAAAACCACATCCATTACTACCCGCAATCCCATGCGATGTAGGGATTGAACCATTTCCCTCATCTCTAAAATTCGAGTTCCACCCTCTGGGTTCTGTGCGTAACTTCCATCAGGAACGAAATAGTGAAAGGGATCGTAGCCCCAGTTGAAACCATCTAGGGCTCGAACTTTTCCAATTGCGTCTTGGGGAACTGGAGAATCGGGTTGAAGATTTTCGGGAATCCTCGGTTGAATTTGTTGGCTATCTTCCTCTTCCACGCTCGTAAAATCAGAAAGCGGCAATAAATGAATATGCGTGATACCGGCATTTTTTAGGTTTTTCAGGTGAATTACGCCCGCAGAGCGTGGCATGGAAAAGGCCCCGAATTTCCCACGAAGATTAGAGGGAACCGTTTCATCAAGAATAGAAAAATCTCTCACATGTAGCTCGTATAGAACACTGTCGGTTCTATTTTGAAGTTCTGGACGTTTTGTTTCCTTCCATCCACTGGGCATCCACCTTGAATCATCTGGATCAAGAAAAATGGAAAACTCCGAGTTGGTGCTGAGGGCATAGGAATAAGGATCTGTGGTACGAAAAGTTTCTACCCTTCCTGAATGAGGTGAAAATACTTCTACCTCCAGTTGAAAAGGACATTCCATCCATGAGGACGAAATCTGTTTTGCCCAAACTCCTCGTCCCCCTCTTTTCATCTGGACGCCGTCTAGAGAAGAACACTTGGCGGAGGGCGAATGAAAACGAACGGCTCTCGCAGTTGGCGCCCATAATCGAAATTCCTTTTGACCAGAGTTTTTGCAATAACCCAAACAGTCATTCGTAGAGAAACTCTCGTCCAAAAGATTGGCCAACTGAAAAAACGTTCGGTCAATTTCCTGGCCCTGCAGGTTTCTCACTACAAACAAGAGCGGGCGCTGAATGAAAGCTTCCCAATCGGGATTCTCTAAAAACTCCAAAATCTGTAAATGATTTCTATTTCCGCTGGGCTTGAGCATCCATTCTTCGCCAGATTCCATGTCTTGGGCAAAGAAAGAGAGGCCACCAGCGGCTGAAAAATAAGGCGTTGGATACGAGACTTTTTTCTGAGGCAAAAAAATGGCCCTAGCGCCAATCTGAGAAAACGCTAAACTTTTCGCGTGAGTGGTAGGCGTGAACGCGATTGTTACCACCGCGAAACATCCGATCACCAAAGCGAAGACAACGAATATGGAATGCTTCAAAATCACCATGAAAGGTTTCCCCACCTTTTGAGCCTAGGTTTGGTAACTCGATTGGCACCAAAGTTCAAGAAATGAAGGTAAAACTCGACTGTTTTCTTGGCCATTTTTCTCAATTGTTTTTGGATGGCAGAAGATGTCACTTGCAGAATGAATATGTTAAGGGGAAACCAGCGTTCGAAAGGTTCCATTTCCACGTGAACCAACAGGGAGCCCCGTTCATGTTATCGCTTATTTTTCCTTTATTTTTTCTATTCGGTTCTCCCGCTGCTGCTGCGGCAGATTTTACCGCTCATGGCTATCTGCGAGCTGGCACCGGCACCAACGGAAAAGGCGCCAAACAAGAATGTTTTTCCAATCGTGGATCTCCAGCCAACGAATTTCGACTAGGGAATGAATGTTCCATTTATGGGGAGTCTGCTTTTGGAATGAATTTTCCAAAGTCTAGTGAAACGGCTCCAAGCTTTTACTCTCAAGTTCGACTCGCATATTTTCCTTCTGGAAACTCCAGCTTCGAAGATTCTGATAGCGATGGAAGAGATATCAATATCGTGGAAGCGTTTGCCGAAGCCAGAGAAGTAGAGGGCACGGAAATTTCTATTTGGGCAGGAAAGCGCTTCTACCGTGACGTAGATGTTCATATTTTTGATTGGTACTACTACGGACAAATGAACGGAAATGGAGCAGGAATTGGTAATATTCCCTTTCGTTCAGGCAAACTTGCCTTGGCTTGGTTGCTGGAGACTGGATCGACCCGAACGAATGTGGGAAAAAATGGAGTTCAAGTGCTGGATGCAAGAATCCAAAACCTGAAACTTTCAGAATCCAATGAAATCAACTTTTGGGCAGCCTACGGGTTTGCACCAGGAAGTTCTGCTTTGGCGAATAACACTCAATATGCCAGCCGACAGGGTTTTTTATTGGGAACTCGGTGGAGAAAAATCCTTGGCAATGGATTTTATGATCTTGCCCTTATTCACGGAAGAAGTTTGATGGAGGAACTAAACGTCTACGGAAATGCCTTAGCTCCACTGGGGGAAAATCGATCCGACGCCTATCGTTGGCGCTTTGTTCAAGACCTATCGTGGAAAATCAGCGGGAAGTTTGGAATCCATTTCGCCACTGGGCTGGATCATTGGAACCCCAAAAAATCCAATGTGGATTCTCGGGGAACTTGGTGGGCAGTAGGTGCGCGACCCATGTATTTTTTCACAGATCACCTTCAATTCGCCTTAGAGGTGGGACACTCTCAAGTCCACATTCGTGATGAAAGAACTAGCTCGGGTCAAGGCGTTGGCCCGAGAAAATTGTCTAGAATCACGATCGGCCCCCAATACTCTTTGGGCAACAGCCTCTGGGCAAGACCTGCGATCCGCCTGTTTTATTCTGAGTCCTTTTGGAACCAGAGAAATAAAGAAAGTGTGGCCGTGGATGCTCCTTCTTATGCGGGGTCTAGCCGGGGCAGATCGTTTGGAGTTCAGACGGAAGTGTGGTTCTAACACCTGATTGGGAGACACTTTCCGATCAAAGACAGTTCTCGTAGATTCTTGCCTCGTATGGCCTTAAAAAACTCTGCTCCTTATCACCATCTCTATAGTTGCAAAGAACAAGTTTTAGGTTTGTTTCCGTTGTGGAAAACTGCACTTTTTTCGTGGATAGGTTACAGACAACCATTCCGGTCCATCCATTGAAACGTCTCGAATAGGCGAAAATCTCTGCAGAATCTTTATTCAAGAGTTGAAAATTACCATATACCCATCCCAAATTTCTCGATCGAAGTTTGATGAGATTTTTATAAAAATTTAAGACGGAGTCGGGGTTTTTCCACTGATTTTCCACATTAATTTGTGGATAATTTTTATTTACCAGAAGCCAAGGTACGCCAGAGGAAAATCCTGCATTTTTTTCGGAACTCCATTGCATTGGGGTTCGAGCATTGTCTCTAGAGGTAAAGCAAAGTTCGTTTAGAATTTCCTGATCGGTTTTTCCTTCTTTCTGCTGCTCTCGAATCCAATTCTTTGCAGAAACGTCTTGAAAATCTGAAAGTGATTCAAATTTTACGTTGGTCATACCGATCTCTTGACCCTGATAGATAAAAGGGGTGCCCTTCATCAAAAAATACATGGCCGCCAAGGCTTTTGCGCTCTCGCTCCAAAAAGAAGAATCGTTCCCCCACTTGGAAACGGCCCGCACAATGTCGTGATTTTCAATATAGAGAGCATTCCAACCATCGTTCTGCATGGCAGACTGCCAACGCTCAAAGACGTCTTTGAGTTTTTTTAGTTCGATTTTTTGGTTCGGATCTTTATTCCAAAGACCAATATGCTCAAACTGAAAAAGCATGGAGAACTTTTTTTGATTTTCTCCAACCCAATCCAAAGCATCTTTGGAACTAACTCCGTTGGCTTCTCCTACCGTAACCACATCGTATTTTCGGAATGTGTTTTCGCAAAGTTCTTCAATATACTTTTGAATTCCATCCACATTCATGTGCATGGAGTAAGACGGAACATACGTCTTTCCCGGCACCGCAGGTAAATCCGGGAAGCCTTCTTTTTTCTTAATATGAGAAATGGCATCGATACGGAATCCGTCGATCCCGTGATCCATCCACCAACAAATCATTTTGTAGAGTTCTTGACGGACTTTGGGATTTTCCCAATTTAAATCCGGCTGCTTTTTCGAAAATAGATGTAGGTAATATTGATCGGTGAGTTGATCTTTTTCCCAGGCAGATCCACTAAAAATACTTTCCCAATTGTTTGGCTCTTGACCGTCTTTGCCTTCACGCCAAACATACCAATCTCTCTTTTCATTGGTCTTTGATTTTCGACTCTCAAGGAACCAAGGATGTTCATCGGAGGTGTGATTAATCACCAAATCAATGATCACCCGAATTCCTCTTCGGTGAGCCTCACGTAAAAGCAAATCGAAGTCTTCTAAGGTACCAAATTCTGAATGGATGTTTTGATAGTCACTGATGTCGTAGCCGTTATCATCTTGCGGACTTTTATAGATAGGGCAAATCCAGATCAGCCCAATTCCCAAATCTTTCAAGTAATCTAAGCGAGAAATAATACCTTGAATATCTCCTATTCCATCGCCATTGGAATCTTGAAACGAGCGTGGATAGATCTGATAGGCCACTACTTCTTTCCACCAGATATTTTTTTCTTTGATTTCACCCACTGTTCGGTTCCCTTTTGAGAATTTTCGTTTCTTTCATAAGAAAGATTCCAGCTGAATAATAGCTGGGTATTTAAGAAAATCGACCACGGATACACAATAATTCACTGCTCAAGCACAGAAGCATTGACATTGATGGCCGGGGGCATTAATTCCATTCGTTGAAAAATCGCCCATATCCATTTGGAGGAATTGAATCATGAGTTCTGTATTTTCTATTTTTCTAGCGGTATCTATCGTTTTTCTATCCTCGCTTTCTGTTTCTGCATCGGCTTCAGCCGCAGAAATTGCAAAACAATGTTACTGGAATGCTCAAAGCTTTGTTGCTCTCCAAGCAGAGCGTAACTACGACGAAGATGGATTCCATGCCTATAATTGCTCTCTTGCCCCGAACAAAAAGGCGGTGATTTGCGAAGTTTCCGCCTCGAAGGGTGACGGAGCTGCCACGGATACTTATCGAGTAGTAATGAATTTATCTTGTTCCAAAGCCTATCGGGTGGAAATGACAGGGGAAGAGTAATACTCAGCCCCTAAATCAACGAACATCTCATCCATTCAGCAACATACAATAGAATAGAATTACCTGATCTAGTTCCGTTACATTAGGCGCCATGGCGGCAAAACCGGGCATGGCTCCAATTCTATGGGTGGCCACACCAATTCTCGTTCCATTTTTCCTGAGCACGATTCTCTCATTCTTTTCGCCTTGAATCGTGATTACATCATTTCCATGAGTCATTTTTAGATTCTTGAAACCATTCCTGAACGAATGAATGAACCCAAACTCTTCGTCTCTCAAAAGTTTGAGTTCTAGTTCTGGAGAAAAAATGCGAAAACCCGTTTGCACGAAACCCGGCACATTCTTTCGGATCCAAAATTCTTTTCCACGAATTTCCAAAGGATGAGAACCTTTTTTTCGTCCTTTGTGGAAGTCGCCCACTTCCATCGTTCCAATGGGGGATCCATCGCTCAATTGAATCTTCCAAATGGTTTTTAGACCCTGAGCCGGTAACACCCTGTAGGTATTCCAATTACCTTCCACGTCTCGAAACTGTGGAATTTGCCGATCGAAGCTGGGTGGTTTTGCCAGAATGGCGGCCACTTTGCGTTGTGGAAGCACAAACAAAAACCAACGTGCGGAAACCGCAAACACAACAAGCATAACGGATGCTAAGATTAGAATGATCACTACAATAAATCTCTCAGCTTCCCCCTCATTTGCCAAGAACGGAACAGGGATGAGCCAAGACTGTTGAACTTTTTGACAGAGGTCATATTTTTAAGGGTATTTCTTAGGATCTAGAAGCGCCTAGTTGGTAGAGATGGAATCCTTTTTATCTAAGGGAGCAGTATTCATGAAAGGATCCCCCTATGAAGCTACCAGTACTTGCAGCTCTATTCATTCTTCCCTCTCTAGGTTTTGCGAAAGAAAATCCCGTGGCTGCCGAACATGCAGCCTCTCTTGTTCGTCAAAGTGGCGTGGAAAAGTGTTTGTCCGCCGTTGAATCTTATAAGGGTTCGGCCTATTTCCAAAAAATTACAAAACTGAAAACCATTCATGGCAAGAATTCCAGTACCACTACCTACAAATTGGAAGGTAGTAACCTTACTGGCGATATTATGGCTGGAAATTGGGAAATTCTTGTTACTGAAACTTCCCAAGAATTGGGCCCGGGTTACGACTGCAAAGTAATCAAGAACGAAGAATAAACGAAAAAGGAAAGATTTTGATCTTCGCCCGCGTCGCCGAAAAGCCACGCGGGCTTTTTTTGTTCCAAAGCGCGGAGGGAATGGTCCGCCACTTTTGCTTCAGATCTGTTTTACAAATTCCATCAAATGCATTGCCAACTTTTGCAAAGAGACACGAGCAGATCGAGGCACCGAAGGCGCGAAGACGTGAGGCGTGCACCAAGGCACGCCGGAACGTTGAGCAACTGAAGGTAACGAAGAGATGCGAAGTGGATCTGAAGCAAAAGTGGCAGGCCAGGAGGGACTCGGCCAAGAGCTCGTTTTCGCGATCACGCTCAAACTCCTCTCGGCCCTGGGTTTTCGCCTTTCGTTCGCTTCACGCTCACTCACCCTCCCTCGGAGGGCGGCGAACCCCCTTCGAGTCCCCAAGCTACAACTTTTTTCCAAACCCGCGCGCAGTTCCGCAGCGACCGAACAATTGCCCGATGGAAAATCATTTCCAGCTAAGTGGACGCGAGGACTGTTTGAGCACGGGTTTGGAAAAAAGTGGCAGGCCAGGAGGGACTCGAACCCACAACACTCTGATTTGGAATCAGATGCTCTACCAATTGGAGCTACTGGCCTATGCCGTAAGGAAAGAAATAAATATCAGAAAAAACAAAAAAAGGAGAGCGATTCCTCGCCCTCCTCTTCTTAATCAGTAGTGTCAAAGATTACTCAATGATCTCAGAAACTACGCCAGCGCCTACGGTTCTGCCACCTTCGCGGATTGCGAAGCGCAACTCTTTGTCCATCGCTACTGGGGTAATCAATTCCACAGTGATACCAATGTTATCGCCTGGCATTACCATCTCTACGTTTGCTGGCAACTCAACCACACCCGTTACGTCCGTAGTACGGAAGTAAAACTGTGGACGGTAGCCTTTGAAGAATGGAGTGTGACGTCCGCCTTCTTCTTTGGACAATACG
>JACCDX010693546.1_pt1 | contig 74721 bp, 73 predicted proteins | sample 7449681 | NCBI WGS metagenome assembly JACCDX01 (sample SAMN15323450, study PRJNA562643) | freshwater metagenome | isolation source: river surface water | place: USA:Blue River Watershed | collected 2017-08-18 | reverse complement strand
CACATAGACAAAAGGAGTTGGCAATGTTGAAGTTCATCGGGTTCGTGGCTGTAGTTTGGTTCCTGTTCCACTTTGGCATTGCCCAGTTCTTCCTGCTGTTGGGCGCAAACATGTTGGCCTGGCTGGCTATGATCTAAGACCCTAGTAGTTGACGGGTTATCCAAAAGGCCATATAATACACACATAGACAAACAAGGAGCACACAATGTCGAAACTGCTGATCCAGACCCAAGTGTACGAGAACTACGGTAGCGCCGATGAGCCCTACTGGAAACCCAAAGGCGGCTCGGACTATGTGGTCAAGAAGTTCAAAGCCCTCAACAAGGTCACTGAGGCTGTTATGGTTCTGCGCGGTCAGATCGAACAAGACAACGAGTTCTTCCGTGAGTACATCATCAACTTCGAAGTTGTGGCTGATGACTACCTCACAGACTTTGAGCGTAGCCAACTGGAGTACGAAGGCTCTATCCGTTTCCCAGCACACGAATTGACATACTAAGGAGCACATGATGAAACTCAACGAAATCGTAGACTACAAGGGCATTGGCACTATCCAGATGCTCAAGGACGAGGATGGCCGCAAGTTCTATGCCTACAAGCACAACTTCTTCAATCAGGTCAGTGATGAAGACACCATCAAGGGTGCCAAAGAGATGTTAGAATGGGAGCACACTAAGGCCCAAGAGATCCAACAGGCTATCTCAACACTGACTGCCCGTGGCTACAAGGTCTACAAGGAAATCGCTTAACCCTACAGTTGACAGGGTGTTTGTTTGACGCTATAATACACACATAGACACTAAGGAGCAATGATGATTAGAGAGCACATTATGATTGATACCCGCCACGGTGGCCCATACGATCGCGGTTCGGCAGACAGTTACTATCGCCGGGGCCGTAGCCCGCACTATTATGTGGGCAACACCGGAACCTCAGAGCGTATCGCCGAGAAGGACATGACGCCCGACGAGATCGCGGCCTACCACGCAGGCTTCGATGACAACGAAGACTTCGGCGACTACAAGGAATGGTATTAACCCTATAGGTTGACAGGGCTTTCAAGTCCTGCTATAATACACACATCAACAGCAAACAAAGGACCTAAAATGGAAAAGACTTTCGCACAAAAGATGAAACAGATTGGCATGGTTGCCGTATTCCTGAGCCTGATCTGCTTCATGGGCATTGCCGGTGGAGTTGAGAACCTGCCGCCCGAAGCAGGCATCAATGAGATTGTATCCCTGATCGGTGCCAGCATCGTAGCACTGACCATGGGCCTGTTTGGTATCAGCCTGATCAACGAGGAGTAATCCATGAGCATTGAGATTACCATTGAAGGTCTGAACGCACGCCAGAGAGTCTTGGCAGACATCATCTGGTCCTTTGAGGATCGCAAGGGCATCACCCAATTCATCCGCAGTCTGCCTACTATCCAACTGCAAGACGAAGCCAAGGCCATCGTGGAACTCATGATCCTTGCGGCCGTGGAACAATGCTACGATGGCGTGGGCAGTCTGGATGCCGCCCAAAGTGTGTTGTCAAAATACAACACCAAAAAAGGTTGACAGCCTGGTAAAACCTTGCTATAATACACACATCAACAACGCACTAAGGAGCACTAAATGACCGCAACGATCACTACTCAAGAGCAAGTCAACGCTATCGTTCAAGAAGCAATGACTGCCGCACGTGAAGCCGCTGAAGCCGCCCTGGCCAAGTACGGTGACCGTGATGCCTGTGGCTTTGCTTGGACCAACATCTACAAGGTCAAAGGCAACACCAAACTGGGCAAGATGCTCAAAGCCGCTGGTGTGCGCCAAGACTACACCAAGGCATTCCAAATCTGGAACCCCGCCAAGATGGGCGTCCAATCTGTGGGCATCCTGGAAGAAGGCGCACGTGCCGCCGCTGACGTGTTCCGCAAGTATGGCTTCGAAGCCTACGCTGGTTCACGTTTGGACTAAAAAGAATTGACAGGCCCGCAGGGGCCTGCTATAATACACACTTCGCAACAACGTTTTATAAGGATCAAAAATGGCTCGTTCTTCCGCCGCTCGCAAGCCCTCCAAGGCCTCTGTTACTTCCACTGTTATTGAGTTTGACACTGAGGCAATTGCCGCTAAAGAAGCCAGCATTGCCAAAGAGACTGACGAAGCAATTCTGGAACGACTGACCGAGCGTTTTGACATCCTCACTGAGATGACCAAAGCGGTCAAGCGTGGTGATGTTCGTGCTATGATTGTCAGCGGCCCTCCCGGAGTTGGTAAGAGCCATAACGTGGAGGCAGTACTGCAAAAGGACGGCCTGTTTGATACTCTGGGCGAGCGTAAGCCTCGCTTCGAGATCGTCAAGGGTGCCATGTCCAGCATTGGACTCTACTCTAAGTTGTACGAGTTCAGCGACAGCAAGAACGTTCTGGTCTTCGACGACTGCGACGACATCCTGCAAGAAGAACTGAGCCTGAACATCCTCAAGGGTGCTTTGGACAGCGGTGCCAAGCGTTTCATCTCGTGGAACACGGACAGCCGCATCCTGCGTAGTGAAGGTATTCCGGACCGCTTCGAGTTCAAGGGCGCGGCCATCTTTATTACCAACATCAAGTTCGAGCACGTTCGCTCTAAGAAACTGCGTAGCCACTTGGACGCTCTGGAAAGCCGTTGCCACTACATGGACTTGGAAATGGACACCCAGCGTGAAAAGATGCTGTGGATCCACAATATTGTGCAGAAGGGCATGTTGGACCGCTATGAGTTTGAGCCCGCAGTAACCGCTGAAGTTCTGGAGTTCATCTCCAAGAACAAGGACAAGTTGCGTGAACTGAGCCTGCGTATGGTGCTCAAGATTGCGGACCTGCGTAAGGCATTCCCCAAGTCGTGGACTGCTATGGCACAGACTACCTGTATGAAGCGAGGCTAAGATGTTACTGCGTCTAACACTATACGCCACACTAGGACTAGTGTTAGACGCACTAGGGCAGGGTGTCACAGGGTGGGGCTTTTGGGCAGTGGTGGGCCTGTTCTGGGCTAGCGAAACACTGACTAGGGTACAACTCATAGAGCAGATACAAGAGGAAGTAGCCGAGTGGAAGCGTAAGCACCCAGAGCAGAACAAGGATAACTCAAATGGATAACATCGCAAGCATTACTTGTCAGTGGATTGGCCCAGAGCAACAAGGCCCAGCGTTCAAGTACACATGCTCATGCGCTAGACTGCCGGACAGAGCCTACTGTGAAGAACACTTGTGGCGTGTGTACCAAAAGGGCAGTAACCTACGCAAGCGGCACAAGGACCTACGTGTTGCAGACAATGTGCATACTCTGGAAAGCCTTATGAACGAAGCCATTGCAGAGTTAGAAGACGAAGGAGTATTATAAGGTCAAGGTGGTGCCCTGGTCAAGACTCAGGCCAGGGTACCCAGGGGGCAATGCTAGCAAGTGTTGTATAAAAGCAACAGCCGCATGCCAAAAGTTCCCCCTAAAAACCTTGAGTTAGAGTAAAACCTGGTCGGTTGAGATCTCCAAAACCTTGATATATTTTTGAGCAAAATTTTAGCCTATATATAGACCGGTGGGCCCGCAATCTAGAATTTTAAAAATTTTTTTTAGCAAAATTTTAGCCCTATATAAAGACCGGTTTGACCACTATAACTATGCTAGTATGCATCGTTATATCACACATGATCATCAGTGGCGCCGCCGTAATCTACTACCAAAAGGACAGTTCATAGACTGTTGGGCGTAAATACGGGTGTATGCGAGCACTCAATGACTATCCCATTACGCTACCGTTCCCCGCTGTAGTACCCTGGCCCATTGTAGAATATCGGGGGCAACCAGATTGGGTTGAAAGCGTACACACTATAGAATCATGGTTGGATCACTATGTAGGTCCACACTACGTACAGTGGGTTTGGAACATGTGGACTCTACATCAAACACACTTATGCTCAGTAGCATTTGCTAGGGAACGTGACAGTACGCTATTTTTACTGCGCTGGGGCCATTAGGTTAGTATACAATAGACCCAGTCTAGGTATACAATTATCTAGGGTTTTAAATCCACTCAAAAATCTCTTTTTTACCGCTGTCTGCTTCGCAGGCGCTTCGCGCTGTCGGGCTCTTATCAAACGAGGCTGAGGACCAATAATTCTTGAAACAGTGTTTCTAGTTCTTTAAGGGCAAGAGCATAGGCACCGTCACGGACCTGTATGGCTCTACCACCACGAGCACGCCACTCTGTGCAGTTACTGGTGCGATCATCTACTAAGATATCTTCACTGCTGGTGCAATGGTTTTGTTTGTCATGACTGTAGGGGCCAAAGTGTACACGCAGATCAGCCCAGGGAAAATGCTCATTGACCCAGTCTATTTTATCGTGAAAACAGTCGGGCATGTCGTTGCCCTTGGGTATGGCTGTGAGTATTTTGACATCATAGTCTAGATTGGTTCGGAATAATAGTGCTATTCTAACCAGTTCCGCCGCCTGGGGCATTAGGGGTAAATCGCGGTAAAAGTTAGGTACTTCTACCAGGCGTTGCCACTGATCGCTGGGCCAGCGTCCTCGCTGTGCGGCTTCTTGGTGTTGTTGGGGTGTGGCACCCAGGTAGCGTTCTGCGGCGGTGTTAAAGTCTGCTAGCACACCATCCATGTCTAGGTATAGAGTTGGTTTATTTTGGGTCATTGAATTAGGTTAAGTTCTTGGTCGTGTAATCGATCTATCAATCGGGTCATGCCATCGATAACATGATCATTACGCAGACTCTTGTAGACCAAATTTGGTATACTGAACTCACCTGCAGGTGTGGCTAGACCCCGTTTGCGATAGACTCGCAATAATTTTAACGCCTTTCTGCACACTTGTAAATCCCCGGTCATCATGGCTCGCTGTAGAATTTTTCGCCAATTTGCGACCTGATGAGCAAGTTTTTGCTCATCATATTGGGGCCTAACTCTGCTGGGTTTGCGTAGCCACTGATCTCGGGCTATGCTAAACATGCCCGCTGTAACACCCGGAGTACGATGATCTTCTATGTAAAGTTCCACGGGTATGCCGCGTATTTCCAGGCTGTGCTGTCGCTTGTAGAGCAAGCGTTTGGTGTCAAACAGTTCGGCAACTTCACGATCACAGTCCACAGCATCAAAGTCCGCAACTATGTGCAGATCAATATCGCTGTCTTTGGTATAGGTATAGTTGACATTACCACCTGTGATCACAATGTCCTTGACCTTGACGGGCACATCAACAAACTCTAAAAAGTCTTCGGCCATGCGTAAGAGTGCGCCCCTAACATCGGGTTTTAGGGCATCATGATCCCAGATCACGGGATTTAATGTGGTGTTGTGGCCAATGGGCTCTGCGTATTCGTTTTGGGTCATACCATATATTTATACGGTAAATAAAGTGGCTATGCCAAAGAAAAAGTATACCGGATATTTGTTAGTGGCTAACCCTAACAATCCCAGAGACGAACTAAACAAGAGCGTTATGGTTATTGCTAGCCATAGCGATAAAGTAGCCATTGGACTACAGATTAACAATCCCTTAGAAGATATAAATCTACAGACCGTGGCTCAGAATATTGATATTGATTATCCTAGATCAGACCCATTGTTTTATGGGGGCAACATATCAATGAATAAGATACATGTGGTACACAGCACGGACTGGCGGGGGCTGAGCACAGTTAAACTCAATGATCAATTGGCCGTGACCAACGACATCAGTGTTATTGTTGCCTTGGCTCGCGGAGACGGTCCTGAGTATTTTAGAGCCTGTGCGGGTTACTGGTTGTGGGATGAAGGACGCCTAGATCAGCAACTAGATCCACGTTTCCGTGGCGAGCCTCACAAGTGGGAAATAACCCCGGCCACAGAAGAAAATGTATTTGGTGGCGAAGGACCCGAACAATGGCGTGAGTGCCTAGATCAGGCCGCCAAGTATCAGGTCAGTGCTTGGTTTTAATCCTTCTCGGGATTAAGTCTGTTAATCATACTACGGATCAACGGAGCACCGCCTTCGGGCTTTGGTGGCTTGACGCTAAAGCCTTTGGTAGGATCTATAATTTCCCCAGTACCGGGATCAACATTGGTAGTGGTCACCACACTGGTGCGCTTTAGATTATTGATCACATTGGTAGTATTAGTGTTTAATTTCTGTTTGAAACTGCTGTTATTGGTTTCCTGCTCATCTTCACCTAGGTCGCTAATACGCAGAGTATCAATATTAAATTCCAAATCAACCTTTTGTCCCACACCACTGCTTGAACGTGTCTTCATAAACTGAATTTGATAACGACCACGATCTTTCATGGCATTGCTGGTAAAGATACCAATCACATTATCCGCCGTCATGATCTTACTCAAACCACCCGAGATGTGGCTGTGATCAAATTCCAATTCGCCTACAGCACCCCGGTTCAACTGTGATGCTGTTACAGTGATACATTGAGTTTCCATAGCCAAGTTACGGATCTCTTCCGACACATATTTGTCTTTAACAAACAGATCACTGGGCGATACCTTGACGCTTAAAGGCATCATCAAATCCAAGTAATCGATCAAAATAACGTCTGGTTTGTGGCCTTTTTTGACCTGATATTCCTTTAAATAGGCTCTAATATCGTTACAGTTTTTTCCCGAAGGCATGTACTTAATCTGCAGGCTTCCGCTCTTCTTTTCTAGCATTTTAATTTTAAGTTCAACATCATCAAGTGCCTTGAAAACTTCTCTAGTTGAGATCCCTGTCATCATACTGTCCAGACGCAGACCCACTAGTCCCTCACTAAGTTCGAATGTTAGATACAGAACATGCAGTCCCATTTGTACCCAATTAACACCCATATTGGCTAGGAACAAACTCTTACCACCACCGGATGCTGCCGCAAAGATATTAAGTTCACCTCGGTTAAATCCACCGTAAAGTTTCTTGTCAATGCTGGGCCAACCTGTACTGACCTGCCCGTTATTGCTCTTGAGTTTTTCAAGTCGACCTCTGGGATCTGCAAAGTAATCAGTACCCATGTCCTTGTTTAGACTGACTTGGATAGCGTCCTTGACTAATTTTTCCACAGGACCATAGTCGCCGCTTTCTAACAAATCACTTGACTTGATAATTGCTCGTTCAAGTGCCTTGTGCCTGCTAAACTCTTCGAACTCATCCATGAGCCAATTATAGTCTGCAGGCGTAAGTTCTAACTTTTGGAAGTCGCCTGAGCATTGTGCATTAACAACATCTACACTGGGAATGTACTGTTCTTGATCTACAAACTTCTTGATAAAGTTTGCTGTATCTTGTAATTTCTGATCAAAGTTCTCCGGATCAAAAATGTTTTGGCAACGGCTAAATGTTTCAGCATCGTTAAGAAACATCTGCAGATAAAGTTTCTGCGTATCGAAATTATATTTTTTAATCATCTAGACTCTCTAACTTTTTCTTTATTAGATTTATTTTTATCTCTCCGCTAACCCTATAGTGTAAGATTGTGGATAGTGTATACAACCTGCCATACTTCTTAACAGCATCGGCAACGTCCTTGACATCATCCTCCCAAGGAGGCAGGCTAGCAGACCAATTATTCTGTATGGCATGCTTTAACATTTTAGCCCCAGGTCGGTCACGATCGGGAACACATATGATTTCTCTGCCCAAAGCCTGCAGGCGTGCAACCTGTACATCGTTAGGCTCGTTAGTCATAATGGCTACACCATCTATTGCTATAGCATCAAATTGTCCTTCTACGACTATGACGTATTGACGATCACGAGCCTGCCGATCTAAATTAAACACATAACCGCTTTGGCTTTCCGTAAGGTACTTAGGTTTTCCGTCAGTAATTTTACGACCAGTATAACCTACTATCTTACCATCTTGATAGAATGGTATTAGCAGTCTATCTCTGTATCCTGGGGCTGCACTCCAATGCCAGTTGTACCAGTCCCACTGCATACCCCTAGATAGTAGATATTCAACTACTGCTACTAGATCCGGATCATCTTGTCCTGTGTTTAGCCAATCGACTATAGACAGAGACTTTTCGGGCAGTGCCATCTCCTTTAGATCAAAGTTAAGCACCTTATCTGGTCTGGGCATGTTCTCTTGAAATTTGAGAGCAACAATGCCTAATTTGCCTACGTCATTTTCACTTAGACCTAACCAACGGAATAGTTGTTTTGTATTTCCGCTAAGTAGTTTGCCCGGACTCCACCCTGCCTTGAATCCGCAGTTAAAGCAATGATAAGTCCATGCATCACCATCAGTCTTTATACCGCCGCGTTTACGCGAGTCTGGTTTCTCACCTCTATGGTGGCAACAAACTGCGTTAAAACTTACCCATCCACCGGAAGTATTTTTACGATTAGAAGGTAAGAGGGCTAATAGTGTAGACTGTATTTCGTTCACACTATTATTTTAGCATCTATAAAGTAGTTTGTCAAAAGTTCCGGCGTATTCAGTATCGCGGTTGTTGTAGTGTGCGGGATTTTTGGCAGGTATGTATGTAAGTCTAACGTATGAAAACACACCATTGAAATTGTGGTAATCAATACCGGTAAAACCGTTATAGGTTTTGGTTTCGAGTGTTACGTATCTATCGAAACTGCTAGGCGTATTGTAAAGTGTTCCTTCAACAATTACTGTGCCTTTGAAGTTTGACATATACATGGCCACTGTGTGCAATGCAGTGTTACTATTATACTCTGGATAGGCATATAGGTTACCACTTCTATACTTGTAGAGTTGAATGCTGTCGTCATAGACTTCTTCAAAGGCAGTAACTTCTTGACTAGGCTGAAGCACCGGATATGCGTCTTGTAAGAGATGTACACGGCCTGCAATGCCATAATAAGTGTTAGCATAGGCCTGCTGGTAAGTACCATCTTCATCTTGATACTTAACAGTGAACTGATAACTACTTTTATCTAGATCCATAGTATCGCTTTCTGTGAAAGTAACTTCGCCGAGGCCACGAAGGGCATAGGTAGTGCCGTTGTCTAATACTGTAATATTCTTTTCTAACAGTAGGCGCTGATTTACCGCATCAAACATAGAAAACACATAGGTACCTGTTGTAACGATACGTTTTTGATCGCTGTTCTTAAATTGGATTCTGACCTTGTTTTTGACACCCTTTTGGATTTTTAGATCGTGCTGGTACATAACTCGGTTAACTCCTTTGACAGTTGAATCCAAATCTAATATAACATCGATTGTGTTTGGATATAAATAGATTGGTAAATTTTGCATATTTTGTATTTATTGTAAATGTCAACTCCAGTTGTTTTCCAAACTAACTATCCCTTTGTGTCTTGCATCAAATCTAGCGACACAGAGTATGTAGGAATCGTAATTAATTTTGATAATTTTGTCACCAGTATATATGATATTACATCTATAAGAACTGACGACGAACGTAGAATCTTCCTTGAAATGGGCGAAGTTTGGTGGTGGGAAAGCAACAGAAAAATACCTATTAACATTTTCTTAAAAAAGGAAATGCAGGTATTTAGATATGCAATTAAAACATTTAACAGCAAAGACGTAGAACTTGTATTTGGTCCTACAGTTAATCTAAGTGAAATCGCTGAAAAGCGAATCAAACGCAAATCAATTCAACTGGTCCGCAATCCTAGGACTATCCGCTAAGTTGCTCGCACAATAAATTCATCTGAACTACAATTGCCGCCGCATACGCAACAGCGTGTGCCTTCTTAAAGAAGTACTCATCTCCGGCGGGTTTCTGCCAGACTTCTTTCTTCACGCTTGACCAGTCTAGCCCAACTAGATGTCTCTTTGCAGGTCTGATCATTGCCAACACCATAGCAAGTTCCTCGATGCTTTTCGGTTGCATCTTTTTCAAAATTGTCCCATGCCCGTTGACGTGAAATAGGTTGTTCGTGAACTCGTCCTCTTGTAGCAGTTCCCATATAGGCTCCTGGTTTAGTAGTTTGGATAGATGTTCTTCATTTTGGACATCTTTGTAAATGCCCACATTCAAAAAATCTATCTTGAAATATCCCCGTTCCTCTGCTTCGCGATAATCCAGGCTGGCTGTACCGGTTAACGGATTTACTGGGATGCTACTACAATAAACGCCTGTATTGTGCTTTTTGCTGACATCTTTTTCCAAAATAGTAGCAGGAACATGCTTTATGATGTCCAAAACTTTTGTCCTGTCAGCAAAATCAATATCAATATCCGGCACGTCTTATCTCGTCATAACTTGGAGCATAATTACCGCGGTGTTGGACAGTTATTCCTGCCGCGACATTAGCAAACATTATACTATGTTCTACATTTTTTGTATAGAGGTATTGGACAGTTAATGCTGCCAAAAACGTGTCGCCACATCCGCACACATCCATAACTTCAACTGATTTGGTTGGGAATATAGCACCGTTATAAGAAGCACCGTCGCCTCCTTTGGTTACAATTAAATTAGTCGGTTTGCTTGTGGCCAGTTTAGATTCTAGGTCATTAATTTTAATATAGACTCTGCTATCTTCTCCAAAGAATGCTAGGTCTTTTTTCTTGGTATCTATGAACACCGGACATCTTGACATCTCAACCAAATATCTAATTGATTCATATGTTAAGAAACCTTTGTCATAATCAGAGATTATAATAGCATCGTATTCATGAATAGGAAAAGGCGTGCGTCTGCTCCAGGCTACAATTTCGGGTTCAGTATCTACTCGAAGCATGTGTTGACCCGATCGCTTATCTATATAGCGAGTCTTTATAATAGATTCATCGTTGGTAACAAAATCGGCGTAGACTCCTAGGTTTTCTAAATTTACTTTTACATTAGAAGCCATGCCTGGGACTGTTTTTGTTTCAACAATTTTGATTACAGGCACAGGTGCCTCAGGACTCAATCTGTCAATTGTTCCTACTTTGTATTCATCGATACAACTATCACCGATCAGTAATACGTTGAATGAGTCTCGTTGTAGAGTGCCCTGTGTGCTCATAAAATCTAATTTCTTTACAATACTGTTCGCCAACTATGCGCTTACCTTTGTAATCGCTACCTTTAACCATTATGTCAGGTTGGTATAGTTCAATAATCTTTTCAAGTTCTTCTTCGTCACTAAAAATCCAACAGCGGTCAACCCACTTGAGATTTTCTAACATAAATTTACGATCGTCTTGTGTGTTAATAGGCCGATCTGGTCCTTTAAGTTCTTTGACACGGCTGTCACTATCTATGCATACAAGCAGATGATCACCTAGATTCTTTGCATAACGCAACATTTCTAAGTGTCCTTTATGTAGTATATCAAAAGTTCCGTTTACAAAAATATTCATTTCATTTGAAAGTGCTCATTTAATCTAGTAAGGTCTGCACAGGTATATTTTTGATATTGCTTTTTAACATTTTCTGGCATAGGTATATATTCTACCCTTGCACTGTGTTTGTCGGCAATCATCCTTGCAACACTTTCAAATGACGTTGCTCTTCCTGTACCAATGTTCCATACTCCCGATTCGCTAACTCCCCAAAATCGTTGATGCACTTCTATTACTTTTTCAACAGGAACAAAATCTCGAGAATAGTTGTTGCTACCTTCAAACAGTTTAATTACACCAGTTTCTTTAGCCTGTTTCTCAAATTTATGATACGGGCTTGCTTGATCACCTTTATGATCTTCATAAGGACCATACACATTAAAGTATCTAAACCCTTGTACAAAAATATTCCAGTCTTTAGATATTTTCATAGCAAATCTTTCGAACAACCACTTGCTCCATGCATAAGGACTCATTGGTTGTACGGGTGCATCTTCAGAAAAGTTTGTTCCTAGTCCGTAGATACTTGCACTACTAGCAAATTGAAAATTTACATTGTGTTCGTAACATTGCATCAACAACCATCTGCTAAAATCATAATTTTGATCGATTATTTTTTCTACATTTGTTTCAGTTGTTGAACTAATTGCACCTAAATGAATTACCCAGTCATATCCTCTAACGTCTGGTATGACATCACCCCATTCATAACATTTGATAATATGGTCACCGGACTCTAATGCTTTGAGCATGTTCTGTCCGATAAATCCTTTATGACCAGTTAAAATAATTTTCACTTTTGACTATCGCCTTTGGCTACTCGATAGTTGTCTTCAACACTATCAGGCGTGCTTACTTCAATAAGCATTCCTTCTTCAAGACATATTACCTGATGTGGGAATAATGGTGGATTATGCCATACATCATTTAGATTTAATTCAACCTCTTTTTGAGATGCATCTTTAGTATCAATATATTTGACTAAAAATTTTCCACTTAGTACAAACCAAGTCTCATCTTTTTCGGCATGAAAATGCATTGAAAATTTTGCGTCTTTATTAAACTTTAATAATTTTCCGCAGTACTTATCGTTGGTTGCAAATATAAATTCATGCCCCCACCCTTTCTCTACAAATCCCGTTAGTCTTGTCATTCTGGTAACTCACTAAATCTATTTAGAAAACTTTCTATGTAACAACTATATTCTCTAGGAGATTCTTTATTATCATCTCTGTAATGAACCCATGTGTGTCCTTCAATTGTGATTACATCGATAACAAAAAAACTATCTCCTTCTCCTGCCCACCAACGTGAGCCAATTCTTACTGTTTTCATAATTCTCCACTTTCTGCTAATTTTAGCATCAGGCTATATTGTTCGAATGCTTTTTTAACTGCCGGGTACTTTTCACGCAGATATTTTTCTCTTTCTTTTTGTTCCATTAGATAGCCAAACATATCATAATGTCCTGTCTTTTTAGCATTGTTAAAAACTTGCTGTTCAAACTCTGCAATACGTTCGAATTCGCTTTCTGCAATCTCAAGAGTGTACAGGGGCTCTGTTTCATATTCTACAATCATTGGACTAACTCTGTTGTAATCCATAGGATCACCAAAATATCTAACATCTATTTTATGATATTTGTGTGCTCGTTTATTTGTGTCTAATACACGTATCCTATGATGCTCACAAAATTCTCTTTTAGCGTCAATGTTACTCAATTCCCGCCTCCCTACATATCTCATGCACTAATGCAACATCGGCAGGAACATCCTTAAATTTTTTCAACCAAAATTGAATATCAAAAGTCGGTGCAATCATATCTAACTGATCATCACTCATACTTTGAACAAGTTCTTTGCCCGACTTTGTATTTAAAATTATCCAAGGACTGATATGTCCATAACGAATGTCATGTACTGCGCGATTAGTTGTTGCGTATAAAAAGTAATGGCAAAACTCTGCAGATTTTTCTTCCGCCCATTCCATCATAGTAGTTAGGCTTCTCTGAGCCGCACTTTCAACTGGTTCAATCTTTAACATCTCTGGCAAATAAAGATTATAATATAATTCGTCTTTACACCAATGATCGAGTTTAACACCACTCTTAATCACGTAGTCTACGAATTTATCAGGATATATCGGATTTACATTATTAACAAAACTACCGAATTTAACAAATGCATTGTAGTAAGAAGTGTCGCAGAATTCTTCATAAGTTTTTTGCTTTCCACCTTGTGCCAATGTCCAAAAGCGGTTAAATGCCATATATCCTGCCTGAACACGTTTTTCGTCTTTCTGTAGAGCACGCCTTTTCCGTTCGCACATGTGGGCAACAAGAGTTTTTTCTTGCATGAAACTCTTGCCGCAATGATTGCATTTATAAGGTTGAGCCACTAGATTAATCATTGAAATTTATAAACAGGTAAACAATAATTCTTATCTTTCCAGATAGTTTTTTTAATTTTAACTTCAAGTCTTGTTTTACTACTATACACGATTGTTTGTAAAAAGTTAGGATCTGCTATTCCAGAAACTTTCATTGACTTTTTAGTAAACTCACAGTTCTCTGCAAGATACTGTAAATCTTTTTTTACTACTCGAAAACAGCAGACAGAACAATTAAGAGTTTCTTTTTCTCGAATAATACCTATCAAGTAATATTCTTTAACACTCTTAACTTTTTCTAGCCATCCGTCGACAAATAACGCCCATATACTTTTTGCATCTTTATTATTAAAGTATTCTTTTGTTTCTTCTTGAAATGTTTGGTACATACTTGCTTCTGTAGTTGTTACTGATTTTTCTTCTTTACTCACCCCTTTAACATCGATACCTATTTCTCCCAAGCGTACATCAATTATACTTTTGCCAGCGCCGCACCATTCTGCGTTAGGAATACTTTCAGACACAACATATTCCCATTGCTCTTTGCCAAGTGCTAGAGGATATCCTTTGGCAATGTACTTCCTTAATGGTTGTATAATGAGATCCATCTCTTTCTGAAATGTGTTAGAGAAATCTTTTCCTAACAATTTTAAAATTTCAGAAACAGGCATAGGTTCGAGGCAATAATCACTCATATTCTTTTCGTTGTTTTTTATCAAAGCCCATCTTGTCAAAGAGTTCTTCTTTATCTTTAGCATCCATTAAAGATGCTAAAAGTTTGATATCGCTCATCTTCATTGCAGGATAAATTTCTGCTAATAATTTTTCAATCTTGTTGGCTTTTTCTTTTTTACCTGCGGCTAGATAAGGATGGAAACAGACCACACCTGCACCACATGCCGCAAAAAGTTTCCACAACAATGCCTTGTGATTCTTACTTAGGTCCCAATGATTTTTATTAACTAACTCGTTAGTAGTTTCTAAAAACCATTCTTGAATTTCTCTATCACCTTGAACATTACTAACATACCGCATGAGAACATAGGGACTAAACACCTTACGTTCTTCGTCTGTAAGATTGTCATAGAAATCGTAGACCTTTCGATCTACAGCATTTAATTCACGTTTGATGTCAAGTTTTGCTGTCGCCATTGTCTTTGCTTATGTAGTATATTACTTTAGCACGTTCTAATGCCTCGTGTAAAGAAGGATTATTTCGACTTTCTCTAACTATGGATTCCCAAAGATTTAATTCGTCTTTGAGATAGCGTTCATGGTCTCTACCAATTTCAAATCTTTCAGACGGTGATGCTCCGGACTCTCTAGCATAGGTTATGCCGTTGGCCTTTTCGTAGATGTATGTAGCACCAGGTTTTAATCTTCCCATTTTACCAGCACTTAGAATAATCTACTAATTCACTCTGTCGGCTTACTTCTTTAACAAAATAAGCACACAGAGGTTTCTCTCCGGGATGTAAAGGTGTACATAGCAATTGACCTGGCTTCATTTTAGGGAAATACCATTTCACATCTTGGTAAACATCTATGATGTCAATATCTAAAAATTCCGGTCTGAACCCGCTAATAGGATTAAAACAGAACGTTCTAAATCCTCTATCGTTGAGGCTCGTTAACGGTAGTATCTCCATGTCAGGCCCTTCTGGGTCACCAACGATTGTACACCAATCTAAGGGCATTGTAATTTCATGAGGACCTACTTGCAATACAACAGCAGGCCCCGTAAAACTTTCTAAGAAAATTAGCGGGATGAAAAAATGATCAGGATTACTACTGTCACTGTTATCAAGGACAGAGAATCTTAAATCATCGTCAATTTCATCTGGTAGTTCGTTCAAATAGAACGTTTTGTTTTCAAGTGTTAATATTTGCATTATTGGTATTTTACTTTCTCAATCGTGAACGGATACTTGGCTTCCTTATAGAATTTCTTACGCTCTGTAAGATGCCTCTTCGCGTACTTTGTAGCCGCGGTGATGTCCCATATTTGTACGAAGTCCTTGTCTTCTGCTTTTCTAATGCCTCGCCCAATGCTTTGTATGACACGGACAAAACTTTTTCCGGGTTCCAAAAGAACCAGATTAAAAATACGAGGGATATTAATACCCACAGCGGCCACACCATAAGTCGCCACAATAATCTTGTTATCAGCAGTTGCCACTTCATTGTATTCCTCTTTTCTGTCTTTGGTTTTTACTCTGCCACTAATAAACACACAGTCAGGTAATTTCTCTGTTAGAAATTCCCCGCTTTCAATCCTGTCAACTAGTACCAGTGTATTTCCTGATTCAGAAATACCTTGAATTAGATTTGCCACGTATGACATTCTATCCGTGTCTGTAACAAGATATTTTAATTCTTCAGCATAACTCTTAAATTCTTTCCATTCGCCGGTTTGTATGATCTGGACATGGCAATCACTGAGCACACCTTTTTCCTGTAACTCATGTGCGGCCACTCTATGAACAACTTCTCCGAGACTAGCCCTGATGCTTTGAAATTCGTGGTCTGCTTTGGGAACCGTACCAGTTAGTCCCCAACGAATAGGGGCATTGGCTAGGTTATGTGTTAACAGTTTCTTCAACACATCTGCCTTAGCCATATGTACCTCATCGACCATCACACAGTTGACACCATCAAGCAATTCGGCCAGTGTGAGTATCTCATTTTCTTCACCAAAATTTAGTGATTTTTTCTCTAGGATATTCAGACTTTGCCAAGTACAAATAGTATGTGTCTTGCCAAGATCTTTTCTGTCTCCGTAGTAAACTCCGACGTCAAGGCCAACGTTAATAAAATCTTCTTCTGTTTGTTCGACAAGACTTTTATTCGGGACAATAGTGATTGTTCTACCATATTTTTCACAAATTTTTGCCAGTGTTGCAGTCGTAATAGTTTTACCAAAGCCTGTGGCAATTTCTTGTATGCACTGGGGATTCTCTAAAAACTTATTGATAACGTCAACTTGATCATCTCGCAATCTTATTGGTTGTCCTGCAAATCTATGTCCTACAGGCCAGCATTTTTCACCCCAAAAATCCTCAGAAATTTGACCAAATTGCAAATTTGTAGGCCTACGCAGATCTTCAAGTTCAATAGAAAAATTCTTTCCTTCAAGATACTCTAAGACTTGAGGCAACATACTAAGATATGTAGTTCCACCAAGACCAAAAAAACTCACGGTACCGTCCCAACGACCTAATTTATAGGCAGGACGATACCTTGCAGTGGGGTCCTCGTACTTAAATTTACGAACCAGTGCTTTGCGACTATCAAGATCTAAATTTTCTATCTTGATATTGACTTCATCTTTAATAACTATCTTACAGGAAGGCAAAGTTCATATTCCTTTGATCTTTCTTCTTTGAGAAAAATACCAAATTTTCGTGTTTCCCTACAAAATCCTTCATCGAGTAATGCACATTGCTAAACCCCATGTTGAGTACGCAGTGAAATTTAATTTTAGATTTTAGCACAGGTTTAGGCAATTTACTAGACACAAATACAACTTTTGTTTGTTCAGTGATAGGATTGTTCAGATTGTTATTTTTGACAAATTTATTGAAAATTTCATGACTATCTGTAGGGAGTCTAAACATAACACTCATCTCTTCATCTTCGATACCAATTTCTTTAAAAAATGTGTGTGACTGTACTGTAGTTTCATACTCGCTACCGCCTGGAATTACTACCAAGCACGGACTAAGTTTTTTTATAATGGTCTCTAGGGCAGAAATTTCAATTTTTTCGCTATCAACGTGGAAATTTTCGCCAGGGTCAGTTTTTAAGAAGTCACGAGTAATATTATCCAATTCATCACTATCAATAAAATTAGATATAGTACTATCCCATATACAGATACCGCGTTTTCTTGCCTCAAAAATTGAATTTAGAAGGTCTTTTGATTCAAAAATTGGCAAATTTTTGTCAGAATTGACAATTTTTGGCGTCATATTTTCTACAACTAACATTGGCACATATTTGTGTATGTTTTCTATAATTTCCACGACCTGTTTACAATACCCCTGGAATTCTTCATCCATTTCGAAGTCCTCTTTTTCGGCAAGATCCTTCAAAAATAGGACATTATTTTCAGTTAATGAAAAAACCCATGCTTTTTTGTCCTTGTCCCACATGGTATGGCCCAAATCATCCTTACTCTTTCTGATTTGGTTGACAACTTCTTCATTATAGGGGAATACTGCTTGTAACACCTTACCATATGCTGGGTGCGGTACCACAGAAATGGTCTTTTTATTACTAATTTGTCGAATGGGTACCCTAAACACCGGGTTAGTAATATGCACAGACACATCTTTTTGTAAAAATGTGCTCAGGGCGGCAGAATGCCTACTCAAAATCTTTAAGGCAAGGACACTTTGCTTTTCTGTGAATCCGTTCCCTCGGACAATTTGATCATAAAAACTATAGACCAGTTTTTCATCCCAAGAATTTAGAGGAATTCTTGACATAGACAGGGAAACGATCAAATCTTCAATGTTCATAGTAATATTATACACTCATAGAGTGATATCTTCAAGTCCTGCAACTCTCAATTTTATAATGTTTGTGATTTGCCACTGCTTTTGGTCGAGCCCTTTGATTATTCCTAACCATTGATTTCGCAACATGGCAAATTCGTTGATAATTTTTTCCATATCAACTACATCTGCTTCGCCCTCGACATATTTTTCACAATCTCGGCTACTCAATGCACGTTGATAGTTTTCCAAATATTTTTTAAATGCTTTGGATCTGATTCTTCTCAACTCTATGTTGAGATATTCTAATATAGCCTCAATCTCTTGCAATTGATTGAATCGATGTTCTACTATACCAGGAAGCAAGGCAGAGGCCTTCTCCACATTTCCGCGGATTTTGACCTCTGCCTTTGCTGTTTCTAGTTCTAGATAAAAATGATCCAAGCAATCTGGGAGGTGTGCTATGTCCTTTGAGACTTTAGCATACCAAGACATAGATCACTCCTCATCTTCGTTGTAATCCCAATCATCCTCGTCAAATTCTTCCTCTTCTTCTTCCTCTCCTACAACCAATTCAATGGCTTCATCGAGGTGAGAGTCGTAACCTACGAGTCCCTTGAGGACGCTAATATCAACGTCCTTGCCGGTTAGGAAATCAACAAAGTGATTTGCGGCAGTCTCTTTGTTTTTGTCAGAAATGTATTCTTTAAAAACATCCCAAATTTCAATAATTAGATCTTCTTCCATTATGCTTCCTCTGATTCGACGGGTTCTTCTGATGCTGTAGTTGAACTAACAAATGACTCATCCCATTGCTTCATAATTAGCATAAGTTTGTCTTCTGTCCAGTTCTTACGGAACTCGGCAACAATCTCGCCGGATTCCTTATCTGTGTAAGCAAGTTTATTACCTACCTTAGATAATACACCCATCTTCTCAAACAAGTCAACAAGTCCGGAAGTAGGAGCCATACCGGTCGAGTAAGGAATTTTTACCTGTACGCTTTCAAACGGCTTGGCGTATCGAGTCTTCATAACCTTACATGCGCTACGAATACCGAGAACATCACTAACTTTGTTACCATCTTCGTCCTCTTTAAGTTTGAGTTTCTTCATAGCAACAACGATACTAGAAGCATAGATAAAACCTTGACCACCGCTAATCTTATCATCGGGGTCAAACATATCTTGGCTTGCGTATGTATGGTTAGTTGCTACTAGACCAACATTATAAGAACCAAACATGTTAACACAGTTACGAACAAGTGCAGTCAATGCCTTAGGCTTACGGCCCATGTCACCTTTCAGGTCGCCCGCTTCGAACTGATTCAAATCAGTGGGGGTCAGTAACATACCAAGACTGTCTATGACAAACAAAACTTTTGGACGTTCGTCCTCAGGCATTGACTTGTACTCTTTCATAAACTCACTGATAGTTTTGGCAACGTCATCAATCATTGCCATGTTGAGTTTAAGAAGTTTTCCTTCACTTGTGTCTACACCTAGAGCGTGTAGCCATGTCTCATCAAGAGCGTTTTCACTATCAACTAGGATAACATAAATGCCTTGTTCTTGTGCGTGACGGATAATGTTTCCGGAGCAGATGTAACTTTTACCTGCACCAGATTCACCTGCAAACACAGTAACCTTACCAATGGGAACTCCTTTGAAGAAGTCCCCTGAGATAAGATAATTTAGGGCATAGTTACCTGTTGACACCCAATCTGTTGGATCGTTAAATCCAACACCTAGACCGTCAATACTCTTGGTCAGAGTTTTGCGAAACTTTGAAATATCAAAGGCTTTTCCCATAATCGTCTCCTAACTTATTGCTTTTGACGATTACGAATCATCGCAATGATATCTGCGGCACGACTACCTGCATCACCAGATGCGGCAGGAGCGGCTGCTGGAGTTGCGGCAGGTGCCGCTTGTTCGAAAGGGGGATCTTCATCCTCAGTTGTGGATGCGGCTGGAGCAGGTGCTGCCTGGCGAGCAGGTGCTGTTGTAGATCCAGTAGCGGCTCCACTACCACCCATACCGGCTGGCTTGAAGTATTGACCCCAACGTTCCATGTCAAATGCTTCGCCGTCTACTGACGCTTCAAACATTTCTTTCATGACTTTGAGTTCGACTTCACCTGGCTTCTTAGGCAAAAAGTCTTTCAGATTGAATAGCCCGTATTGATTAATAGCCGCGTTTTCTGCTTCACTTAACGCACGTTCGCGACGAGCCCAAGTAGATGTGGAATAGTCAGCATAACCGCCTTTGCTTGTTTTAGCAATCTTAAAATCAAGACCGCGGACAAAGTCTGTTGGTAGTTCTTCAATCTCACTATCCATCAGGGCATTCTTAACGATGTTAAAAATTTGTGAGCCGATGATGAATCGACGGATTGGATTTTCAGGTTGCTTATCTTCTTGAAGTTTGCTGTCAACAACAAACCCTTGGAACAGATAAGACTTCTTCTTCCAATACTTACGACCCATTTCTTCTAGGCTCTTGTCCTTGAACCAAGGACGTACTTCTGTAAGAATAGGGCAAGTTTCTCCCCACATTTCCATACAAGGAACTTGGACTTGAGTCGGCTTGCTGTTAGTTTCGCCTTTAATTCCAGCGAAAGGCAATTTGATCATTGCACGTTCAATCCAGAAGAAGGTGTTATTTGGATCTCCGTCAGGAAGGAACCGTACTGTTGCATTAGTACCTTCTGCGATATTCCAATGGGGGTAAATTGCGTTGTCTCCGCCGGTTGCGCCGCCGCCGTTGTTCTGAGATGCTTGTTGAAGTTTTGCGCGAATTTCTGCTAAAGTTGCCATAATGTTTTTCCTTAATGTTTAATTTTATGTGCCATTTCTTTAAAGCCCACTGACTAAAAAGAAAAAGTGCATAACATAATGTTACGCACTTTTATTTATCTTCGCAACCTATATGGCTGCAATAATATGGTTTATTTTGCCAAACCTGCAAGTTTCAAAATACTTTCCATTTCGGAAGATTCTTTTGGTCTATTAGCCGATTGGGCACTATCGCCTGATGCGGCTTTACGCTGATATGCAGGAATGTTTACCGGATTTTTTGGATCTAGGTCTTTTAAACGATCCTCAATGCCTTCTTCTGCGCCCATGATATTCTTGCCTGGATGGCCTCCAACATCGCCAATGCTTTCTACTTTACCTTTGATGTTTTGTAGAAGTTCTTTTAGTCTGGCTAGTCCGTCGTCACCGACATGGCCGTGTTTACTTTGCCATTCCATAGTAAGTTTTTCAATAAACTTGCCTGCAATCTGTTCTGCAAATGCACCTGCTTTATCTCCAAACTTTTCTGCAATTTGTTTTTTACAATCTAGTGTAATATTCTCGGCACCGCGGAATGGTCCAACATCGGGATTGTCTGCGTTATAAAAACTTTTAACAATCTTAGCAACCTCTTTAACAATGCCTTCACGACTCATTGTAGGTTCACGACCTTTCATTTCCTCGTTCTCTGTTGTAGGCTGTTCTTCTGGAGGAGTAGCAGGCGCTGCCCCTGCTTCGGGTGGTGCTTCAGCGGGTGGTGCGCCTGCCTCTGGGGGTGCTTCTGCCGGAGGCTGTTCTGGCTCACCGCTTACACCTAATGCTACTAATAATTCTGGATAACTTTCATTGGCCCATGCTTTAAATGCATCGAACGGATCGCTGTCTGGACTGACTTCTGCGGCAGCATCGATTTTCTTTTTAAGGTCGGGATCGTCGATACCTAATCCGCTAAAGAATTGCCAAGCAGTTTGTCCGTCTGGTCCTAATTCTAGTTCAGGCCCTTCAGGACCTTGTGGTAATTGTGCTAGAGCCTGTTTTAGTTCTGCAATTTCGTCGTCTGTTAATTTGCCTTGTTCGACTGCTTCTGCCCATGTTTCAAATTTATTAAATGCATCTTCTTTCATTTCGTCATCACACTCACATGGATCGCAATGACATTTCTCACATTCTTCGTGTTTGTCTTCACCTACAAAATCTTCAAGGTCTACCTTATTTGCTTCACTCATGATCTTGTGTAACAACGGAAAATAGCCCGTTAGTTCTTCTTGAAAACTTGTCTGTGTAAATGCCTGTTTGTATTGTTCCATAGTTACAGGATCTAACTCCATTATGTCGTCTCCTGCAACGTCTCCGCCAAATTCTGCCATCCACGATTCGTAATGGTGGCGTTTGCCTAATGCTTCCATTTGCGCTTTTAGTTCTTGTAATCGGCCTACGGCCTTTTCTGTAATACCGGTTGCATCATCATGCAAAGTGGAGCGACTTATTTTACGTTGAAATTCTTGAAGTTGAGCAATTTGCTCACTCATTTTAATAATTGCTTTGCCTGCAGGATCATGAGGAACTCCACCGTGATCAACGTGTTGTGCCATAGCAAATGCGCCTGCTGGGTGAATGAACGGATATTTAAAACGCTCACCATCTCTATTTTGAATAAAAATTGCCTTGATATTTTTGCGCTGGCTACGAGCACCGGGATACATTTCATCAACTGCTTTTGCATGACGAACAATTACTTCTGTTTGTCCCTTAACTGCGCGACTAGTTTTTTTAGTGCTCTTGTGATTCCACATGGATTCGTTCATTTTTTCTGGCATTTCTGGTTCCTTAGGAGCCTGTGTAGCGGCTAAGTGTTGAAAATCGTTTTTGTCTAAGTTTGTTTTTGCGATGTCACGAGTATCAAAACGCAACAGTCTACGCATTGCAAAAAAACGCATTTCTTTTAAAAATTTGTACCATGCTTTCTTAGCAGGGTCGTCTTGATTTTCTGTAATTCCTTGACTGTAATAAACTTTTAGGCTACCAGCATTGTTAAGACTTATGCTAACTCGCCCTAAGTTATTACCTTCGATAACAAAGTCAAAATCAAAGAATCTTGCTTGTGCAGGGTCAATAGTTACTGCACCCGTTTCATCGCCCATCTCTAAATTACCGAAACGGCTACGTACTTTGTCGAACAGGTCTTGGCTGATTATTTGAATTGCTTTCATATGCTTATTTAGTTAAAATGAACTAACGTATACGGGCATGGGCATAACCCACTCATCATCACGTTCTTCCCGCATTTTATCGTAAACTGCTGGGTCCCAATCTTGTAGAACCATAGCCATACGTACAGCCAATAACATTGCACTAACTAGGTCGTCGTGTTGCCCTACTTTTGCTTCAAAACTTAGCCCTTTTGCAATATATGCCTTTAATTCAGAAATCAAGGCTTTAGAATTTAACTTCATTCTATTGCTTTCAATTAGGTGCTTTAGTTTAGCGCAAACACTAATCTTGGCGGCGTGGGTTGTATAAAACCCTTTGCGATACCTTCTTACATGCCCTTTGCGTATAGGTTCACTAAGGAATAATCCCGGGATGGATGCTTCGTCGATTTCATTAATTGCTACTAAGGCCGCCTCGCCAACACTGTTATTTTCTACGCTGTAATAGATACTAGCGGCTGCACCTCGTCTGGTACACTCGTCATTTATGTATTGGGAAATGTCTCTTAATATTCTAACCTGTCCCTGAATAGGTGTTAAATTATGATGCCATTCTCCTACTTGATCAAAACTAGGAATTTCTAAAATTTGTATACCCGCAGGATCTCCACCTGTACCAAGACTAGGATCTAATGCAATTACATAGGTATTCTTGGGATTAATTTTCTTATACCATCGGCATTGACCCATTTTCATAATAGGTTCTGTACCTTCTAGATCTGCAAGTTTAATACTGCTGATTAATGTTTCGTCAAATACCAAGAACTCACATTCGTGCTCTCGACGGAATCTTTCTTCACCTACACGACTACGTTCTTCATTAGCCCATGCTTCGTCTCGATCCGGATGTTGGCTCCAAATCGCCATAAATGGATAAAATCCATTCTTACCTAAATCCGTGCTGTTGCCGAACTCGTCTAGGCGCTTGTTGGCTTCTTTCCAAATTAAGGCAAACTGGTCCTCGTCGCTGTTCGGAGTAGAAGTAATAATGGCTTTGCCACCAGTTGCTAGTGTAGGCGAAATGGAGGTCCAGAATTCTGTAGCAATATTAGGTTCAACGAAGGCAAATTCGTCTAAGTATAATAGAGAAATAGACATACCACGACCTGTTGTTTCAGTTGTGGTCTGCGCTACAATACGACTTCCGTTTTCAAATTCTATACTTTGTTTGTTATAACTGACAGCGCCTGCTCTAATTATATCAGGACACATTTCATATGCATAACGCAGACGTTGCATAATTTCCTGAGCACCTGTGTATTTGTGAGCGGCAATAAGGATAGTGCTGTTAGGAACAAACATTGCATACCATAGCAAGAATCCAACCGCAGTGGTAGTCTTACCCATTTGTCGACCTAGCATGTTTACACTAAATCTATGACCGTTATAACTGGATAATAATTCTCGTTGATAATCAAACGCAGAATATTGAATTTTACCTTTAGTCGGATGTTGAATATAGAAAAAATTATCAAGGAAGAACTCTGCACCAGTCGTTGGGTCCTGGCATTTTAATAAATTCTCAATGTCTTGCTCAGTAAACCTTTGCGTGGTATGAGGATTTTTTACTAATTTTCCGTCTAGATTTTTTGATCCCATGACTTTATTTAATGAAAAAAATAGCCCCCGAAGGGGCTATTTTGGTTAACTAAGGATTACTTTAAACCTGCAAGTTTTAAAATATCCATTGCGCTTTCGTCAACTTCTTTTTCTTTAGCGGCTTTTTTCATTGGCTCTTTTTTGTCGCCATCTTTATCCATATCTAAGAAGTCTGGTTTGCTACCTTCTTCTACATCTTCATCTTCTGTTTCTCCAATGAAATTTTTGTATTCTTTCATTAGTGATTCAAATGTTGCAGTTGGTAGATTGCTTTGACGCTTTTCGCCTTGACTATCGTTTCCAGAGCCTGGCTGATTTTCTTGATGTGCATATTGGTTTGCATCAGCGGGAGGAGCATCTGTAGGATCGTTAGGCATGCTGTCTACAGTCTCATCTGCTTTTTCTCTTTCATCATCGCCTTCGTCATCTCCACCTTGGAAAGGACCTAATTCTTTTTCGCTGTCGTCACTGCCTTCATCATCGTCCATCTCTGGATTTAATTTGTCTAAAACAGAACGCATATCGTCGGCACCGCTCATAGGTTCAGCAGACATTGGACCAACGGATACTATAGGGTCTGTGGTAACCATTGCAGAACCGTGAGGCTCGTGACCTAAGTCATCTGCTCCCACTGCTTTCATACCTGCTAGCGTAAGAATTTGAGACATCATGTCGGCAACTTCCATTCCAGTTGCGGCAGATGCGTTGATGCTAAAGTTTGCAGGAACAGCAGGCTTATCCATTCCCATAGGAGACACGCCGCTCATAATTCCCATAGGTCCGCATTCTTGTACAGATGCGTTTTCTTTTACCACTTGTGGATTTTTAGCGTCTAGTTCGGCTAGACGTTTCATTACATCGATCATTTGCATAATTATTTCCTTAGGTCCTGTGCCTGAAACTTTAATAGACTTTCTTGCTTGTCTGTAGTGTCAGTATTAAATTTTGCGGCACCTTCTGTAGGAATTTGTTCTCCACGTGCCTTACGCTCTAGTTTTAATAGATCGTTTAATTCTTTAACAAATCCGCTATTATATTTGTCGCCATAGAAATCTTCAAACTGAGCATTTGGCGCTTCTTTATAATCTGGATCGTTTAATAGAGCACCTTCACGCTTTGGTTCTTCGTGCTGATATTCTTCACTGGGTTCGCCCGGACGGCGAACAACTAGACGTTGTTTGCTTACTTCTAAACCAGATGCTAAGTATTCTGTAAGTTCTTGTTGTGTAGTAGGGTAGTCTAATGTTACTTCATAGATACAAACTTCGCAATTTTTAACTTGTGGAAAATCTAGCGGAAGTGCTTGAATCGGTGTTGTTCCTACTTTCTTAAAAGCATCAACTTTAAAACGTTCAAGCATGTTCTTTAGTTTAGCCTCTTGTTCAGTAGTAAAATCGCCCGCAACTTTAACACGAAATTCGTATTTTTTTTGTTGGGTACTTTCTTGAAGGTATTCTTTGAAGTTTTTCATAGTGTATTATTTATACCAAATTACAGTTTTAACTATTCGAAATATATGTACGATTTATCATAGAATGATTATGATCAGTAGGTCCCCAATCTCCGTCAGGGTGAAATGCAATTACATCCATTTCTGAATCTATAGTTCTAAATCTGTGTTCTTCTTTTTCATTTAAAACAAAAACAGTTCCTAAAATTAACTCTTTCGATTCTATTTTTCCTTGGGTTTTTACGTCCGCAATACCTTGCCCACGAACAACAATTCCTAACCGCAAACTAGGATGAATATGAAAACTTTGATCTATTTCAGTAGGAAAGTGCAGGTGGTTTAAACTAGGGTCTCCTAATCTAGGAGGATATACTAATAGGCTGTCAGTACATCCGTTAATGTAAGTTAATCTCCCTGTTTTTTCAATAGGGCCACCGATTTGATTTTGTCCTTTGAACCCGTAACGATTAAAAAATACAACTTCTGTATCTTTAAGAATTTCAATCATTAATTCGCTGCCCGTTAAGCAAAAATATTGTCCCGACTCTATTTTACGAATATCTAAACGATTTAGTGTTGCAATTACTGTTCCTGACATAATGTAACCGTAACATGTAACATAGTTAAGAACATGTAATTTTGTCGTATCTGTTGAAGTTGAAATCCTAATAACTTCGCACGGATACATCGAATCAAACAGTTGGATTGTTTCTGTAGAATTTAAAATTATCATTTGTTTAAATTCTTAAGTTTTTCAAGTATACTATTTCGATCAGTTAATATATAACCTTCGCCCTCAATGGCATTCCCTTCATCTTTGCCGTTCTTTTTATCTATGGCTAACTTCTTTAATTGCAAATCAACCATCTTTAACTTCTTTTCAATTTTATTTGTCTTAGCAACAATTGCCGCATTCATCATCTGTGCGGCAACTTCAAACATCCTTGCACCGTACCGTGCTTCTACATTCATACCTAGATCCATTAAATCATCATAGGCTTTTTCTGCCTTATTTGCTAGTGCATCTAGTTCGGCATCACTAATATCGCCTAGACCTTTTACTCTAGGCAATGCGGCAGCAATTTTATCAAACTCTTCTAACCGTTCTTCTAAGTTAATAACTGCCTGCTCTTGCCCGGGCTGGTCTGGTTCAGGAGTTATCAACGGTTCTTCGGAGGGAGAAATGTTTAGTATTTCTTCAAGTTTCTTAGTCATACCTTTACTTATTTCTTTTTTCCAGGATTGTGAAAAATATCGTTTTCGTTTATGATTCTAAACTTTATTCCCTGATTCCGGCACCATACATTTGCGGCTTCCCACTTGGCCATGTTTTTAACATACTGGGCTTGGTTGTAAGGATTTTTACCAACTTTTTCTAATATCTGTTGGTTTGCGGGTTTTATTTCTACTATTTCTGCATGTTTTTTTTGATTTCGATCTACATACGAAATGAAAAAATCAGGCACGTACACAGTTTGTTTTCCTGTTAAAGGATCTCTGTAGGGTATTTTAACAGGCTCGCTAGCCCATTGTTGTATAGCAGGATTGTTATCGCAGAACAACATAAAAGTATGTTCCCATCCACTGCGATATACAGGATCTTTAGTACCTGCATATTTTTCAGGGTTTTTGACTTTGTAAACACCCTTGGCAAACTTCAAACTCATGTTAATATGTTTCTGGCTACTGGTTCAAAGGGGTTAAATCCAGTAGATTGTCCTAGGTAACTAGTTTTAAATCTATTATAATTAATTATATCGCCAACTACGCCGCTAAGTTCCGCACCTTGAATTGACTTCATAGTATCTAATACATCCATGGGATTGTAGCCATCAATCTTTGCTTGCTTCATTATAGTTACTGAAATTGTTTCAGCGGAAGATTTGTCAAACCCTTTTGATTCAAAAAAACCTTTCATCAAAGAATAAGTGCTTGCATCAATTTCAATTGGTGCATCGTAGTACTTGTCAAAAGCCTGTAATGTTGAATTACTGGCTGTAGGTGCGGGTAGATTATTATAGGTAGTCATTATTTCTTAAGAACTAATCTTAGTGGTCCTGCATTTATAACTGCTCTGCCATGTAGGCCGCCTCGGCCATACCATAAATTTAGACCAGCAATACTGAAGCCGCCGGGCCTTTGTTGTCCGGACCGTAAACCTTCGGAGGCAGAGCCAATCGGTCTTGGACTGGCGTAAACGGGACCTGCTTGTGTTCTAGCCTTATTCAACTGGCTATTTGAAAAAGGAGATGTAGGGCTTGTAAATGTAGGAACGGGTTTAGGAGATGGCTCCCATTTTTGAATTATTTCTTGCTGTGCTACTTGTTGGTCAACATTGGTTCCAACTTGTAGTGCTCCTGGGATATTATCATAATACTGCGAAGCAAATTTCCCAGGAGCACTGCCTCTAATAATCTTTCCAGTGTAATAAAAAACATTTTCATAGGCCAGAGACATCTTATTTTGTAAAATCTTGTTGCCAGTTGCTTGATCTAATTGGTCGTGTTCCCATGAAGTTATCATCGGATTGACTAATCTCATTTGATTAAAACTACCGCCGTGTAACACATAGATATCGATACTAGAAAAGAAGTATGGCTCGCTTTGGTAGTTATTAAGTCCGTAGTAGTTGTTTCCTGGAGAATATTTTGAGTCGGTATAGGCCGGCGGATTTTTTGATACATCCCCATAGTTACTATCTACATAATAATATTTGTAATAATTTTTCCAAAGACTGGTAGTAATTTCGCTGTTGTCATCATGAAATTCTACAGATACGGGTTCGTAAGTAAGTTTAGTTTGTATGTTTGTTTTTCTATTATATTGATTTATAGTTTCCGTTGAAATTTTAAATTTCGGCATGTCTATTTTTTTAACTAGCATACCGAGATCGTACGGACCATTAGATTGCAACCATCTTTGATCAAGCACTACCCAAGGATAAATGTTGAACTCGACAAAATATAAAAAACCAAACTTAGGGGCCCTTGCAAAATTACTGTCTACATAGAGGCCCGAGGCATGTGCATAACTCTTAAAGTTAAGTCCCTTGCCATCATTACTTAAGAAATTATTAAATGCTGATCCCATACGTTTATTTATTCCACAAAAAAAGCCCAGAAAATCTGGGCTTCTTTATATAGTTGCTTTGATTAACTACCGATTGCGGTTGTACCTACGGTACGTCCGATTGGTAGACCTAATCCAACTAGACCACCGTTAATGCCTACAGTCTGTAGTGCATTGTCATAAGTGATAGTTAATTCAATTCCGATAGGATCACTCTTAGAATAATCGCCACCGTCGTAGGATACAGCCTTGACATAGCATCCTTGCAATTCAAATGTCTCTAATGGAATTGGTGTATAAGCACCGTTACCACCGTCTAACAATTCGATATAGGTTGTAAACTTATAGTCTAGACCGGATGCGGCACTGGCTTGCTCAAAGAAGTCAAACTGCTTCTGCATCTGTTCACCGACTTTGTTAGTTACAAGGTTAGTCATGTCGTCACGTAGTTTTAACTTGACATCATCCCACTTAGGTTTTCCTAGTAATTTAACTGTGCTGTTGTAGACGTCTAACTTAATTTCGTCAAAACTTGGTTTTGGACGATCTACGGTCATAACCTGTTTTGTTAATTCAGTTGCTGGTTGACCACCAACACCAAAGTTAACTAGAGTAACGCGGAAGCGGTACTGTAGTTTTGGCATCAGTAGACCTTGGCTCGCGGAACTTTGGTCTACATCTAGTGGAACTGAAAATCTTGATAAACTTGCGATTGGCATTTAATGCTCCTTATGTCGAACTGGCTGCGATTTCACCAGTATTCAATATACGTAGTGGGATGTAGATAAATTCCACAGCCTTAACTGGCTCGATAGCAATATCGACCCAAAGTTCGCTACGGTCAATTCTTGCTGGGGTATTGTTTGTACTATCGCAAACAACCAAGAAATCATATAGAGCACGCTGACTGACTAGTTCGGTTAGGAACGCATCACATGCGGCTTTGATTTCATAGCGTGTTTGACTATCGTTAGGTTCAAACAAATATGGTTTTGCTAGAATTGCTAATTGTCTACGCATGTAGGCAATTAAGCGACTAACGTTAATACGATCTAATGCACTGGCGTTTTGTGCGCGAGTGTATTGTCCCATGTTAACTAGTCCAACTCCTGGTAGAGTAGCAATTGGGTTAATCTTAACTCCTGCAAGAACATCACGAAGACCTTGATGTAGACTTACAGTTTTGTATTCACCGTTGTCAATGTAACCTACACTACTTGCGTTATCGACTGTACCGCGACGTGTACCTGCTGGTGCAAACCATAGGTAACTCTTGTTATCGCTGTTCATGATTGTACGCAACATCATGTGGCTTGGTGGAACAACAATGCTATTTCCTAGGTTGTCGTTGGTGAAACCACTTGGATAGAACATTGCAAGACCGGTATCATAAGTTACTGCGGCTTTGTCATTGTTATCAGCGGCTAACGCTGTATTGTTACCGTACTCACTTAATGATGTACCTGTTGGTGCTAAACGGAATGGTGTATCACCGACAATAAATGCTGTCTGACCAATGTCTACGTTAAACTCGACCATATTCTGCATTAGTTCAGGATATCCTGGGCAAGAAATTAAGTTAAAGTTTAGCGTATCTGTATCACGAATCGCTGTATTAGCAGTAACCATGGCCTTGAGTGCTTTGATGACTACACTACGTTGTGCAGGGCGACCAAATTGGCCTACGCCTTGTATATCGTTAGGACTTGCTGTAACCCAACGATCTGCTTCGTAGTTTTCCATAGATTCACCATTGTAAACTTCGTTTGTGCTGTTTACATTGATAAAACCGACTGTATATTTCTTAACGTTGAATCCACTACGACGTGTGTTGAACATACGTGTTCCTTTTGGATACAACTTAGGATCTGGACAATCTGGGTCAACATAATCGCTGGCCAATAGGTCTGTAATTTCTGCTGATGTAGCAGAAGTTCCTGTTGTTGCCCAACGAGCATCTTGGAAGATCCATCCTGTAGGAGTGTCATGATCTGTTACATCTTGTAATGCCCATGCATTACCGTCGTAAACATAGATGTTACGTCCGTACTCATCTGGATTACCTGTGTCGATCCAAATATCACCGTTTGCAAGAGGTGTTGCACCGTCTTGTTGTGTTATAGGTTGACTTGCACTGATAATAGGACCAAATAGATCAGTGGATGGGAATGCATTTCTGTATCCTACCCATTGTAGTCCATCATTATACATAATGTCTGCTTCTAATTTAGTATTAAACCATAGAGTACCATCTGCTGGTCGAGTATATGGAGCATCTTGTTTTGCTTCATACACTAATGGCTTCCAGTTAGAAGCATACCAAGTTGGAAGACCGGGGTCGTTGTTTGGTGCGTAGTACAAGTTTGCTGTAGTATCTTGAGCAAAACCAAAGTCTGTAAAACACTGTTCTGTTGTGTCGTCAACTTCAATATCACCACCTAGCGCATGAGTAATTGTTAACAAGTTACTTGTGTCACTCCACGTAGCAGAAACATTTACTAGTTCTAGTTTAGAGTTGATTGCATTAGCAATTGCATAACCTAGTTTAACTGTTGGGCCGCCGGCTACTGTGATAGATACTGGGCTGGACCATGTACCATCTTCTAACGTTTCTCTTAGGTTAAAACCGTAGGTCTTAGCAATTGTATCGGAATTAGTGTGGCTAATTCTAGTTGGACCACTTCTGTAACGAATCCAAGGAGTAAAGTTTGCACGAGCAGTACTGCTAGGAGACTGTTCGTGACCGTTGTCTGTATCGTATTCTACAAAAACAGTTCCTAGAGGAATAGCCAAGCCACCTGTGGCGCTATCAAGTTTTGCAATAGCAGTTTGCCTATCAGTATGTAAAGGTGCGCTTACATTGGTCCATGCCTGTGTGGCACCATTGAATACTTTAATTTCCCAGTTTGCGCCTTGACTTGGTGTTGTTGTTTTAACCCATACACTGCCGGATGGAGCATCTAATCCAGCCGCCGTAAAATCGGGATAATCAAAGTGCGGACTTACGTAGAATAATTTGCTGCCGTCAAATGTATTAGAAACTTCTGTCCAACCACCTGCGGCTTTGTACCATAGTACAATGTCTGAAGGGTCGTTTGTAGAACCAGAGAAACTGGTAACAATCATTGCATAGTCGCCAACCCTACCAAACGTTTCAATTGGCCCTTCGATAGGATCTCCATCAACAAGATCTGTATCTTTGTTGTCATTGTCAATGATTAAGGGTGTCTTAACTACAAATTTCTGTGTAGTAGCATCCCACTCGTTGATACCAAATCTAGAACCTGCTGTGTCTAACCAGTATGTACCTGCGGCAGGAAGACCGTTAGGTTCTACTGCGCTAGGTGTAAGTTGACTAGTGTTAACGTCTGCACGTACAATGTACGCTTTGCTACTAACGCCTAAAAGACTATAAGCAGTTTGTAGACCGTATTCGTTTAGTTCACCACCGTGTACAGGATTACCTTCTGCATCTGTCTCAAAGTAAGGTGTACCAAATGTATCTGTTAAGTCTCGTTGACTTGTAATTACCCAAACCTTACCAGCATTTGCTGATGTTGTTCCTTGTGCTGTTCCTGTCCCTGCACCGTTTGCTTTGTCTTGTCCAGATGCCAAGAAGATCATTGGAACTGTTCCAGCGCCAGCGGGAGTATAAAAACTCTCGTCGATTACTGTTACGCTAACGCCGGGTGATTGTAATGTTGCCATGTTTTGCTCCTCAAAGGATTTACTTTGATATATTTAGTCAGTAGTGGTAAAAACCGCCGGTTAAATACAAGGAGAAAAGGGCAGAAAAAGGGCGCTATGCGAAAACTTTGCAAAAAATGTGGTCAACGACCTGTTGCAATTAACTATTACAAAGAAGGTAAGCCCTTCTATAGAACAAAGTGTGACCATTGTGCCCGCAATCGAGAAGAAGGAAATCCTCTTTGGGCATTAAGGGGATATCAAAAAAAGACCGCTTGTGATAAGTGCGGATTCAGTTCTAAATATGCTGATCAGTTTAATGTCTACTTTGTAGATGGTGATCTTAAAAACTGTAGATATACCAATCTTAAAACAGTGTGTGCAAACTGCCAACGCATACTCCAAAAAGAAGGAGTGCGTTGGAAGCAAGGTGATCTTAAGCCTGATTTTTAATGTAAATCGAGTGCAAGTTTTATGTCGTCTGATAATTGAGACTGTGGGAGCAAGTTTCTAATCTGTGTAAACAGGTCGTCGATCGTACCGTCATTAGAAACAACATGATCAATTTCACCACCCACCCAGGCAGTTTCGCTAGCATGAATTCCTAACTTTTTAAGTCGATCTGTACTAATCAACCAACTCATATTTCCTTGTCCTGCGTTAGAATTAACAGCATCCTGATACCACTCAGGGTCGTCGCCGCGTTTAATACGAATAACAAGTCCGCCGGCATTATGAATTGCCTTAATTTCGTTAGGAAAGCGTACATCGCTAATAACAATATTGTCAGTAGTTTTACGCATTTTATTTTCTACGCTGGCAATCCAAATATCGTCGTGAAACCCTTTACGGCATACTTCTGTGCCCCAACGCTGTAAGATCCAGCGGGGAGTTAGTTCCGGAATTTCCAATCGTTGTGCCCACCACTCATCTACCTGCTCTCTCCACTCGCGGGCTTCTTTTGTACGCCCTTCCAACAGGACGCGATCCCAACCAAAAACGGCCGAAACTGCGTCTTTAAGAGTGTTAGCAAAACTGTCTCGTCGGAATCCGTGAAAATTAACCAAGTAATCTGCGGCGGTATCTTTGCCGCTGCCAATAAATCCAACGAATCCAATAATCATAGCATCCCCCTGTGATACTATAATTTATTATCGTTAGATTACAATGTCAAGATTTTTTTAGCCAATTACAAAAGTAAGCGGAGTCCCGCCTTCTTTGTAGTTGATAAGTTCTTGCTCTAGTGCTTCTAGTTCGGCTTTGCCTTCACCTTTTAGGGCTCCACCGTTTAATTGTGTGCTACCTTGTGGACTAGCAATGCTGGCAAACTTTTCACGGGCTTCGCCTAACATCATTTTACAGGTTGCAAGAGAATAGTCTTTTAACCACTGTCCTGCATACGGATCTTGTAATAGGTTAAAATCTGGACGATAGTTATATAACCATAATAACAGTTCTTCTTCAGCCCTAGGGCGTTGCATGATCGTTAGAAGTTTAGTTGTTTTGTTAAATGTAAAGTTGATGTCGCTACCAAACATTTTACCAACTTGCTTTTGATAACTGGCAAAAGCATAATAAGTGGCTAAACCGCCCATGTTAGAACTGGCTAACAAATAAGTATTGGAATAGGCTAAGTTGAACGGTTCAAACAATGTTCCTCCTTCTCCTCCACCACTACGTGATCCTATACTTCGGCGAAACAATTGGCGTACATTCATAACTTCTTTAGGAAGTATGTATTCGTTTACATCAACTTGAATTGTTAAAAACCCGTAACTTTCTTCAACACCATTACTACTGCGCTGGCGGAATTTTGCAAGGGCGCGATCTATAGCCGTATTATAGTGGGCAGGATCGAGTTCAACATCAACCATGCCGTCACCTAGCATGAGTTTAATGTAATCTATGACATTTTGGCGTTCGGTATCGTTCTCAGACATAATGATATTTAGCAATAAATACAACACTATGCCAAGACTCTCCCTATACAAACCCGAAAAAGGCCCGGATTTTAAATTCCTAGATCGTGTGATTAACGAGCAGTTTCAGGTTGGCGGTACTGATATCTTTGTTCACAAATATATAGGAAGCCCTGCGCCTGCAGAGGGAGAATCTACTCCTACAACTCCTAATAATAGTGGAATTAATATACCCGAATTAGGTATACAAGACGTACTGTTTATGGAAACTAGAGATCGTAAGTACGACCCCGATGTTTATATTTTGCGTGGCATATATCAGATGCAAGACTTAGATTTTAATCTAAGTCAATTTGGATTATTTTTACAGAACGACAATATTATGTTGCACTTTCATCTACGAGATACTGTAGATAAGTTGCAACGAAAAATAATGCCAGGCGATGTTTTTGAACTTCCTCACCTAAAAGACGAATACGCACTAGACGACAGTATCGTTGCTCTAAAAAGATTTTATGTTGTTACTGATGTTAGCCGCCCTGCAAACGGGTTTAGTCAGACATGGTACCCCCATTTACTACGTTGCAAATGTCAACCTTTAGTAGATACACAAGAATTTGCACAAATTCTTGATCAAGATAGTGGAGCAGGCGATGGCAGTACACTTAGAGATTTACTCAGCACTTATAACAAGAGTATTGAGATTAATAATCAAATTATTGAACAAGCAAACCAAGACGCACCGGTAAGTGGCTATGATAGAAATCAAATGTTTGTAATTCCTAGAGATAGCGCCGGATTGGTTGACTACTCTGCGACTGATTCTGAAATCGATAATGCTAGCATGGATACCGCGGATGCATCGGTTGTATTACATACACCTACTAAAGATATGTACGTCGGATTTAGCAGTGGGGACGGTGTTCCACCAAATGCATCAGCATTTGGGTCTGGAATTACATTTCCTAACAGTCCGAGTGTTGGACAGTTTTATCTAAGAACAGATTATCTGCCTAATGCACTATTTAGATTTGATGGTAAACGTTGGAACTTGTATGAACAAGGCGTGCGTATGACTATGAACCAGTTTGGTTCCCAAGATGTTGCTCCGGGTGAAGCATTTGAAGGCGAACGTGTAAGAATGACACAGAAAACAAGTTTTATCAATAACGTTACTACTGCAACGATTAACGGCAAGGTAGTTACTGAAAAACAAGCCCTAAGTAAGGCACTTAAACCGCAGGCGGATAATTAATTATGGATTGGTTTTACGACGGTCAGGTTAGAAGATACCTGACACAATTTATGAGAGTTATGAGTAACTTTAGTTACAAAGACGGCTCTGGAAAAATTGTAAGAGTGCCCGTTCTTTACGGAGATCCTAGCAGGCAAACTGCGGCTCTGTTAAAAAAGAACAGTGAAAATACAATTCCTAGCGCACCATTTATTGCCTGTTATATCAAGGCTATCGACTATGATCAAAGTAGATTGCAAGATCCTACTTTTATTAGCAAAGTTAATATTAGAGAACGAGAGTATGACGAAGTTAACGATAGGTATTTAGAAACACAAGGCAGAGGTTATACTGTAGAACGTATTATGCCTGCTCCTTATAAATTAACATTCAGTGCAGATATGTGGTCAACGAACACTGATCAAAAGTTACAAATTTTTGAACAGTTGGCCTACTTGTTTAATCCTGGGCTCGAATTACAAACAACAGACAACTATGTCGATTGGACTAGCCTAACAGTATTGCAGTTAAAAAGCACTAACTGGACTAGCAGACAAGTGCCCCAAGGTGCTAACCAAGACATTGATATTTTAAATTTAACATTTGAAACTCCTATTTGGATTACTCCTCCTGCCAAGGTCAAACGCTTAGGAATCATTACAAAGATTATTGCTAATGCATTTACTAACCCCGAAGGTACTATCGTTGATGAATATGATAACGTCAACAGCGTATACTTAGGATTAGGAGATCCTATACTAAAGACTGTAGTAACTCCTGGAAATTTTGATTTATTAGTTTTAAACAACATCGGAAACTTGATACAAAGTCACACGGCCACAGATGCTGATGCAGAAACAATGCCAGATTATGCTGTAAATTGGAGGAAGGTATTAGATCTTTATCCAGGGCAATTTAGAGCAAATTTATCTCAAATAAGATTGTTAAAACCAGATGGAAACGAAATTGTTGCTTACATTAGTTTAGATCCGTTCGATGAACGTAAAATGTTGCTAAATTTCGATGTTGACACAATTCCCGCAAATACAATCATAGGGTCTAGAGGTACCGTTGATGCAATTATAAATCCTGAAACATTTAATCCGGGTTCTCCGGCGGCAGGAACTAGATACTTGATATTAGAAAACATAAATGCAACTACAGCAGACGGCCCAGCGGCTTGGCTAAATGCAGATTCTAGTGACTTCAGTGCCAGCGCCAACGACATTATAGAATGGACCGGTAGTCAATGGAATATTATTTTCAATTCACAGGAAGAAACTTCAGTGACCTATATAACTAACATATATACAGGAATACAATACAAATGGAGTAATGATTCCTGGTCTAAGAGTTTTGAAGGGTTATACGAAAAAGCCGCATGGAGAATTATTCTATAAATTCACAGCAAATCATTGCCAGTGGTGGTTTGTTTCTTGCTAAAGATACAAAACGTTTTTTGCTTTTGTTACGTAATCACGGCAAGACTGCCGGTACTTGGGGATTTGTAGGAGGTCGTAAAGAACCTAGCGATGCTACACCCTTTGAAGCACTAAAAAGAGAGATAGAGGAAGAAATTGGCAATGTAGATTGCATTAAGAAGATTGTTCCTCTAGAGTTGTTTACTAGCAACGACCAAAATTTTCAATACAATACCTATGTGGTCATTGTAGAAAATGAATTCATTCCTAAATTAAATTCTGAGCACACAGGATATGCTTGGTGTAGTTTTGACGCATGGCCCAAACCTTTACATCAGGGTGTAAAGGCAAGCCTGGGTAACAAAGTAATTAGAGCAAAATTAGAATTGCTAATCGACTTATTTGAGTAAGTCTGGTCCAAAGGCATATGTGCCGAGGTGTCGTGTTTCCATGCTTAGTTGTGTATCTACTTTAACAGTATAACCAGCAGCCGCCATTTTTTGACAGAAGATCATATCTTCTCCTAAGTGGTCGTTACTCTTAGGTGTCCAACCAAATTCAAACCATGGCTGGGGTATTTCATCTAGAATGCTAGTTTTCATTAGCATACAGCCCATACCAATACCTTCAACCTCTACTAAACTGTTTTTTGGCTCATAGGGCAGTGGACGTTCCCAGTCACCTATTACAGGATAGGCAACACCTTTGTAAGGAGGTTGGCGTCTTACATAATTTGCACAAACAATATCTTCTTTGTGTGCAAGTAAACGTAAGGCTGTAGTGGGAGGAAATACCATGTCGCTGTCTAGCCACAGCATATATTCTGCACCGATGTTACGGGCCTCAAGTGCTAATCTTTCTCTTTGTGTAAGTAGAACTGTGCTAGCATCAAAGACAACATGGGTGTCTAGATTATTCATTGTGTTGAGTTTAACTAACTCAATAAGGCATTTGCTAAATGCCGCATGAACATGGTCTCGAGTAGGACTGAGTACGGCCAGTTTAGATTTTTTTAGGCTCCACTGGCTGGAGGCAAAAACACTCTTTGTCATGCGCCGGCTACGTCTTCGCTTAAAGTTTCACCTTGAATAACTAATTCTCTAACAGAATTAATAATGTCTTGACTGCGCTTTGCGGCAAGAATAAAATCGTTAGGACTTAGTTTGCACATTTTTTCCATAGTCTCAATGCTTAATTGATTGTTGCACAAAGTTTCTAGAGCACCCTGACGTGCAATCGATTCGATAAAGTTTTGTTGTGCATTATCGTCATCGTCAGCAAGCAAGGCTCTGCAAGCGTGAATGTCAAGATCTTCTGCTAGTTCTTCAAGAATTTCTAGTTCTCGTTGATGCTCTGGAAGCAAATCTTTAGCGGTCTGAAGTACTTTAATTCGTTGTAAAAATTCAACTAATGTTTTAGGATTGGTTGTTCTATCATTCCAAACGATATTATCTAATTCCCATCTAGAAGGCCCAACCGGTGCATATTGTAAAATACTGTCTATGTCTAACTTTTTCTTTTTCATTTAATCCTCATTAAACAGGGTATGTAAAAGGAGTAGTTCTTCCACCGAATGTAGACGATAGGCTGATCTGTGTGCCGGCAACTTTACCACCATAGTTAGCACCCAACGTTGCACTAAGTCTAACGTTGGTACCTCCGGCAGTTGGATAGGCGGCATTGGTATATGCCGTATAAACCTTGCCCATTGCTATCGCTGATCCTGTTGCTGGTATTAATCCCACAGTACTATCCTTCGTGGTTATTTATTGGTCAGCAACTTTACCATTTCTGTAAGTTGAGCAATTTGTTTCTGTTGTTCTTTAATTGCTTCAACTAGCAATGGCACGACCTTTTCGTATTGTACAGTCTTGTAGTTTTCTCCAGATTTACTTGTTCCGTCATCTCCTAAATCAAACGGTGCAGGTTTTGTTGCTTCTGGCAATACTGCTTCAACCTCGTCAGCAAATAAGCCAACAACAGATTTGGATGTATCAAAACCGTAACTTCCTGCAACTTCGTTTGGTTTGTAGAGTATACCGTTTAATGATAACACTTTTTCCAAGGCATTGTCAATAGGTTTAACATCAGTTTTTAATCTACGATCAGAGTAGTAAGCAGTAATTTCACCAATCATTACCAAGTTACCACTTAGATCGATACCGCCGAGAGCAGTTCCGCCAGTTTCGTTAATATGTTTTACAAAACGCATCTGCTGGACGCCGCCGTATGTTGATGTATCAATACCAAAGTTTAAGTTATTTCCATAATAGAAACTTACACCGGGGCTGTCTGTTGTGCCATTATCAAACTGTATTTCACCGGAAGTAGGTGTACCTTTTGTAAACGTACCATTCCCGCTAATTGCATAACCTGTCCAGCGTGTATTGCCCGCAAAATATGTAGTACCGTTGACATACAACTTGTAACCTTGGTTTGTAGTTGTGCCAATATTGACGTTCCCGTTACCGTGAATGTTTAAAAGGTTATCGGAACTATAATGACCGAACGTTAAAAAGTTGTTGTCAGAACCTGATGTACCGGAATGATTGTATCCAATGTATCCCGAGTTCTTAGCAGATTCTGCTTGACCAATTAAGATAACAGTATTTCTGCCTGACCCTAAACTAGAATTCATGAAACTACCTGCCCAGTTAAAGGATCCCGGAGCGGCAGTTCCGGTAACTCTTAACACAGGAAGGCCATCACCGCTTGGTCCTGAGATCGTAACTAATCCAGTAGAAGGGTTAACAGTGAATGAACTTGTGGTATATACAGTTTCGCCAGTTGCAGATGCATTGTTAGTATCTACAAAAGTGATAAAATGGTTTGCGCTAACGGTTCGAGCAACGGTATTAACCTGACTTGCGGTTGTTGCACTACCTACGCCAACTGTGCCAGGGGCTACCCAACTTGGGGCCGCTCCTGCACCGTTTGTCTGTAGAACAAAGCCAGCAGTACCTGCGGCTAGTAGTGCTGTAGTATTCGCCGCACTCTGGTATGGAATGCTTCCGCCGGCGCCGCCTGGTAAGTTGACTGCGCTCTGCATTAATGTAGCAGTATTCAACGAAACTGTTACTGCCGCACTACCGTTGTATGTGCTTACTGTACCAGATAAACCAGTACTAATTGTTAGTGCATTGCTTACAAATCCAACACCAATACTACCGGTGTTGGTATAAACCGGAGCACTTGTTCCTGCACTGATTAATAGTTGTCCTGCTGTGCCCGGTCCTGCAAATCCAGATATACCTGGAGATACTTGATAATGTAGTTGACCTGCTGTACCACCTGCTAAGTTAGTGGCGGTAGTCGCTTGTCCGGCAGTTAGGCCTGTTATAGAAGTCCATTGAGGAGCGGTTGCTCCTGCAGTTAGAACCTGGCCAGCACTACCTAATCCTAATAAAGCCGTTGTACTTGCCGCACTTTGATAAACTAAACTACCTGCGGCACCGCCGGCTACGTTCACTGCATACTGCATTAATGTAGCAGTATTCAATGTCCATGTTCGTGCAACACTACCATCAAAAGAACTACCCGTTAAACCTGTGCCTGCACTAAGAGCATTAGCAACTTTGTCTGCTGTTGCGGCTCCGCCAACATATAACGAAGCAGTATTGACCCATGTAGGAGCACCAACTGCGGCTAATAATACTTGTCCAGGTGTACCTGTACTTAAGAAGGACGTTACGTTTGGAGCACTTTGATATGCAATGGCTCCTCCACCTCCACCAATTAAATCGTCTGAGTAAAATGCTCGGCCAACATAAATGCTAGTTGTGTTTACATAACTCGGAGCACTAGTTCCGTTGCTTTGTAGCAATTGTCCAGCAGTACCTGGACCAAAGAAACTTGTTGATCCTGCACTTGTTTGATAAGGTACTTGTCCGGCAGTACCACCTGCTAGGTTAGTAGCAGTTGTAGCACTACCTGCACTTAGACCACCGAGCGCTTGCCATGTTGGAGCAGTTCCATTACTTGTAAGAACAAATCCGTTAGTACCAATGGCTAAGAAAGATGTATCATTAGCACCTGTTTGATAAGGAATACTACCTGCGGCACCACCTGTTAGTTCATCAGCAAATCTAGAACTGTTAACATACATACTGCCTGTACTAATAAAGGCTGTGGTATTGGCTGCGCTTTGATAAACAAACTGACCACTTGTGCCACCTGCTAGATTTTGTGCATAACCAATTAAGGCAGTTGCAGTATTAGACCACTGAGGAGCACTTGCACCTGCCGTTAAGAAATATCCCTGTGTTCCTAGACCTAAGAAGGATGTATCGTTTGCACCAGTTTGATAAACTAAACTACCCGCGGCTCCACCGGTTAACTCGTCTGCAAATCTAGAACTGTTAACATAGATACCGCTAGTGCTTACATAACTAGGAGCAGACGCTCCATTACTTTGTAGAAGTTGGCCAGCAGTACCCGGACCATAAAAACTAGTTAAACCTGCGGCTGTTTGATATGGTACTTGACCTGCTGTGCCACCTGCTAGGTTAGTAGCAGTTGTAGCACTACCGGATGCTAGACCAGTCAATGCTTGCCAACTTGCGGCATTGGTTCCCATTGTAAGAACATAACCCGCTGTGCCTGTTGCAATAAATCCTGTTACACCTGATGCAGTTTGAATAGGAATGTTACCAGCAACGCCGCCTCTTAGGTTGTCTGCAATGCTGGCATCGCCAACATACATACTGCCTGTGCTAATAAAGGCTGTGGTGTTAGCCGCGCTTTGATAGACAAACTGTCCAGCGGCACCACCTTGTACGTTTCTAGCATACCCAATTAGGGCAGTTGCAGTACTAGACCAAACAGGAGCAGTACCGTTAGAGGTCATAAATGTTCCTGCTGCCCCAATTGCTAAGAAGGTAGATACACTAGCACCGCTTTGATAACGAATACTTCCTGCGGCTCCGCCTACATCATTTACTGCATATCCAACTACTAATGTGTTAGTGTTGACCCATGAAGGAGAACCAACCGCCGCACTTAATAATTGTCCTGGCGTTCCCGTGCTTAAGAAAGATGTTACATTTGGAGCACTTTGATATGCAATGGCACCACTACCACCACCAATTAAGTCATCGGCATAGAATGCTCGGTTGACATACATTGTAGTGGTACTGGTCCATACAGGAGCACCGGTGAAGTTTGCCTGTAGGAATTGGCCAGTCGAACCTGTGCTTAGGTAGGCTGTTAAGCCTGGGGCACTTTGATAAACCAATGTACCGGCTGATCCTGCAGATAAGTTTGTAGCAGTAGTAATTGTACCGTTAATAACAGCATTAACTCCGCCCTGAACATTCAATGCCCCTTGAATCCAAACGTTACCACCAAAACCAGCACCGCCTAATACTGTTAGGTCGCCCGAACTTGTATTTCCTGTGTTAGGAGCACCGCCTGCAAGTTTAATTGCCCCTGTTCTAAATGTGCCCCAGTTAGTTCCTGTGTAAATGTTACCAATTGCTGTACCATTTTCCCACCATTCTAGATAGGTGGTAGCATTGTTTAATCCTAAGAAGGCATCTTTATCAGTGCCGTCAAAGTAGTGCATTATATAGCCAACGTCTTGTCCGTCGTCTAACGCCCAAGCATGTACTTCTGGAGTTGAGCCAGGAGGTGCATGTAGGTTAACTATAGCATCAGTAACAACTGTGTTTGTAGAATATACGTAAGTGGCAGTACCTAAAAAAGATACAGTATCTCTAAATGTTGTTGGGCCAGCAACAACAAGAGACTTATCAATCCATGCTCCGCCTGCGGTGTAGAGAGAATTGCTAGTGTTTGTACCTGTATCTGCATTTGTACTATTAACTTGTAATGTACCGGTAATTGTTTGGTTACCGCCCACTCCCAGTCCGTTGGCAAAATAACTGTCTCCAGTTACACCTAGGCCGCCGCCTGTGACAACAAGACTCTGACCACTTGCCGCACTTGCACTGCCTGTACCGCTTTGTGCTTGAACTTGTGTAACATATACAGGAGCACTTGCACCAGCGGTTAGTAATGATTTAGGTGTTCCACTTAGTGAAACAAACGCAGTAGTGTTGGCATTAGATTGATAAACAAGAGCACCTGTTGTACCACCTTGAACATTATCTGCAAAGTTAGCACGGTTAACGTACAATGTAGTTGTAGCGGCCCATGTAGGAGCGCCAGTTCCACCACTTACCAACAATTGACCGGTAGTACCTGCGGCTGAGAAAGCAGTAATACCAGGCGCACTTTGATAAGGAATAGCACCCGCTACGCCGCTTGCTAGGTTAGATGCTGTCGTAATGCTACCAAAAATATTTGCGGCAGATACTGTTCCGCCGACGTTTAAGTCACCACCGATGTATGTATTGAGCCATACACCTAGACCACCTACTACTTGTAGGGCCCCGGAGTTGGTTCCAGCAGAGTCTGTTTTAGCATTTACTAGAAGAGTCTTTTCAATCCATCCTCCACCTAATGTATAGAAAGAGTTGTTGGCTGAGGTTACTACGCTAGCATTAGTGTTCTGTACACCTAAGATTCCACCTACACCTAAATCACTAGCAAAGAAACTGTTTCCAGAAACACCCAAACCTCCATTACTAACAGTAATTGATTGGCTAGCAACTGCGGTTCCGTTAGCAGTACCACCACTAAATGAGCCTGTAGTAGACCATATAGGTGCGTTATTAAAATATCTTAAATTATTTCCGTTCGTACCGCCGGCTAAGAATACTGTTGTGTTAGCCGCACTTTGATATGGAAGGCTACCTGCACCTCCGCCTGTTAAGTCGTCGGCATAGATAGCACTATTGACATATATATTAGATGTAGTTACAAAAGCCGGCACACCGGGTTGACTCATTAACAATGAACCTTGTGATCCTGTGCTAATGTAAACTGGTGTTTTTCCTTGGCTTACAAGAATTGCACCAATGGTAGTTGTACTTACAAATTGAGGTTCGCCGGGCTTGCTGACTAGCACACCGCCCTCTGTCCCTGTGCTGATGTAAGTCGGTGCATTAGTGCCGCCGCTGACCAATAATTGTCCTATAGTTCCCGGACCTGCAAATGCCGTACTGTTAGCCGTACTTTGATAGATTAATTGACCCGGTGTACCACCTGCTACATTAACTGCATACTGCATTAGAGTTGCAGTATTAACCCAGACAGTACCTGAAGAACTTTGGAAAGTTACGTTTGTGCCTGTCCCAAAATTTAATGCGTTAACATTTCCTAGGTTACTATTGTTATACCAAAGAGCAACGTTTGTACCTGTTGTTACAGGGAAACCGTTGACAAAGAAGTTAGTAGCAGTGACAACTCCGCCTAAGAACATATTTCCACTAATGCCAACTCCGCCTGCTACCTGTAGAGCACCTGTAGTAGGAGAATGAACCTGTGTAGTAGTTGTAATAAATGTTCTACCAAATTGGTCAATATAAGTTCTATAGTTAGGGGAGCCACTATAAAAATTAATATTTCCTGTAGGTCCACTGTATATATTAACATCTGAGTGGAACGAACTACCACTTACACCAATGCTGACATTGTTTGCAGTATCTTTGGCAATTACTGGTCTTACATAGTTTCCGTCTGTAGCAACAATTTGCCAATTGTTCATCGGAAACGCCATTACAACGTTTGTTGTATTGTCTATTACCGCAGAGACTGTGGCAGTTTGAACAATACCTCTAAATGTAATTTTACTACCAGTGGCTGTGTTATTATAGTTTGTACCTAGAACTGTGTTATCGTTAACGTATAAATTCTGTCCAACGCCAACACCACCAGTGACAACTAATGCGCCAGTTTGTGTTGATGTTGCGGCTGTTGTGCCTGCTAGTGTAAGAGTATTTTGAAAAACAGGACCTGCTGTTCCACGAGAAACTAAAAGTTGGCCGGCTGTGCCAGGGCCTACAAATGTTGTTACACCAACGGCTGATTGATATGGTATTTGTCCTGCTGTGCCGTTAGCAATATTTGTTGCAGATGTAATAACACCGGTAACACTAGCGTTGATTGTTCCTTGAACGTTAACGTTTCCGCCAACCCACAAGTCTTTTGCAATGCCTGCGCCGCCGAGTAATTGTACAGCGCCCGACGATGTTGACGTAGCGTTAACAGTTGATATAAATGTGGCTGTTTGTGCAACCACGAGGCCATTTTTGACCTTAAAGTCTAAGTTTGATGCCATTAGTTTCCCTCTCCACCAATAGGCTGGTAAATTGTATCGTATATTTATGTATTTGGATTTCTTTTATTATTTGATAAAAAAATAGGGCTCTGAGAGCCCTATTTTATAGTTTAACAAAAAATTAAATTGTAATTGTTGTTCTAGTGACCTTAATGGTCATGTTAGTTGGCGTATAGTTGGCAGTAAATTTCAATGTAATTGTACTTCCTACTAATGTTGCATCGAATGAGCCCAACTCACCGGTATTTGTTGCTACAGCATATTCAGTTATGTAGACGTTTGTTCCATCATGGAATAGCAACAATTCTTGTACATGAACTTTAGCAACGTCAACAATTTGTACCAAATACTTTGCTGTTCTATAAGCAGTAGCACTGAATGTATCTAGGCTTATTTGAGCATTGGAAGTAATAAATCCACTAGTGTAACTTGCCAACAGGCTATTGTTGCTATATAAGGAAGAAACTACAGTCTGAGTACTTACAGAACCGATTGTTACGTCTTCTCCTACTACTACACTCTTGGCAATACCGACTCCACCAGAAATAACAAGTGCGCCTTGATTGATAGCATTCGAATCAGTTGCATTAGTTATTGATGTAACACCACTGATATTTGTAACACCTAGTTGACTTGTACCACTTGCTGTAAATAGACCAGTAACCTGTAGATTGCCACCAAATGTTCCGTTGCCTGTAACTGATAGATTTGTAGCAGTTAAAGATGTAATTGTTACAGAAGATGGTAATGTAGCATTACTAGTTACAACAAGGTTAGTTGCTGTAATTGTTCCACCAACAGTAGTTATTAAATCGCCTACTGTTGTGCGGCCAGTAACGTTTAATGTTCCACCAATTGTTTCGTTGCCGGTAACAGTTAGTGTTGTTACTGTAGTAATTGTTGCAGTTAGTAGACCTAGAGTAGTCTGGCCCGTAACTCCTAATGTTCCGCCAACTGTTTCATTACCAAGGATTCTAGATGTTGTGGCAGTGAATATTGTAGCAGTTACTAGACCAAATGTGCTGTATCCAGTAACCGTTAAATTACCTGTGACATTTTCATTGCCTGTAACTGTTAAGTTTGTAACGGTGGTGTCTGTAGCACGTAGCAGGCCTATTTGACTATAGCCTGTTACAGACATTGTGCCGCTAACTGTTAAGTTAGTGACCGTTGTATCTGTTGCTCTTAGTAACCCTAATGTGCTATAACCGGTTACCGTTAGAGTACCTGTTATATCTTCGTTACCTGTAACCGTTAAGTTAGTAAGTGTAGAGTTTGTAGCACGTAATAGACTTAGTTGTGTATAACCTGTTACAATTAAATTGCCGCCAACAGTTTCGTTACCAATAATGTTTGCACTTGTGGCTGTGAATATTGTAGCAGTTACTAGACCAAGTGTACTATATCCGGTAACGGTTAGGTTGCCGCCAACAGTTTCGTTACCAATAATGTTTGCACTTGTGGCTGTGAATATTGTAGCAGTTAGTAAACCTAGTTGAGTGTAGCCAGTTACTCTTAGACTTCCTCCAATAGTGGCACTATCTGTAACTGTAAGACCTGTACCAGTGCCTTCTACAATTACATAATCAAATGTACCTGTAGTACCTGTTAATTGGTTGAGTCCGATTCCTTGTAGATATAAACTACCTTGGATGTTAACATCGCCGCCGACCCACAGGTCATTGTTGATTGCGGCACCACCTCTAACTTGTAGAGCACCGGTGCCGTTATCAAATCCTGTTGCATTAGCAGTGTTTGATGCAACAATGTTTGTTGCTGTGAAAGTTGTACCGTTAAATCTTAAAGCGGCATTGAAAATTGTTTGACCCGGACCGCTTTGATAAGGAATTTGATCTTTTAGGCCGCCTGCAATATTACTAGAAGTTGTAGCACTACCAGCAGTTAATCCAGTAGGAGCAGACCATGTTGGGTTACCACCACTAACAACTAAAATTTGGCCATTAGTACCAATTGGTAAAAATGCTGTAGTGTTGGGGTTTGTTTGATACGGTAAACTGCCGCTTGCTCCGCCCTCTAGACTTGTTGTGGTATTTGCATAATCAATTCTACCAACTAGCCGTTGTGTAGTTGCGTTGAATGTAACAGGAGTATTCTGTAGTGTGCCGTCGGCCATTGTATAAACAATACCGCTAGCCGTTGTTAGATTTCCGCCTCTTAGAGTTTCACCTCTTACAACACTTCCCGACCAAATACTACCGGCAACACCTACACCACCTAGTGTTTGTAGGCTTCCTGTAATGGTACTAGTTGCATCAGTGGCGTCAGTGAGTCTAATACCACCTGTTTTGAACACTCCGTAACTTGTACCAGTGAATGTTCCGTTAACTTCATCTCCGTCGGCATACCATTCTAAATAGCCAGTATCGTTGGCTAATCCCAAAAATGCGTTCTTATCGCTAGTTTTGTAATAGTGAAATACTAGACCGATATCTTTTCCGTCGTCTGTTGTCCATGTGTGATCATTAGGATTTCCAGAAGATGGAATATGTAAATTTAATAAGTTATCTGTGATAACTGTATTAGTAGAATATACATAAGTTGCAGTTCCGCTGAAGATTACATCATTTTTAAATAACGCAGGACCTTCAACAGTTAATTCTTTTGTTACATATGCGCCGCCTGCAACATACAAAGCATTTGATGTATTTGTAGCGGTATTAGATGCAGTACTGGCAACAATTAAATTGTCGCCGACATATACCCCACCAACAACTTTAAGAGCGCTACTTCCACCGCCTGCTACTGCGGCAGCGGTAGTAGAATTAATAGTTGTATCGCCTGCAACTGTTAATATTCCGCCTAAGTTAGTTGTACCTGTACCAACTGTTAAGGTGTTAGTACCTGTAACAAATAGTGCTCCGCTAAATGTGTTAACAGCACCATTGAATAAACTGTTACCTGTTACAGTTAAAATGCCTTGAAGTGCAGAACTACCTGTTACAGTTAGATTGCCAAGAATGTCAGCAGATGTTGCTGTAAAAATTGTAGCCGTTAATAAACCTACAGTACTAGGACCAGTTACATTTAGACGACCTAATAGACCGGTGTCTCCCCAAACTGTTGCAGTTGTGCCTACTACTAAATTTCTAGCAATGGCAACACCACCATTAACTTGTAACGTACCAGTTTGACCGGTCGATGAAGTTACTATACTTGTGCCTTCAATCAGCGCACCGGCTTTGACTACGAAGTCTTTAGTGATCGATGTTAGTGCCATTTCTTTTTATTCCTAATTAAACCCTCATTGTAGTCCTAAAGATCTTTAGCGTCCTCGGTGCTGAATCGCTTGCTGTAAAATACAATCGAACCATATTATCGCCTTGAACATCGGCTGAAAAATCTCCCAAATCGTCGTCTGAAACTAAAATCGCATACTCGGTAGCATAAACATTTTGATCGTTATCTACTAACAACAATATTTCAATTGTTTCAAATCTTGCGCCCGAACCAGTTCCTTCAGTTATCTGTATCAAGTATTTTGCTGACCTAAAGTCATCGATAGAATACGAGTCTACAACAACGCTACTGGTAGTATTTACCAAAACTTGCCCGGAATCTAAAATGGCATCAGCAATCTGAACACTTTCTGCATTTATTCTTCCGCCGACACCAACACCACCAGTTACTATAACCGCACCAGTATTACTAGATGTACTATTTGTTGGGTTTGTAAAGTAAACTATGTGATTTGTACTACTACCTCTACCTGTTACTGTTTGCAAAGTAGAAGTATTGGAAATAATAAGTGTAGTCGCAGTAGTTAAACCAGTAATTGTTGAAATAACTCTAATGTCTTCGCCACTAACGATAGATTCAATTAGAGTAGTTGTAGTAATAACAGGTACCCCTGCACTATAAATTGTGCCACCTAGCCACAAGTCGCCACCTGCACTGATACCTCCTGCAACTACTAACGCACCTGTGCCAACACTAGTTGCTGATGTTGCCGCTGTGACTCGTATACTATTAGTGGCTGTTAAGTTTGCTAATGTTAGAGTTTCTAATTGCGTCGTAGCAGAAATTTTAACCCAAGCAGATCCAGTCCACTGATACGTAGTAGTTCCTATTGTATATTTGTCTCCTACTAAAGGATTTTGTGGAAAAATTGTTGCCATTCTTTAAATTCCTGTAAATTGTATCCAAGTTTTTGTTCCGTCATCGTCGATATATTGGAAGGTTGCTCCTAAACTAGGATCAATCCAGAAATCTCCTAATCTTGCTCCCACAGGAGGCGTTCCTATAGAAAGAGAAGTTCTCGGTGTGTATAACAGATTATTTTCAAGAGCAATACCATCTTCACTGCGTATGTGAGGCACAGTCATTGTACTGCTAGTACTTTCGAAGTAGAAATCAGAATCTCTTTCTAATTTTGCATACGAATTTGTTCCTGTAGTTAGGACAATGCCGTATGTACTTACGTTAGTAGACGTATTAATGAACGAATTATTTGCAAATGTAGCAGTCGTAACTTCAAGGTTTGCCGCATTAGTAAACGTTGCTGTTGTACCATCAGATACTAAAACTGTATTTGCGGCACCTATACTAATAAATGCTGTGGTTCCTGTATTAGTTTGATAAGGAATGCTACCCTGTTTGCCACCTGCAATATTTGTTGATGTTGTTGCTAGACCAATAAAATTATTAGCATAGGCATTTAAGAATTTAGCATCTTGAGGTACTGCTAAACCTATAGACATTGCATCAATTGAGCCGGGAGAACTAGGTTGTATGCTAATACTTCCACCAAGTGAAGGTTTAATAGATACGTTTGCAGCCGAAGGACTAATTTCAACCAACGACGATCCCAGCATGTTAACTGCACCATTTAGGTTTGTAGTTCCTGCTACAGTTAAATCACTGGATAGAGTTGCTGTACTTCCTACGGTGAGTGTTGTCCCAAGATTTAAATTTTTTCCTATACCAACACCACCTGAAACAACCAATGCACCAGTTGATGTATCATTTGAGTTGTTAGCATTTGTAACAGATGCTTGAATGAACGTTGCAATGGTTGCGGTGAGTAACGTAGCGGTAACTGTTTGCAATACAGACCTACCGCCTACATAAAAATCTTTAGCAATGCCAGCACCACCTGCTACTGTTAATGCCCCAGTGTCAGTACTAATTGCAGTATCTGTTCCTACAACACGAAGGATTGTAATTGTGGCTGTTGTGGCTGTAAATTCATTTAAGGTTAGTTTTTGTAAAGTTGTATTTCCGCCAACAAATAAATCCCCGCTAATCCCTACTCCACCTTCAACAGTAAGAGCACCCGTATTGGTACTGGTTGTAGCAGTACCTCCAGAAACAACCACCCTACTAGTTCCCGTTCCAATCAAATTAATATTTTGTCCGGGTAAATTGCTGTACATTTGTCCGGCACCAAATTGAATGTTACCTAGACTACTTGAATAAGTGGTAACTAGTTTATCACTAGTAATTACCGTAAAACCTGTGCTAGTGCTCGGCGTTGGTGGAAGTTGTGGCTGTGCGCTAGCAAGGTCGATAAACTGACCGCTTCCACCTTTCCTTAGCGTTGATCCACTTAATAAACTTGGCATTATGTCTTCCTAAATTATGCGTTTGCGGTCTGTAGAATACTCAATGTTAACTGAAGTGTTCCAGTTGAATTAGAATATGCTCTAATACTATCTAATTCTTCAATAATCAACTTACCTGACAAAGGACTACCTGCATCGTTTGCGGGGATTGCAAAATCTTTAACTAACATACTCGGTGTATTACCTGGTTGGCCACCAAATCCTTGAGCATCAGGTAGAATTGTTTTAAATCTATAATGCTCAAATGTTACAGTATGCGTTTCAGTTGTTAGATTGGCAACCTGAGCCATTAAAACAATCGAAGTAACTCCAATTGGAGCAGTGTATACTGACGTTGCGGTATTTTGATTCAGTACCGCGGTTTTTGTTAAAAATTTGTTTAATGGTAACTGTGCCATTTTGTATTCCTATTAAGTAATCGCTAAAATAAATGGTGTCATATTTGCATACAACGATTGAACGAAAGTACGTCCGCTTAGAACACCGGTTGCCTGACTAATAACTAATCCTGGACCAATTCTAAAGTCACCGTTCTGATCGGTTGAAGTAAAATAGACCTTACCACTATTTAACTGAACTGTTTCTTTTACTTGTACAGGATCCGCAACACCCCTCTGAGGTAACGCCCCATAGTTAGTTCCTGCACCAACGTATTCAAACAGATATCCAGATGCGCTAATATAACTGCGTTGATAGAAGTTTACAATAGACCCGTCTGGGAATAAATCCGGACGATTTACTGCTTCGCCTAATTCAACAATATGGTAAGATCCCTGGCGGCCCCAATAACTTAAACCGCTGTTAACGCTATTGTAGTTTCCGCCTGTTTGTAAATCGTATATAATTTGCTGTAAAATCAACTTTACATCTCGAATACATTTATCATTGTTATAGTCTCCTAAACTTGCGGCAAATCTTTGTGTCACATACGCATTTACTTCATCTGCTAAGAAATCAATATTTGCTTGAATCAGTGTAACAGCACTTCCTGCTCCTTCCGGAACAGTTCCTGTTTTTACAATTGCATTAGCAGGAACAACTGCCTTTGCAGCCGTAATGTTTGGTGCACCAATGATCGCAGTCATTTGATCAAATCTTAAATCAATGAATGGTTGTGCATTCGAACCACCAACAACACTACCGATTTTAACTTGGGTTGCTGTGTTACCTTCAGTCGGTGTTACACCAACGTTTGCAATAACTTTGTCAACTACCCTCTTTAGGTGATTGATAGCATCTATGTGTGCAGATATCTGGCTTGTAGACGGTCCCATGAAGTTAGGGTCGCTGTTTGAAGACAGAATATTCTTATCTACCTTGTAAGGGTTTGTGGCTACTGTACTAGTTAGAACAGTGTAATAACTGTTTCCGCAGAAGTAGAATGTAAAGTAAGTTGGATTGCCCGGGTCTCCGCCACCACTTGTTAATGCTGTACTTAGAGTAATCGTGTCAAAGTTAACATCTGCAACTGTGGTTCCTGTTGCAACATACCAAACACCGTTGTCGTCGTACTGGCGTCCAAATTGATCTCTAACGTGAACAGTATTACCAATATAAACATCATTAGTACTAATGCTAGTTAAGTTAATAGTACCTGTACTTAATGTGCTGGTGCTAGGTGTAGCATTTAAGAATCCAGGGAAATTCTGCTCATTTATTGTACCTTTTGGTGGAATAATTTCCATAACTTGGCCAATGTGCGGTCTTTCTTCTAAGTCTGGTACAAAGATAGCAACCCTTCCTCCTGTTGGCCAGAAGCCATCTGGATAGAATTGATCTAAGTATGGCAATGCATTACCGTTAGCGTCAATGCCTTGTGGACTAAATGGATATGCTCTAAACCTAGGATTGAACACTGTACCGCTAAAGGATCTCTTACCATATCCTTTTGCTAATAAAGAAATATCGCCGAAGTTACAGTTAGAGTTAGTAATAGAAGCAATACCGCCGTTGTTACAAATAACACCAACACTACAGAAAATTGTAAACACAGAAACTAACTGTGCGTAACCATTATTGGTAATCTTCATACCAATACCACCTTGGTTTAACTGCGTAAACGCATCAAACACAAACGATTGAATCGGACTACGGTCACTAATAACAGCGCCATCGATCAATGTACCGCCCATTGAACCAATTGGGTCAACTCTACGTTGGTCCCATGTGTTTTCATTGCCAGTAAATTCTAAACTTTGTGCTCTAACTTGATCTTCTTGTAATGGATAGATATAAGTTTCGCCGAAGTATAGAGTTGAGTTAGTACCAAACCCTATTGTAGGAGTATCTAGTCCTAGCCTCAAAACGCCAGGGGATATTTCATCTAAAGAAGTAACTTTAGGTGCAATTTTAACATCGTCTGGATGGATGCCAGTAATGCTGAAAAGACCTCCACCTGCATATGTTGGAGGAGCAGATGTTGGGCCCTTTTCAATTATTTTTGTAATAATATCAAAGTTCCTTGCTACTGCTTCTTGAGGCATGTAGTCTCCACCGTACTGGTAGAACGGATTAATTACCTGTGTAGCAACGGTGCTAGTTACGGTGGCTACTGGTTTGTTAGCAATTACCTTTAGAGCAATGTCTCTTGCATAGTTAATTGCCGCAGTTGTTGTACTAACTTGGCCTGATACATAGTTAAAGCCTTGGTTCCAATAACTTACCCCTGCTTCGATAGACTTCTGGTTACCACCTAGTAGAATATCTTGACTTACTGCGTCAACAATTAGACCAGTATCTCTGTAGCATAGTTCTTGATTGTAATTAAAACTATCTGGGTTATATGTTTGGTCAATGTATGTAACTGTTTCAGCCGCTAAGAAATCCTTGTTGGCTTTTAGAATGTTGTAGGCATTTCTTGCTGTTGGGCTAGAACTTTCAGTTAGGCTGATTGGTTTTAGTTCGCTAGCAACACTAGGACCATTAGCAATGATGTTGGTTAATGTTCCTACAATTGTAGTAAATGCTTGAGCATCTTGTAAAGATCCTAGATCTAAACCTAGTACAGGCTTAACTGTAGTCTGTATAGGATAATAAGTTTGACCAGAAATTAATTTCTCGGCCACAGTTGACATAAATCCGAACGCATCAACAGTAGCGGCAACTTCGCCTGGTATTACTGTTGAGTTAGATGCGGCGGCATAGTAGCAAAGTCCGCTTTGAATACTTTGACGATTGCCGCCATATAGCATATCAAAGACAATACTTTGAATAATATACCCAACATCTCGCTTGCAGGTATCTCTGTCATAGTCAACAGCATTTGCACGATTTACATAGGCAACAGTTTCTGCCTGAATAAACGCACGGTTGGCTTCAAGGATACGAGCGGCTTTTAATCTATTGGCATCTCCACTAACGGTTAATGATATAGGAGCAGGCGTTGCAGCCACTGAAGGTCCGTTCTGAATAATATCAGTTATAATATCAACCTTTTGATCAAGTAGAGTCTGTTCGCTTGCGGTAGCAGCCGGTAAACTTACATCTTGTTGATATGTATATTGATAGTTTGTTCCTGTTTGATTCAAAATAACTCTTTGAGCCAATGTGCTGATAAAGTTAAATGCATCGATTGTTTGAGCAATTTCATTTGGAATAGCAGTTGATGTGCTATTATAACTGTAATAGTAAACACCGCTTTGTACAGCCTGCTTGTTACCTCCGTGTAGTAAGTCAAAACTCACACTATCAACCATGTAACCGACATCTCGAGAACACTTAACTTGGTCGTAACTAAATGCGGCTCCGTAGTTTTGATCAATGTAAGCAACAATTTCTGATTGAATAAATGCTCTATTTGCAATTAGAAGTTCAAAAGCCCACTTAGCATTTTGAGAAGTAGTCTGTGTTAAACTGATAGGAGTTTTGTCTTCATCGTCAACTACAGAAGGACCGTTGTTTATGATATCTAATATCTTATCAACTTTGGTTCCAAGTGCATCTGATTCAGATTGAGATGCCCATGATAAATTAGTTACCTGTGTTTGAGAATTGCCTGTGCTCTTTTGTACTAACTCTCCTTTCACAATTTGCCCCACAATCAGTTTTAAATGATTGTATGCGGCTGTAGTTTGAGGAATTTCATTTGGAATAGCAGTTGTTCCGTCAAAGTTATAGTAGTATACACCGCTTTGAATACTTTGACGATTACCTCCGTGTAATAAATCAAAGACTACACTATCAATAATATAACCTAAATCCCTACGACACTTAGTTTGGTCGTAGACAAATCCTGGGTTATTAGAATTTACATAATTAATAACATTAGAAATTAAAGTAGATTTGGCTTCTAAAATAGTATTGTAAGCAGATACTGTTGCAGTTGATGTGCTTGCAACACCGTTAGGCACAATTAAATCAGTAACTCCTGTGGTTCCTGTGTTAATAATTGTTACAATAGTTGAGAACAAACTATTGGTAACAGTTGAGAATGTAGGTACTAGAGATGCTACTTCAGTTTTTAAGTAATTAATTGCGTTAGTTGTTGTGGTAACTTCTGTGGAAATACCTCCAGTGTAGCCTGTTTGACTCCAATATTGTAATCCAGAGAATACACTTTGACTATCGCTAATAGTAGGATATAACATATCGAAAGCAATAGCATCGACAATTAGACCTGTATCTCTACTGCACTTACTTTGATCGTAAACAAATGTTGATAAAGAATTTACATACGCAACGGCTTCTGCCTGTAGGTATGCCTTGTTTGCTTGCAATAAATTATATGCTCTAACAATGTTAGTTGCTGTACTAGCATCAACTTCGTTAGATTCAATAATATCGGTTACTCCATCAGTGCCATTTGTTAAAATATTTGTGATGATAGTAAAATCAGAACCAACTAGTGCGGCTTCGGCGGCTGTTGCGGCAGGTAATAAAGTATTCTGCGAAACAATTACCTGATAGCGTGTACCACTTGTATCGTTAATAACAATCTTTTGTGCAAGAGATTTTACATAATTGATAGCATCGGTTGTTCTAAGAATTTCACTAAGAATATTTCCTGTATAACCATGTTGATTCCAGTATTGTAAACCTGCAAATGTACTTTGACTATTATCGCTAGTTGGGTATAGCATGTCTAATGCAATGGCATCGACAATTAAACCACTGTCTCTAAAACATTTAGATTCGTTAAATCTAAATTTGTTATAGTCAACATATGATGCAACTTCTTCTGCTAGGTAATCAATATTATCCATTAATAGGTTAGCAGTATTTCTTACACTGGGTAGCATACTGATTGCGCCACCATTAGGGACAATTAAGTCGGTCCATCCTTCGGTTCTACCATTTAAAATAGTTAGAATGTTGCCAAATTCTGATTTAATTGTTTTGATTTCTGGCTCAGTTGCAAAATTATCTCTTGTAATTTGAGGAGCATCAGAATATCTAAATGTTCCTAATGCTTCATCGTCTTGTGCTGTGATACTCTGTGCAACTTTAACAGTCAGATCTCTGAGATATGTCATTGCGGCAATCGTAGGACCTAACTGTTCTTTGATTGCGCCTGTATATCCACCTCTATTAAAATACTGAAGACCGGCAAAAGTTGCTTGACTGTTTGTATCAGTTGGGAATAATAAGTCGCTTGCAACACTATCGATGATTACTTTTGTATCTCTCTTACATTTAATTGAATTATAAGGCAATGCCTTTGGAGGATCGCATAACACATAGTTGATATAATCAAGGACACTTTCTTGAATAAACGTTCTATTTGCCTGCATTAATACTTCTGCACTTACAAAAGCCGCATCTGGGCCTGCGCCTGAATATTTTTCAGGTGCGGCATTTGGACCATTAGCAATAATTTCTGTAGTAATGTTGAGTAAATTCTCAATAGAATCTAAAGCAATCTCTCCACCGGTTAGTACGGTGTTAATTACTTGGTCATTAACTGGAATATTTGCTGGAGGAGTTAATACCGGGCAAACTTCGTTCTGAACAATTTGTTTGGCTAGTTCACCAATGTAGTCAATCGCTCCAATAGTTTGACTTTCTTGTCCTGCAATAACACTGGTTACCCCAATGTAATAACTTAGACCACTTTCAACACTCTTTTCGTTTCCACCAAAAGCCATATCATAGGCCATATTTTCAACGATAATACCGGCATCACGATAACACTTCTGTCTATTGTACTCAAATCTATTCATTGTCTGATCTAAGAAAGCAATAACCTCTGCTTTAATAAACGGAATATTTTCTATTAACAATGAATAAGCGTTAAGGATTCCAGTAGCAGTATTTTGTGCTATACCAATTGGAGTAAGTTCTCCTGCAAATTCAGGACCATTTCTTAAAATGTTTGTAATAACATCTAAATTGCCTTGAAGGATATCTACTTCAAAACTAGAACCTGCTTGAGGATTTAGAACCTGCTTTTCATTATTCTGGAACGGACTTAAGATAGGATCGCTAGTAACGATATTAGGAATGATACTCTTAATAAAATTATACGCCGCAGTAGTGGCAGGAATTTCATTTGTTGCATCTAGTGTGTTCACATCACCATAACTGTAATAATAGACACCACTCTTGATACTTTGTAAGTTGCCGCCGTGTAGCATGTCATAGGCTACACTCTGTGTAATATATTCAACATCTCGGCGGCACTTAGTTTGATCGTAACCAGAAAGAAGTTCAGAGTCAATATAGGCAATAGTTTCTGCACGAATGAAATCTCTGTTTGCTTCTAACATTGCTGCCGCATTTCTAACATTTTCATCACTTGATTCAGACAAAGTTATTGGACGAGGTTCATCCGCAGTGGAAGGTCCATTGTTGATTATGCTGAGAATGTAATCAATATTCTGCTGTGCTAAAATAACTTCAGCAATAGTACCAGGAGTCGGCGCTAAGTTTTGTGTTACTACACCTTGATATGTGACCGGTGCAGAAATACCTTGAATAACATAGTAGATTAGGTCTTTAATTTTAGAATAAGCCGCAGTAGTCTGAGGAATTTCCCCCGGAATTGCTGTACTAGAACTATCAAAACTATAATAGTAAACACCGCTTTGTACAGCCTGCTTGTTACCGCCATGTAGCAAATCAAAACTTACGCTATCGACCATGTAATCGACATCTCGAGCACACTTAGTTTGATCATACTGGAATCCAGGTGGATATGTCGCATCGATATATGCAATAGTCTCTGCTTGAATAAATTCTCTGTTGGCGTAAATTAACTCTGCTGCCTTTCTAGTTTCTAAGTTTGCAGTTTTTGTTAAAGAAATAGGAGTTTTTGCACCAGCGGCACTTGGTCCGCCACTGATAATTCCGGTAATTATATCAACTTTACTTTGTGCTAGTGTACCCTGGCTAGGATCAGCCGCAGGTAATCCTGTTACCTGCGGTACAGTATTTTGATAAGTTACTATTGGAGTACCTGCAATAATGGATGGAATGATAGATCTTATATGGTTCCAAGCCGCAGTTGTTTGTGGAATTTCGCCCGGAATTTCACTAGACGATCCGTTGTATCCGTAGTAGTAAACACCGCTTTGAATACTTTGGCGATTTCCGCCGTATAGTAAGTCAAAACTTACGCTATCGATAATATATCCAACATCTCTATAGCAGGTTGCGGTATTGTAGACAAAGCCGGGTGTCTTAGTTGCTTCAACATAAGCAACGGCTTCATCTTGTAGATATGTTTTATTGGCCTGTAATAAATTATAGGCATTCCATACTCTAGAATTTGTGCTAGTAGTGATTCCGTTTGGCTCAATTTGGTCTGTAATACCTTCAACACCGTTAATTAAAATATCTGTAATGATGTCAAATTTTGCGCCAAGTGTTGCGCCTTCAGTAGTTGAACCACTAGGGCCGGTTAATTGTGTACCAACATGATAACGCTGACCGGATGTATCATTAACTACAATCTTTTGAGAAATTTGTTTAATCCAGTTAATTGCGTTAGTTGTAGTTGTTTCTTCTCCTGCAATCTGAGTTGGGCTAGAAGTCTGGCTCCAATATTGTAAACCAGCAAATGTACTTTGGCTCGAAGTTGAGAACAACAAGTCTTGTGTAATTGCATCGACGATCAAGCCAGTATCTCTAAAACATTTGTCTTGATCGTATTCAAATCCGGGTGTCTTAGTTGCTTCAACATAAGCAATGGCTTCTGCTTTTAAATATTCTTTGTTTGCTTGTAGTAGATTATACGCATTAACAATATCGGTACTGGTGCTTGCAGTTACACTGTTTGGAACAATGATGTCTGTTACCCCTGCTGTGCCGCCAGTTAAAATGTTTGTAATAACGGTAAAGTCGTTAGCAACGGCTGTTGCTTCTGCACCTGTACCCGGATTGTCTACATCAAGAACTTGTGATACACTGGTTTGATATCTTGTACCACTTGTGTCGTTGACAACAATCTTTTGTGCAAGAGATTTTACATAATTGATTGCGGCTGTGGTAGTTGTAAGTTCGCCAGCAATACCTCCGGTATATCCTGCTTGGTTCCAATATTGTAACCCGGCAAATGTACTTTGGCTATTTCCAACAAATGCAAGGTCTAATGCTAATGCATCTACAATTAAACCTGTATCTCGACTGCACTTTGTTTGATCGTAAGCAAAGTTAGGAACTAAGTTATTTGTCTCAATGTAATCAATAACAGCATCTTGAAGGGAAGGAATAGCAGAAATTACTGCGGTATAGGCTGCATTAATATCAACATCAGTTGTTGGAAGTCCGTTTACAATTACTTGATCAGTTACTCCGGCAGTTCCGGTGTTTAATATACCAATTATTTTATCAAAGTTATTATCAACTATTCCTGCAGGAATTGCACCACCGGTGTTAAATGCCTCGGCTGAAACTAGGCCCTTGAGATATGTAATTGCTTGGATCGTTGCAGTTATTTCTGTTGGAATCTGGCCTGTATAACCGTCTTGGTTCCAGTATTGAATACCAGCAAAGGTGCTATCGCTAGTACTATCATATAACATATCTTGAGCAATGGCATTAACAATCAATCCCGTATCTCTTTGACACTTAATCTTGTTATAACTGAAAGACCCGCTGTTGAATGTTGCATCAACCCATGCCACAGTTTGACTTTGAATAAAAGGTTTGTTTGCTAATAATAATGTTCTAGCATTGAAGAACCCCGGATTCTGTTGACCTGCATTGATACTTTGACCAATTCTAATATCACCCGACATTGCATTAACAATAATACTTGCAGTGTTGGCAGGCCAAGAACCGATGGCCACAGCCTCAGGGACCTGAACTGTTTGATTAGGACGGAACATTGTTCCATCTCGTAACCATGGACCAGATTGGTTAGTACAGTTTTGAACATAAGGAGATTGGAACAAGTCAATTCGTTCATCGCCTTCTAATGGAGGGAACGCAGTAGCGTATGCTCCTCTGTTAAATCTTTCATCATACTGACCTTCTAAACGACCACTACGACCGTTTAAGAAAGTCATGTAGTTTAGATAGCATCCGCTATCCATATGGAATAAGTCTTGAGTCTTATTAATAGGCTCAATAAATGTTGTACGAATATCACTACCTCTAACAGAAGTATATGGTTTCATACGTAGAGGGTTGTCTTCTAAATATCGACCCGGACTAACAAGAATCTGTGTACCTGGTTGATAATAAGGGCTATTCATTGCCGCGCCAATTGTACGGCAAGCACGGCTTGGATCTTGAGCACGACCATCGTTAGTATCGTTACCATCCATAGTAACATAAAGAGTATTTGTAACAACAGGTGCTGTTCCAATTGGATTATTACCACGAACCCTAATGTCACCAAACACGTCGGTCATGCCTCCGCCGGGGGCAATTGTTAAGTTACTAGAAGTACTACCTAACAACTTTGTATAAACTTTATTTAGATATGCGGCTTCCCACTCAAAGTCTTGACGGCCGATAGATCCGGTATCGACTGCTCCTGGGAAAATGTTACCGCCAATATTAATATCTTGTCCAATACCAACACCGCCAGTAACTGTAAAGGCACCGGTCATTGTGTTTATTGACGGATCTCCGGCGCTTACACTACCTCTTTCGTAATTTAAACGACCTTTGAGAGGATTGTAAGTTAGGCCAGAGCCTCCATTAGGAATAATATTACCATCTTCATCTCTTTGGTCAACATAAACTAACGCACCTTGCTGAATAGTGCCTGCTTCGTCTGTCATTAAAGGATAGTAGACAGCATCGTCGTTAGTTTTTAGGATAACAAGGTTACTAGAAGTAGTTGCTGTATTTGCAGCCGCAATACGACCATAAATGAATCCGCCAACGGCTAAATCTTTTTCAATACCCATACCGCCGCTAAAGTACGCTTGCGCGGCTTTACGCTGTTCGGTAGTACTAAATTGCGATTGATCTATACCACCGATTGGATCATTAGATCCTGTAGGATTATTAATTATATTACCAACGTTGTCAGGAAGGTTCTTTAAAACAACCTGCAAATCACCTGCACCACTAAGAACAACTCTACCTCTAAAGTTGCTTACATCTGAGCGAACTGCTAGTACGCTTACAGGGGGAAAACTACCTGTAGTATATTGATTAATGTTAGGGAAGGTGCTAGGAGTAAGTTGGCCAAACTGACTAGCACTAACGGGAGGTAGTGATCTTGTTCCTGAATTTCTTGCCATTATCGTATTCCTTTATATGGTATTTATTGCTTTTAGTATATTTGTAATTCTACAGTATCAATTGCGGCGGCCGTTCTATGCGGCCAACTTGGATGGGATCTAAATCTCAATACCACACCAAAAGACGAATCTTGTACCATATCTAAAGTTGCATTTGTATTCCATAGGTCTGCATTATTTCCATAGACCTGTATAGGATCTAATTTACTATTTGCTCTATTATCACCTATTAGACTATCTTGATAGCATAGTTGAATTGTATCATCGACAATTCTACCGCCACGTTTCATTGTTACTCTACATTCAATTCCACTAATCGTTTGCGGTAAATTTTGAAAATTAAACCCAGTTGCCTTTAAGAAAAATGTTTTCATTGTAATATCATTTCTAGGAGATCTTGCTATGTGTAGCAATGTTCCATTAGTTGTAACTAATCTCTCTGAGGGACTTTTTATGTTATGAAAATTTTCTTCTTTCCATGCAATATGAGATTCATCTTCTGCATACTGTGTTATGCTAGTAGGAAATGTCCAATTGGTGCTCATAACTCATATTTACCATAATTTAATATCTGTGTATTAAATGAAAAAGGACTCCGAAGAGTCCTTTATTAGAATATAAATTCTAATTATTGGTTTGCAATACTTACAATACCAGTTGCAGCCGAACCTAATGTCCAACCTGCGGCAGAGTTATCGTCAAATACGAAACTACCACTTGCTGTGCTCTGTACTAGAATTGCCTTACGAGCAGTTAACTTACGAACATAGTATGTGCTACCGTTTGTGTCAGTTGCAACCATGTTCATTTGTCCTTCTGCAAGTGCGCTAGATGGTACTAAACGGCAAATGCCAGTTCCTTCGCTGTTCTTGACCAAGTATGCCTTAGATCCAGATTGGCGAACAATGTCACCACCACCAACAGCCGCAGTTCCGCCTGCACTTGCAGGAATGTAACTGTCAAACTTAATGCCGTTTTGAAGTGTGCTGGTCATACCAATAGTAAATGTAGCCACTGTACCAGTTGTGCCGCCTACTACAGTTGCAGTAGGTGCAGAAGTATAACCGCTACCACCATCTGTTAATGTAACTGTTGCAACATTACCTAATTCGTTAGTTGTCACGCTACCACTAGCAGTTTGACCGCCAGAAATCTGAGGTGCAGTGAAACTTAATGCAATAGATGTACTTGTTGTGTAAAGTGTACCAGTGTTGTTTTTAGCAATAGTTGCTACACTTTCGCCTCCAACGCCTTCACCAGTTGCGGCAATGTTTGTGTTTGCAAAGAATTTCTTTTTAATCGGACGTCCCATTTTGTTTCTCCTTAAAATATAATGACGTTCTAGGTCTACGCAGATGGAACTGCATAATAACATAGATACATTATTTAACAAAAAACCCGCCGGAGCGGGTTTTTTGAACTCTTTCAAGTCAGATTTGATTATCTGAAACTTGTGTTGTCGGAGTTAATACTTACCTTACCTAGGTAGTCGGCAGCGTTACCAAGGCTGGATGCTGTGTTTGTTAACTCAACATAGCCGTAACGTGTTAAGAAGCCAACTACTGGCTCGAATGTTGCTGGGTCTAGAACAACACCAGAACTCATTAGAGGAATATATGGGCAGTAGAAAGCGGCAGCGTCTGCTTCGCTTGAACCCTTATAACCAACAAGAACTTGGTTGTCTTCGATTGTCTGGCTACCACTGTCTGGTAGGTATGCGTCAACGTATACACGCATAGAACCGTTTAGTGTACCAACGAACTTGGTGTTTGTTGGAGCCTCGAATGTACCTTCTGTTGTACGTGCAAATGCACTTGTTGTAGCAGACTGAAGGATTGTTAGAGCCTGGTTAGAAACAACTGCCCAGTTAGCGGCACCACGACGTGTACGCTGAGCAATTAAGTTTGCAACACGGTTGATCTGAATTGCCAATGCGGCGTGTTCGTCACCAACGAATGTAGCAGTACCAGAAACTAGAGCCTGGTCATATGTTTCTTCAACAGTTGCTAGAGCACGTAGGCTTGCTAGGATCTCTTGGTCGATTTCAGCAGTAATTTCTTGTGCTAGAGCAGCCATGATTTCTGCTTCAATGTCGATACCTTGCTGTGCTTGTGCATCTTGAGCGGCTTCGAATGTCCAACGAGCGCTTAGTTTGCGGCTCTTGGCTTCGACTGGTGCCTTCAAGATTTGAATGCTCATACGCTTGCCTGGTTGACCTTCTAGAGTAGAAGTAGCAGCCGCACGTGGTGTGGATGCATTGTCGTTACCAGAATAAGCCTGGGCAATCTTGAATGGGCTTAGGGCTTCTTCACCTGCTACAACTTCGTTGCTGGAATCAGCATAACGAACACGTAGAGTATGAATTTGACCAACTGGGCCTGTCATTGGCTGAACACCAACGATTTCGTTAGCGATAACTGTTGGCATTACACGACGGATAACTGGAAGAATCACGCGGTTTAATGTTGCAATGTTACCTGCACTGGTTGCTCCTGCTGTAGCACTTTCTGACAGATACTTACGTGTGTTTTCTAAGCATACTTGCATAGAAGCACGACGGGTACCGGATAGGCCTTCAAGCAGAGCCTCTTTGGTCTCTGACCATCTTTCATTTAATAGTTGTGACATTTTATGTCTTCTCCTTGAATTTTAAATTATTTTAGACCCGCTAACTTGCGGATGTCTAAGATATTATCTAAGCCTACCTCTGGCTTTGTCTCACGATTTCCTGTTACTTCGGCACTTTCAGCAAGCATAGCCTTTTTAGCGACTGGTTGCTTCTTTTGTCCTTCCATAACTGCTGGTAGGTATTTGTCGAAAGCCTCATTCAGTTTCCTTGTCTGTACAGACTCTAGAAGTTCTTTCATGATCTCTCTCTTATCAGCACTTAGAGGTGCTAACAACTCACCCATTACTTGCTTACGTTCCATTAGATCTTTAGTAACGCGAATTTCACGTTGTGTAGATTCTACTAGAGTTTCTTTTTCAGTAATAGATTGTTTTGCTTCTGCAAGTTCTTGTTCTTTCTTCTCGATAATCTTTAACAATTTACTTGTTTCAGATTTTTCATTTAGGAAAGAAGCACTGAACTCTTGTGCAAAGGCTTCATAAATCTTACGACCGAAGTCGTTGTTACGGGCACTATCAATATCTTCTTTCAATTGCTTGATTTCAGATGTTAACTTGGTAGTAACTGTACTTTCAACAACCTTAGCGGCTTGCTTAATGAATCCTTGTTTAATATCTTCAAACTTGCTCTTTGCTTCACGAACTAGACGAACTTTAGTTTCGGCTAGATCCTTCTTATCAGTAGCAAATTCTTGGATTTCTTTTGCTAGAGCATGTACTACGAACTGCTCTAACTTAGCAAAGTTCTCACTAACTTTCTTACGATCGCTTTGGAACTCAACTAATTCTTTTCCTAGTTGCTTAATAACAAAGCCTTCTAGTTTCTTAGCATCGGTACTAATACGTTGTTGGTATAGTGCTTTTGCTTCGGCTAGAGCCTTTTTATCGTTGTGCAATTCGGACATCTCAACGGCCAATCTGTCGCTTAACATCTTGTCGATCGCTTCAACCATGAGAGACTTATCGTGCTCATATTTTGTAGCGAATTCTTCACGAAGTTCTGCGGTAACTTGGTCGCGAGTTTCTTGAATCTTTGTCTGTAATGCGGTATTGACAAGTTGCCCTGTCTCTTCGCTCATTACGCCTGACTCAACTAACTGTTTGAATGCGTCCAACATTAATTTCTCCTCGGGCTTTATTTTAGACCTTTAATAACATTCAAGAGAGTCTCTTGAAGGTATTTCTGGGCCTTTGGATCTTCTTTTACTTCGGTAGCGACCTTGAACGCTTTCATACCACCGCGTGTGTTCATTAAATGTTCATACACAGGAGTAGGATAAGCGCCAGGTGCGCTGGGTTGAGCCACTATGTCCACCGTGATAATCTCGAAATCGGATACATGGCCGTTCATGTCGTTAACATTGCCACTACCACGAGAACTAACACCAAGTTTTACACCGCTTTCAAGCATGGTGCGGACTAAGTTTCCCATTGGCGTAGGAAGGATTTTCATCTTTCCATAGCCATTCGGACCTTCCATCCACATCTGAGTGATCATATGGGATACACGGTCCAAATTAACTTTTAAATCATCTGGGTGATCTACTTCACCTAACACGCTATATCCGTTTTGAATTTGATCGTTGAGTGTTTTCACAGCACGTTCAATTTCATCTACAGGGTAGACACGTTGGTTTGCGTTGCGAATTCCACCTTGAATGGCAATACCCTTAAGATGAAGGTTCTTGCCATCTTTGTCATCAGACTCAAGCACAGCCTGAGCCTGATCAAAACTTAGATGTTCGCGTAAGTATGAAATCTGTTTCATCCAGTTTCTCTAATTACTTGTTGCGATTAGGTGCGCCATTTAGCGGGCTAGGTGTATTATGAACAGATGTTTGACCTGCTTTATCACCTGTACCAGCACCTACTGGACCTGGGGCTGCGCCTTTCTTTTCAGCACCGTGGCCACCAGAAACTTTGCTTAGTGTCTTAACGCCAGACTTCTTACCGTCAACGTTGTGGATACCTGTAGCAAACTTTTCACCAGACTCAGGGTTGATACCCTTCATGTGCTTTGCTGGGCTTGTACCAGTGTTTGTTCCGGCTGCTGTCTTTTGGTCGCCAAGAATGTTGTGTGCAGATGCACCTGTTGTTGGCTTACCTTTGCCAGAACTGATTGGGCTACGGCCTTCGTTAGAACCTGGCATTGCGTCACCGGTGTTTGCACCAGCAATTTTACCTTGTTCTTTTTGGCTGTTCTTGTCCCAGTCGTTACCGACTTTCTCACTGTACTCACGTAAACGACGGCCTTCCATTGCTGGCATACCCATCATTTCGTCTTCTTCGCCATCGTCGCCGGCAGCAAATTCGTCATCACCACCACCCATGCCTTTAGATTGCTCTAGTTCGGCAAAAGCGGCTTCTAATTCTTGAATAGCGTTCTTGATGTCGAAGATTGCTTGTTCTTCGCCACCTTCGCCACCTTCTTCGTCGTCACCCATATCACCCATTCCAACATCGGAACCTAGGTCATCTGTAGGGTCACCACCCATATCGTCGTCTTCGTCATCACCGTCCATCATGTATGAATCTTCTAGATCAACGCTTTCGTCGGTATCTTCGTCGGCTGCTTCACCTAGGTCGTCATCATCATCGGACTCTTCTAATTCGTCGTCATCGGACTCTTCTAATTCGTCATCAGCAGACTCTTCCATTTCGTCATCGTCGGCTTCTTCTAACTCATCGTCTTCTTCAGCGATAAGGTTTTCGTAAATATCTCTAGACTTCTCTACAACGATCTCGTGGAATAGTTCATTGGCTTTTTCCATTTCTTCATTGACAAGATAATCTAACAGTTGTTCAAATTTGGTAGACATGTTATGTTATTCTCCTGTTTTAGTAGCGGCAAGGCTGTATGGTATTTACTACCAACATTAAATTCATGCGCGAAATAGGCCTAAAACGAACCGTTTTGACCAAAAAGACGCAGGGTTTACCCCTGGATTTGACATTTTTTTGTTAAAAATATTTAGTTTTTAAAGAAAAAACTTATCTGGTGCTTTAAGTTGCGGCTGCATCTGGTGGGGGCGCCGCATACATTTTCCTCACAAGACCAAGTTCTTCACGTTTTTCTTTGTCATGTGCTTCGGCGGCCTTGCGTATATCGTTAATCATTTTCAATGTTAAACGGGTTTTACGTAGGTCGCTTCGCTTGAGAATACTGGTATCATTATGACTAAGATACCTATTATCCTCTTGAGGATCTGCATGGTTGCGATCAAAATAAATGAATTCTCGTAAAAACATGTTAATATTTATGCGGGAGGGGGTGGCGCGGCGGCTTCTGCACCGGCTTCTGCGCCTGCGGCAGGCTCTGCACCGGCCGCGGGTGCAGGCGGAGCATTGGTACTTAACGAACTTAAATCTCCGCTCATACCATTTGCTGTAATACCTGCACTTCTAAGTTCACTACTTGCACTTAGATATTGATCTTCGTCAACGTTTTCTTCACGCCACATACGTTCGTTTTCTGCAACTTCTTCTGTAGTCATACCTAAGAAACGTTTCATAGCAAAACGTTTAGATACAAAAGGAACAGCAACCATAGTGTTAAATGTGTTAACGCGGGCAGTATCCATTTCGGCCTGACGGTATGCGGCAAAGTTTTGTGGTGTGTTGAATTTAATTTCAAATACATTGCTGTCTACGTTAACACCTTGACTGTGTAGATACAGTTTAAATTCTCTATCAAACGGTTCGTTTAATAGACTTTGTAGTCGTTCGCAGTATTTGTTGAATCTAAGTTCTTGGATGTATGCTGTTCCAACTCGACCATCATTAAAGTTAGATCCTCCGTCGTCAGATCCTGTAGGTAGATAACTGCTAGGTATGCGTAGAGCACGAAACAACTTATTAGTAAAATATCTAAGATCATCAATTTCTCCCAAGTTTTGGCCGCCTTGTAGTATCTCAACTTTAGATCCACGGCCTTCTGCTGTCTGTGGGAAGAAGTAATCTTCGTTAATGCTCAATGGGTTGTATGCGGCATCAACTACGCTTTGTGCGCCACCTGTAACACTAGGAATACGGCGTTGATTTACTTCGTTTTTAACACGCTCAACGAAACTCATAGCCAAATGGCTTGGCATATTACCTACGTCGATATAAAACACACGACGCTCCGGCGCACGTTGAATACGATAGATTAAGATAGCATCTTCGAGTAGTTCTTTTTGTTTGAATACTTTAAAGATACTTTCCATTAAACTATTACCAAAAGGAAAGTTATTGTCTAGTCCTTCGCTCATACTAATGTGTATAACATGTTCCGAGTTAATTGCATATTGATTTTGATTCTGTGTAAAACGACTGCTGTTAGCAGTTGTAGGAAAACTTCCTACCATGCCACGACTGCCGCCTGCACCACCTTGTCCAGTTCCGTAACTTCCGCCAAACTGACTACCACCGCCATGCTGATTGCTAGGCTGAATTGCAGTTGCGGCTAATGTTTCTAGATTAGGATTAAAATCACGAATGTGATATTGTTCAGGTTTCTTACCTTCACTTTCGTTAACAATAATTTTATCTACTTTAGCAGGATCAATATACATCCATGATTGATTTTCTGGATCTCGAACAAAGAAACTATCACCGTACTTGAACGCATTACGAACAATTTTAAACATCCTAACATTGAACTTATTAAGTCTGCACCACTGCTGTAGGCATTTTTTAATGACTTTAATTTCTGTTTGCGTTGCTTGGTCTTTGAAAAATATTTGAAACGGTGTTCCGTTTTCTTGATTTTGTTGTGTGCAGAATTCTGCAAGAATATCAAAAGCCGCATTGACTTCTGAATCAGTATCCATAGTATCGTACTGTCCGTATCTCTCTAAACGATTCGGATGACCTGCATAAACATCAGGTAGATAACTAGAATAATTTGTTCTACTGGCAGTAGGAGACATGCTGTTCATTCCACTTATTGGACTGAACTGGCCAGTAGTGCTAACGGGGGTAAAATATTTTTTCCAAGACATAATTTTAAGCAAACAAGTTAGGGTTTAGAGACTTCGTTGCGTTATGGGTATTCTTGGTATGTTCTGCTGTATCTCTTACATATCGCAATATCTCTTTCATAGTAGTATTTAAGGCTGCAATCTCACCTGCAGTTTTTTCTCCTGAAGAGGCTTGTCCAGTTGTTAAATTAGCAGTAGCCGATACCATTTTACTAGCACTAGCACTGATAGATTCGAGTAATCCGGGACCTTTCATTACTTCTTTCAATTTTTCAGCCTTGGCTAAATCAACAGTATTAATGGCTTTACCAAATGCAACAATACCAGATGCATAACTGTTAAGGGCAGGACCAATTTGTGTTAGTTGTGGTAAAATCGGTGTTAATTCTAACACAGTATCTTTAACCATTGCAATAGGGCCACCACCTGAGAAGAAGTTAGTAATCTTAGCACCAACAGCACCTAGTCCTGCAATCACACTTGATCCGGCAAATATAACCATTGCAGGACCTAATGCGGCTAGTCCTAATGCAACTTTAGCAAGATTTAATCCATCTATTTCTGTAATTTCTTTTAATCCTTTGGCAAAAGTTGGTAAACTTAATCCAATCAATGCTACCGCAGCCGCGACACCTGCACCTAATAAAGCAATAACACCTGCAATAGCACCTGCACCAATTAACATAGGAACAGCAATAGGCGCTAGGCTTGCTAGACCTCTACCCAAGGCTTTGACAAATCCAACAAATCCGCCGCCGCCTGGGGCCGCAGTTGGCATAGCATTTAATGGACTGGTTGGAGGAACAGGAGGTCTCGGCGGTCCAACAAATCCTCCGCCAGGTTGACCGCCGCCACCGGTTATTCTATCTCTTAAGACATTTACTACACCACCAACTCCACCACCGGCTGCACTAACTGCTCTTGCGGCATTTCTTGCGGCAAGGAATGCTTGCCATGTAATCATAGCGGTCTTGACCGCAACTACTGCTATACTCAAACCAATCAATGCAGGTCCTAGATATTTCAATGCCGGAGTTAAGAATGCTACAATAGGAGCAACAATACTCATTAAGACTTGGCCAAACTCTTTTAATTGTTTTTCTGCTTCAACCATTGTCGCCGCTTGACTATTTGCTTGCTCTGCTTGTTTCCTATCAATTTCTCTCATTGCATTAGTATGATCATCTGCTGTTTTAATGCCCTTGGCATTCATTTGATTTTCTAATGCAATTGCACTGGTGATAGTTTTATTACCTTGTAATGATAATGCATCACCGGTTGCCCCTAATCTTTTTGCACCATCAACTGCGCCCATAACAAACTGACTGTTGGCTTTACGAACATCGTCCATGGTACTACCGGTACGCATGGCAGTATTAGTCATATTTGTTAAACCAGTATATGCACCAGGTAATGTTCCTGCTAATTGTTGTGCTTCTTTGGTTAAAGGAGGCATACCCAACGCCGCACTCATAACAGCATCAGTTGCACCTGCTATACCACTAGCGGCCGCGCGATCATAGGCCGATTGTAATTTCAATCTTTCTTCTTCACCAAGACTTTGCATCTTGCGTTGGAACGCTGCCTGCGCTGCCGCTTTCTTTTGTTCTTCTTCTAACTGTTTACGGTTCATGCCTGTAAACTGACTCAACTTATCTAGTTCTTCTAAATATGCGGCTGAGGCCGCTGTAATTTTTTCACTGTTGGCTAATTCTGCTTTTGTTCTACCGCCGGTAATAGCAATGTAGTTTAACATTCCGTTATTAACATCTTCGGCAGTATAACCTAATGCCATTAGTTTGCTACCAGCAGTGCTACTAATTAGTTGATTACTCATTGAGGCAAATGCCATAGCACCATCATTGGCGCTGCCGCCCATCATGGCTAATGTTCTACTATTGTTCTTTAATATGTTTCCAAACTGTTCAAGACTTACATAAGCATTAGCAGAAGCCATTCTTAAATCAGTTAAACTTCCTCCAAAATTAACACCTGCCTGAGAAATATCTCGGTAGGTCTTCATGTTAGTTTCTTGGAACTGTGCTAATAAAGAAAACTTGTCAGCAAGAAACCCAATCGGTCCCGGTAAATCTTTAAAGGCTGCTAAGGAAGCACTGATGCTAGGATTACCAGATATTAATTGATCATATAGTTTACCTAGAGCACCGGCCGCACCAATTGATGCTTTATCTAGGAAAGAAACACTCTCGTTGGCCTTTTTAACTGTATCGGGATTAATGCCTGCTGATCTTGCAGTACCTGCGACTGCGGCTGCGGCACTTACACCGCCTGCTTGTTGAACGGCTTCTAATAATTTTAACAGCGTGGCTTCGGTAGCGGCATTTTCTAGAAATACCTGTTCTTGTCCAATTGAGCCTCTTACAGTTTCTGCCATTGTTTTCCCGTGGTTTTATGCGTATATAAATACTAAAAGAAGATTAGCCAAATTATATCAACTTATTTATCGGAGATAAAACCATATGAATCCTAACGCAAATCCATTGAGCATGTTTATGCGTCAACCTAAAATTTACATTAGGTTGCCTAGTCAAGGTCAGTTTTGGCCAGAAGGGAGTTTAGAAATGACAGAAACAGGAGAGTTTCCTGTATACTCTATGACTGCCAAGGACGAATTAATGCTCAAAGTCCCTGATGCCCTAATGAACGGTCAGGCTGTAGTTGATGTGATACAGCATTGTATTCCAAATATTAAAAATGCGTGGAATTGTCCTAGTTTAGATTTAGATGTTCTCTTAATTGCTATTCGACTAGCAACCTACGGGGAAATGATGGCTACCCCTGTAAAATTTAAAGAAGATCTTGAAATGGATTATCAGGTAGACCTTAGAGTTTTAATGGATAGTCTAATGAATCAGATTACTTGGAATCCAGTAATTTCTGTTTCTGGCGAAATGACTGTATTTGTCAAGCCGCTAACATATAAACATATTAGTCAAGCCGCAATTAAGACGTTTGAAACTCAAAAAATTATGCAGGTAGTCAATGACGATAAAATTTCAGAAGAGCAAAAAATTAAACTATTCAAAGAAAGTTTTAAAACTTTAACTGATGCAACACTAGGAACAATTGCCGATAGTATTTTTAGAATTGACAGTGTTGCTGGTAGTACAGAAGATCCTATCCATATTAAAGAATTTATTGACGGTGTAGACAAAGAAATTTTTAATGTTATCCAGAAGCATTTAGATACACTTCGGGAAGTTAATACAATCAAACCAATGAAAGTTGCAGTAACTCCTGAAATGAAGGAAAAGGGTGTAGAAGGTGATTTTGTTGAAGTACCTATTACATTTGATCCGTCAACTTTTTTCGTTTAAGGCTTTTGACGTTAGACATTGACGGTATCAACAGACTTGTGAATGAGTACGATTCAGAGTCAAAAGCCTTAAAAGACGAGTTATTTAAAATCTGTTGGTTTATGAGAGGAGGAATGCCCCCTTCTGAAGCCTACATGCTCACTTATGAAGATCGAGAAATTATCGGAAAGATAATTGAAAAGAATCTAGAAATAACAAAAGAATCGGGACAACCGTTCTTTTAAATCTTCATACCAAGAAACTTGCTGTTAAATTCTGCAACAACTTTCTTTTTCTTCTTTTTCTTAGATTCGTGAATTCCTTTTGCCGCACCTTGCTTAATAGTTAACTTATCAGATGCAGTCTGTTGGAATGCAGGTTTTGCTTTAGCGGCTTTGACTGCGGCAACTAATGCGTTATCTGCGGCAGAAGCGGCAGCATTAGCCTGTTTTGTTTTTTCTATGTCAGCATTGCGTTGATCAGCATCTGCTTGATTCTTTGCCGCTCTATCGGCTGCGGCTTTTGCAGGATCAATTTCTACCCCTTGACTTGCGGGCGCAGGTGCTGGGGCAGGTGCTGGGGCAGGTGCTCCACCGCCTTGTAGTTTTGCTAGTAATTCTTTTTTGGTTGCATCATCAAGACCTTGAATGTCTTTCATAATAGCATCAAGTTCGGGATTCGTAGTAGGAGCCGGTTCTTGTTTAATGGTAGGATCTTGAGATGTACCTTGTTTTGCTCGATTTAATAAATCGCCCCCAGTAGCAACTTCAGATCCAGGATCAACACCGCCCGCACTACCACCGGATGCTCCGCCGCCGGCGCCGCCACTAGATGCAGGCTCGTCATCGGCGGCAGCAGATACTGTTGAACGACCTGCGTTCCAACCTTTTTTGGCTGCATCCCACATGCCGGCAATACCGCCTGCAACTGCGCCAACTCCTTTGGCTAATTTGCCTGCACCCCATCCGATTGCAGATCCTAAGCCTTCGTTAATGTGTTGTTGATAATAACTAGACATTAATTTTACTGCAAATCTAGCGTCTAGTTGTTGCGCTTCTTTGATGCCAACTTCTTGAACTGCTATTTTATAGCCAACTTTGCAAATTTCGTTATGAGATTGGATACCTCGAGGAATTTGTTTTGCCACACGCTCATACAACGGTGCGTTAGATTCTTTAATAAGATGATTAATTTTCATGTTCTATTCCTGTTTATCCTTGTAGCGCGGCTATAATTTTTTGTTTATCTGCTGGAGCAAGTTTATTAATCCTTGCAAATAAGTCGTCAATATTTACCTTTACTGTGCCCGGAGGAGTTTCTCCGCCTGCAATCTTAGGTTCTGCCTTAGCATCTGCGGCATCGACTTTGCCATCTTTGTTTGTATCAGTTGTTGGTGCTGGTGTTGGTTCAGGTGCTGGTTTAGCATCTGCGGCATCGACTTTGCCATCTTTGTTTGTATCAGTTTTTGCTGGATCGGTAGTAGGTGCTCCGGGTACAGGAATCTTAAGATCTGTATAGACTTTGGCAATTGCATCGGGTGCTACACCGGCACTTTGTAAAATCTTTGCAATTTCTTCACTGTCTGTCGGACTGCCAGCAGCCTTCCATGCTTGGTTCAAGGTATCAAGTGTAGCACCTGTGCCTGCTGGTGCAGGTGCCGCATCTTTTTTACCGCCTCTAAACCAATCCATAATGCCTTCCATAACCACTGGCTTTAATAAAAGTCCGGTAACTGGCAATCCTTTTGCTTCTTGGTTTAGCCATTGCTTTAATGTTGCTTGTTTGTCAACATACATAGACTTTGCAAAAGATTCTTCTAAACCCCGTGTTCCTGGTTTTTTATTCTTCCAATAAT
>JACCDX010957292.1_pt1 | contig 74731 bp, 66 predicted proteins | sample 7449681 | NCBI WGS metagenome assembly JACCDX01 (sample SAMN15323450, study PRJNA562643) | freshwater metagenome | isolation source: river surface water | place: USA:Blue River Watershed | collected 2017-08-18 | reverse complement strand
TCACCATGATCACTTGTGCATGGCTTTGCCCTTTTTAATGAAAAACAAGCAATCATGCTTGTTTTTATCAGTTTTCATAAATGAAAACAGCATTAAAAAGCCCGTGATAGTAAAAATCCAGCAAATAAGTTAAAATTAATGGTATTAATTTTAAACTTATTTGGTATTTTTACTATATTATTATCAGAATATATTTTCCAACCCGCGGGCATGGTGCAATAATTGGGTGCGTATAAAGGCCGAAAAATTGCTGTTGCCGGGGTTTTGTGCAAAATGTTCATCGCATAAAGCAATCAAATGGGCCATGGACACGCCCCTTTTTTGCGCAATATCCTGTAAGTATTGCCAAAATGCCCCCTCCAATGAAACCGAGGTTACATGGTTGCCAATCCGCACCGAACGTTTTTTGATGGTAATATCCATTTACCCCCCCTTGAATTTTTGTAATATTTCATCATGGCTGAGAATATGGGGTGAGGTATGATTTTTTTTATTGGCTTGGTGCAGGTAAATCTCGCTGATTGCTGTATGGCCAATATATTGGTTTACCCGTTGCAAAATGCCAAGTTTATGATAAGGAAATTCATGTGATAACATACTGCTTAGGGTGATGGTCATTGAACCGGCCATTGTATCAAATGGGTAAATAACCCGTTTCAAATGGCATAAACCCACCCAATGTGCCGGGATAATATCGGCCCAATTGCTGGCGATGGTCAAATTTGTCATGCCCTCGCGCCCCAATTTTTGGTTAAAAACCGGTAATATACATTCATTCAGGGCCAGGGTTGTCATGGCCCGTTCCGGCGGGGTATTTTTGGGTTTATGGTCTGGTTTAATGTTGCCCATTTTGTAATTTTTCGTAAATATTTTGCAAACCCACGCGGTAATTGGGGAACATTAATTTTACCCCCAATTGTTTTTTAATTTTGTTATTGCGCACCCGTTTATTATCAGAATAAAAACTGCGGGCCATTTCGCTTAATTGGGCGTTTTCCAAACTTTCTAATGGGGGTGGGGGCATATTTAGCAGGCTGGCCCCGTATTCCACAACCAAATGGGGCGGGCTGGGTTCGTCATCGGCACAATTATATATATTGCCCGGGTTGGGTTTGACCATGCTGGCCAAACAAATTTGCGAAATATCGGCATTATGAATGCGTGAAAAATATTGTTTGGGTTTGTATATGCGCCTTTCAATGCCGTTGATTAAACGCAACAGGCAATTGCGCCCCTCGCCATAAATACCGCTTAAACGGAAAATATGCCCACCCAAATTTTGGTAATGGGCCTCGGTGCGAAGCCGCATTATTGCCCGTGGTTGGGTTGGGTCCGGCAGGGTGGTTTCGTCAACCCAAGCCCCATTTTTGTCGCCATAGACACCAGTGGTTGACAAATAACCAATATATTGTTGCGCGCTTATAAATTGCCCAAAATTTTTGATAAAATCGTCACCTTGGGTTATATCGGGCGGGGGGGAAACAAAAATGGCATCAGCCTGTTTGATGGCATTAACCATATCGGGCGAACCAAATAACAGGGGCCCAACCCCCTGTGAATGCAAAAATTGCAATTTTTCGGGGTTGCGGGTGGTGGCAAATAATTGATATTGCGCATTATGGCGCAATGTTTCCACCATGGGTAATAACGAAAAGCTGTATCCAATAAAGACGATTTTATAATGTTTCATATTGGCAAAATACCAATGATTCTCTTAAAATTCAATAGTCTTTACTGCGAACAGATGAGAATAATAAAAGTAACCCATTGCAAGCAAATTATAGGAAAAGATGAATGAATTACGCTATGCCAGTTTTATATGCCAGTTTTATATGATGGTGTGCATGGCTTCGCCCCCAAAAATGTGAAGTGCAATGAAAAACAAGCAATCTTGCTTGTTTTTATCCAATTTTATAAATGAATAAGTGCATGGCTTCGCCCCCAAAAATGTGAAGTGCAATGAAAAACAAGCAATCTTGCTTGTTTTTATCCAATTTCAATAAATTGAAATTGGCATTTGATAGTTGGTATTACAATTGCAGTTATTAATTTAAAGAGAGCAAAAAATGGCTATATTATTTTCACGCGATGACAGGTCGCAAATTTCGCAATGGTGGTGGTCGGTTGACCGCCATGCCATATTTGGCATATTGATATTAATGATAATTGGTATGGGGTTGGTTTTCACCGCATCCTCACCGGTGGCCAACCGCATTGGGGCCGGCAGTATGGTGTTTTTTACCAAACATATTGCCATATTAGTACCTTCGTTAATTTTTATGATTCTAATTTCCATGTTGCCATTAAAAAAACTGCGCTTTGTGGTGTTATTGGTTTTTTGCGGGGCCCTGTTTATGGTTTTAATGACCTATTTTATTGGGGTGGAGATTAAGGGGGCGCGCCGGTGGATTTCTTTACCGGGTTTTTCATTGCAACCATCTGAATTTTTGAAACCGGCCTTTGCCTTTTTATTGGCCGATTTGTTGGTTTTACAACGCAATGGCAATAATTTGCCCGGCTATGCCATTGGGTGTATTTTAATGCTAATATGTGTTATTTTATTGGTATTTCAACCCGATTTAGGGCAAACTTTGCTGATTTTAGCCATTTTTGGGGCCGAGGTATTTTTAATGGGCCTGCATATTGCCTTTGTGGCCGGTTTGTTTGGTATGGCGGTCGTTGGTTTTATTGGGGCGTATTTTTTGTTTCCCCACGTTAAATCACGGGTAGATAGGTTTTTGGACCCGTCATCGGGTGATAATTATCAAGTCAGTCAGGCCAGCCAAGCCATTAATAATGGCGGTTTTTTTGGGGTGGGCCCGGGCGAGGGGCAAATCAAAAACACCATACCCGATTCGCACGCCGATTTTATTTTTGCGGTGGCTGGTGAAGAATTTGGAGCAATATTTTGCATAATTGTCATTGCGGTTATTTTGTTTATAATTATTCGTTCGGCCATTCGCGCCGTGGAATCAGAAAATTTGTTTATTATTACCGCCAGCACCGGTATTTTAACCCAATTTGCCGCGCAATCTTTTGTTAATATTGCATCGTCTGTCAATTTAATTCCCACCAAGGGCATGACCCTGCCCTTTATTTCATATGGCGGTTCGTCTATGGTGGCGATGTGTTTTGCCATGGGTGTGTTATTGGCTCTGACCCGCCGGCGGCTTGAATATTAATTTTTTTTAGCCTTGATTTAGCCACATCTAATCGGTTAGTAAAAATTTTTGAAACGCATTGGCAAGTTAGCCAACTTGCCTTTCAAAAATTTTTACTGCCCTCTATCTGTGGCTAACTGAAGGCTAAAAGATAATTACAATGCAAAGCCATTTTCAAATTAATTAATGCCAATTACTGGTGCTTTAAAATATTTGCTTTATAGATAAATTATAGTATAATAGCTTAAAAGGAGTTGAAAATGAGCACGAAAACGCAATTTCAAAAGGATAATGAAACTTTATTTTATTGTGATTCATGCAAACGCATTACATGGCATTACATAAAAGATGAAAAACTAATCAATTGTCCAAAGGCGGAACAGGATTGGGCATGTAATTGGTGCAATACAGAGCGCAAGCCTTTACCCAATTACAAATTGGCTATTCCCAAAGCTTCATAAAATATGTCAAAAAAAAATAATAAAAATGGAGAGGAAAATGTAACACAATTTAATCAGATTGATGTGAACCAATTTGACTATATAAGCTTTGATACTAATTTTTGCATTACGAATAAGAGATATAAAGAAAAAAAAGAACCAATCTTTAAAGGTTTTGTTCACCCAGATATAAATTTCTTTGAACAGATTAAAAATTCAAATAAATTTATTTTATCGCAAATTGTTTATGAAGAAATATTAAAAAACTATAATGAGCAATGGAAACCAAAAATTAAAAAAATTCGAGAGAGTTTGGATTTTTTAATAAATTTTGGTATAATAAGTAAAGAAGCATTAATTGAATTACAAAATCAGTATAAGGAGCTTGTGGACAAAAATGTTTTTAAAAAACAATTAGACCAATATATTGATGATACAAATTGCACAATGATTGGTTATGAATATATACATTCAAAAGATTTGTTTACTTCTTATTTTGAACAGAAAATTCCATTTGCAAATGGAGAAAAAGAATTTTTGGATGCAGGAATATTATATAGTTTAGAAAGTTTTGCTAAACAAAAAAATAAAAAAATTCTATTTTTAACAAATGACAAAGATTATAATAATTTTGAATCAAACCATATTGTAATTTCAAAGAATGTTGAGTGGAAAAATATAAGAAAGCAAATATTACCAAAAATTATTGAGGTAAGCAGTTACGGTAGCCTTAAATATAACGGCACTTGTTTTCCGACCATAATAAATGGTTCAAAGCAAAATCAATTGTCTTTAATAGGTAAAATTTTAAAAAAATTATTTGTTAATAACATAGAATCAATTAAAAATGAAATCATATCACAATACCCTTTTGAATTTGATGTAAATTGTTTGGTGAATAGCAAATATTACCATGAAATTGAAATAAATGATTTTGAATTAATGTCATTGCAAAATGGCAAAGATATTGAATTAGGGGTTATTTCAAGCGATGAGTTTATAGATGTTGAAGTTTTTGTTAACTTTGATACCAAAATTAAAGTTGCCATTGATATTTCATATTATGACAATGAAAATGATTCATATTTATTGGGTAAAAAAACCAAAATTGAAGAATTTTCAGTTAATGTTAGATATAAATTAATTTATGAGGGGGATTTTAAACAATTGCTTAGCATTGTAAATATTGACAAATTATTATCTGATAATAATTTAAATAGCGAAATGCAAGAAGCTGATATAGAGTCATTTTTTAAAAAAAATAATTTAGATTTATTATTAAAAGAAGTGAATATAAAAGATGTGATTTGCAAAAATATAGATTTATTAGAAAAAATACAATGCGATTTCGGTGAAGTGGAGTTTTATTATGACTAACAAATGGCAATTTTGGGTTGACCGCGGGGGTACATTTACCGATATTGTGGCATTAAGCCCACAGGGGGCGGTCAGCACCCATAAATATTTATCGGAAAACCCGCAAAAATACCCCGATGCCGCCATTTATGGCATTCGGCAAATTTTGGGTTTGGCCGAAACCCAAAAAATACCGGCAAAATTGGTCAGCCAAATACGCATGGGCACCACGGTGGCTACCAATGCATTATTGGAAAAAAAGGGCGAAAAAACCCTGTTAATCACCACGCGTGGCTTTGCCGATGGTCTGGCAATAGCATACCAAAACCGCCCCGATATTTTTGCCCGCCAAATTATTAAACCCGACCAATTATACAGCGCGGTGTTGGAGGTTGACGAACGCCTCAATGCCGATGGTTCGGTGCATAAACCCATAGAAACCCAGCATATTGAAAACCAATTACATGAATATAAAAACCAAGGTTTTATGGCGGTGGCGGTGGTTTTTCTGCATGGTTATAAAAACCCGGTGCATGAATTAATAATGGGCGAAATATGCCAACGGGTTGGCTTTACCCAAATTTCATTAAGCCACCAAGTCAGCCCGATGGTTAAGTTTGTGGGGCGGGGTGATACCACGGTGGTTGATGCCTATTTGTCGCCCATTTTGCGCCGTTATGTCGCACAGGTGGCGGGGGAAATTGAAGCGGAGGTTAGCCTGCAATTCATGCAATCCAACGGGGGGCTGACCTCGGCCCATTTGTTTCAGGGCAAGGATGCCATTTTATCGGGCCCGGCCGGTGGTATTGTTGGGGCGGCCCGTGCTGGTGAATCGGCCGGTTATAGCAATATTATTGGCTTTGATATTGGCGGTACTTCAACCGATATTTCCTATTATAATGGCGCATTTTTGCGCACATTTGATTCGGTGGTGGCCGGGGTGCGGGTGCGTGCCCCCATGTTGCAAATTCATACTTTGGCCGCTGGTGGGGGTTCGGTATGTTATTATGACGGGCTTCGCCTGCGGGTGGGGCCCCATTCGGCCGGGGCCAACCCCGGGCCGGCCTGTTATGGGCGGGGCGGGCCCCTTACCATTACTGATTGCAATGTCTATCTGGGGCGGATTCAACCCCAATTTTTGGGCAAAATTTTTGGCAAAAATGGCGATGAATATTTAAACCGCACCATTATTGACCAACAATTAACCCCGATAGCGCAAACATTGGGCATCACCAACGAAGAATTGGCCGAGGGATTTTTGGCAATAGCCGTGGATAATATGGCCAATGGCATTAAAAAAATATCGGTGCAACAGGGGCACGACCTAACCCATTCGGCATTGGTTGCCTTTGGCGGGGCGGGTGGGCAATTGGCCTGCCAAAGTGCCGATGCGGTGGGTATAGATACCATTATTATTCACCCCTATTCGGGGGTGTTATCGGCATTTGGTATTGGTATGGCCCGGCTTAATGCCATGCGCACCACAAGTTTTGGCCTGCCGTTAAATGACAATAATTTGCACAAATCGCACGAAATATTAAACCAATTACAGGGGCAAACCGGCCATGAATTGGCGGGCCAAGGGGTAAAACACATTGAGCACCAATGGGTTTTATATGTGCGTTATAATGGTTCCGATGTCAGCCTGCCGGTGGTATATGGCAATTTAAACGCGGTTGCCAGTGGTTTTGAAAAAATATACCAAAGCCGTTTTGGCTTTACCATGCCCGGCAAGGAAATGATAATTGAATCGCTGGTGGTGGAATCAAGCGGTGGGGCCAACAGCCACCAACCCGGCCAATATAAAACCGGCAATAACCCACAAAAACCCATATCCATACAGGTATATAACGATGGCAAATGGGGGGCAACCGATATGGTGCAACGCGAATCCTTGGCGGTGGGGCAGGTTATTTTGGGCCCGGCGATTATTGCCGAAGCGATTGGCACCAATGTTATTTTGCCCGGTTGGCAGGCCACGCCTGATACTGCCGGTAATCTAATTCTCACCCGCGCCATACCCCGCCCCAGCAATTTTGCATTGGGCACCGCGGTTGACCCGATAAAATTGGAAATTTTTAACAATTTGTTCATGGCCATTGCCGAACAAATGGGTTTTTCATTGCAAAATACCGCATTTTCGGTGAATATTAAGGAACGATTGGATTTTTCCTGTGCCATATTTGACAAAATGGGGCATCTGGTCGCCAATGCCCCCCATATGCCGGTGCATTTGGGTTCCATGGGGGAATCGATTGTTGCGGTGCAACGCATAACCCAGGGGCAATATGACGATGGCGATGTCTATTTGGTCAATACCCCTTATAACGGGGGCACACACCTGCCCGATGTTACCGCGGTAACCCCTATTTTTATTAATGGCCGGCACGAATTTTTTGTGGCTTCACGCGGGCATCATGCCGATATAGGGGGCAAAACTCCGGGTTCCATGCCCCCCGATTCCGTGCATATAGACGAGGAGGGCATTCAATTTGACGGCTTTAAGGTGGTGGATAAAGGCATTTTTTTAGAGGAAAAATTACGCGCCCATTTGTTGGCCAGCCAATACCCGGCACGCAACCCGGCGCAAAATATTGCCGATATACAGGCCCAAATTGCCGCCAATGCCAAGGGGCGGGCCGAATTGCAACGAATATGTGATTATTATGGGTTGAACGGGGTTCTTGCCTATATGGGTTACGTGCAGGATAATGCCGAGGCCTGCGTGCGTAGGGTGATTGCCAAATTGCAATCCGGCCAATTTGCCTATAAACTTGATAATGGGGCCGAAATTTGCGTCAAAATTACCACCCAACATGATTCGGCCATTGTTGATTTTACCGGCACTTCGCCACAATTGCATAATAATTTCAATGCCCCGTCATCGGTGGCGCGGGCGGCGGTTTTATATGTATTTCGTTCATTGGTTGACGATATAATCCCCATGAACGAGGGATGCCTGAAACCCATACAAATCATTATCCCCAAAAATTCCATGATAAGCCCCACCCACCCGGCGGCGGTGGTGGCCGGCAATGTGGAAACTTCGCAAGTTATTACCGATGCCATTTACGGGGCATTGGGGGTTATGGCCGGGGCACAGGGCACCATGAATAATTTGACATTCGGCAATAACCAATACCAATATTACGAAACCATATCGGGTGGTTCGGGCGCGGGCGATGGTTTTAACGGGTGCGATGGCGTGCAAACCCATATGACCAATTCGCGCTTAACCGACCCCGAAATTTTGGAACTGCGCTTTCCGGTGCGCCTGCACGAATTTTCGTATCGCCGTGGCAGTGGCGGTGCCGGTAAATATAGGGGCGGCGATGGCTTGGTGCGCAAAATAGAATTTTTACAGGAAATGACCGCAGTTATATTGGCCAACCGCAGGATTATTCCCCCATTTGGCCTGCATGGCGGGGGCAATGGCCAATTGGGCGAAACTTATGTTATACGCACCAACGGCACACGCGATATTATGGGGTTCAGCGATAAACGGCAACTCCAAGCGGGGGATATTATATGTATTCACACCCCCGGTGGTGGCGGTTTTGGAATATGATAATGACCTTGATTTTACCTATCCTGCTTCGTTAAAAAAAATTTTTGAAACGCATTAGCAGGACAGCCAACTTGCCTTCCAAAAATTTTTTTTGCCTAGCATTATAGGCAAACTGAAGGTCATTAAATTTCACAATTTGAATGGAATAAGCCTTATTCACAGCCATCACATCGGTTAAAATTTTTTTTAAATGCATATTACCCATGCCAAAAAATTACTATCACCATACTTGCACTTATATTGAATATGCGGTATTTTATGGGTATAAAGCCAAATAGTGGGTTGTTTATCATTCGTCATCGGCGGTGAAATCCAGTTCTGTTGTCCGTTCATAATCGGCCTGTGCCCCGGCAGTATCACCCAATTTTTCACCTGTTTTTATTGTGTTTGGCGCGCCAATAAAAATGCCCTCATTTACACCTTGAATAATTGGACAAAACCATGGCTGTTGATAAAATAATTATTCGGGTTTTGTTGCAGGTTTTTTATTATGTCGGAATATTGGGTGCCAATTTTATTTATTGTTTGTTTTTTAATAAAATTATTAAAATATATACCATCCAAAAAACTTACCAAATGAATGTTAGGTTGTTTTTCGGTGTATGAAATAAATTTAATCAATTCGCCCAATTGTTTATCCTGTGCCCCGCCACCTTCTTTTATATGCTTGGCCTCCATAATATACATATTGTTATTTTTAAAAATTATAAAATCGGGTTCCTTATTTTGGGTGTCAGAACTAAATTGTATGTCAATTTGGTATTTTTGTTTCATTTCGGTTATTTGTTTATTTGAAATACTATTTAAGAAAAATAGGTTATGATTATTTGGGTTGTTAAAATTATCGGCCAAATTGTAACCCAAATTTTCCAATTTGGTGGTTAATTTGTTGCGGGCATTTTGGCCCTTACTGCGTGATGATGCCGAATCCTTTAATACCTGTATGGTGGTGGCGGTAAAGCCATGATATTGATATAATTCAAAGCGCGATTCCAAATATTTTGTTACAATGTCGCACAATAAAGTTATTTTTTCATTATCATTCAAGTTTTTATAATAGCTAAATGATACATCCACGGCCTTAAAAAAGCTAACAAATTCGGTGTAATTGATATTGTCAATTGTGTCTAATATGTCCTTAATTGTGTGTATGCGTTTATTTAAAAATTTCATCGGTTAAGTCGCCATTTGATTGTAAATTATATAATGTTGTAAAAATATCTTTTAAATCGCTATTGGCCTGCATTAATATATTGGGTTGGTTTTTGTCGGGGGTTACAATTTTGTCGTCCGTAAAATATAATGTGTCAAATATTGGTTCGGGGTTTTTTAAACATTCCAAAAATAAATCCATATTATTCATATTGCCACCCGCATGTCCATTTGTTCCAATGCGCTGTCTAATATCAGACGGGCACCCGCCCAATCAAGGCGGCGGCGGTATTTGTTATCCTTACGCAACCCCTTAAAACATGTCATAAAAACATCTTGGGTGGCGTGGCGGTATTGGCCCAAAATGTCATTGGCGGTTTGAATAAATTGGGTGCGGTTTATATGCACCGGCAGGCCGCTAATACGGGTAAAGGAACGGCAGGTTACCACTATATCGGCCGGGTTATATTCCTCACCGGTTGTAAATTTTATGCTATTTTCTATGGTGTTATCAATGGCATTTAGGCCAATTTCGCCCTGTGGGTCATTAAAACGCCAGGCGTTTTTAAACATTGGGTTGGGCATTTTTTGGCTTAGGGCCAAATATTCACCCACCATTTCATTATTATGGTAAATAACAAAATTATTGGGGGCCATATGCAATTTTTGCTTAATTTGGGGTGGCATAAACAGGGCCAAACACACCGGAACCTCGGTATCGTGGAACATTTGCATATTTAACGAAATTACCGCATATAACCGGTTGGTAAATAATTGTTGGGTAATGAAAGATTCCGGTATAATGGCCCCCACCCAATTATTATTATGCAACATGGTTTCCAATGCAATTTTATATATATCGTCATGCACCGAATCGGGGAAGCTTAAATTTTTGCGGGTGGCCGAATTTTTGGCCAAATATGGGGGGTTGGTAATGGCAACCTGATAGCCAACCGGGTAATTGGCCAAGCTGTCGCCTTGTGTAACCGCAATTTCGGTTTTATTATTATCCTGTGCCAATGGGGCAATATCAAAACATGCCCAATTTTCGGGCGTGGCCGGTTTAAAAAATGCCTTATCCATAAGCGCAACAATATTATTGGCCCCGGCAAATGGTTCCAACCAAGTTGATTGATAAGCCAAAGCATCATAATCGCGCAATATGGCCATAAATGCCCGAAACGGCTTTAACAAAAAGCAATTTTCAATGGTATAAAATTGACCATTATGAATTTTTTGGTCATATTTATTATTTGTGGTATTCATACCCGTATTATTCAAGGAATCTTTGATATTGTCAATTAGAATTTATCCAGTCTAAACCCGTTCCAAAAAATCGCATAAAATGTTTTTTTCATCGCCATTAAAACTGACTAATGCGGTGTCATCACTGAGCGATTGAATGAACCCACGGCCAAAACGCGGGTGGTTGACCTCTTGGCCAATGATAAATTGGTGGCGCGGTTGCGGTGGGTTGTTCATCGGGGCACGCGCACTGGTGGCGGGCATTGCCCGCCCAGTTGGGTTGTAATTTTGGGTGTTTTGGGTAAAATTGCCCTGAAAATTATGGTTCATGGGTATGTTTTTCTTGGTGCCCATAATATGGTGGCGCACCCATTCCTGTGCAAATGTCCATTCGCTGACCGGTATATCCAAATTTTCCAAAAAAACTGATGGTATTTGTTGTTCAAACCCGCCATATATCATGCGGTTCAGCGCAAAGCTGATGAAAAGGTGGCGTTTGGCGCGGGTTATTGCCACATAACCTAATCGGCGTTCCTCCTCCAACCCACCGGGTTCGTCCAATGCGCGGTTGGTGGGGAAAACCCCCTGTTCCCAACCGGGCAAAAATACCATTTTAAATTCCAAACCCTTGGCGGCATGTATGGTGGAAATCGCCACCGCATCCTCGGTTTGTTCCTCCTCATTATCGGTCATCAGGGCAATTTCATCGCAAAATTGGGCCAGGCTGGTGTATTTGGTTAAATAATTTAACAATTCGTTGATATTTTCGCGCTTGGTTTGTGCCTGTATGCGGTCGGTCATTTTGTGCAAATAATCGTAATAACCCAATTCCACGCAAAGGTCGTCCAATAATTTGGGCGGGGGTATTTCGTCATAATTTTGCCGGTATTTATGAATGGTTTCAGCAAATTCCTGTATTTTTGGTTGTTTTATGGCGTTATTTTGGCATAATTCGTATAGGGCATCGCAATAGCTAAGCCGTTTATTATCGGCATATTCGGTAATTTCGGCCATTTTGCGTTCGCCCAAACCGCGGGCCGGTTTATTGGCCATGCGCAAAAAACTAATATTATCGCCATTATAAACCAAACGCAAAAAACCCACCGCATCGCGCACTTCCTCGCGGTTAAAAAATTTGGCCCCACCGACAACCTTGTATGGAATGGACCTGAAATTACATTCGCCCTCTAACACCCGCATTTGGTAAGATGCCCGCACCAAAATGGCAATATCACGCGGGGCATAACCTTGAATCAAGGCCTTGTTAATTTGGGCGGCTATCGCCCGTGCCTCGTTATTCATATCGTCAAAGGCCCAGATACGCACGCCATCGCCATTTTTATTTTGGGTATACAGGGTTTTGGCATGGCGGTTGTTATTTTTGCTTATTAATGCCGCGGCCGATTTCAAAATATTTGGGGTACTGCGGTAATTTTCCTCTAATTTTATAATTTTGCAATTGGCAAAATCGCGCGGGAAGTTCAAAATATTGGCAATTTCGGCCCCGCGCCAACCATAAATTGATTGGTCATCATCGCCCACCGCGCAAATATTATGCGAATCACCAACCAATAATTTCAACCACCTATATTGAATGCGGTTGGTGTCCTGAAATTCGTCCACCAATATATATTTAAATTTATTGCGCCAAAATTGTAAAACATCGGGGTATTGTTCTAATAAAATCACGCTATTTAACAATAAATCGCCAAAATCCATGCTGTTGGCATTTTTTAATTCCTGTTGGTATAATTCATAAATGGTGTGAATAACCCGCCCCATCGGCATTGATGGCACAAATTCACGCGGGGTTAAGCCCTCGTCCTTGGCCTTGGAAATATGGTAACCAACCAAACTGGGTTTCAATTCATCGTCCTTAAAACCTTTATCCTTCATTATATTCTTTATTAATCTTTGGCTATCGTCCTCGTCAATTATTGTATAATTGGCCTGAAAACCCAAAATATCGGCATGTTTGCGCACCATGCGCGCCGCCAAAGAATGAAAAGTGCCGGCCCATAAATATTGCCCGTCATCGGGGTTGGTGGCCTGTAAATATTCCACAATGCGGGTGCGCATTTCACGCGCCGCCTTGTTGGTAAAGGTTACCGCCAATATATTATGCACCGATACCTGATTTGTATTGATTAAATGGGCAATACGCGTGGTCAGGGTGGTGGTTTTACCGGTGCCGGCCCCGGCCAATATCAACAGGGCCCCAACCCCATATTCCACGGCGGCCCGTTGCGATTCGTTTAATTTTTGCAAATAATCCATATTACAATAATGCCCAGATTCGCCCGCCATGACAATCTTTTTATTTTATGGATAAAGAGTTCGGTTTATTGGGCTGTCCAACCGCCATCAACCGCCAAAGTTGTGCCATTAATGCTGGAACCGGCCGGGCCCAAAAATACTTTTATGGCCTCGCCCAAGTGGCTGGCCTCCACCGCCCGTTTGGATGGTTGTTTTTTCAAAAACATATCCTCCAATGCTTCGGCAAAGCTGATATTTTGGGTTTGGGCCCGTTGTTCAACCTGTTTTTGCACCAAATCGGTCATTACCACGCCCGGGCAGATGGCATTACAGGTGATATTATATGTCGCATTTTCCAATGCCACCGCCTTGGTTAAGCCGACCAACCCGTGCTTGGCGGCTATATAGGCCGCTTTATCGGGGCTGGCCACCAAACCATGCACCGATGCCACATTGACTATACGGCCATAATTTTGCGCCTGCATGGCCGGTAAACATGCCTTTATGGCATGAAAAGCGGCCGATAAATTAATGGCCAAAACAAAGTCCCATTTTTCATGCGGGAATTCCTCGACGCGGTTGATATGTTGCACCCCGGCATTATTAATTAATAAATCCACCCGCCCCAATTTTTGCATTGCAAATTGCACCATATCGCTGATTTCGTTGGGTTTGGTCATATTTGCGTGGTGATAAAAAATTTGGGTTTTGCCCAAATTTTCAATGGTTTGGCGGGTTTTTTCAATGGCGTTTGCATCGCCCAGCCCGTTCAATACTATATTATACCCATCTTGGGCCAGTGCCTGTGCCATGGCCAAGCCAATGCCACTGGTTGAACCGGTAATTATTGCATTTTTCATTTCAAAACCCTTTTATTATAAAATATACTCAATAAATTATTATTTTGCAATTTTTTTAATCAATATTATTGAAAATTATTGACATTAAATGCAATAACTTTATAATGAAATTAACAAAGGGAACAACCATGCAACGGGTAAATATTATAAACAGCAAAATTGACAAACCGGCCAAACACGATATTACCCGCCCCAAAACATTTTGGGAATCGGTGGTTGATAACCAAATTGCCCGCAAATTTTTTGTATTGGCGGTGGTGTTATTAATATGGGAATGCGCCGCCCGCTTGGCCAATACACCGCTTATATTACCCACGGTAACCGATACCGCCGGGGCATTATGGAACAGCCTGCTGGGTAAAAATGCCGCATTGGGTGGGCATATATTTGAAACCATTCGCACATTGGCCATGGGTTTTGCCTTGGGGGCGTTTATTGCCACTTTATTGACCATTTTTGCGGTTAATTCACGCATTGGTTCTGACTTTTTATCTACCATTACCGGTGCATTTGCCCCATTACCGGCGGTGGCGGTGTTTCCATTGGCCTTAATGTGGTTTGGTATCAGCCTAAAATCAATTATTTTCATTGCATCATTTGCTTCGGTTTTTCCGGTGGCGGTCAATATGTTTCAGGGTTTTAACGCTGTTTCTGATACTTTACGCCGGGTGGGGCGCAATTTGGGGCTTTCGGGCATTCAATTTACCATAAAAATATTAATTCCGGCCGCCTTGCCGTCAATATTATCGGGCCTGCGTTCGGGGTTTTCCAATGCGTTTCGGGCCTTGGTGGCGGTGGAAATGGTTATTGGGGCGGCCACTGGTTCGGGGGGATTGGGCTGGTTTGTTATGAGTTCCAAGCAAGATTTGGACATACCCAAAGTGTTTGGTGGTATATTATCAATTATGGTAATTGGTTTAATATTTGAATTATTATTTCAATATATTGAAAAACACACCGTGCGCAAATGGGGCATGTTAAGTTAATATGGAAACTATTGAAACTTTAGAACAGCAATTAATAGAACAAATATTAAGTTATAACCCAGATGGGGATATTAATATTATTCGTTCGGCCGTGGCATTTGGGCGCGACAAACATATATTGCAAAAACGGGCTTCGGGTGAACCTTATTTTATCCACCCATTGCATGTTGCGCTTATATTGGCCGAAAAACGGCTTGATTACGCCACCATATTAACCGGTTTATTGCACGATACGGTGGAAGACACCGATGCAACATTGGCCGAATTAGAGGAAAAATTTGGCAAGGATGTAGCATTTTTGGTCAATGGAGTTACCAAAATTGACGAGGTTAATGCCGAATATAGTAAACAAGATTTGAATGGCGAAAATTTGCGCAAATTATTGTTAAACAGCCTGCAAGACATACGGGTGTTAATTGTTAAATTGGCTGATAGATTACATAATATGCGCACCATTGGCCATGTTGGTTCGGCCAAAAAACGCGAACAAAAGGCCCGTGAAACCATTGAAATTTATGTGCCATTGGCCGACCAAATTGGCTTAAAATATTGGGGCGAGGAATTGGCCAATTGTTCGTTTGAAATTTTGCAACCCAAACGATATGAATATATTACCAACAAATTAAACGAATTATACAAGGCCGAGGAAGTTAAAAGAATAATTAACGATTTGGAAATTATAATGGGCCATTTGACATTGGATTATATACCCAAAATTGTTGGCCGGCAGAAATCGCCATTTTCTATTTACAATAAAATGAATAATAAAAATGTTGATGTCGGTAATTTGTCGGATATTTTTGCATTTCGCATCATAACCAAAAGCACCGAGGATTGTTATAGGGCTTTGTTTAAAGTGCACGAACATTGCCGGATTGTGCCCGGGCGGTTTAAGGATTATATATCCAGCCCCAAACATAACGGCTATCAGTCATTACATACTATTGTAATAGAAAAGGGAGGCACCAAGATAGAGGTGCAAATACGCACCGAAAATATGCACGAATTGGCCGAATATGGTATTGCCGCCCATTGGGCATATAAACAGGGGCGCGAATTGGAAAAGGCCCGCAAAAATAGTTTGGAAAAAATAAAGCAAATTATAGATTTGGCAGATGAGGGCAAAAAGGGGGTTGATTTTACCGAATCAGCCAAATTGGAATTATATAAGGATAAAATTTTTGTTTTTACCCCCAAAAATAAAATGATTGAACTGCCCACCGGGGCCACAGTGTTGGATTTTGCTTATTCCATTCATGAACAAAAGGTGGGCCCCAAATTCCATTATGCCAAGGTTAATGGCGTGGAACGGGTTATTAATTATGCTTTACGCACCGGTGATACCGTGGAAATTATTACCCGCGACCATGCCGAACCGCGCGAAGAATGGTTGAATTTTGTTGCCACCCACCGCGCCCGCAGTGCCATACAAAAACGGCTACGCGAATTGCGCAGTGAATTAAACATTGCCCGCGGGCGTGATGAAATTTACCGGTTATTAAACGAATATGGCCTGACCATTCGTAAATCGCATTTAATGGCTTTATATAAACAAATAAAGGTGCAAAATTCGCGCATGATTTTTCAACGGGTGGGCGAGGGCGAATGGCAGGCGATTGATATTATTTTGAAAATGTTCCCGCATTTTAAAATACCCGATAACCGCACCATGCACCAAAACACCAACCCAATTATAGTGAACGATTTCACCCCCGATGCCGGTATTAAATTTTCTGAATGTTGCCTGCCCATACCCGGTGATATAATTACCGGTTTTATAAATTTGGGCAATATATTAACCATTCACCGCCATGAATGCCCCAAATTGGTGCATTACCAACAATTTAATGAACGTTTCCGGCCGGTGCGTTGGGAAAAACGCAAAAATTATTACCATGTATTCACCACCCAATTGACCTGCGATTTGGGCAACCGCACCGGCATGTTGGCCAAATTAACCAATGTGATAGCCGAATTTGGCAGTAATATTACCGATATGCAATTTGTGAATAAGGGAACCGATATTTACCATATTTTGTTTGAAGTGGAAATTGCCGATGTAACCCAATGCAACGATTTAATTAAAAAATTGCAATTGGTTTCGGGGGTGAATAAGGTTTCAAGGGTGATTGGGTTATGATAGTGGGTTTAGGCACCGATTTATGCCAAATTGAACGGATAGAAAATACCATTGCCCGTTTTGGTTTGCGGTTTCAAAACCGCATATTTACCCCGCGCGAATGGGCACAAATTTCACGCAAGCCCGAAAAAACAGCCCGCCGGGCGGCCATGGCATTTGCCGCCAAGGAAGCCTGTTCCAAGGCATTGGGCACCGGTTTAAGGCAGGGGGTATTTTGGCGCGATATGGAATTATTGCACGAACCCAGTGGTAAACCCAGTATAATATTGCATGGCAATGCGCAAAAACGCGCCCAATTTTTATGTGGTGGCGATTATAATATTGTTGTTTCATTAACTGACGAGGCCGGCCTGGCCAATGCCGTGGTGATATTAGAAAAAATTTAGTAATTTTTAATATTATTTTTTTTAAATACAAGCCTTTATGCAATTTGGGTTGGCATGGCTTAATACCATAAATTTTTTTCGTTGATTTGTTGGCAAATATGTTTATCGTATTGTTTATGTTGCAAGTGGGTGATTTATTTGCTGGTATTGGCGGTTTTGCGCTGGCCTTTGGGCGGGCGGGGGCACATATTGCTTGGTCTAACGAGATGGATAAGAGAGCTTGCATAACGCTTCGCCATAATTTTAAGCATCAAATTATTGAAAATAACATAAAATTTGTTGATGAAAAGCAATTACAACCGGTTGATATTATTACTGCGGGTTTCCCTTGTCAGGCTTTTTCTGTTGCTGGTTACCGGCGTGGCTTTGCCGATGAACGTGGTAATGTGTTTTTTGATATTTTACGCTTCATTGACCATCATCAACCACGGGCGATATTGTTGGAAAATGTTAAAAATTTGACGGGGCATGATAATGGCAAAACATTTGCGGTTATTTGTGAATCTTTGGAAAATTTGGGTTATTTTGTAACGGCCAAAGTTTTAAATTCGTTTGAATATTGCACTGTGCCACAAAACCGCGAACGAATTTATATTGTGGCATTAAAAAATAAATCACATTTTGATTCATTTCAATTTCCAGAAAAAATTAAATATCACCACAGCCTTGAACGCATTATATATCCAACGGCACCAAGGGAGTATTATTATGATAATTTTATACACCGCAATATTATACAGGAAAAAATTACACGTCGCGATACAATTTATCAATGGCGCAGAATGTATGTGCGTGAAAATAAAAAAGGGTTGTGTCCTACATTGACCGCCAATATGGGTATGGGAGGACATAATGTTCCTTTAATTTTAGATGAAACTGGAATTCGCAAATTAACCCCGCGTGAATGTGCCCGCTTTCAGGGGTATCCGGATAGTTATATTTTACCTGATTCAATCCCTCGCACCGCTTTATACAAGCAAATTGGCAATTCGGTAACAGTTCCCGTGGTAGAATTATTGGCAAGAAATATATTATCTGCTTTATCTAAACCGGTATTGGAAGATTCTCATGTTCATTATCAATCAATCGCCTGAAAATATCGCATTATATAAGGGTTATTACCGGGCCCTATCGGCTTTTTCTCAATTATTTAACGAGGAGAGCGAGATTCCCTTTTTGCATTATCGTTTTTGTGAGAATATATTTTGTTTGTCGTTTAATGCTGAAAATTTAGCGCGTTCTGATATTGCTATTGATGCAAAATATAATAATTATGGTATTGGTATCAAAACATTCCTGCACAAGCCTAACAATGAATCGTTTGAAAAAATTTCTGAATTTAACAAGGAAAGCGTCAATTTTCAATATAACGAGGAATTATCAGTTGTATTGGGGCATCTACGAAATCGCCGCTTGCAATTTGCCGCTGATTTATATGGTATAGACCCTAATAATCTTTTGTATCATTATATAACCCGCGCAAGAGGAATGTTAAATATTTATGAAATACAAATGGACTTTGTTAAAGTTCAGAAAATTTCTATTAAATCTAAAAAGGCAAATGCCTTGGATTTTACAGATGGGGTCAATAATTATCGTTTCAATCGTTCTAAAAATACATTATTTCAATTATTTCCCTGTAAGCAACCAATAATACAAGTTGAAACGGAAATTTTGGCAAACCCGTATCAATTATTATATGAATATTACAATAACCTGCAAAAACCCCGTGAAAAAATTGTTCAATATCAATCTATCATAATTCCTTTATATGGATGTAAAAATAAAAAACGGCATGTATTTGAAAAATCTGGCCTAAACCATTGGAATGCAGGTGGGAGACCGCGCGATGCAGATGAAGTTTATTTGCCCATTTCAACTGAAACCAGACAAAATTTCCCCGATTTCTTTCCACCAAGGCATTATGAATTTAATTTACATTTACCAAATAAATCTATAATCAAGGCATCAGTATGTCAGGATAATGGAAAGGCGATAATGTCGAACCCCAATAAGGCATTGGGCAAGTGGATTCTGCGCGATATATTAAAAATAAGTTATGGCAAAGTTTTAACCATTGATGACTTGGACATATTGGGTATTGATTCATTGTGTTTAACCAAAATTGATAATGATAATTATAAAATTAACATTATTAAATCACAGAATACATTATTAAATAAAATTTAAAATACCAAATACATTAAAATTTAATACCATTAATATTAAAGATATTTTTTTCAATTTCTGGTAATTTGAGTATATACTTGACATCATAATGCAAATATTGCATATTTGGGTTATGAATGACACCATAGATTTAAAGACAATTATTCGCACCATACCCGATTTCCCCAAACCGGGCATTTTGTTTTACGACATTTCAACCCTGTTGGGCGATGCGCGTGGGTTTAAATACGCCATAGATAGTTTAATAGAAATTGTCAAACCATTAAAACCCGATATGTTGGTGGCGATAGAGGCCCGCGGGTTTTTATTGGCCGCCCCATTGGCGTATCATTTGGGGGTGGGTTTTGCCATGGTGCGCAAGAAGGGCAAATTGCCCGGCAAAACCATTGCCCATAAATATGACCTTGAATATGGCCAAGACGAAATTTTTATTCAGGCCGATGCATTTGAACCCAGCGACAAATTGGTGGTGGTTGACGATTTATTGGCCACCGGTGGCACATTAAATGCCGCCATTGAATTAAGCCAAAAATTGGGGGGCAATGTTTTAATGGCCTTAACCATTATTGAATTGGTGGGGTTGAACGGGCGCGGTAAAATTTCTGTGCCCTTTCAATCGCTTATTCAATGCGAAATATAGGGGGTTGCCATGCCATATATTGCACGGGACGCTGATGGTCATATAGTTGCGGTAAGCCGTAAACCCAACCCCAAAATGCCCGAATATCTGCCCGAGGATCACCCAGATTTAAAGGCCGCATTGGATAACGCCCGCCCGCAAATTGTAAAAAAGGAATTGGACGAGGTTGAACGCAAATTGGGGCGATTGGCCGAGGATTTATTACAAATATTAATAACCAAAAATATCGTGCTATTTACCGATTTGCCGGTGGATACACAGGACTTAATTTATCAACGCAATAAATTGGCCAGCGAATATAATAAATTAATCAGCCAAAAACCCAATAATGCAACCCCCGAATAACCCAAACCCAATACGCATTGCCGTGGTGCCATTTAACCCCACCATGGGCGATATTGCCACCAATTGTGCCAATATATTGGCGGTTGTGGCCGACAACCACCAGCAATATGACCTGTTTATTTTCCCCGAATGTGCGTTAAGTGGTTATAATCTGCGCGATTTATTTTTTTACCGCCCATTCATTACCCAATGCGAAGCCGAATTAAGCCAATTATGCAACGCATTGCAAAAATATAATGTTGGGGTGATTCTGGGGGCCCCGCGCATGGTAAAAAACACCGATGAATTTGTGATGTCTTACCCACAAATTTCCAGTAATAATATATTATTTATTGATAATGGCACCATAATTTTTGAACGGGCCAAATTTAACCTGCCATTTGATGCGGTATTTGACGATGTGCGCAATTTTGCCCAACCCAAAAAATACGGGTCAATATGCGAATGGCGCGGTGTGCGGTGGGGCCTGTGCGTGTGCGAGGAAATATGGCATGACGAAGTGCCCGAAACCATGGCCGAGGCCGGGGCCCAATGCTTGGTGGTTATAAATGCATCGCCTTTTGACGGGCAAAAATACCAAACCCGCCTGCAATTATTGGCTGGCCAAGCCCGCCATAATAATTTGGCCATAATTTATGGCAATATGTTGGGCGGTTGTGATGATGTTATTTATGACGGCGGGGCGATGGCGGTTGATGGCGGGGCCCATTTATGCGCCCAACAGCCCCAATTTGCCGATGATATTTTGCCGATTCAATTAAGTATAGATTCTGGTGACGTGAATTTATCATCACCCACCATTGCCCCCGAATTAAGCGAAAACCAAGCCATTTATAGTGCAATGGTGTTGGGCCTGCGCGATTATTGCCAAAAAAATGGCATAAAACGGGTAATGTTGGGCCTGTCAGGCGGGGTGGATTCGGCCCTGAGCATGGTGGTGGCGGCCGATGCTTTGGGGGCTGGGGCGGTGCAGGCCATTGGCCTGCCATCGCGCTTTTCCAGCCCTGAATCAATCAGTGATGCCCGCCAATGTGCCGAAAATATGGGCGTGCCCTTTCAAATCATTGACATTGAACCAATTCACCGCGCCATGTTGCAATTATGCACCCAATTGGGCTATGACAACCATCATGGTTTGGCCTTTGAAAATATACAGGCGCGCATTCGTGGCTTAATTTTAATGACGCTTTCTAACCTGAATGGGGCATTATTATTAACCACCGGTAATAAGTCAGAAATGGCGGTTGGTTATTCCACCCTGTATGGCGATAGTTGCGGGGGTTATAATGTGGTAAAGGATTTATATAAAACCAAATTATACGAAATTTGCTCCCACCGCAATGGTTTGGGGGCAGTTATACCGCAAAATATATTAAGCAAACCGCCATCGGCCGAATTGCGCCCGGGGCAAACCGACCAAGATTCCCTGCCCGATTATGCCCATTTGGATAGGGTGTTGGCCCATATTATTGAGGAATACGGGGCAGGGGAGGCACCAAGCCAATATAAAGATATATATAATTTATTGCGCAAAAGCGAATTTAAACGCCTGCAATCATCGCCCGGGGTAAAAATAAGCCAACGGGCCTTTGGCATTGGTTGGCGTATGCCCACCACCCACCAATTTAAGGGTTAAAATGGCCAAGTTGGATTCTTATGTTGGGCATTTGCAGGCCGGTGGGTTGGTTATTATGCCCACCGAAACCGTGTATGGCCTGGCCGGTGACAGCACCAACCCCGATGCTATTGCCCAAATATACCAAACCAAGGGCCGGCCGGCCATAAACCCACTGATAATTCATTGTGCCGAATGGGGTTGGGTGAATGAATTTGCGCAATTAAACGAACGGGCCGAAATATTGGCCAAAAAATTTATGCCGGGGCCGGTTAGCCTGATTTTACCATTAAGGGCGGGGCATAAATTGGCCAAAAATGCGTTGGCCGGGCTGGATTCGGTATGTGTGCGCATTCCGGCCCACCCGTTGGCCCGGCAATTAATACAGCAATTTGGCCGGCCCTTGGCCGCCCCATCGGCCAACCCATCGGGCCAATTATCGCCCACCCGCCCTGAACATATACAGGCTTTTGCCAATGCGCATAATATACCCATACTAGATGGCGGGGACGCAGTATTTGGTTTGGAATCCACCATTATTGATACACGCACCGACCCCATACAAATTGCCCGCTTGGGGGTAATATCTGCCGAGGCAATGACCCAAAAAACCGGTTTAAATATTGGCATACCAACCACCCATAACCAAAAACCAATTAGCCCGGGGCAATTATTACGCCATTATGCCCCGCATAAACCCCTGCGTATCAATTGCACCAACCCCGGGGCCGATGAATATTATATTGGTTTTGGTGCCTTGGAATGCGACTTTAACCTCTCGCCCAATGCCAATGAATTTGAAATGGCCAAAAATATATTTCATGCATTATGGTTGGCCGATGCCAGCCCCAAACCCCGCATTGCCACCGCCCCCATACCCCCCAGCGACATTGGTATGGCCATTAACGACAAATTAATGCGCGCGGTGGAGAAGTAGTTGTAAATTATTGCTTGAAATGATGCGCAAAAATAGCTTGATTTTTTACAAAAATAAATTAGTATGGACATACATGGAGGATTTAAAATGAAAAAAATCGCACAAACTACAATTTTATCAACATTATTATTAACCGGCCAAATGGCTGTGGCCGAGGTTTCTTCGGTGGTAATAGCATTTCAAAATGGCTGGGGTTATACTCCGGTTATGGTTATGAAGGAAAAGGGCATATTGGAAAAACATGTCAAGGCCGCTGGAATTACCCTGAATGCCGAATTTAAAAATTTGGGGTCACCCGCGGTAATACGCGATACCATTTTGGCAGGCCAAACCCATTATGGGGTTGCGGGTGTGCCAACTTTGGTGCAAATGAACGACAAAACCAATGGCGATATAAAGGCGATTGGCAATACAGTGTCATTGCCCATGTATTTAAATACAACTGATGAAACAGCCAAAACTATTTGTGATTTGGACAAGCAAGGCACCAAAATTGCCCTGCCCACCGTCAAATCTTCGGTGCAGGCGGTTACATTGCAAATTGCATCCAAAAAATTATGTGGTGATGCATTAAAATTGGATAAATATACCGTGTCCATGACCCACCCTGATGGATATGCCCAATTATTAACCCCCAATTCCGAAATTAAAAACCATTTCACCAGCCCCCCGTTCCAATATGCCGAGGTTGAAGATGGCAAGGGGCGCGTTCGCACCCTGTTAAATTCTTACGATGCATTGGGCGGCCCAACCAGCTTTGTGTTGTTCATTGGTTCTGAAAAATTTGCCAAGGAAAACCCCAAAGTGCATGAAGCCATAACCAAAGCCTATACCGAGGCCATGGAATTTACCCATAAAAACCGTGCCGAGGCCGCCAAGATTTATTATAATTATGAAAAACCCAAGGAACAAGAGGCCGATGTGGTAAAACAAATGAGTGATAAATTGGTTAGCTTTGAAATGGCCCCCAACCATATTGGCACCTACGCCAGCTTTATGAACGAAGTTGGTTCGGCCAATAAAAAGATTGATTGGAAGGCCATGAGCTTCCCCAATTTGCATAATTTGAACGGGAGCTGACACCATGGGTAATCCCCTGCTCCATATTGATGGCGTAACCTTGCAATACCGCACCGATTTATCGGTTACCACCGCATGTTACCGCGTGAATTTTGAGGTATTTAGTGGGGATAGGTTCATTGTTATGGGGCATTCGGGTTGTGGCAAAAGCACCATTTTGAATGCCATTGCCGGCTTTATGCGCCCGGTGGAGGGTAAAATTTTATTCAACGGGCACGAGGTGCAAAAACCCAACCCCGAACGCATGGTGGTGTGGCAATCGCACGACCAATTATTGCCGTGGAAATCGGTTTTGGATAATATTACCTTCCCCATTTTGTTAAATAAACAGGCCGGCAAAGCCGAGGCCGAGGAAAAGGCCCGCCATTGGTTAAAAATAGTCGGGTTGGAACGGGCAATTAACCAATACCCACACGAATTATCGGGCGGTATGAAAATGCGGGCGGCCATTGCCCGTGGTTTTGCCTATAACCCCAAAATATTGTTAATGGACGAACCCTACGCCGCGCTTGATGCCCTGACCCGCCTGAAAATGCAGGACGAATTGATAAAATTGCAATCAGAAACCGGCACCACCATTTTGTTTGTAACCCACGATATTAACGAGGCCGTGCGATTGGGCACCCGCATTTTGGTATTATCGCCCCACCCGGGCCAAGTGTTGGCCGAAATTAACGGGGCCAAAACCGAAAATGAACAACATGCATTGGCAGTTCAATTGAAAAATTTGATTTTTACCGATGAAATTCACGAAGAAGACCATTAAATAACCCCAACAATGGCTATAAAATAGCCGTAATCAATTTAATATTTTACATATACTCAAAATACCCAATATATTTAAAATTAATACCATTAATTTTAAACCTATTTGGTATTTTTACTATAAATTATTTGCGTTTGTAAATGGGCAAATATGGCCGTTCGGTATGGCCGGTGAATAATTGGCGCGGACGGCCAATTTTCATTTCCTTATCGGCTATCATTTCGTTCCATTGGGCCAACCAACCGGCGGTGCGGGCCAAAGCAAATAACACGGTGAACATGCTGGTGGGGAAACCAATCGCCCGCAATATAATGCCCGAATAAAAATCAACATTCGGGAATAATTTGCGCGACACAAAATATTCGTCCTTTAAGGCGATTTGTTCCAATTCCATCGCCAATTCCAACATTGGGTCGTCAACCCCCAAAGTTTTTAAAACCTCATCGCACGATTCCTTTAACACACCGGCACGTGGGTCATAATTTTTATAAACGCGGTGGCCAAAACCCATTAATTTGGCGGTGTCATTTTTATCCTTGACCCGGGCTAAAAATGTTGGAATATTATCCTTATGTTTTATGTCGGCCAACATTTTTAATACGGCCTCGTTCGCACCGCCATGAGACGGCCCCCATAATGATGAAATACCGGCCGAAATACAGGCAAATGGGTTGGCACCAGACGAACCCGACAGGCGCACGGTAGAGGTTGACGCATTTTGTTCATGGTCGGCATGTAATATAAATATGCGGTCCATGGCCCGTTCCACCGCCGGGTTTACTTGATATTCCTCGCACGGGACACCAAATGTTAGGCGCAAAAAATTACCCACGTAAGATAAGTTATTTTGTGGATACATAAATGGTTGCCCAATGGAATATTTATAAGCATATGAGGCCATGGTTGGCATTTTGGATATCATGCGGTGAATGGAAACCATACGTTGGTATGGGTCGTTAAAATCGGTGGAATCGTGATAAAATGCCGACATTGCCCCAAAACAACCAATCATGGTGGCCATGGGGTGGGCATCACGGCGAAAACCGCGGTAAAAATTAATCATTTGTTCGTGTATCATTGAATGGCGCGAGATAGAGGTGGTGAATTTTTTATGTTCATCGCTGGTGGGTAATTCGCCATTAATCAATAATTGGGCCACCTCTAAAAAGGTGCTGTTACGGGCTAATTCCTCTATGCGGTAACCGCGGTGTAATAAAATACCGGCATCGCCATCAATGTATGTAATCGCTGATTCGCATGATGCGGTAGAGGTAAAACCCGGGTCAAATGTAAACATGCCGGTCATGCCATATAATTTACGAATATCTATCACATCGGGGCCCATTGTGCCCTTCATTATCGGGAATTCGTATTTTTTGCCAGTGCGGTTATCTATTAAGGTGATCGTTTCTGAATTTTTTGAAGATGTATCCGCCATTTTTGTGTCCTTTCACATACCCCGTGTAATTTAGGTATAAATTATATAAAAAAACATTGCAAGAAAAAAAAATTATGATATTAGCAATTACTAAGATTATAAATTAAAAAGGAAAATACCATGCCCCAAGTATTAATGCCCAAGGCCACCGCAATATGGTTGGTGGAGAATACAGCCTTGACATTTGACCAAATAGCAAATTTTACCGGTATTCACCGGTTGGAAATACAGGCAATTGCCGATGGCGATACCGCCAGTTCGTTAATGGGTTACAACCCTGTTGATTCAGGCCAATTAAGTCGTGAAGAAATTAACAAGGGCGAAAAAGATGCCCAATATCAATTAAAAATGTTAACCCGCAACGAACCCGAGGTCAAAAAGAAATCTAAGGGCCCGCGTTATACACCAATTGCCAAACGTCAGGACAAACCTGATGCGATTATGTATTTTTTGAAATTCCACCCTGAATTATCGGACAACCAAATTATTAAATTGATTGGCACCACCAAAAATACCATTAACGCCATTAAAACCAAGAGCCATTGGAACATGGCCAATTTGCGGGCCCAACACCCGGTGGATTTGGGTTTGTGCAAATTATCGGTTTTTAACGAAATAACCAAAAAGGCACGCGACAAATATTTGGCCGAAAACCCGCATTTGGTGCCGGTTGAGGAACCTGTGGCCCCGCCAGCCCCCGAATTGGAATAATATTTTTTAATGAAAATACTATCGCCCGTTTGGATATTATTACGGATATTTGAACTGGTTGACCAAAAAATACGCCATGAATCGCATTATAATGGGTTGATTTACGACAAATTATATATTCATGCGGTTAAATATTTGCGCCGGGCCGGTAATATTATCAACAAGGACGATTTTGCCGTTTTTCACGAAGAAACCATAGTGGATTTCCCCATTTTAACCAACGCGGAATGGCAAAAAATTATTCCGTTGGTGCAACAAAATATCAAGGATATAGAACAAAAAATTCAAAAATCACAGGATGCAACCGAAAATGATATTATGCAATTTGAAGTGATATTGTTAAACGAATTTTTGGCCAATGTGCAAAAAAAATTGCTTGGGTAAAAATTAATATTGTGCCAATTGGGGTAACCCATCATTAATTTCGTAATATGGTTGTTTGTCAGCACAAAAAATATGCTTGCTGGCCTTGAAATGCGATTTATCGCCATCAATGGCCCCCACCAATACCGATATATACTCCTTATCATTGGGTTTCCAAAATAATACCGAACCGCAATGCCGGCAAAAACCGCGCTTGGCAAAGTCAGAAGATTCATACCATTGCAAAGTTTCTTGCTTGATGAATGTAAAACCGGCCATGGCAATATTGGTGGTGGCGCAAAAATGCCCATAATTTTTATGGCATTGCCCGCAATGGCAATAATGAATATCGCGCCATTCGCCATGCCCCTTAAATTGCACCCCGCCACACATACATGAACCGGTGCGTGTTTCTGCTTTATTTTCTGTCATAATATCCTCCGTTTATGATTATATAATTATCAAATAATTGGGTGCTTTGCAATGTTTTTGATTGCGTATTTGTGGGAATGTTAATTAAAATTTTATTTAAGACCTTGAAATTTGGCATGTTAAATGCTAAATAAAATCAAGCTTCCTATCACATTGTGTTTACAAGGGTGGTAGCGGAAGGGCGGCTTCAAAACCGCCCTTTCTATATTTTAAAGAGACATTAATGAGATATATGTGTTATATTGATGGTTTAAATTTATACCATAGCATTATGCGCCTAGGTTCGGGTAATGAATAAAATTAATAAAACCCCCAAATCAAACCAAATTTTGTAAAGATTTGGCAAACCAATGCAATCAAACCCAAACATTGCAAGAAAGGCATTTGAAAAGAAATTTGTTGCCAGAATATATTCATACTCAAAATGGTTTAATAACCCGCCCCATACAATACGCACCGCCCAATTAACTATTCGTTGATTGCAATTTACCCATACTTAATAATGCAATTACCACAAATAATAATGCCACCAAAAATGTTGCTTGGGGCCCGTAATATACCCATATAATGCCGGCCAAGGAAGAAGCCCCCAAAACACCGACCCCACGCACCAAATTAAAAAAACCAAAGGCCGTGCCCAATAATTTTGGGGGCACCACACCGGCTATCATGGTATTAATCAAACCCTGTGTAAAACCAATATGCAGGCCCCAAAAAACCGCCCCCACCACTAACATGGCCCAATTATCGGCCAATGCCAAAAATATATCGCACAGGGCCAAAAATAAAACACCCAACAACATTATATGTTTATGGCATAACCGGCCATCGGCCAATTTGCCGGCCGGGTATGCGCTTAATGCATAACCAACATTCCATAATATCATCAACAGGGGTATCTGGTATGGTTGCAGGCCCAAATTATATGCCCTTAATAACAAAAATGCATCGGCAAAGCGGGCCAACATTAAAAACCCACCAAAAACCACCAACCACCAAAATGGGGCCCCCAAAGATTGTAATTGATGCCAATGGAGCGGGTTTTGTTTTTTGGCCACCTTGTCATTGGCCGGTATATTTTGTGGTTCGTGTAGAAATAATACCAAAATAACCACCGCCATAATGGCCGGAATGGTTGCCAACCAGAATATGGTTTGAAATTGAAATTGAAAAAAATATAATAATATAAAGGCAATTAATGGCCCCAAAATTTGCCCGACTGCCACCAACGTTTCACCCAAACCAAAGCTGGCCCCCATGAGATGCTTGGGGGTTATTTCGGCCATCATCGCATCACGCGGGGCGGCCCGAATACCCCGGCCCACGCGGTCAATAAAACGCGATAAAAACACCAACCCCACCGAACCGGCCATGGCCATGACCGGCTTGGCAATGATATTCATGCTATAACCCAATACCACCAATGGTTTACGTCGGCCCCAATAATCAGATAGCGAACCCGAAAAAACCTTTAAAATATGCGACAGACTATCAGCCACCCCCTCAATAAACCCCACCGCCATCACCGATGCCCCCAAAACCCCAACCATAAATAATGGCAATATAGTATGCACCATTTCCAATGAAATATCGGTGAGCATACTAACCACACCGGTTACCCAAACACCGCTGGGCAATTGCCGTAAAATGGCCCATTTTAGGGGTGCATGGTTCATTTTAATTTCAACATGCTAATTAACGATACCACCACAAAGGATAATGCCACCAAAAAGGTGGTTTGAGAACCGCTATATGACCAAATAATGCCAGCAATGGCCGATGCCCCCAATACCCCAACCCCGCGCACCAAATTAAAAAACCCGTAGGCCGTGCCCAACATGGTGCGGGGAACCACACCGGCTATCATATTATTCATTAACCCTTGGGTAAAACCAACATGCAGGCCCCAACATACCGCCCCCAAAATTAACAATGTCCAATTATCGGCAAAGGCCAAAAATATATCGCACAGGGCCAATAACACCACCCCCCAAAATAAAATAACCTTGTGGGGTATTTTGCCATCGGCCAATTTGCCCATTGGGTATGCACTCAGGGCAAAGGCCAAGTTCCAAATTATCATAATAAGCGGAATTTGATAGGGTTCCAACCCCATTTCGTAGGCCTTTAAAACCAAAAATGCATCGGCAAAGCGGGCCAACATCAAAAAACCACCAAAAACCACCAACCACCAAAATGGGGCCCCCATGGATTGCAATTTGTGCCATTTAAGTGGGTTTTCCAATTTTGCGGTGCGTTCCATTTTCGGTTCGCGCAGGCAAAAAACCAATAAAACCACCGCCAAAACGGCCGGTATAGTGGCCAACCAAAATATGGTTTGGTAATCGTATAAAAATATATATAACAAAATAAAGGCAACTATTGGCCCCATAATTTGCCCCAACCCGTCCATGGTTTCACGCACACCAAAGCTGGCCCCACGTAGGTGTTTGGGGGTGATATCGGCAATTAAAGCATCACGCGGGGCCCCGCGCACCCCCCGGCCGGTGCGGTCTATCAGGCGCGATAAAAATACCACATCAACCGAACTGGCCAAGGCCATGACCGGCTTGGCCAGAACATTCAGGCTGTAACCCACCACGACTATCGGTTTGCGTTTGCCAAAAAAATCAGACAAAGACCCCGAAAAAACCTTAATAACATGCGACAAACCCTCGGCCACCCCCTCAATAAACCCCACCGACATCACCGATGCCCCCAAAACCCCCACCATATACAGGGGTAATATTGTATGCACCATTTCCAATGAAATATCGGTGAGAAGACTGACCCCGCCGGTTACCCAAACCCCCAAGGGAATTTGTTTTAATATGGTTAATTTGAATTTTTTCATTCTTCGCTTTCGTCTTCTTCTAACAAATTCCATTCGGCTTCACGGGCCAAATGGGCATATTCATTAAAATATATATTGGCCTGTGCCGGAAATGACATATCCTCGGGGTTGGTCATTTGTGTGGCAAATTCACTGACCATTTGGCTACATAAAGCCATTATACCGGCAAAATCAAGGTTTTTATCGTTAATATAGGGCGAAATTTCAGACGATTTGGGGTTTTTACCCCATACCCAATATTCGCCATCAACCGCGCGCCGGCGGTGGTTGGGGTTAATGGCCGGAAAGCCCCCCATTTCATACATCACCGCCTCTAAGGGAATTTGCGGTGCCAAACCGGCCATGCGTTTGGTTTTGCTGGGGGGTTGGTAGGTTTTATAATCAATTACCACTGCATTTTCGCCACGAATATCTAACCGGTCGGCGCGGGCATAGAGGGTAAAATCGTCCTTAATACGCCACGAACCGCTGATTTCATTATAAATTTCATCGGGCAATATTTGGTGAATTTGGGTAATAAACCACTGCTGATTGGCGCGAATATTCGGCAACCAAAATGCCTGAACTATCGGTATATCCTGATAATCCTGCATGACCTTTTGGATAATATTTTCCATTAATTCCCCGGCCGACAGGGGCGAATGGCGGTATTGTTCGCAAAATTTTTGGGTAATTTGGTGAATTAATGACCCGCGTAATTGGTTGTCGCCACTTATTTTATACGGGTTTAATTTTTGCAGGCGAAATACACGTTTTGCACAATAACCAAAGGGGTTTTGGCTGTATAATTCGTAATCGGACAGCGAAATTTGGCGCGGGCGGTGGTTTTGCGCAATGGCCGGGGCCGGTGGGGTGGTATAGGGCGAAATATGCAAAAATTCGGGCTTTATTTGGTTATTTTTATGCCAATATTTGGCGGTTTGCCCCAATGGAATATGGTGAATAACCCCCAACGCCAACAGCCGTTCCAACCAGCGCGAAACATTGGTGGGGTTGCCATTGCGGTTAAGGGCGCGGGTTAAAAAAACCAATGGCGATAACAAATTGGTGGCAAAGTCGTGGGCCGATTGGGCAATGGCAAATTCGTGCGATTTCAAACCCAAATCCTGCCGCATTTTGCGCGAAAACCATGGGTCATGCCCCAAATTGGCAGGGAAAACCCCCTCCTCGGCACCGGTAATAATGGTAATATCGCATTTTTGATTGCGTGATTCGATGGGGGTTAGCATAATTATTTGCCCGTCACGCATGGGTTCGGGGTATATTATAATGGTTTGCATGATTTGCCTGATTAATTGGCCCAATTCAAACCAAGTCATTGGTTGGTTTTCATGGCAATTGCCCATAAATTCCTGCCAAAATTGCCCCAATTTTTCCCCAATAAAGCCGTAAAAAATTTGGTTATTGGTGATATTGAGGGCAGTTTCATGGATAAAACGGCATTTTTCCACCAAATTTTCATTATAAATCGCATTATTTTTTTCTGACAAAATATTACGAAATTCATCTATAATCGCCAAGCCGGTCAATACGACATCATTTTGTGGTTGTTTGTGCAAAAATTGGGCAATATTGGCCAAAATATTGGGCGATATATGGTCGCGGGCGGCCCATTGGTCAATATAATCTATCGCTTCACGCGCGCTGACATGGCGGTGATATAGCGGGTTTTTCAAAATGGATAAAAAATTAAGCGCGTTGGGCCGGTCCAAAAATTGGTGAATTTGCAACAAAAAACGCGCATGGTTGGTATGAATCATCTCCATACCAATATTGGGAATAATGGTAACGCCACGTTGTTGGCAGGCATGGCGAATCATGCGGGCCATTTGGTAATTATGGACTATCACCATGATGGTCAGGGCCGGGTTGGGGGCAAAATGGGCGCATATATCGGCCACCAATCGCGCCTCGCTATGTTCGTTATTGGTTTCTATATATTCCAACCCGTCAAAACCCCCGCGAATGGCCGATTGATTATGTGGGTTGTCATGCCATTGATGCACAAATTCGGGCGGGCGAAATAATTCGTTTAACAAAATCATGCGTTGGTTAATTTGCGGGCTGATGGGGGTGGTTTGATACCATTGTTCCACATCGTAAATGGTTACATTCAGGCGGGTAAGCAGGTTTATCATCTGGCGTTGCGGGTGAAAATCGGCATATTCGCTGTGTTTTTGCGCCAAATATTCGCATTCCTCGGCCGTTAGATGGGGGTTTAGACCGGGCAAAACAATATGGCCATTGGGGCAGTGGGCTATCACCTGCATCAGGCTTTGCACCGCCGGGCGGGTACCGGTTGAACCGGCTATAATTAACAAATCGGCTGGTGGGTTGGCTTTAAAATATTCGCCCAAGGCCAAAATGCGGTTATTCCTATCCTCCTCGCTATCTATATATCCCTCATTTTTTAATATATCTTGCCAATGGCCCCCAATAATGGCCAAAAATTGTTGAATTTCCTGCCAATGTTCGGCATGTTGTTTGGGCAATTGCAAATTGGCCAAATCGGCCAGATTAATCATTTCAATGGTCATTTCGTCCAAAATTTTGCCCATGGAACGGGCCAAATTCCATTTATCGGCCGGGCCAATTTGGGCATAATAGGGCGAAAATTGGCTTAATTTATCAATTAACCGCATTATTATCCAATATTTGCGTAATGCTGGCACCGGTGGGGGTGTATGTTGGTTATTTTTGTCAAATTCATAATTTATTGCTAGGTCTAAACCTTCGTCCCAGCCATCGCCAATCGGCATTATTTTCGGTAAAATAACCGCATGGTCATTATTTTTTAAAAATGCATCTTTAATTATCCCCACCGAACGGCGGTTCGGGACAAATATACGGGTGCGGCTCAGGGCGATTGGGTCACCATTGACCCGTTCCATTATACCCTTAACCAAAGTATCAGCAAAACCATAACTGGCATGGATAGTATGTATATTGGGGCGCATTACGCCATAACCGAACGCAACATCCACGCGGTTTTTTCGTGTATATCCAACCTTTGGGTTAATAAATCGGCTGTGGGTTGGTCGTTGGCTTCGCCGGCCGTGGCAAATATTTCACGGGCGGTGCGGGCCACGGCCTCGTGCCCGTCCTTTAAAATTTTTACCATTTCCTCGGCCCGTGGTGGGGTGGCCGGTGCATCGGGCAGGCGGGTTAATTTGGCCAATTGTTGATAAGAACCGGGGGCATAAAATCCCAATGCCCGTATGCGTTCGGCAATTGGGTCTATGGCGTTCCATAATTCGGTATATTGCACCATAAACATGTCATGCAACGAATTAAATTGCACACCGGTTACATTCCAATGAAAATTATGGGTGGTTAAATATAAAGTATAGGTATCGGCCAATAAAATACTTAAACCATCGGCTATTGCCTTGCGTTGGTTTTCGCTCATTCCAATATTAATGCTCATTATTGTCTCCTTTGGTATTTATGGTTTTATAAACATGATTTATACCCACAAATTACCGCATATTCGTTATAAATGCAAGTATGGTGATTGTGTTTTTTCATGGGCAATATTTTTTTTAATTTATAAAAAATTATTGAATTTCACCTTGAATATGGTATTATTATATTAAGGTATAAAAATATTGGCATATTTTTTGAAAATGCCTATTTATTATATATGAAGGATTATTTTATAGAAACCAACAGGGCATTAGCAGCGGCTAATTTTTTATTAGACACATTGGAACACCATGGAGTGACCGATGTAACTAATCTTAAATTGCAAAAAATGCTCTATTTTGCCTTTGGCATACATATAGTTTTATTTGAAGAAAAATTATTTGAAGAGGATATTTTGGCATGGAGACTCGGGCCGGTTGTAAAATCAGTATATAAGGAATTTAAAAATCATAAAGGTGATAAAATAGACACAAGGGCATCGGTTTTTGATGAAAATACTTTGGCCATTGAACCTGTTAGATATGATTTTTTTACTGAGAACGAGCAAAAAAGCTTAACCATTGCTTGCGTTATTTATGGGCGAAAAAAGGCTTGGAATTTGGTGGATATTACTCATGCGGACAATTCAGCATGGTCAAAGGCATTCAACCGCAACAAAGATACAATTGATATGATAGACATAAATGATATTAAAGCAGATTTTGAAAAACATATAGACGAAATTGCTGATTTTGTCTTTGGTAATTAATAATAGCAGAGTAAAATTTCTAGCTTCTAGCGCTAAGGAAATTAGCGGACAAATAGCCGTTGATAATGCCACTAGCGAAAGGAAACGAACCAAATATATAAATTTTTGGAAAGAAATTATTATTAACCCATGGGTTATTATTCCATTATTTGCATTTTTTCTGATTATTGTATTTTTTATATTTGGTGAATATTATGATTGGGATAAAAAAATTATGATTGAAAAAGGGGGACAATTTTTATTGTCTGCTTTTATTGCGTTTGCATTACAATTTATATTTTTATATGCAAAAGAAAAATATAAAAATGACGATTAATTGTCCGCATTAAGTAAATAAAACAACAGGTTTTTTAATGACAAAATAGGGTGCACCTAAAGTGGACATTACTTTTTTTCTCTATAAATAATTGGGGTGAATATCGCCCCGAAAAAGTGATTATTTTTGGCGTGGCGGGGCGTAGCTGTTGATTTTGCTGGTATTAATACCCGCACCCACCAATGCCTCAACCATTTTGACTGCGGTTAAGACCCCATCAATAACCGGTATTTTGCATTGTTCTGATAATTCTAATGTTAAATCGGCCATGCCGGCACAACCCAAAATAACGGCCTCGCAATTATCCTCGGCAACGGCACGTAAAATTTCATTTTTAACCTTTTCCTTGGCCCCCGATTTGGGATCCTCCAACGCCAAAACCGGTATATCGGCGGCACGAACTTTACGGCAAAAATGGGCCATGCCATAGCGGTGTGACAATTCCTCAATAATTGGCACCGAACGGGGCAGGGTGGTAACCACCGAAAAACTGGTGGCAACCATGCTGGCCGCGTGCATGGCGGCCTCGCATATTCCAATAACCGGGCCCTTGACCAATTCGCGGGCGGCCCCCAAACCCGGGTCATCAAAGCATGCTACCACAAAACCCTGTGCGCCCCATGCTTCGGCCTTTTTAATTTCCTCCATCAACCCCATCAAGCTTACCAATTCGTCATAATGCCCCTCTATACTGGCGGGGGAGTTGGTGGGGTTGGAAGCCCAAATTTCGGTGCCGACAAATTTGAATTTTTCGGCAACAAATTTGCATTTGTCGGTCATGCCCTTGGTTGAATTGGGGTTAATGATTGCTATTTTCACCGTGGCCTCCTAAATATAATTCAATAATTCGTTTATCAAACAGCAATTCGGCTGAATTACCCTCTATCGCTACCTCGCCCAATTGCATGGCGTAGGCGCGTTGCGAAATTTTTAATGCCATGCGGGAATTTTGTTCCACCAATACCACCGACACCTTATCTTCCTTGTTTATGCGCACAATGGAACGGGCAATTTCCTGCACCAATTTGGGGGCAATGCCCAACGAAGGTTCGTCCAATAATAATAATTTGGGGCGCGACATTAATGCCCGGCCAATCACCATCATTTGCTGTTCACCGCCACTAAGGGTTGATGCCTGTTGGTGGAATCTTTCCTTTAAACGCGGAAAATCGTGCAATATTTTGTCCAAATCTTGTTTTATACCTTGCGAATCCTTGCGCCCAAAACTGCCCATTAATAAATTATCCTTAATGGACATTAATGGAAAAACGCGCCGTCCCTCGGGCACCATGGAAATACCACGGGCTACAATCTCATGGGTGCTTAACCCGTTAATTTTTTCGCCCAAAAATGTAATATCGCCCGATGCCAATTTGCGCAAACCAGTAATCGCCCGCAAAATAGAGGACTTTCCTGCGCCATTGGCCCCAATCAGGGCTATGGTTTCCCCCTCGTTTAGGTGCAGGGAAATACCCTTAACCGCCCAAACTTGGTCGTAATATAAATTGATATTATTGCATTCCAGTAATGACATTTAAATTCCTATGTTTGAATCTTCCACACCCAAATAAGCCTCAATAACCTGTGGGTTATTTTGGATTTCGCTGGGTTTGCCCTCGGCAATTTTTTGGCCAAAATTAATAACCACAATGCGGTCCGAAATTTTCATAACCGCGGGCATATCATGTTCCACCAACAACACCGTAACCCCGCTGTCGCGAATATGGCGCACCATATCCACGGCCTTGTCGGTTTCGTCATGGTTCATGCCGGCAAATGGTTCGTCCAATAATAAAACCTGTGGGTTACAGGCCATGCCATTGGCAATGCCCAATGCCCGCAATAAACCCTGTGGTAAATTGGTGGCATATTCATTGCGCACGGCCGACAGGCCCAAAAAGTCAATTATTTTATCGGCCGAACGGCCAAAGCGGTCGTTATCCATTTGTGCAACCGGTGAATTAAGGAAAAAACCCAATAAATTGGCATTGGCCTGTAAATGGTGGGCGATAATAATATTTTCACGCACTGTCATGCTACGAAACACCGTGGTTTCCTGAAAGGTTCTAACCACGCCCAAGCGGGCAGTTAAATGTGGTTTTAACCCAGAAATTTTGGTGCCCTTGAATGTAACATCACCCGATGATGGGGGCAAAAAGGAGGAAATCAATTTGAATAAAGTTGATTTGCCGGCCCCATTTGGCCCAATGACCGATACAATTTCGCCCTGATTAACATCAAACGAAACATTATTCACCGCGGTTAAACCACCGAATTTTTTGGTCAATTTGTGTATTTTTAATATTGTATTCATTGTTTTTTCTTCCATCTAATGCTTAATAAACCATTGGGCAGGAATAACATTAATAATATTAATATACCCGAATAGATGAGCAATTGAAATTCCTTGACAATAAACAAGAAATCCCAACTGAAATATAAAACCAACGCCCCCAATATTGGCCCAAACACAAATGATAAACCGCCCAAAAATGTATATAACATATAATTAACCGAATCGGCCACTTGGAATGTTGTGGGGTAAATTGATTGCGTCAGGCTGACGAATATGGCCCCGCCAATACCACCAAAGAATGACGATATTGAATAGGCAATAACCCGTAAGGTGGCTATATTGACCCCCAAACTAGATGCTAATTCCTCGTTTTGTTGTAATGAACGGCATAATGCCCCAATACGCGAATGCACCAAGCGGTATAAAACAATATAGGTAATAACCATTAATACCAGAGCCAAATAATAAAAGCCAATTTTGGAGTTTTCCATCTGGTCAAAGCTGGGAATAATTTCAAAACCAAAAACTGATAAACTGCCCGGCAAAGGTATGCCGGTAATGCCACGCGGCCCATTGGTAATGGGGGTTAAGGCAATGGAAATCAGGCGGGCAACCTCGGTCATGGTAAGGGTTACCATCGCAAAATACACCCCGCGTAGCCGTAAAACCGGCACGCCAACCACCATACTTAACAAGGTGGCAACCACCCCGGCAAATGGCAACGCCAACCAAAAGCTAAATTCATACTTGGTAATTAAAACAGCCAAAGTATAGCCTCCTATTAAGGCGTAAGCACCCTGACCAATATTAATGCGCCCCATATAAAATGTAAGCCAAACACCGGCCGCCATCATTGATAAAACGGCAATTGACGTAAAGCCATATAATAAATCGTTCCGTTCAAACGATATTGTTAAATATGGAATTAAGATAAAGCTGGTGATAAAAAATGCCACCAAGCCATAGATTTTGTATGAATTTTTCATCCCCATGGTTTCCCCATCAGCCCCTGTGGGCGTATCATTAAAAATATTAAAAGCGAAGCAAATATAGCCAAATAGACAATATCACCGGGTAAGTAAGCCAGACCTAAGGCCTCTAACATACCCAATATAAAACCGCCCCAGATGGCCCCCGAAATAACCCCCGCCCCACCAATCATAACCATGGTAAAGGCCTTGATGGAGATACCGCCCCCAATACCGCTGTTAACCCCGGTAATGGAAACCAATAAACCGCCAACCAAGCCGGCTAACATGGCACCCATGGCAAAGCCAAGCAATGTATATTTGTCCAAATGCACACCCATTAACTGGGCGGCTATTTTATCCTGTGCCAACGCACGCATGGCGCGCCCGGGTTTTGTATATTGTAAAAACGAAATAAAGGCGATTATCATGCCAATGGCAATAATGCCAATCACTAAGCGGTCATATGGCAATAACAAATCAATGCCCAAATCCTCGCCATTAAAAACGCCATCAACTATCTTGGGCACTGAACGTTGTTTTTCACCAAATACCAACAATATAATTGAATCCAGAAAAAATGCTGTGCCGGCCGCCAATAACATGGTTGATTCCTCACGCAGGGACCGCTTGATAACGCTGTTGAAAAAGAATTTTTCAAAACACGCCCCAACAATACCCACCACCAGGCCCGAAGCCAAAACCGCAAACACAAATGGCATATTCATTTTGGCAAATATATAATAAGATATAAAGCCACCCAATACAAACATTTGCCCATGCGCAAAATTTAATATATTCATCAATGAAAATATCAAGGTCAACCCCAAGGCGATAAGCGCATATTGCGCCCCGCTTATTAACCCATTTATTATTATTTGTTCCATGATTTTTCTTTTGTTTTTATATGCATAAAAAAAGTCAATCATCATTGATTTTATTCAATGATGATTGACAATGTTTTTTATTAATTAGTCAGCAGCGCCGGTAAATAAGGTGTCAAATTTACCATTGTTATAGACTTTTGGAGTTAAAGGCACACCCAATTGGCGGTTTTGGCCGTAAGAGGTTTTACCGACAAATTTCAATTGAGCTTTAGAATCGCTTAAGAAAGGATTGGGAGCAGTAAAGCCTGCATCAACCGATTTCAAGAATTCATCAGCAGAGTTAATTGCCTTTGGGTTGGCTTTCATAACGGCCAAAATATATTCCAAAGCATACACTTTGGTGTTGGATTCGTCATTATATTCGCCATATTTTTTGGTATAATGGGCAACCCAATCCTTCATTTTTTGGGATTGAATTTCAGCACCGGCACCACCTTGGCATATAAAGCCATTGGCGGCATCGCCCGCGCCTTCTTTCAGGATACCGGCATCCAAAGCGGTACCAGCGGCCATTTGACCCTTAAAGCCCAATTCGCGGGCCGATTTAATAATCAATGGTGCAGTGGCTGGGGAAACGCCCGATAATACCAATAAGTCGGGCTTCTTTTTGACGATTGGGGTCAAAACCGAGGCAAAATCGCGGGTGTCGGGTGCGTAGGTGGCTTTATCTTCCACCACTTCCAAACCGGTTGCCTTGGCAATTTTAATACCATTATCGCGTTGATTTAATGGGTCAGCGGCATTGGCGGCGATGAAAGCAATGGTTTTCACGCCTTTGTTATCCTTTAACCATTTATATACGGCTGGCTCCCATTGATAAGAAGCAATCATGCCGAACACCGCGTTATTGGCGGGTTTGACATACAGGCTTTTATCAAAAGCGTAGGGGAAATAAACAATTTTGTTTTTTTCGGCAATGGGGCGCACGGCGATAGCTTGCGCATCGTCATTTGGGCCAACCACATAGCTGATTTTTTGTTGTGCCATTTTTTCAAAACCGGCAACCGCCAATTTGGGGTCGTAAGCATCGTCAAAAGAAACAATTTTAATATCATATTTTTTGCCACCGATTTCAAAACCGCCAGCCTTGTTGTAAATTTCGGCCGAAGTTTCCATGGAACGAACGTTTGAAGTCCCCCATGCGGCATTTTGACCCGATAATGTGCCGACAAAGCCAATGTTAATGGTTTCATTGGCCGCCTGTAATGCCACTGCGCTGGTTACTACCCCTAACGCGACTGACATTGTTTTTACAATTTTTTTCATTCATACCTCCGTTTTTGTTGATGATAAATTGCGAATTTTTCAAAATGGTTTGGGTAATTTACCCAACATTTAACAATATTTTATTGGTTTTTAAACCCCATGTCAACATTTATTAATGGCCAATTGATTTAAAATGTTAAATAATTATGGGAATGGGGTTTAATTCACTTTCTAAATGCGGAATGGCCAATTGGCCGGTGGTTATGGGCACATCATACAGCCGGCCGGGGGCGAATCGGGGGCGAAAATGGCGCATCCCCGGTATAATGGCGCGCACCACCGGTGCGCCAATATCGGGGCGTGTATGGTTATATGCCAATAATTCCATGCCCTTTTTGGCAATGGTTTTTTGTAATTGTTCAATATCTTGGTTTACAAATTCATGTTGAATAAAATGATAATCACTGGCAAGCTTGTAAGGGGTTTGCGGGGCAAAATAAGGTTGATTTTCTAAATTGGCCTGTTGGCACCATTGTAATAACATCTGGTCATTTAATTGATAAGTATCAGTTGTTATGCCAACATCGCGCACCATGGATAAAAATTGGTTGCATTCGCTGACCGCCCGTATGGCGGCAATAAGTGGGTTGGCATGACAACCGGCCCCAAAAATAATATCAGCCTGTGGTTTGTCGGTGCGCATGGAACAGGCGACAAACACCGGCACGCCCATATCGGCACTGACATCCAACAACCAAATATTACGCCTATATTGTTGGTAATATTGCGGGGCATGGTTTAACCATTTGTCGTTGAACGACAATAAATCCACCCCCTTGGCCGGCAGGCGGTTATACCACCAAATAGCCACCGCATCGCGTTCTATTATTTCATATATGCCCTGTAATAATGCGTCCTCCTTGGTGGTGCCGGCGGCCAACCCATTAGATTCGGCAAAGCCGCAATATCCATGTTTGGGCGGGCGGTGGTATGAAAAATATAATAATGAAGTGGGTATGTAGACCATTTCTTGGTGGGTCAGGCTATAAATTTGTGACCATTCCAATTGTTCGTCATTATATTTGGGGTGCACAAAATAATTCAGGCTTTTTAATGCGTTAATATGTTCGGCCATGGCATATTGATGTTCGGAAAATAAATACATATCATTGGGGTTAATGGCCCGCCCGGGCAATTGGCTTAATTGGGCCGAAATGGTGGGGGGCTTGTCGGTATAAACGGCCGAAGCCCGTTCCAAAGACTCCATTAATGCCGAGCATCGGGCTTCGTCATCACTTCGGCCCTTGCCACTGCTGGTAACACGGAACGATGTTTGCAATAAATATAATTCAGAATGGTTATTGGCCATATTTTGCCCGGCATTATAATGGTAAAACCAGCCGTTATTATCATTTGTATGGTGCATTTTGGTTACATGCTTGACCACACCGGTCCACGGGTTAATATGGCGGGCATATTTGGCAAAAGTTTCGGTTGGTGTTTCGTTGCGCATTCCACCACCGGTAAAATATTTGTTGGGTGTTTTTTCCAACATAAATGGTTTGTCATGCAAAATATGGGGGTCGCCACAAAAATGGCATTGGGGCCGTTTAATCACCGGGTTTAATAATCCATTGGGGTTTGTTGTATCAAATAACAGCATATTGTTATTAACCAACGAATCATTGCCCTTGACAATATAATTGGCAATGGCCAACAGCAAATTATTCAATAATATTTCATTATGAATGGGTTGAAAATTTTGCCCAATAAAGGTTGGTTTACTGCCCGGGCAATGGGCCACAAAATTATGAATTTGGTAATTGCTTTGCAGACGGCTAAGCAGGCAAAAAAAACAAAAATCTGGGTGGTTATGTTGGAAAACCGGCCCAAATATATTATGCGATGCATCAAGCCCGGCAAAAATAAAATCGCATTGTTGGCTATAACAAGTTTGGGCAAAAGCACATAAATCAGGTTGCAAATAATTATCGGCCAAAATAATGGCCAAGTTGGCATTAAGATGGTTATTGGTGATATTAACCCCAATACTTTTTAACCGGCTGGTTAAAAATTGGGCCGATTTTTTATGTTTTTTGCTGATATAATGAATATAAATAATATGGTTTTTTAAGGCATTTTCGGCATATAATGGGCTGGCCCCCATATTATTCCAAAACGCCACCATATTTTTTGGTAATTGGTGCTCGTTTGAAAATATCAACCCCAATTGTGCCAATTTAATTATGACCGCCTTTACCTGAACTGCGTTATATTGTGGTGACAACAGGTGGCATATTTCCTCGGTATTGCGTTGGCCATTTATTAAACCAACAACGGCACAACTTAAACCGCCATACAGGGCATGTTGTTGTTTAAAATCGTAAAAAAATACAGCTTCATTTCCTATGATTTTAATATTCAAGTGCCTAACAAAAACCGGCAGACGCACAATATATTGGTCGTATTCTGTGCGGCCGCCTGTTTTAAGATTTTGCATCAATTATTTAGAACCGGCCGATGCTGCTGTGGCGGCGGTGCTGGCCGAACTCCAAGTAGAAACAATCGTGCTTAATGTTCCGGCCGAGCTCATAGAGCCAGCGGTTGAGGCACTGCCCTTGGCGGCATTCATAGAAGATAAGCTTTCGTCATTAAGTTCCTGATTGGGGTTGCCCGGAATAACAAAATGAAATAATTTATCGGTATTTTCATGCACAGCCACTTCAATGCCATTTGGCAAATTAATGCCGGCATCGGCCAAAGCCTGTTTTGGGTTTGCCATGATGGTTGATTTTAATTTTGCATCAGAACTTACACGTTCGGCAATATTATTGATATCATTAGCACTTACATTATTTTTTTGCATAATTTTCTCCTTTTGTTAGGTTGTTATAAAGTTAATGGTAAATTCATAGCGGTTTTTTTATTCAATTTCAATAAAAAAATTTCATTATGGTAAAAAATTTATTTTTAAATATTTTTATTGACAATATTATACCAAATATTATATATAAAAATTATGCCATAATATTTGGCAAGTGATTACACACCAAACCACTCTAACTCAACAAAGGATAAAATATGTCAAGCAAGAAACCAAACAATACTGCATTAAATATGTCTTCCGAACAGGCTTTAAACATTGTTAATATTGCCAAAAAAATTCGCGATGATAAATCGTTATTGGAACAGGCCAAACAAAACCCACGCAGTGTTTTAAGCCAATTTGGCATGAACCTGCCTGAAAAAATGGCAGTTGAATTATATATTGATGACGATAAAACATTACACCTGATGATGCCGGCCGACCCAAATACCGAAATTGCTGACGAGGCATTGGGCCAATTAAATGCCGCCAAGGGTTGTGCCGGTACCGCCAGCACCATTGGAACAGCAGGTTCGGCATTTTGTTTATGCACCACCGCCAGTTCGTTTGGCACAGGTGGTTGCGGTGGCACCGCAGGTTCTTCCAGTTAATTATTAACGGCGCAAGAAAACTAATAAAACCAATCAGGCACACAATGCTTGGTTGGTTTTTTTACTTGGTAAAATTTATGTGATAATTTCAAACAGGGCAAGCAGGGCATCGGCCGCACCACCGCCCTTGTTCATTTGTTGGGGGTCGGCCCGTTCCACCGCCTGTGCCATATTTTCGGTGGTTAAAATGCCATTGGCAACCGGTTTATTGTTGTCCATGCCAAAATTCATAATACCCCGTGCCGATTCGCCAGCTACAATTTCAAAATGGTATGTTTCGCCACGTATAACACAACCCAATGCCAAAAACCCGTCATATTGTCCGCATAATAATTGCATGGCTATCGGTATTTCCAATGCGCCATCAACATATTTTATGTCATATTGCAATTGATGGGTTTTAAAAACCTCTTCGGCCCCCTGTAATAATTGCCTACAAATATCGTTATAAAAATTGGCAATAATAATCGCCACGCGTTTGTTGCCCATTGGGGTTTTATATTGTTTGGTTTTTTGTTCAATTTTCATTATTTGTCCTGTGGTTGTAATAAACGTTGGGCGTAACGGGCCATCATGTCAAATTCCATATTCACCGCACTGCCGGTTTGGTAATGGCGAATGATGGTATGGTCTAACGTATGGGGGATTATCATTACAGCCAATGTATTTGTCTGCACGCGGTTAATGGTTAATGAACAACCATCTATGGCGATGGATCCCTTTTGCGCCACCAGATGGCTATATTCGGGTGGAAAAGTAACCTCCATATCCCACGCTTCGCCCTTGGTAATTTGGCTAATTTTCCCCAAACCATCAACATGGCCCATAACCCAATGGCCGCCCAATTCATCGCCCACCCGTAAAGATGGCTCAATGTTCAGTTGGGTTTCAACCACCCATTTATCGCAATTGGTTAATTTCAACGTTTCCGGTGATGCCCAAATAGTGTAATTATCGCCCATAAATTGCGTAATGGTCAGGCAAACCCCATTATGCGCCACCGATGCCCCCAATTGCACCCGCCCGCGGGTTTTGGGGGCATGAATGGTAAATTGCTTGCCATTTTGCGTGGTTTTTATGGCCTTTACCACCCCAATTTCTTGAATCAAGCCGGTAAACATTATCAAACCATGTTCAGGCCAATATGAAACGCATCAAAATTGCGCCAACGGCGTTCCTTTTCGGGGTGTTTTAATGGCCAATTGGTTATAATGGGAATTTGTTGTTCCGAAATACCCCCGTGCGAACGCAATGGGGCATCCAATTTGCTTAAATCATGGTTGGTTTGCTTGGTGCCTATCACGCAATCGGTGCGTGAAACCACAATAATATCGCCAATGCGGTCCTTGTGCAATTCAAATTTGTCGGCCGCCTGTGCCTTGGTATAACAATGGGTGATGTAATTATTTTGCCCCAAATAATCCATGGCGGCGCGTTTATTGCCCCCTTCGTTAATATATATGCTGGCGTAGGAACCCAAGGCCCCGTGATGCACCACGTAGGGGTCGGTAATGGGCAAAATAACCCTAAACTTGCCGGCCCCAAATTTGGTATCCAAATAATCTTGCGCGTATAAAACATTGGGTTGGTGGGTTTTGGTGTCGTGTTTGGCCTGCATACCATGGTCGGCCGTTATAACAATGCGGGCCCCCAATTCGTGCAATTGGCTGACATATTTATCCATCATGGCATAAAATTCGTTGGCAATTTTGGTGCCCGGGGCTTCCTTGTGTTGAATATAATCGGTGGTGGATAAATACATTAAATCGGGGCGGTGTTTTTGCAATATTTTAACCCCGGCGGCAAATACAAATTGCGACAAATCTGCACTATAAACCGATGGCAGGGGCAGGCCGACAAATTCTAACAAATTATCAATCCCATTGGCTTCCTTGGTGGCTTTATCGGCCTTTTCCGATGAAAAGCAAATACCCTTCATTTCATGGCCCAACATGGTGCGCAATTTGTCCTTGGCGGTTACCACCGCACATTTTAACCCCATGGCTGATGCCTTGGCCATAATGGTGGGGGCCAATAAATATTTGGGGTCATTCATCATCACCTCGCTTTGGCTTTCCTTGTCAAAGAAAAAATTGCCACAAATGCCGTGTTTTTTGGGGGGCACACCGGTAATGATAGACATATTATTGGGGTTGGTAAAGCTGGGCACCACGCAATCGCCCAATAAAAACGAACCCTTGCCCTGCATTAAACCCTGTAAAAATGGGGCAACACCTGCACTAATGGCGGCATGAATATATTCCTGTTGGCAACCATCAACACAAATCACCACCAATGGGTGTTTGGGGAATTTGTAGCTACGGCCATTTAATTTTATTGTTTTTTGGGTCATGGTAATCCTTTGGTTATGGTTTGGTGAATGGTTTTTAATTGGTTGTATAATGGTTTTTCAGAACCATAATTGGCGTGGTTAATGGGCGGTGATTGTATATATTGGTCAAAATATTGCGGGGTAAAACCCAATTTTTTCATTACAAATTCCTTGTCCTGTGCCTCCTGTTCGCGGTTGGGGTAGGGGGGGGTGGCCAAATATTCCAATGCCTGCGTGCGGGTCATTTGCCCACTGACAATTAAGGTTGACAAATGCACCAATCGTTTATCCACACCAAATTTATGGGGCAAAATATATCCTTGGTAAAAACGGGTAAAAACCGATTCGTAATGTTTATATGGGTATGGTTTATAATTCACCGATTCCTGTAATATATCCAACGCCTGTTGTTTATTATAATCGCAATAATTCAAAAAATGCACCCATTTTATTTTGCGTATATATTCATAATATACAAATTGCCAAACCCCCATAATCGGGTGGGTTTTTATGGGCATAGTGCCAAATTTTTTTTGAATATTTTTTATATTTTTTTTATCCAATTTGAACCAATTCCAATCGGGGGGCAGGCTCATGCCCTCGGTGGCGGTGTTGGTGCCGGCCAATATATATTTTACGCCAAATTTATTGGCCATTTTGTAATTTAACGCCATCATGGCATTATCCATCAATAATTCAATATCCACCACGTGGGCGTTAAAAAAACTGCGTTGCATGTCGCGGTTTTCGGGCCAATCAATTACATGTGTATATAAATCAACCCCCAAACCATTAATTAAATTGGCAATATTGGCCACCGCCAGTTCCGAATTCCACCCATTATCAAGGTGCACCGCCAATGGGCGAAGCCCCAATTGTTTGGCCATATACAGGGTATATGACGAATCAACCCCACCACTTACGCCAACAATGCAATCATATTGCTTGCCCCGCCCGTCGTGCTTTATGCGTTCAACAAAGCCGTTTAATTGGGCTGGAGTGTTTTTTTGGGTAAATTGGGTATATTTTTGCGCAAATTCCAAACAATAATTGCACCGCCCGTTTGTGTCAAATTTTATATTCTGGGCAGTTTCGTTCATTACGCAAAAGGAACATTGTTTCATTATGTTTATTGAGTAGTATATTATTTGAATAAAATCAAATTATTTTTATAATTTGTTGAGCGAATTTCAAAATTAATTTTTTTTAAGCAGTAGAGAGCGAAAATGTGCGAAAAAGCTGATAATACTTGAAGTGTTTGAGCATTTTGAGCGCATTTTCAACCGATTAATGCAACAAAAAATAATTTTGAAATCGTCTCTGCTTTGACAACATTAATATTCGCACATAATGGTTAAGAATATTTAAAATTGTAATTGGTGCCCGCATAATGCACAGCATTTAATTTTGACCCCAAATTATAATGTAATTATGTTGAAAGGTTAAAGGTTCCTCTGGGATTATAGTGCATTTATGCGGAATTATTTTCATTATTTCATCAGCTGAATATCGTTCAACTGAAGTATAACATGCCCCATCATGGCCGGAATTCATTGTTAAATAACCCCGCCGTGCATTTTTTAATATTTTATGTATATACGAATATTGAATTTCCTGGGTAAATTCAGAGAATGCATAATTGCTAATTACCAGATCAAATTGATTATTTAATGGTAAATTATTTATTACACATAATTGATATGCATTATTAAAAACAAAATGTTCAAGATAATTTTTAACCAAATTATTAACATCATGCAAATCAAACAAATTATAATTATGAAAATTTGTTAATCTGTCCAAAACAAGACATTGCCCGCCATAACCAACACCTATTTCGGCAATATTAAACGAATCTAAATTGCCAAAATATTTCAAAATATCACTTGCCACCTTTCCATATCTTAAAGTTGTTGGGCTAAATTTGCCCACAGGTTGGTAATCAACCATGATGGGGTTGCCAATTGAATCATTTACCTTAATTTTATTTATAATATGTGGGTTATCGCGGTGAATAATTTTTAAATAATCCATGCCCTGTTGCGGGCTTGCATGTTCAAGCACCAGCCTGTAATGGGGATTATTTTTAAAATTATCAAATAATGAATTGTCTAAAACGGCCATTTTAATAAATTCAACATAATTTTTATATATTTCTTGCATGATTGCTCCTCAAATATATATGCAATGATATCTTTATAATTATTCGCTATTTATGTCAAATGAATAGTATGAAATTATAATTTATATTTGACAAAAAATTTTTGCTTTGTTAAATGCTTTATTTAGTAATGAACAAGGAACAAGGAATATAAATGCCAGAGGTAATAATTACCGGTGCCGAAGGAAAATTGGAGGGACGATACACCCCCGGGCGCGATGAAAAGGCCCCGGTTGCATTGATTTTGCACCCCAGCCCGCTGGACGGGGGCACCATGAATAACAAGGTGGTGTATAATTTGTTTCATATTTTTGCATCGCGTGGCTTTGCCACTTTGCGGTTTAATTTTCGCGGGGTGGGTAAGTCGGACGGGTTTTTTAACCCCAAGTCAGAGGGGGCATTAACCGATGCCGCCACCGCCATTGATTGGTTGCAAAAACAAAATCATTCGGGTAAAAAATGTTGGATAGCCGGTTTTTCGTTCGGCACATATGTGGGTATGCAATTATTAATGCGCCGCCCCGAACTGCATCGCTTTGTTTCGGTGGCACCGCCCTGTAATATGTGGGATTTCAATTTTTTATCGCCCTGTCCGGCTTCAGGCCTGATTGTTCATGCTGAACATGACCAAATTATTAATGGCGAGGCCCAACGAAGATTTGTTGAAAAATTGAAAAACCAAAAAAATATAGAGGTTGAGTATCAAATAATAAAACAGGCAAATCACTTTTTTTCAAACCATATGGCTGATTTACAACAGGTGGTGGGCAAATATATTGACGATCAGATGGAAATTATCAATAAGGAGGTAGAAGAAGCCCCATTGGTAGAGGAAGAAAATGATTTGGAATATTATGCCAAAATTGCCAATGAGGAAACAAATGACGAGGATGACGATTAATGGTTAAAATTTGCCAAGATAATCAAGTAAAGGGAAAAACAATCATTATTAGGGCCGATTGCAATGTGCCATTGGACAAAAAAACCGGCATGGTCAGCGATGCCACGCGATTGGAACGATTCGCCCCCACCATAAAAAAATACACTTCATTGGGGGCCAAATTGGTTATTTTGTCGCATTTTGGCCGGCCCGATGGGCAAAAAAAACCGTCCATGTCTTTACGCCCCGTTTGCCAAAAATTGGCCGAAATTTTGGGTGAACCCATTGAGTTTATAGACGATTGCATAGGGCAGGGGGCCGAACAGGCAGTTAAAAACTTACCCTTTGGCCGGGCTATTATGGCCGAAAATGTGCGTTTTTATGCCGAAGAAGAAAAAAATGACAGCGGATTTGCGCAAAAATTAAGCAAATTGGGTGATTTATTTATGAATGATGCGTTTAGTTGTTCGCACCGCGCACATGCTTCGGTTGTGGGTATTGCCAATTATTTGCCGGCCGTGGCCGGGCCGTCTTTATTGGCCGAGGTCAGCGCATTGGAACAGGCCCTTGAAAAACCCAAACGGCCATCAGTGGCTGTGGTTGGCGGGGCCAAGATTTCCAGCAAAATTGCCGTTTTGAAATTTTTGGTTAAAAAATTGGACTATATTATTATTGGTGGGGGCATGGCCAATACATTTTATCTGGCACAGGGTTATGGGGTTGGTAAATCATTGGCTGAACCCGACAGCGTGCCATTGGCCCGTGAGATAATGCAATTGGCCGGGGAATCTCAATGCCAAATATACCTGCCAAGCGATGGGGTGGTGGCCAATGAATTTGCCGCCAATGCCCCGCATAAAACCATAGATATTGGCGGTAATATAGACGGCATGATATTGGATGCCGGCCCCAAAGCGATTAAGGAAATGTTAGATATAATAAATAAATGCCAAACCATATTATGGAATGGCCCGCTGGGGGCATTTGAAATGCAACCATTTGATAATGCCACCAATATGGTGGCCCGCCACGTAGCATCACGCACCAAAAATGGGCAGTTAATTTCCATTGCCGGTGGGGGCGACACCGTTTCGGCCCTTAATAATTCAGGTGTGGGCGATGATTTTACCTATATTTCCACCGCTGGTGGGGCATTTTTAGAATGGTTAGAGGGAATTGACCTGCCGGGAATAAAGATATTGCAATAATAGCGGTTAATTGATATTTATAGATTCTATTCAAGGTATTACAATGAAAACACAATCACATAAAATTGAATCTTTACGGGGCACGGCCATTGTGGCCGGCGATAAATCCATTTCGCATCGTTCGTTAATGTTTGGGGCCATTGCCCGTGGCACCACCCATATTACCGACATGCTGGAATCTGAGGATACGATTGCCACCAAGGAAGCATTAATAGCGTGCGGGGCCCATATTACCAAGCGCGATGATGGGGTTTGGGTGGTGGAATCACAGGGACTGCAGGCATTGGGCGAACCGGCACAAGTTCTGGATATGGGCAATTCGGGCACCTCCACCCGCCTGTTGGCCGGTTTATTAAGCGGACTATATGCCCCCATTTTTATGACCGGTGATGCATCATTGCGTAAACGGCCGATGGGGCGGGTGATTGACCCGCTTAGCCAAATGGGGGTGGAGTTTTTTAGCCGTTCCAACAAACGTTTACCAATGGGTTTTATGGGTAAAAACCCCCTTCAACCAATTGAATATAGTATGAAAGTGGCATCGGCACAGGTGAAGTCAGCCATTTTATTGGCCGGTTTAAGTGCCAAGGGCAAAACCAGTGTGATAGAGCATGAAATAACCCGCGACCATACTGAACGCATGTTGGCCCATTTTGGGTGCGAACCCGAAATAATTGTGCAGGGCAAACAACGCACCATCAGCGTTACCCACGAAATGCGCTTAACCGCGCGCGATATCAAGGTGCCGGCTGATATTTCTTCGGCCGCCTTTCCCATGGTGGCGGGTTTAATAACCCGTGATTCGTATATTACCATGCCCAATGTGGGTATTAACACAACGCGTGATGGAATATTGGAATCTTTGTTGGAAATGGGGGCAAATATACAGGTTAACCGCGAAAATAATCTGGGCGAACCCACGGCCCAATTGGTGGTAAAATCGTCCGAATTGCGGGCGGTGCATATACCGGCCGAAAGGGCCCCGAAAATGATAGATGAATACCCGATTATGGCGGTGGCCGCCGCATTTGCCCGTGGCACCAGCCGCTTTGATGGTATTGGCGAATTGCGGGTCAAGGAAAGCGATAGATTATTGGCGGTGGTGAATGGGTTGACTACGGCCGGGGTTACCACCCGTTATGGCGATGATTGGTTGGAAATAGACGGCATGAATGGCAAGGTCAAGGGTGGGGGATATGTGGAAACGCACCTTGACCACCGAATTGCCATGTCGTTTTTAATTATGGGCATGGCCAGCCAAAACCCAATGGCCATTGACGATAACGAACCAATAAATTCATCATTCCCGAATTTTTTGGGTATGATGAAGGATTTGGGGGCGGATATTCAATTTTTATGACCGATAATATAACGCAAAAAACGCAAATGTCCCTGCCGGACATGATGCGCCATATTCAGCATTTATACCACCAAAAACAAATGGATAAAGTGTTTGAATATTGCGATATGGTGATAGAAGCCAAAAATAATTACCCCGAAGTATATTATGTCAAGGGCACCGCTTATTTGTCGTTAAGCCGTTTTGACGAAGCGATAGACAATTTAACCCATTGTTTGGCTTTAAAACCCCAATATCCACGGGCGATGGAGGGTCTGGTGTCGGCATATCGTTCCACCAACCAATTTGACAAGGCCATGGAAATTGGGCAACAATTGATTGCCATTGAACCAATGAATGGCCTGCATTATTTTCAAATGGGGGCATTATTACGGCGCAATGGCCAATATGAGCAGGCCGCCACCATGCAAAGGCGAGCGATATATTTGGATAATGAAAATTATTCGTATCATGCGGCTTTGGCCATGGCATTAAAGGATATGCGCCAATATGATGAGGCATTACAATATGCCCAAAATGCCATTTTAATAAAACCCGACCATACCGAAAATTTGGGCCTGTTGGCCACCCTGTTTATGGAAACCGGCAAGCCCGAACAGGCATACCAAATTTACAGCGCCATGTTGCAACGCGACCCGCAAAATGATTCGGCCCGCATAAACCGCGTGATAATGATGTTTGCCGCCGGTAAGTTTAAACAAGGGTGGGATTTATTCCATGAACGTTGGTTATCTGACCGCTTAAAACCCTATTATAAACCATTGGAATACCCTGAATGGCGCGGGGAATCGCTTTCGGGCAAGACATTGCGCATTTATGACGAACAGGGGGTGGGTGATGGGTTAATGTTGGCCAGCATTATACCTTATTTATTAGAAATGGGGGCACAGGTGGAATATGGGTGCAAGGCCAAAACCCGCGATTTATTAACCCGTTCCCTGCCTGATTGTGTATTAAACCCCGAAAATTTTTGCCAAACCCCCGATTACGCCTGTTATATTGGCGATTTGCCCCGCAATGTGCGCCTGTTTGACAGCAATGATGGGCTGGAATCGTTGGACCCTTATTTGATTCCTGATATCTCCTTGGCCATTCAATATCGGGACGATTTGGCCAAAATGTTCCCCGGTAAAATTATGGTGGGTTTTTCATTTTATTCAAAATACAAGGATTTCACCCAAGGTTCAACCAAATTGATGGATTGGTTGCCCCTGTGGAAGGATATGAACCAAGTTGTTTTGATAAATTTGCAATATGACGACCATTCAGCCGAAATTGAGGAATTTACCGCCCAAACCGGTATTAAAATTCATAATTTCCCGCATGTTAATAATTATTCACAAATTGATAATTTGGCATCGTTGGTCTATGCCTTGGACTTTGTGGTTACGGCCGAAAACACCAATGGCCATATTGCCGGTGGTTTGGGCCGGCCGTGCTTTTTGTTATTGGCCCAACGTTGTTCGTGGCGGTGGGGGTGGCATAAACAACAAAAATGGTATGGCGAACACCAATTTTTTCGCCAAACCATACAGGATTCGTGGTTGGAACCAATGCAAGAAGCCCGTAAAGCCATAGAAGAGCATATAATGCAATTGGTTGAATACCGCACCAACCCCAATGAAAGCCTGAATAAATGTGATGCCTTATTGCAAAAACAAGAAAAAAAGGAGGCATTAGAGGTGGGGCGCAAATTATTTATGTTTTTCCCCACCATGGTCGATGCCGAATTTTATTATTCTTCGGCCCAACAATTGAATGATTTAACCCGCGATGCCCTGCGCCATTTTAGCATTTTGCACCAACGCATTGAATATGACCCGGTTTTATTTGGCCGTATGTCGTTGTGCCATATTGAACGATACGAAAAACAAAAGGCGATAGAAAAATGCGAGCAAATAATAAAACGCGAAACCGATACCAATAAATATGCCTGGTTGTTTAATAATTTGTCAATGCAATATATGGAATTGGGGTATTTGGACAAGGCCGAGGATATATTGGCCCGCGCCACCCAACATGAACCCGATAATTTTAATTATATTTATAACCGATCCAATTTGCGGGTGATTCAAAGGCGGTTTCGCGATGCGTGGAATGATTATGAAAAACGCATACATACCGAAAAATTTCAATTATTTTACCGCCCATATAAAATACCCGAATGGAAGGGCGAGGATTTAACCGGCAAAAAAATATTAATTCAAAGCGAACAAGGGGTGGGCGAACAGGTGATGTTTGGCCAATTAATACCAATGTTGGATTTATCACGCGCGCAAAAGGTGGCGGTTACATGCAAATTTAAGTTGGAACCCATTTTTAAGCGGTCATTACAATATGAAATATTAAAACATGGACAGGGCAACGAACATATATATGCCGACCATTTCAAATATGATTATTATTTGTTAATGGGTTCCATACCCAAAATGTTAGATTTATTCACCACCCGCACCCCGCCCGAAACCCCATTTTTGGTGCCCGACACCGCCCGCGTGGACGATATTGCCCAAAAAATGAAGCATCTGGCCAGCGGCAAAAAAATAATTGGCATATCATGGTATAAACGCATTAACCGCCATAACAGCTTTGGCATTGAAAATTTTTTGCCATTGGCCAAACGCAACGATGTTATTTTGGCCGATTTACAATATGAATCCACCCCCGATGAATGCGACCGGTTAAGCCAATTATCGGGCAACCCGGTGATACGCCTAAGCGAGGTTGATTCGTATAATGATATTGATGGTTTGGTGGCCATGATAAAAAATTGCCATGAGGTGGTTTCAATACAAAACACCACCGTGCATCTGGCCGGTGGGTGCGGGGTAAAAACCCATGTTTTATTACCCAAAACATTGGATTGGCGTTGGTCCAAGGGGTATGATTACGGCATTTGGTACCCCAAATTTGTAAAATTATATTACCAAACCCAACCCAACAACTGGCAACATTTAATTGAACAGGTTAATGGGTTGATTTGAATTTTAAATGAATGTAATAGTAATTTATTGACAGATATTTAAAATGCGATTATATTTAGGGTTGTAATTGAAATAAGCAAACAAATTTAAACTTTTCTATAAATATTGGTTACTTATCCACAAAAATTTAAATAAAATTATTATAAATTAATGACAAATATAATTTGCTGAAGTATAATAGGCTTAGGAGTAATGTCATGACCGATGTTTTTATTAGCTATATAACAGAAGAAAAGAAAATTGCTGAGGCATTGAAAAATCACTTGGAGCTAACTCTGCATCTTAACGCTTTTGTTAGCAGTGCGGATATATATGCGGGTGATGATTGGTTGAATACTATCCAAAATAACCTTGAAACTGCTAAAATTACTTTGCTTTTGCTTTCCCCAAAATCAATATCAAGACCATGGATATGGTTAGAGGGTGGCTTCACTATTTTCAAGGGGAAAAAATTAATTCCCGTTTTATATGGTGGTCTGCAAAAAAATTCTTTGGATATTCCCAGACCCTTTGGCGATAAACAAGCAAAATTTTTATCAGACTTAAATGAATATAACGAAATTCTTGGGGTAATTGCTAAAGAGTTTGACAAAAATAATTTTCGTAAAGATAATCAAGGATTCATTAATGAAATTAATTCCATTATTAAAAATCTTAATTATTCAAACCCAAAAAAAGAAGCAGTAATTACCAATATTAATAAACCGATTTCTGATATGTTAATGAAATCACTAAATAATGATAAAAAAGACTTTAATGAGTATATAAATGTATTAGAAATTATTTCACAGCATGATTTAATAGATGAAAGTAATTTAAGAGACATAACTGCATTTTCCAAGAATCGATTTCAATTAATTATATCTGGGCTTATTGAATATAATTTGATTGATGATTATATTAATGAAATTGATGATAATGTTACTATTTCGATTAAAGGCCTAAAATTATTGAAGGAACAGAATAAATTAGATTAAGTTATATAATTTTTTGTTTATAATTACAAATGCGAATGCAACCCAATTACTTGCAACAATGTATTGAACAGGTTAATGGGTTGATTTGAAATGTCTTGATAGGAAAATCAAATTGTTAAATAATATATTCAAAACCCCAATTTATCATTCAAAATATAACAGCACGAATATTATGTTTATAAAAATGTTCCAAATTGGTAAAAACTTCATCGGCAATGGTTAAATAATCATAATCGGGTTTGGCAATATATTGGTGGGAAACAAGGAACCAAAATGCCTCGCGCAGATATGCCAAATAACGCATAATGGTAAAATTTTGCATGGTTTGGCCGGTTACATGCCCGTTAAAGTAGCTGTTTAATAAAATATCATTGTCATTATTGTCAAATTCGCCAAAAACCGACAGGCCGGCCATATCAAAAAAAGCCGTGCCCATGCCGGCATATTCCCAATCAATCACCCATATTCGGTTATGGGCCTGTATAAAATTGGTCATCAGGCAGTCGTGGTGGCCGAATATATTATAGGGTGCATTGTAAATTTGGTTACATTTTTGGCCAATTTGGTAAAATTTTTGCCAATCAAATTGTTTGGCATATTCAAATTGGTTAAAATAATCTTTATAACGGGTAATTTCGTCCATGGCATTAAATATGCGGGTTTGGGCCGGGGCCATTGGGGCCAATTGATGGTGTATTTTGTGCAAAATTTGCGCAATTTGCGTTATATTATGGGCATTTTTGTTGATATATTCGGCATTTTCAATATAATCGTAAATAAAAATATAACCTTCATGCAATGGTTGAAATTGGCGCAATAGCGGGGCAATGCCCTGCCGGCCGGCCAATTCACTGCATAATGCCTCGTTTTGCCTTAATACGCCCAAAACCGGAAAATCCGGGGCATAACGTACTAAGTAATGGTGGTTATTATTCTGAAATTCAAAATTGGTGGTGGAAAAACCGGTTTTTATCCGTCGCCATTGGCCGGCCCCGTAAATTTTATGGGTAAATTCCTCAATAAATAATGAATCACCGGCCATTTTTATTAAATATTAGGTCTGGGTGGAATCGAGGGCCGATTGTAATATCAGGGCGGCCGACACTTTATCCTTGGCCAATGCCTGTTTTTGGCGCGACATATCAGCCATGGTAACCATGGCATAACGGGCCGATTCGGTGGTGAAACGTTCGTCATGCAATAAAATGGGCAGGGTAATGCCCGCCTTGGCAAAATTGCGGGCCAATTGGTGGGCCCCCTGTGCCAATGGGCCCACATCGCCATTTAATAATAATGGGTTGCCAATTACCAAGCCCACCACCTGTTCGCGCATTATCATTTGGTTAATTTGGTATAGGTTTTTGGTAAATGAATCAGTTAATAATCCGTAAGGATTGGCGATTTTCCGGCTTAAATCGCTAATGGCAACGCCAATGCGTTTGGTGCCATAATCAAAGCCCAACAAACGGCCAACTTTGGGCAGTTCTTGGTTAAATTCGCTAATATCGGTGGTTATTTTTTTGAATAATTCATGGCTCATAGTTTTTTATTAGAATTATAAACAGCATTAGTCAATAAGAATGAATTTATTAAAAGTGGTAAATAAATAAATTTTTAAGAATATATTTCAATATGGCAGAATCTGGATTATAAATATGATATAAGAAGAATAAACCAAATAAAGCAGGAGTTTAAAATGAAAAAATCATTATACATATTAACCATGAATGTTATTGGGGTGGTTATGGCATTTGGCCCATTAATGGCCCGTGACAATTTATTTATTGCTGGTTCGTCCACTGTGTTTCCGTTTGTTTCCATATCGGCCGAGGAATTTACCAACAAGGCTAAGGCTAAATCACCGGTGATAGAATCCCTGGGCACCGGTGGCGGTTTCAAATTATTTTGCGAAGGGGGTGATGATAAATACCCCGATATAGCCATGGCTTCACGCCCCATAAAGGCATCAGAAACCGAATTATGCGCCAAAAAGGGGGTCAATAATATAGTGGAAATTCCATTTGGTTTGGACGGCATTGTCTTGGTTAATAATAAAAAACAACCAAAATTGCAATTAACATCTGATGAATTATACCGCGCCTTGGCCGCATTTGTGCCGGGGGCCGATGGCAAACCCATAAAAAACCCCAATAAAAAATGGTCAGACATTAACAAAAAACTGCCCAATAACCCCATTTCCATCTATGGCCCGCCCAGCAGTTCGGGCACGCGTGATGCCTTGATTGAATTGGCAATAACCCATTTGGCCCAAAAATATTTTGAAAAATTACAATTGGACAAAAAGGATTACACCACATACAGCACAATGATTCGTGACGATGGCGCATTTATTGATGCCGGTGAAAATGACAGCCTGATTGTCAATAAAGTGGAAACCCAACCCAATAGTTTTGGCATCGTCGGGTATAATTTTTTATATTTGAACGAAAATAAAATTAACGGGGCGCATATTGACGGGTTTGAACCAACCATTGAATCGGTGCAGGAAGGCAAATACCCATTGGCCCGTAAATTATATTTATATGCTAAGGGTGATAATGTCAAAAAGGACAAAATATTAAAGCAATTTTTACAGGATTTCACCAGCGAAAAAAATATAGGCGAGGATGGAAAATTGGCTGAAAAGGGCTTAATTGCCAATGACAAAGCCAGCCGTGATAAAGTGCGTAATTTGTTGAAATAAATATTAAACTGCTTTCAATGAATTTTTGCGAAGTGATGGTATACTGGTATTACCAAATACGTTTATAAATTATTCAAGCTTTCAATGGGAAGTTTTGGCAGAATATGTTTTTGTATTAAAGCATTAATGTTAACAAGTAATTTGCGAATGATAGCGGTAAGGGCAAGTTTCGTAGGTTTGCCCTATTGAATTACTTCGTTGTATTTTTTTGTAACTTGGGGTTGAACCTGCTGGCTGCCGGCGATTAGACTTATCCATTTTGATGATTATCATTCTTTGACCCAACTCTTAATAGGGGGGGCAGTATTACCCTATCCATTCCTCTTTATTATCCTCCTCATACCATATATCTTTAAAACTAGCCCCCTCGGCAAAGGTGCCAATGGGCGCGTGAAATGACTGGTTTTTGTTAAATGGAGGGTCTAAATATATCAAATCAACCGACTGCGAATCCATACCGCGCAATATTTCAATATTATCGCGGCAAAAAATGGTGCGGTTGGTGATACTGGTCTGCATGTATTTACCTTAAAATTTTATATTCGCGCAATTTGCCCATCAAATAGGTCATATCACCATCGCCCTTGATGGAATTGCATGAACCACATAATAATTGCAAATTTTCCTCGTTATCCTGCCCGCCCTTTTTTTTGGGTAAAATATGGTCTATGGTTAAGTTGCGAAATGGGAATAACACAGCACAGGCCTTGCATTGCCCGCGTTGCCGGCCATATAAAACATGTTTTATTTCGGTTTTTTTGGCCGGTGATTTTATCAAATCGGTGCGCTGGGGTATATCCTCGCGAAATACCAATGAATCCAATCGCTTAAATAAATCTGACTCATCGGCAATTTCTGAACTTAACCGAATTTTCACCAAATCAAAGGCCTTGGGCGAAATATCTATCCCCACCCATTGCCGTTTAAGCCGTTCAGCGGCAATGCAAGTGGTGGCACAACCACAAAACGGGTCAAGTATGGTATCGCCCTCCTTGGAGCTGGCCTGTATAATCCGTTCCAATAATAGTATGGGTTTTTGGGTGGGGTAACCCAATCTTTCCTTGGCCGAATTGTTAATTTTATCAATTTGCCATATATCATCAATGGCCACACCAGTGCGCAAAACATCATCAATATATCTTTTAATTCGCTTTCCATTGCCACCATCGGAATAGACAAATTCTTTTCCGTCATCGTCTATATGCAATTTTTGCCGTCTTAATTTGATATAATCCTCCTTTGATTCAATTTTTTTAAAGCTGGATGCAAAATATTGCCGTGGTGATTTACCATAAAAATAAATAATATCATGGCGGTTTTCATAATTATATTTTAATTTTTTGTTCCAACCTGAATAATGCCATATAATCTCGTTGCGAAATTGTTCGGCACCAAAAATTATATCCATCAATAATTTTAAATAATGCGACATGGTATTATCGCAATGCAAATAAATACTGCCCGAATCTTTTAATATCCGTTTTAATTCTAACAGGCGAATGGCCATATATACCAAATAATATTTGTTAGATTTATTACCAATTTTTTCAACCCCCTCCAAAAAATCGTGCAATATTGGGTAATCATCGGCAATTAACCCTATCCATTCCTCTTTATTATCCTCCTCATACCATATATCTTTAAAACTAGCCCCCTCGGCAAAAGTGCCAATGGGTGCGTGAAATGACTGGTTTTTGTTAAATGGAGGGTCTAAATATATCAAATCAACCGACTGCGAATCCATACCGCGTAATATTTCAATATTATCGCGGCAAAAAATGGTGCGGTTGGTGATACTGGTCTGCATGTATTTACCTTAAAATTTTATATTCGCGTAATTTGCCCATCAAATAGGCCATATCGCCATCACCCTTAATGGAATTGCACGAACCACATAATAATTGCAAATTTTCCTCGTTATCCTGCCCGCCCTTTTTTTTAGGCAAAATATGGTCTATGGTTAAGTTGCGAAATGGGAATAACACAGCGCAGGCCTTGCATTGCCCGCGTTGCCGGCCATATAAAACATGTTTTATTTCGGTTTTTTTGGCCGGTGATTTTATCAAATCGGTGCGCTGGGGTATATCCTCGCGAAATACCAAATTATTGAGCCGTTTAAACATATCGCCCTCATCGGCAACCTCCTTGGTTAGGCGAATTTTTACCAAATCAAAGGCCTTGGGTGATACATCTATACCTATCCAATTGCGCCCCAATTTTTCAGCGGCAATACAAGTGGTGGCACAACCGCAAAACGGGTCAAGTATGGTATCGCCCTCCTTGGAACTGGCCTGTATAATCCGTTCCAACAATATTATCGGTTTTTGCGTGGGGTAGCCCATGCGTTCCTTGGCCTGCGAATTAATTGGGCTAATAAACCACCAATCCTCGGGTATTTTTCCCAATTCGTTCGGGCTATATGTTTTATCATTATGGCTTCCCCACGATTTGGACGATTTTCGTTTATTTATATCCAAATTATAGGGGACGCGCACTTGGTCGGCATAAAATGAGAATTTATAAGATTTAGAATAACGATAAATTATATCATGTTTGGGGGCAAAATCGCGCTTTGGTCGCCCACCACCGGTATAACACCATACTATTTCATTACGGAACTGGTCATCACCAAATATGCAATCCATCAATAATTTTAAATAATGTGACATGGTATTATCGCAATGCAAATAAATACTGCCCGAATCTTTTAATATCCGCTTTAATTCTAACAGACGAATCGCCATATATACCAAATAATATTTATTAGATTTATCACCAATTTTTTCAATCCCCTCCAAAAAATCGTGCAATATTGGGTAATCATCGGCAATTAACCCTATCCATTCATCTTTATTATCCTCCTCATACCATACATCTTTAAAGCTGGCCCCCTCCGACTCTGAACCAATTGGTGCATGAAAATGGCGGTTTTTGTTAAATGGAGGGTCTAAATATATCAAATCAACCGACTGCGAATCCATACCGCGCAATATTTCAATATTATCGCGGCAAAAAATGGTGCGGTTGGTGATACTGGTCTGCATAATATGATATTGTAATGCGATTCATGTTTATTGCAATATTTTTTCACAAACCAGATTCAAGCCTATAAATCAAGGCCAGCGGTTTTGGCCGATTGCAAAAAATCATTGACGGCATATAAGGATAAATCCAATGGGGTGGTGCCGCGTTTGGCCAATTTGTCGATCATATCAAATGGCATGGTAATAATTTTACAACCGCATCGTTCGGCCTCTATTGCGCTAAAAACTTGGCGGGTGCTGGCCCATAATAATGACATATTGGGGTGGTTTTGCATTAATGCATGGCATTGTTGCACCAATGGTATAGGGTCAATTAATACATCGGCCAGCCGACCGGCAAAAACCGAGAGAATCATTGGGGTAGTATTATTGCAAAATGGTAATAAATTGGCAATTTGTGCCGGTTCAAAAATGGCGGTAATATTCAATTTTACCCCGTCATTTTGTAATGCCTGCACCACCCGCCCCATGGTTTGGTTTTGGCTGTTGATAATTGGCACCTTAACAAAAACATTATCGCCCCAACCGGCAATAATCCGCCCTTGGCGAATCATTGTATCCTCATCATCGCCCAAAACTTCAAATGAAATGGGTTTGCCCTTGGTATATTTGACAATATTTTGCGCAAAATTGGCGTAATTTTTGACCCCCGATGCCTTCATTAGGCTGGGGTTGGTGGTAAAACCAGCAACCAGCGGGTTATCGGCATGTTTGATGATAAGTTCGGGGGTGGCCCCATCGGCATAAATGGCAATATTGCATTGTTCGTGCATTATTATTAAGCCGGTTGCTTGGCGGCCTCGGCCTTTAATGCCTCGGCCTTGGCGGCACCGGCCGATGTCAGCAACATATTCATTTGCTTGCCGTCCAATTGCGATGAGCCGTCAATTTTGGCAATGGCTTTAAAATCCTCGCGAATTTTATCCATCAATTGCACGCCAATTTCAGCATGGGCCATTTCACGCCCGCGAAAACGAATGGTAATTTTAACCTTGTCGCCCTCGTCCAAAAATTGCTTTATGGCCCGCGCCTTAATTTCGTAATCATGCTTGTCAATACCGGGGCGGAGCTTAATTTCCTTAGTTTCGGTAATTTTTTGGTTCTTTTTGGCTTCGCTTTTCTTTTTGGCCTCGGCATATTTGAATTTGCCGTAATCAAGAATTTTGCAAACCGGTATGCCCGCACCCTGCCCGCCAACTTCCATTAAATCCAGATTTACCTGATTCGCCCGGTCTATCGCCACCCGAAGTGGAACTATCCCCTGATTTTGTCCATTATGGTCAATTAACCGCACTTCGCGTGCCACTATTTGATCATTTATCCGCACACCATCTGCATTGGCCTGTTGTTGATTGTTTCTTGTCTGCCCGCTATTGCTGGGGCGTTGAAAATTATTATTTGGAAAATATGGTTTTTTTATGTGTCAAGCCCTCCTTAAAAGCATGTCGTGATAAAAATTATTTGATTTGTTGCAAATTATATACCATTTCTAACGCCTTGTCAACCGCCATAACATTGTTATTTGGGCTGCCCAGTTGGCGCACGGCAATGGTGTTATTTTCGGCCTCCTGCGCGCCCACCACAAATAAAATGGGTATCAAATTAACCGAATGGTCGCGCACCTTGTAATTTATTTTTTCGTTGCGCAGGTCTAACTCGGCCCGTATATTATGGTCAAGGCAGGTTTGGTATAATTGCTTGGCATAATCATCGGCCGATGATGTAATGGTGGTAATCACCACCTGCACCGGGCTTAACCATAATGGCAGGCGGCCGGTATGATGTTCCAAAATAATGCCAATAAAACGTTCAAACGAACCCAAAATGGCGCGGTGTAACATAACGGGGCGTTTTTTCTGGCCATCGGGGGCAACATAACTGGCACCCAAACGTTCGGGCAGGACAAAATCAACCTGAAACGTGCCACATTGCCAATCACGGCCAATCGCATCACGCAATACATATTCCAATTTGGGCCCGTAAAACGCCCCCTCGCCGGGGAAAATGGTAAATTCCATGCCCGATTGGGTAATGGCATCGGCCAAAGTGCGTTCGGCCAATTCCCATATTTCTAAACTGCCGGCATATTTTTCGGGGCGGGTTGATAATTTCACCCGCACATCGGTAAATCCAAAATCCTTATATACCGATAATAATAATGCGTTAAATTCTTGGCATTCGCTGACTATTTGTTCCTCGGTGCAAAAAATATGTGCGTCATCTTGTGTGAATGCGCGCACCCGCATAATACCATGCAGGGCCCCCGATGGTTCATAACGGTGGCAGGCCCCAAATTCGGCCATACGCAGGGGCAGGTCACGATACGAACGCAGACCATGGTTAAAAATTTGCACGTGGCAGGGGCAATTCATCGGCTTTAAGGCCATAATGCGTTTTTGTTCCTTGCTTTCCTCGCCTTCGTCAACCTCGGTTATGAACATATTTTCGCGGTATTTGTCCCAATGGCCCGATGCCTCCCACAATTTGCGGTCAACCAATTGCGGTGTTTTTACCTCTTGGTATCCACTGGCCTCTAAGCGTTGACGCATATATTGTTCCATTATAGTATATATTTTCCAACCCTTGGGGTGCCAAAATACCGAACCGGTGGCTTCCTCCTGTATATGAAATAAATCCATCGCCCGCCCCAATTTGCGGTGGTCGCGCTTCTCGGCCTCCTCCAATTGGGTTAAATAGGCCTGCAATTCGTCATCATTGCGCCAACACGTCCCATACATGCGTTGCAATTGTTGATTATTGGCATCACCGCGCCAATAAGCCCCCGATAATTTCATTAATTTGAATGCCTTGCCCAATTTGCCGGTGCTGGGAAGGTGGGGGCCACGGCATAAATCTAACCATTTGCCCTGTTTATATATAGTAATTTCAGCATCTTCGGGCAGGGTGGCAATATGTTCGGCCTTGTATTTTTCGCCAATTTTATTAAAATAATCAATGGCGGTTTGGCGGTCCCAAACTTCGCGGACAAATGGGTCATTGCGGTCTACGATTTGCTTCATTTTATTTTCAATTTTTTGAAAATCATCGGTAGAAAATGGTTCATCGCGCACAAAATCGTAATAAAAACCATTTTCAATGGCCGGGCCAAAGGTAATTTGGGTGTTGGGGTATAATTCCTGCACCGCCTCGGCCAATATATGGGCGCAATCATGGCGCAGTATTTCCAATGCATCGGCATGGTCGCGGGTTATAAATTCCACCTGTGCGCCATTTGGTAATTGGCGGGTTATATCCCAAATCTCGCCATTGACCCGCATGGCCAGGCTGTTTTTGGCCAGGCTGGTGCTGATGGATTTGGCGCATTCTATACCGGTGGTTTGGGGGGGTAATTCCAGTTTTTTGCCATCTAGTAATGTAATTTCCATTATATTGCCTATCATTATGAATAAATATGATGTTTTTATAAATTTATTTTGCCCAAATTGCAAGAAATTTATTATTTTTACCACCCCCCCCATAATGCATTAAACCCCACAAATTATAAATAACTTGTGGGGTTAATGAACAGGGAGGGTATAACGCAACCTATAATACATTGGGAGGGAGAAAATTAAGTTGCGTTATGTTTATGATATATAATGCTATTTGCAACTTATTCAATCCGTAAAATGATAAATCTGATATGCATTTTTGATATACCAAAACAGATAATAAAAATTGCTTGCAATTGGCTTGAAATTGGGGCAATTTATTATGGGAATTTTGGTTCAATAAGAATTTTTCAAAGAAATAGAGGGCAAAAATGCCCGAAAAAGCGGATAATACTTGAAGTATTTGAGCATTTTGAGGGCATTTTTAACCGATTAGTTCACAGAAAAAACTTATTAAAATAAAATTCATGGGTTAATTTAAACCCCCATTTTAACAATGGTCATATTCAGTGATTAATGAAAATTTAGGAGCATATTTCAATGAATGAATATAACGATGAACAGGCGCGGGTGGATTACAACGAGGTTGTATATCCCGGTGGTTCGCATGGCAACACCCACCCTGATAATTTATATTTGATTGGCCGCATGTTTGGCCTAAACCCCACCGCAATGGATAAAATGCGGGTTTTGGAAATTGGTTGTGCCATTGGTAATAATTTGTTTCCCATGGCGGTGAAGTTCCCCAATGCGCAATTTGTGGGCATAGATTTAAGCGACAGACAAATTACCGAGGCCAGACGCGTGGCCACTGATGGTGGTTTTGATAATGTGCAATTTGTTTGTGGGTCTATTGTTGATTATGCCACCATGTTGGGCAAATTTGATTATATAATATGCCATGGTTTATTTTCATGGGTGCCCGATAATGTGCAGAAGGCTATTTTATTATGCATTCAAACTTCACTAACCCCGCATGGGTTGGCGGTGGTGAGTTATAACACCCGCCCGGGTTGGAATTTTTTGCAAACCATACGCGATGTTATGATGTATAGCATAAAGGGCAAAGCCAAAACCAAGGAAAGTTTGGGCGAAGCAAAAAAATTATTTGAATATATAAACGAATATTCAACCGATAAAGAAGGAATTTTAAGCAAGGAATTAAAAAACCGCTATGATACATGGATGCGGGCCCCTGATTATTATTTGGCCCACGAATTAATTGAGGGGATTAATTTGCCCCTGTATTTCCATGAATTTGTGGATTTAATTCATGGGGCCGGTTTGGGCTTTGTTTCTGAATCAAACCCCATTGCCCATATAATGGAAAATTTGCACCCAAATTTACGCAAAATATACGAGGAGGCCCCATCGCGCATTCATGCCGAACAATATACAGATTTTGCCACCAACCGGCAATTTCGTTCCAGCATAATTTGCCGGCGCGAGGCCAAATTAAGTAAGGTTTGGGGCCCCGAATTATTTGAAAACCAATATTTTTATTTGGGTTTTGATGTTGTAAAGGGCGAAGGGACAAAATGGAAATACCGCGGGCAGGAATTAACTGTGGGTTCGCCCGAAAACCAAACCCCGCATAATATATTGGAAATTATGTCAGGGCATCGCCTGCCACTTAATGTGCAGGAATGGGCCGAATTTATTAGCAAGAAAAATAGCACCATTGAACCACAATATGTTTTGCAATTTTTTAAAACTAATATGATGCAATTATTTGCCCGCGGGTTTTTAACCATTACCCCCGTGCCATACCCAATAAAAATTGAAACCGAGGACAAACCAAACATTAACAAATGGGCGCGTGGTTCCATAATGGGTAGTATTAATAAAAATATTTGCGGTATTTTAAACGCCAATCAGCCAGCTGATGATAGCGACAGAATAATAATACCATTAATGGACGGCAAACATACAATTGACGATATTACCGACCATTTGATGGATTTAAACGACAAGGGGGCGATTCAGGTTACCAGCAAAAATAGCACCATGGAAATGCGCGAGAGTTTTAAGGCATTAATTACCCAAAAATATTATAATTATTTACGCATTGGGGTTATGTCATGAAGTTAGTAGACTGGGATATATTAATAGATATATTGATAACATACCCAGTATGGTTTATTGGCTTGATTATTGTTATATATTATACCCATAAAAATATATTCATGTTTATTGGGCAATATTTTAATATTTTTCAACAAAAAATATTTTTTAAAAAATTATATTGGCAAAAGTTTGCTTTTAATAATGCCTCGGATGCCAATAATCAATTGGTGTCGCGTAAGTTTCAGGTGGAAAATATGCGCATGGTGGCCAATGATATATTAAATATTACCCTGACCCCAATTAACCAAATGAAATTGCATCCCTTTGTTGCCGGCCAATATATTACATTAAAATTTGTTGACCCGTTATTAAAGCGGCACTTGCGTTGTTACAGCCTGACCAATTATGACCCCAACCCCAAAAAATATGAAATTGCGGTTAAATGGGACAAAGCTTCGCAAAATGATTTTTCGGTTTCGCGCGAAATTCATACCAAATTAAAAATTGGTTCAATGGTTTCGTTAATGGACCCACAGGGCGATTTTATATTAAAACCCGAACATCAGGGGCGGGAAATAATATTTTTATCCAGCGGGATTGGTATTACCCCATTTTATTCTATGTTGCAATCGGTTTCCCCGGAACATGCCAGAAAAATAAGCGTGTATCATATTGCCCGCAATGCGCAATCGGTGCCATTTGGCAGTGATATTTTTATTTTATCTATGCAAAAGGGTTTCAATTATATACCATATTTTACCGAACGTATTAATTCAGAAACCGGTGAAAGCGAACGGCAAAAACCCGAAATATACAAATTATTAAATTTGGCCAAACGCAAAAAAGATTTTATTATATATTTTTGCGGTTCGGATGCGGTTATGGAAACTTTATTACCCCCATTGGTTGAATGGGGCCTGCCCCAAGAAAATTTTGTATTTGAGGCATTTAACCCCGATAGTTTGCGCAAGATTCACAAATTATTCAGCAAAACCAAGGAAGTAACCGAAAATGCTAAGCAGTTTAAAGTGGAATTTACCCGTAGTAAAAAATCAGTTATCGTCAGCGAAAAGGACGAAGAAACAATATTAGAAATTGCCAAGAAAAATAATGTATTTATAGATAGTGGTTGCAAAACCGGAAATTGTGGTTCATGCTTGGTTAAATTACGCGGGGATAATTCATATTTTGTTAAACCCACTTTTCAGGCACCCGAGGGTTTTGTGCTATCGTGCATTTCTAACCCCAAATCACATTGCGAGGTAGAGGCATGATAGAACATAGCGAAAAATGGGAAGTTAATGAACAAATTGTGCAATTTTTATTGGAAAAAACCATTTTAAAAAATGCTAACCCCAATAATTTTCCCGAACCCTTTACTTTGGACAAAATTTTAAGCACCAATTGCCGTATTCGCAAATTCAGACGTGGCGAAATAATTATGGAAAAGGGGCAATTGACCACTTCGGTATATTTTATTAAGACTGGCGATTTTGTTAATATTATAGACGACAGCAAATCTAATTTATTGGATACATTAGGCGAAGAAGAGGATTTAAGCGAATTTTCGTTAATGGATAACCCCTTGGTATTACAGGCCATGGAGGCAATAAGTTCCATTAATAATGCACAGGAAGTTCGTTTTGAAATAGCCGATGAACGCAAAAGCTTTAAAACATTACGCACCGAAAATAAAAAATTACCATTTTTGGATATTTTGTTAAAGGATAAGGGTGTTACCAAAAAACCAATTAGGCCGGGGCAAATTTTGGGTGAGGTGGCGGCCATAACCCGTTCGGTGCGGGCCACCACCGTGGTGGCTTTAAGCCCGGGCGAAGTGATTGAAATGCGTTGGCAGGGTTTACGGCAAATAATTTTACGTGATTTGGTTATTTATGATAATATTATGCAATCATATAAAAAATTAATGATTCAAAGCCGTTTAAGCAATATGGATTTGTTTCGTGATATACCCGATGATTTGATGCGTGTATTGATTGAACAGGCCAATTTTTTCCGCATTGGCCAAAATGATGACGATAAACGCACCGAACATGTTATTGTGGAACAGGGCGAGGTTTATGAAGGGGTGTATTTAATAGTTTCGGGCAGTGGCCGGGTTTATAAGCCATTAGAGGTGGGCACCATGACCATCAATTATTTGATACCTGATGATGTTTTGGGTTTATTAGATTTTATACGTATTTCAAATGACGAAGCCAACGAACCCAAATTTTACACCGTGTCTTTCAGCTTTTTTGGCATGGGTGATTGCATATTTTTGCCATATTCCATTTTAAAAATTGTTAAAAAATATATTATGCGCAATTTTGCCAAATATAATTATGCTGACCGCATTTTAAGCAAATATTCGGCCGAGGTAAATTATTTTTTCATTGAGGAAAATTTGATTGCCGGCACCGAAGTAATGGTTATTAATTCTAGCAAATGCACCGGTTGCGATGATTGCGTGCGTGCCTGTGCCAATGCGCACGAGGGCAACCCCAAATTTAGCCGTTCGGGCGCGCAATTTAAGAAATTTGTTTTTGCCAATGCCTGTCTGCATTGTTTGGACCCACAATGTTTGACAAGTTGCCCAACCAGTGCTATTAAACGGCCAATATCAACTTCCTACCAAACCGAAATTAACGAAGATGCATGTATTGGTTGCGGCAATTGCGAACAGGCCTGCCCATTTGATGCGGTGCGAATGATAGACGTATTAAACGAAAATGAAGAAGTTATTATTAACCAAGAAACGGGTAACCCAGTGCGCAAGGCGGTAAAATGTGATTTATGTATTGGCCGTATTGGCGGGCCGGCCTGTGTTAGTGCCTGCCCAACCGGGGCGATGCGTAGGGTGAATTTTAATGACCGCAATGCATTGGTGGATTGGATTTAAAATGAAAAATAAATTTGCCATCAATTTTAAAATTAATTTATCCAAATATATTTATTTGGCATTAATAATTTATCGTTTTTTGTTGCAATTAACCATTCAATATTCCAAGGCATTTTATAAAAATTATAAAATATATTACAAAAAATACCGCGAATTTTATAAAACATTCAGAAGGGCCAAAAACAAGCGCGAGGCATGGTTATTAATTTATAATATCCTTAATAATTCCAAATATTTACCCAGCAAAACCAATATTGTTCTTATAACTATCACTATTACTGGGGCCGGCCTGTTATATGCCAATAATGTTGGTTATTCGGTGCAATATACGATTGGGGTTTTTTTGCTTTTGGGCTTTATTGCACAGGGCCTGTATGGGGTGCGCAAAAAATATGGCCATCTGCCATTACCCCCGGCACAATTATGGAAATATATTCATATATTTACCGGATTAATTTGGTTAATAATGTTTATTGCCCATGCGTTTAATAATCGTTCCTATAATATGATAAGCCTGATGTTGGTTGTGCTGACCTTAATAATGGTGGGTGCCGGCATTTTACAGGAAATTATCAACCGCATTGGGCCAAAAACCAATGCATCGGCCAGCCAATTAATTAATTATAATCAAATGTTTAGCGAAAAATATATTTTGGAATGCCAATTATTGGCCATATTTAATTTGATAAAAAACGAAAAACAATCCGAGGCCGTGATAATTTTTATAAATAACGAATTGCGCGATTATTTATGCCATTTTCAATTAACCCAATATAAATTTGAACGGGTTTTGTCGCGTTTTTTGGTTATTGAACGCATTATGGGCGGGGTATTAAACGATGAAATGGACAAATTAAACGAATTAATTGTAAAAAAGAATGTGCTTGATAATACATTTAGATATTTTGTTATGATGCGGTTTTTTTATTGGTTGCATGTTATTTGTGTGCCCAGCCTGTTGGTTATGATATCTTTGCATATTTGGAAATATTTAATTTTGGAACCGGTGCATATATTATGATAATGTTTGACCAATTTAAGAAATATTATTACCAACGGCCCAATGCCGATTATCGCTGTTTGGACCATACACATTGCAAATACGGGCCAACGCAGAATGGCAAATGTGGAAAGTCGTTAGACCCGAATAATCAGGACGCATTATGCACCCCAATGATGAACCCGCGGCATTTTTGGATGCGTATTGCCAAAATTATGGCATTAATTACCACGGTGATAATGATGTTAATTTTCAGTGGCTTGTTTGGGCATGATATGTTGTCGCCCGGGCCATTGCCGATGAACCATTCATCAATTGAAAATTGCGAAAATTGCCATATAGATACCGATAATTTTTGGAATTTCCCCATTTTGCACAAGGTTTATACATTAAAATTGGGGCGCGATAACAAGGTATGCCTGACCTGCCATGATTTGGGCGAAAACCCCAAAAACCCCCATAATAAGGCCCGTTATGATTTGGCAACCCATAATAATTTTATTAAACAACGCCCATGGTATCGGCAAATTTTTGGGTATATTTTTGGCCCTACCCGCCTGCAAACCAATACTGGTGATTGTATGCAATGCCACCGCGGGCATGGTTCCACCGCCTTCTCACCGGGGGTGGAAAATAACGAGGTATGTTCGCAATGCCACCTAAATTATATAACCGATTTCACCAAAAACCATGTTGAATTTACCAATTACCCGTTCAAACGGCGCGGTCGTATTATATTTGACCATGCCCACCATTTTGAAAAATATGCTTTTTTAATTGAAAACCCAAACCCAGCATTGGGAACACCGCCAACCGATTGCCAATATTGCCATACATTAACCGCCAATACCGATAAAATAAAGAGCGATATGTCGTTAAAACCATTTGAACAAACATGCGGGGTTTCGTGCCATGTTTCCACGGTTACCGGTTATGATGCCCCGGGTATTAAACCACAGGAAATTATTAACATTCCCATGATAGATATTGCCAGTTTACAGGCCAAGGGTGCGGCATTCGGGGCTTACCCCAAATTGGAACGTGGTAAAGGGTGGTTTAGCCCATTTGTGGATTATATGATTACCGAAAATTACGAAATTACCGAAATTATGAACAAATGGCGACCGCGCGGTTTGGACAAATTAAGCAATATAACCCCCGAGGAAGCCAAAGAAATACAAGCGATTATATATTATTATAAACTGGTTTTAACCAAAATTATTAATGGCGAATATGAACGTATAGAAATTATGGAAACAATTCCGCGCGATTTGGTGCAAAAATTGGTGAATAATAATTTTGGTAAATCATTACCGCGTGAGGTTGAACAGGCCAAACAAGGCAAATATACCCCTATTTCGTTATTTAACCCATTGGATAGTGAATTTTTATACCCCAAGCAAAATTGGACAATTTCGCGCAATGCATTATTATACCGGCCGGTGCAACACCGCGATATTTTTTTGAAAAATTGGGTGGATATAACCAAGGACTATTTTTCAAACCCATTATTACAACCTTCGTTTGACAGGTTAATTACCAATTTTCAATCCAAACAAAATACGGGGGCCTGTTTAATGTGCCACTCGCAGGAAATAAACGAAAATACCAAGCCGCACCGCACCTTGACCACCAATTGGGTCAGCAACCCGCCCGAGAAAAACAGCATTAAATACACCCGTTTCAAACATAAACCACATTATGAAACATTGGGCGAGGGGTCGTGCTTGGCCTGCCACCAATTAAATACGGTCAGCGATTATTACGAACAATTCCACGATTTATCGGTTACCAAACCTGACCGCAATTTTCATGTTATTTCAAAGGACACGTGCGATTTATGCCATTTTAATGGTGGGGCCCCGACCGATTGCAAAACCTGTCATTTATACCATGGCAAACCTCTGCCGGCAACCATGGTGCCCGTTTCTATTGAGGGGGTCAATATAGTGCATAATGCCGAGAGCGAAGAAACCGAGGAACAAAATGCCGAACCAGCAAAACAACAATAATTTCGGGCAAATTCATTGGCATATTATTGCCCGTTTATATATTCCATTTGCTTTGGGTTATTTAATTTCCTTTTTATACCGCGTGGTGAATGGGGTTTTGGGTAAAATATTAAGCACCGAATTTGACCTGACCAAGGCCGATTTGGGTTTTATGACCGCCAGTTATTTTTTGACCTTTATGGTGGCCCAAATACCCATGGGTATCATTTTAGACAAATGGGGGGCGCGCAAAACAGAATCATTTATGATGATATTTGCCATATTGGGGGCAGTAATTTTTGCTATTGCCGAAAATTCGTGGCATTTAATATTGGGGCGGGGCCTGATTGGTTTGGGTGTTTCGGTTGGCTTAATGGCGGCCTTTAAGGCATATAGCGAATATTTTGAACCCAAAAAATTGCCAATGATAAATAATATGCAGATGCTGGCCGGTGGGGTAGGGGCCATGTTGGGCACCGCACCGGTGGAGGCATTATTGCAATATACTGATTGGCGGGGTATATTTGTAATTTTGGCCGTGGCCACCGCCATCATTGCCCTGATGATTTTTTTTATACCGCCCAAAATACAGGAAAAACACCAACACCCACCAGAAAGCTTTACCAAGGCATTACACGCATATTGGGTAATATATAGCGACAAAAAATATTGGTTATTAACACCGCCCACCATGGTGTCACAGGCCTGTCAGGTTTCGGTGGTGTTTTTATGGGGTGGGTTATATTTGACCAATATTGCCCATTATTCGTTGCATGAATCAGCATTTTATTTGTCGGTTGCGGCATTTTTTATGTTGGTTAGCTTTTTGGTATTTGGTTTTGGTTCGGTTATTTTGCCCAAACGGGGCATACCCACCGAACGTTTGGTGCTGTGGGGGCAATATTTGGTGGTTTTGGGTTTTATATTGGTTATTTTCTTGCCTGAACGGCTTAGCTATTGGGGAATGTTTTTGGTGGTCGGCTCTATGGGTTCGGGTATCTTAACATATGGTTTATTATCCATTGCTTACCCCAAAAATTTGACCGGTCGGGTCAATAGTGCCCTTAATTTATGTTCCTTTACCACGGCATTTTTTTTGCAATGGATTATTGGGGTTATTATTGATTGGGCTATTTCCATGGGTTTTGCCGATAAAATGGCTTATCAATTGGGCTTTGCCCTTCCCCTTGGCCTGATGATTTTTACCATATTAATACAAAAAATTCTGCATATTCGCCATGCCAAAAATGGTTAATGGTATCTCGGATTACAAAAAATAATAGCCATATATAGTAAAAATACCAAATATCTTTAAAAATAAACCCTTTATTTTTAAAGATATTTGCTGGATTTTTACTATGTTGGGGGGATTTCAAGGGCTTTCAAATGCCAATTTCATTTATGAAATTGGTTAAAAACAAGCACAATTGCTTGTTTTTCATTTGAAAGGGCGAAGCCATGCACAATTTAATGTGAGTTGCGTT